>Ga0105048_10016078_pt1 | contig 11577 bp, 7 predicted proteins | sample MAT05_FD_78382 | JGI IMG/M metagenome (GOLD analysis project Ga0105048, IMG submission 78382) | Freshwater microbial communities from Lake Fryxell liftoff mats and glacier meltwater in Antarctica - MAT-05 | ecosystem: Environmental > Aquatic > Freshwater > Ice > Liftoff microbial mat | place...
ATTTCTGCTGTCAACCGCTTGCCCGAATAAGCCAGTGCCAGGTTGCCGTTGTAAGCCTGTTCGGGTTTCAGGTTCGGGTTCCCGCGCTCGTAAGCGACGCCACTCTGATGCAGACCGTTGGCATAAAGGTCACTCGCGTTGGGTGCCCGCCAGGCCGTGCTGAAGTTGGTGGTAAACGTCAGGTTAGATTGGATCTGGTACGAAAACCCTATGGAACCGTTGGCGTTGTCCCACTGGTGCGAGCGCGAAAAAACCTGATTGGTGGTTTCGTCTAAGAAATAAGCCTTGAGGATTCGGATGTCGTAGCGCAGCCCCCCTTCGATCACCCAGCGGTTGCGGGCATAGCGTTCGATGGCGAAGCCGCCCAGCGCATTGGCCCGGTAGTTTGGAATCAGAAACAGATACCGACGGACGTTACCCTGCGTGAGGGCATTGACCCCCACACTACCCGACCAGATGCCATCGAATCGGTCGCGTTTGGGTGGATGTTCCCAGACTAAATCGGCTGTTTGAGTGTTCAGTTTCAGGTACAGTTCCGGGGTTTCAGAGCGGCTAAACGACAGTAAATCAAATTCTTCGCGCACATTTTGTTGTTGGGCCGCTGTAAAGGTCAACGCGCCAAACTGGTCGGAGCGGTAATAGGCTCTCCCTTTGATCAACTGGTGCTGAACGTTCTGGTAGGGGCGGCCCAGATCATACGAGAAACCCGGTTGAGCAATTGGTTCGGCCCGGGCAATGGCCGAGTACAAGTCGCTCAGACTGCCCACCTGCGCCCCCCGAAACAAGCCGATCCGGTTGTTGAATTGGCTATAATACACCTCGGCTCCCCAGTGGCGGTTCGCCGGTGCGGAACGGTCGTAATGGAGATCGCCCGAAAAATTGCGTTCCCGGAAACTGGTGTTTTCCAGGAAATAATCGGGTGTACGAGCATAACCAGCTCGTTTTAGTGTTCCCTGCACCCGCCAGCTTAGGCCGGTTAGTTTTTTGCCGAAACGGCCAGCCGGAATGGTACCTTCCAGATAGGCCGAAGTGGCTCCCATGCGTCCGTTTGAGGCACCCACGGCGTTTACTTCGCCATGAACACCGGATTCGGAAGGCATCGCTTTGGGTTCAATTAAAATTACGCCCCCAATAGCATCGGAGCCGTATCGAATGCTTGCCGCTCCCTTGATCACGGTAAGCCGGGAAGCAACAAACTGATCGACCTGTGGGGCGTGTTCGCTGCCCCATTGCTGGTCTTCCTGCCTGATTCCGTTGTTTAAAATTAGAATTCGGTTGCTGTATAAACCATGAATAACAGGCTTTGAAATACCGGGTCCGGTCTGAATCGAGTAGATACCGGTAATGTTTTTGAGACTCTCCCCCAGCGACTGCCCCCGCGTTTGATCGAGTGCCACGCCCGATAGTTCGGTTTGGGCCTGCAACAGTTGGCGGGCTTCGGAGCGGTGTTCGGTCACATCGATGCCCGGCAGGTTCACGCCATCGGTAGTGAGCGTGATGGTGCGGACTGAATCGAGGGGCAATTGAATCTGTTCGGTGATGGTGTTGAAGCCCACAAACCGGTATTCCACGGTGTAGGTGCCGGGGCAGAGATTGGTTAGCCGGAAATGCCCCGTACTATCCGTAACGGCACCCCGTTGCAGGCTCTGAATATAGACGGTGGCCCCCGGCAAACTCGTTGGACTGGGTTGCCCAGTCTGAATTTGGCCAGTCAAACTGGCTGTGCAGTCGGGAGCCAACTGCGCTTGTAGCGAGCCGCTTAGGAGTAGTAAACTGAATAATAGGCTGTATTTGTTGCTCATTGGTAACGACAAAACTACGGAAATCGCAACAAGGTTGCAATTATTTATGCAACCTTGTTGCGATTTCCGTATACCTTGCTACTGGTACGCGGATTTGGCGGATGGTCCCCAGTGCGGATTTACACGTTTTGATTCTGTATAATGAAAAATCCGTGTCAACCCGATCCATCCGTATCATCTCCGTTCCATTGCCTTTACCCGTTATCTTTGCCTTGTGAATATTGATCTTGTTTTACGGAGCCTTTCCTCCCTACGTCGGAATAGCGCACTACCAGACGTGTTGAACCGGGGTATTGACCTCTTCAAAAGCGGAGCTGTAACGGTGCAGTCGGCCGAGGACTATGAAGCCGAGTTTCGGGTGCGAAGCAGCACCGGCAATAAACAATACTCGGTTGATTTGTACTCCCTGGACGAACCACACGATGTTTGGGGCGACTGCGAATGTTCCTACGACGATGAAGGCGTTTGCAAGCATGCGGTGGCCAGTTCGTATGCCCTCGAAGAATACCTCCGCAACAGGTTGTATGGTACCAATAAAGTGTTGGACGTTGAGGCTGATGTACTGGACTATGTCCGCAAAAAAAACCTGATGCAACAGGCCGACTGGTCCGGCACCCAACCGACCCCGCCAAAGCCTGTTGTTACAACGCAGGCACCACCACCCAAACCGGCCATCCCGACGGCTTCCAATACAACAGTACGGCTGAAAAACGTGGCCGATGAAACCGTTCGGCCCTTGGTTGACCCCAGTTACTGGTCCAACCGGCGGCATTATCAGAACGTCACCTCCATTGAGCAGGGACAGGGCTACGAAACGTTCAGTCTGTTTATCAAAAAAACCGGAACCTTCAACGTACGAATAAGCCGGGTGCAGAAGGGTGAATACCATTTCTCGTGTTCGTGCAATCAGAAACTAAACCGGCCTCTTTGCGAACACCAGATGGGCGTGCTGTTGTGGCTATGTAGCCACCGGGGCACTCTGGCCCTCGAACTGCTCCGGGATTTGACCACCGAAAAAAACGCGCTACTGGCTGAATTCGGGTATTCGGTCAATGACAAAATCACCGACTTATTCGACTTTAAACTCAATCCTGATAACGAGACACTTAACCTAATACAACTCGATAAACGTATTCAGCGGGTGGATGGGCAGGGTTGGGACACGCTGTTGCAGTCTACGCTGTCCAACCTGCCAGACCGTCCTCTGTTACCTGCGTTGACAACGGCTGTTTCGGTTCCGGTCCAGGGGTATCTGTGGGAACTATTTAATCGAAAAGCACCGCCCTATTTTCAGCTTTCCCTGCTCAAAGGCACTCTAAATACAAAAACGGGCAAGCTCACGGATATTGTCCGGCAACATGCCTACGACAAAATGCGGCCAACAGTTGATGCCACTGATCTCACGATCATGAACCTGAACCGGATGCTGACTCAGGAGTATCTGAACGAGTATTTGGTGAGTCAGGGTTTTAAACTTGGGCGCTACTCCTGGGATGTCAAATACACCGATGAAGTGCGAGAGGTGTTGCTGCTTTGGTCGCTGCAATTTCTTGATCAACTAATGCCCTTACTGGCCGACAAACCAGTGCGGTTGCTGAAAGGAGAGACTGGAAATGGTACAGGTACGGGTACGGCCGTCAGGGTGGAAACTCAGCCAGTTACCTTGCATTTTCAGTTGCAGCGGACCAATGGTGAAACAATTTTGCAGGCTTATGGGCGCATTGGTCACGAAGACCCTATTTTGTTCGACCGGATCACCGATCTCGGCACCGACGCTCTGGTATTGATCGACAATGAGCGGATAGCCCGGTTTTTATCGGTAGAAGCGGCCATTACAGCCCGGCAGTTTTTGGATCGCGACGGGTCGTTGCGGTTTCGGTCGGTGCGCGACGAAGCCTTTTTCAACGGCTTTCTGGTTCCGTTGGCCAATCGGTTCTCCGTTGACTTTGGCGAAGGAAATGAGTTGACACAAACTGAACTGGAGTTTCGTGAGGGCCGTATTTACCTCAAAGAAGACGCTCAAAACCTCCTGCTCATACCCACATTTGCGTACGACAACCCCTCAAACGATACCAGCAATACCGACCCGTCGGAAAATGACCTGATCGAGATGGCGCATGATTTCAGGCCTGTCCGGGTGGTAGCGCACAATGGCATTGTGGAACTGCAACGGCGGGATGGCGAAGTGGAGGAACAGTTTATCGACTTCATCCGGCAGCAACACCCCGATTTTACCTATCAGACGGGTTCGTTTTTTTACCTGTCTGCCGAAAAGGTTATCCAGAACGGCTGGCTCTATACGTTTTACGAAGCCCTTCGCCTGAATCAGACCCGGTTGTTTGGGGTGGGAACACTCAAAAAATTCCGGCAAAATCCATACCCCGTCGAGTTCCGGATCCGGCAGTCGTCGGGAATCGACTGGTTCGATTTGAAAGTGGAAGTTCGATTTGGCGATCAGTCGGTTGCCCTGGCCGATGTGCGAAAGGCGATTCTACGCAAACAGAACTATGTCGAACTAAAGGACGGGTCGTTGGGCATGTTGCCCGAAGCCTGGGTAGAACAACATGCCCAACTGTTTCGGCTTGGGCAGGTCGACGACAAAAAAGACACCATCCGGCTCTCTAAACGGCACTTTACGATTCTGGAACACTATCGAGAACTGATCAGCGACCCCAAACTGTTGAAAGAGCTCGACGATAAAAAAGAGAAGCTGCTCAACTTCCAGCAAATCAAAAAGATAAAACTACCCCCCAACGTAAAGGCTACGCTGCGACCGTATCAGGAAGAAGGGTATCGCTGGCTGAATTTCCTGGACGAGTTTGGTTGGGGCGGGTGTTTGGCCGACGATATGGGGCTGGGTAAAACCCTGCAAATGCTTACGTTTTTGCAGGCTCAGAAAAACAAGAACCCCAAAGGGTTTCACCTGGTGGTAATGCCTAAAACGCTGATATTTAACTGGCAGGCTGAAGCCGCCCGCTTTTGCCCCGACCTGCGGTTACAGGTGCATACGGGTACGGGCCGACCGAAAAATGCCGATGGATTCAAGGATTCGGACATTGTACTGACTACCTACGGAGCCGTGCGTTACGATATCGATTGGCTCCGAACGGTGCCGTTTGAGTATGTTGTACTGGATGAGTCTCAGGCGATTAAAAACCCAGGCTCTCAGATTGCAAAAGCCGTGAAACTACTGAAAGCCCGCAACAGGCTGACCATGACCGGCACGCCGGTAGAGAATAATACCTTTGATCTGTACTCGCAATTTGATTTTCTGAACCCCGGTTTTCTGGGGAGTGAAGAACTATTCAAAAACGAATATGCTAACCCGATTGATCGGCAACAGGATAAAACACGGGCCGCCGAACTGCGCCGGTTGATCTACCCCTTCCTGCTCAAACGTACCAAAGAAGAAGTTGCCAAAGACCTGCCCGACAAAACCGAAACGGTGTTGTATTGCGAGATGGGCAAACAGCAACGACGGGTGTATGAAGCCTTCCGCGACCGGTACCGCGACCTGATCGAGGGCAAAATAGCGGAAGAAGGGGCCGAAAAATCAGCTTTCCTGATTCTGGAAGGTTTGTTGAAATTACGCCAGATTTGTGACTCGCCCGCGCTTATCAAAACCGACGAAGATTATGGTCACGAATCGGCCAAGCTGGATGAAATTCTGCGGGAGATCGAGGAGAATGCGTCCAATCACAAAATCGTAATTTTCAGTCAGTTTTTGGGAATGCTCGACCTGATTCGGCAACGACTGGAACGCGACCGGGTGCCGTATGAATACCTTGATGGAAAAACGGAAGACCGGGCCGGGCGGGTGCAGAATTTCCAGGGGAACGAGAACTGCCGGGTATTTCTGATGAGTTTGAAAGCCGGGGGTGTGGGCCTGAACCTGACCGAAGCCGATTATGTGTACCTGGTTGACCCCTGGTGGAACCCCGCCGTGGAGCAACAGGCCATTGACCGGGTACACCGCATTGGGCAGACCAAGCGGGTGTTTGCCTACCGGATGATTTGCAAAGACACCGTTGAGGAAAAGATCCTGACGCTCCAGGACCGCAAACGGGCGCTGGCCAGCGAATTGATCTCGACCGAAACGGGCTTCCTCAAAAAACTCACCCCAACGGATATTCTGGGGCTGTTTAGTTGATAGTTTTACCAACGAGCAACTTCACCGTTCTTGATCCCAACAATCAGCCGCCGGTGGCAGCAGCGATTCCAAATCAGGCTGGAACACTCGACGTAGCGTTCAACTATACCGTGCCGGCGTTTACCGACCCCGAAAATCAGGAACTGAGTTACCGCGCCATTGGCCTGCCTGCCTCATTGTCCATGAACGCCGGTACGCGGGTCATTAGCGGTACACCGAGTGCGGTTGGGCCATTCTCGGTTTCGGTGATTGCCACCGACCCCGGCAACGCAACGGCCCTTTCGATGTTTACCCTAACGATCAATCCGGGGCCAGTTGTGCCACTGGTGGCCAGCCTCTCGGCTAATGCCACAACCGTGCCGACTACCGGGGCCATCATTCTGACTTCCACCGCTTCGGGCGGACGGCCTCCCTATCTGTTTGCGTTTGATTATCCCGACGGGCGTATCGTTTTTACGCCTACCTCAGCTACAATTACGGGGATGTCGGCTGGCGTAAAAACCCTAACCGTGGTAGTTACCGACAATACGCTTCCAACCAGCCAGACCGTTATTTCAACAGTGGTAGTGACCGTAACGGAACCCGGTTCTGTCCCAATGGTGCGGGTCAACAGCAATGACCCCTCAGCCGCCGAGGGCCGCCCCGCAACAGCGCAGAACACGGGTATGCAGGCCAAAATCAGTCGCTTAGCCAGTGCCGATGAAGAATTGCCAGAGGATTTTGGCTACATTCAGTTTGAACGAACCAATACGGTAGGTCCGCTGGTGGTTAATTACCAGATTGGTGGTTCGGCCACCAATGGGGCTGATTTTGAAGCCTTACCAACGTCGATAACCTTTGCCGATGGACAGTCGGTCTATACCGAAATCATTGACCCGATTGACGATGATATTGTGGAAGGCGATGAGACAATTATTATTACATTGATTGACACTGATGACTATGACCCCGATCCGAACCAGATTACCACGACCGTAACGCTGAAAGATAACGATACGCCGGTTCCGCCTTCGCCCACCAGCCTGACGATCACCAGTTTCACCTGCAATGGCTCAACCAATGCGACGCTGAACCGGGTTGACTTTGTGGTGGGGTATGCCAACGGAGCCACCACGCCTGCCGTAGCCCCGCTGTTCATCAACGGGGTAACGGGTAACGGTTCGTTGGGGGTTCGTTACAGTTTGCCCTTCGACCGGAACGTGAACACGCTGACGGTTCAGGATCTGGCTACGAGGTCCACCTATTTTGTGTGGAATTTCCGACAGGCTTGCCTTAGTGCTATGGCCAGACAGGGTGCCGAGGTGATTGTATCCTGGCACGTCTCGGTGGAGGGCAACCCCACTAAAGGGGATATTGTGATGCTGATTGAGGGTGCTCAGGGGCAAACGCTGACCGTTGAGGTGTTGGATTTGACGGGCCGTTCGCTGCAGCGTCGGGTTGTGCAACCAGGCTCTGCCAAACACCGGGAACGATTCGATGTGACGGGCCAAAGCGCGGGTTTACTGCTGCTAAGGACTGCCAGTGACACCTACATGCAGACCGTGAAAGTGGTTAAAGAGTAGGGTAGGTTTCTGGAGTTGTAGATTGTAATGAACAAATCGCCCTTGCTGATTTAATTGGCAGGGGCGATTCGTTTTCAGTCCTTCAGCCCGGCACCTACACGGTCGTCGCCACCGACGAGCGAGGTTGCACCGCTACGGCCACGCTCACGTTGAAAAGTGTTTCTGTTGGGCCGATTTTTTACCCGCCCGAAGCGGATTTCCGTCAACACCGCCAGCCACTGCCGCACAATCTCGGTTGGGGTTGTTCTCATAGGTTCTCGTAATTGGGTGACTGCCCCAAAATTATTGCTACCCCATTCCAACTGATTCACCTATTTTCAGATCGTTCCTGTGGATTGTGAAAGCATAAAAAAGTAATTCATCGTAATATTACGATTTATATTTTTTCTATTACCTTTGTCGCATGGGAGTTACGAAAACCGAACTGTTTACCGACGAGCAAACGCGCATTGCCGATTTGGCCAAAGCCTTTGCACACCCGGCAAGGGTAGCCATTTTGCAAATGCTGGCCCAGAAAAAGGCCTGTGTTTGTGGTGACCTTGTCGACGAGTTACCGCTGGCCCAAGCCACTGTTTCTCAGCACTTAAAAGAACTAAAGCGAATTGGAATCATTAGGGGCGACATCGACCCGCCCCGTGTATGCTACTGTATCAACGAACCTGTGTGGAATGAAGCCCGGCATGCCTTTGGCGACTTACTCGATTCGTTGATCAGTACCTCCTGCTGTTAAAAAAATTTGCCAAAATCAATCGTAATATTACAATAAACCAATAAAGTCATGACAACCAATGAAGACCTGAAAAAGATTGTCCGCCAGAAATACGGCGAGATTGCCAACAGCGACACCGCCGATTCGTGCGGTTGCGGGCCGGAGCCAACCTCCTGCTGCGGCCCATCGAACCTAACCCCCGATTTCACCAACGTTGATTTAATGATCGGAATGAACTTGAGTTATGCTGGAAAGTCGGGTTACGTGGCCGATGCCGACCTCGGTTTGGGCTGTGGGCTTCCCACCGAATTTGCTCAAATTCAGTCTGGCGACACCGTGCTTGACCTCGGCTCTGGAGCCGGGAATGACTGCTTTGTAGCCCGCGCCGAAACGGGCGAAACGGGCCGAGTCATCGGCATTGACATGACGCCCGCCATGATCGACAGAGCCCGGAAAAACGCTAAAACCCGCGGCTATACCAACGTGGAGTTTGTGTATGGTGATATTGAGGAAATGCCCCTTTCCGATAATCTGGCTGATGTAGTGGTGAGTAACTGCGTGATGAACCTCGTACCCGATAAGGCCAGGGCTTTTGCCGAAACATTCCGGGTTCTGAAAGCAGGTGGTCATTTCAGCATTTCCGACATCGTATTGAATGGTGACCTGCCCCAGGGACTTCAGCACGATGCCGAGATGTATGCGGGCTGTGTGTCGGGGGCCATTCAGCAGGGCGATTATATCAAAACAGTGGAAGCGGCAGGCTTTACCAACCTAGTAATTCAGAAACGTCGCGAAATCATACTGCCCGATGCCGTATTACAGCAGTATCTATCGGCCGATGAAATCAGCGGGTATCGGGCTCAGGGCAAGGGCATTTTTAGCATTACGCTGTACGCCGAAAAACCAGGTCAGAAATAACCACTAATTCACTTATGCTCAATACCCCGACGCTTACCCAACAACCCCAGCTTTCGTTTCTGGATCGGTTTCTGACGCTGTGGATCTTTTTGGCAATGGCGTACCAACTACGCCAAGTCGACCTCGCTGGCTTTCACCGCTGCCGGAAACAATTTTGAGCTGGGCATCACTGTGGCCATCGCCGTATTCGGAATCAACTCCGGGGCTGCTTTTGCCGCTGTGGTTGGTCCACTCATCGAAGTACCGGTCCTGATTCTGATGGTCAATTTTGCGCTCAAACAACGTAATACCTTTAAATCTTCTGCCGTATGAAAATTGCCCTTTTCTCTGATATTCATGCCAATCTACCAGCGTTGGAAGCTGTTTTGGCCGACATTGACCGTCAACAGGTGGATGCTATTTACTGCCTCGGCGATTTGGTGGGGTATAATATATGGCCCAACGAGGTTATCAATGCCATCCGTAAACGGGGCATTCCCTGTATCGCTGGAAACTATGACTATGGCGTTGGCCGCCACAGCGATGATTGCGGCTGTGCGTATAAAGCCGACGATGAAAAAGAGATGGGTAAAATCTCGATTAGCTATACCAATCAGACCGTGGGCGAGGCTGAACGGGCTTATCTCCGCACCTTACCCACCCACATCCGGGTAGAGTTTGAACTGAACCACGAGCCTGAAAAATTGTGGCATCAGCAAACGCCGTTTGTACTAACGCTCGTACATGGTAGCCCCCGGCGGGTAAACGAATACCTGTTTGAGGACCGGGGTGACCGCAGCCTGGGGCGCGTGCTCGAAGGGACTAATGCTGACGTGCTCTGTTTTGGGCATACCCACAAACCGTTTTATAGAGTGGTCAGTGCCGAACCCGAAGGCCAGGAAACCTACTTCCGCCACGCCATCAATATCGGGTCGGTCGGGAAGCCTAAAGATGGTGATCCCCGCGCCTGTTATGTGGTGCTAACCATCGACGAGTCGGCCCGGCCCGGTTCAAAAGAGGGGGTTTTGGTTGAGTTCGTCCGGGTGGAGTATGACGTTGAAAAGGCCGCTAAAGCAGTGGAAGAAAGCGAACTGCCGAATCCGTATGCCGAGATGTTGCGCACCGCCTGAAACTGAAAAAATGTGTACGTTTATGCCATGACAATCCGAACTGTACAACCCGCCGACTGGCCTGCTATCTCGGCTATTTATCAGCAAGGTATCGATACCGGAAATGCCACGATGGAAACAGCCGCCCCATCACCCGAAAAAATGGCTGGTAACTATCTGGCCGCTCCGCAACTGGTGGCCGAAACCGATGGCCAAATTGCTGGCTATGCGCTTCTCTCCGCCGTATCGGGCCGGTGCGTATATGGAGGTGTAGCTGAAGTCAGTATTTATATTGGTGCAGACTTCAGGGGGCAGGGTGTGGGGAGCCTGCTCCTGACCGAACTCATCCGGCAAAGCGAAGAAAATGGCTTCTGGACGTTACAAGCGGGTATATTTCCCGAAAATAAAGCCAGTGTAGCCCTGCATTTGGCCAATGGTTTCCGGCAGGTTGGCTACCGCGAACGAATCGGCAGGCATTTCGGCGTTTGGCGCGACACCCTCCTTTTGGAACGGCGGAGTTCGGTAGTGGGGTTTTACTAAAAGGCATTATTTTACTTTAACACGGACGGTAGTGCGATTGTACCCGGCAAAAACCCCTAACCCACTCGGAATGTTCGTGTAGGGAGGTGCTGGCTCAATAAAGGGGTTATCCTGGTTTGTGTTACCCAATACATAGCGGTGATACTGATAATAGGGTTCATCTGTATTGATCAAATCGAGCGTGGCATCTAACAGGCTAAGATTGTCAACAGAAGGCCGTTGGGTAGTCCCAGCCATTGGGCCTGAACTGGAACTGAGTCCGAGCAACAGAAATCGGCCCTCCGATGAACTTATTCGCGTTCCGTTGGCTCCTTCGTCCGTGACCAGCGATTCTTTCAGTCCCCGCGCCCAAGTCGATTGAATTTGGTAGGTTGATGTAGAGGGGTTTGGCTCAGCCCGGCAGAAAACCCGGTAAAAATTGCGTTGATTGGCATCATCGAGCCAGTCCACCGTAAATCGGTCGTTCCCTTCGTAGGTTAGGGTTGGCTTGGGGGCTGGTGGCGGCACAACACATGTCACAGAAATAGGTGCGAATCCGTCCTTGCGGATATCAAGCTGATAAACCTGTCCTGCTTCTATGGGAAATTGTCCGCCTGAAATTTCATACCAGCGTTGCGTTGGTTGATACACAAGAAGAACCTCTTTGTCTCGGTTGGATAGTCGAACAGAGGCATCTTTTATGAGGGATAGGTCAGTATTGGCAAATTCGTTGACGGGGTATGTCTGCCTGACTGATACGCGTAAAATAGAGTCCTGGGGCGATAAAAAGCCGACAACAACCAACTTCGGCTTTGCTTCAATAGTAATG
>Ga0105048_10016079_pt1 | contig 11576 bp, 10 predicted proteins | sample MAT05_FD_78382 | JGI IMG/M metagenome (GOLD analysis project Ga0105048, IMG submission 78382) | Freshwater microbial communities from Lake Fryxell liftoff mats and glacier meltwater in Antarctica - MAT-05 | ecosystem: Environmental > Aquatic > Freshwater > Ice > Liftoff microbial mat | place...
ATCGATGAAGCGTATCGCTGGTTCGAGAAGGCGCTGGCCCTCGATCCGGATTTCGCACCCTCGAATCAAAACGCCATGATGATCGATTTAGATCGTGCCGACTCGGTTGGGTTCTTCAACCACGTCCCAGACAAGTCGATGAAGGACGGCTTGCGACAAGTCTGGCAGGCGGGCGGTCGTGACGCCGTGCGACGCGCTTTCATCGACCAGAGAACAGTTCCGCCCACGTTCCGCGCGTACCAACGGGCGGCGCTCGGTGACCTTGACGGCGCCTTTCGCGAACTGGACACCGCCATTGCCACGCGCGACGGGCTTATCTCGTTCTTGTATCCGATCTTTGTGGGTCCGATCCTCAAGGATCCGCGATTCGCGGCGGTGGCGAAGCGCGCGGGATTGCCGGCGTTGGCGCGGTGATTGCGCTTGGCTCGCGGTGCAAAGTCAGAAGAAGCGTGTCGGGAAGATCACGAACTGGATGAAATTGAACTCCACCTGATCGAGCGCGACCTCGCGCCCACCGGTCACCATCACGTTCAGGCGTGGCGTGTACCGGAGATTGGTGCGGAGGATCATCGATTGCAGACGGTCCGGGCGGATGTCCCAGCCAACGGTGACGCCAGGACGCCAAAGCGTGGCGTCTCCACGTACGCTGCCGCGCACCGAGAGCTGCTCGCGGCTCACGTGCGGTCCGACGAAGGGCACGAAGCCGTGGTAATCGACGAGGAACTTGAACGCCTCGATCGTCGTCGCCCGACGCGTCGCGTTGTGTGCGTATCCGTACGCCGCCACCTCGCTCGAGTTCTGTCGATACGCGACGCCTATCTGGACGTCGGGACGAGGAAAGTGATACCCCACGCCGATGTCAGCGAAGATCCGCGCGTTGTGATGCTGCCCAGCATACCCGAGATCACGCAGATGCGGTGATGCCCGCGGAAAAAACGCGCTCGAGGGTCCGATACCAACCGTCAGCCCGCCAAGCGACCCGTCAGCGAGTCGTTGCTTCACGGCCCGCTCCGTCTCTCCGCTCTTCCACTCTCGTTCCGCGCCGAGCGTCACGTCGAAGGCTCGCGTAACTCCCAGCGAGATCCAGCGTGGATGCATGGTGATCGGGATCGTGGTGGTCGGCGAGTCCGGATACCTCGCGTTGTACGGCACGGCACCGACGCCGAGCGACCAGAGGTGGTTGCCGCGCTGATACGTCAATCCGCCGGTCAGCGGCCAGCGCACCCGACCCTGCCTCGGACCGTCTCCTTGCTCATACGCGACCGACATGAGTGACGCGCCTAGCCACGGACGCAGCGCATTCCGCGTCAGCCGCCAGGGATAGTACCGCGCGCCTGTTTCCACCCGGGTCCGGAAGGGCGAGTCGCCGAAGCGTCGAACCGGAATCGCGATAAAGAAATCCGCGTGCCCCCAAAAATGCGTGCCGCCGATGATGACGCGCGCTTCCTGGAGCGCATCGTCCACACTCGAACCCTGCGCCGGAAAGGTCCGCGCATCGACGCCGAGTGTCATCTGCGCGAAGCGATGGCGGGTGTTCCCGCCGTCAATGTAGACCTGCGCCTCCGCCATGCGAACGGGAGTGATCGTCGCGACGAGTAGTCCGACGAGAAGTGTGATACGTCGCGTCATGTTGCCTCCGCCATCGCGTGGGCGCGATCAAGGTTGTGCCAGGGGACCCGACGCCCGGCGCGTCGCCGTGAACGGATAGCTCCCCATCGGCTCCGGCAGCACAATGGTTCCGACCATGCTATCGCGTCCTTGCAGGATGCCGATCACACGGACCTCGCCCGGTGCTCCCTGCATGGTGAGCGGGAACGTGAATCGCACGGTGTCGCCACTCACCGTGCCGGTCAGCTTGGACGAGCCCACCTGATCGATCTGACTGTCGCCGAGCAGTGACGCCGCCGACTGGGTGAGGCGTAGGGTCGACGCCACCGGCCCGCTTGGTGAGACGCCGGACACTTGCCACGTGCCGGTGAGGTCGATCGACGTCAGGTTCGACCTCACCGCCGCGGCCATGCGCAGGTAGGTCGCGAACGTCACGGCCGTTGTGGTCCCGGTGGTATCCTCGCGCATGTAGATCACGGCGATGGTGTTGTGGTCTGGCGAGAGCACGTTGGTGAGCCGCTGTGTCACGCGCGTGTTCTGCTTGTTCACGATTTCGTTCACGAGCGGCGAAACCGCGCGCACCGCAGCGTGCGTTAGCCCCGCGTTGCCCGTTACTGGCACGTCACGGCCGTCGAACTCCGTGGTGTACCACCAGCGCGTCGTGTCACCGCGCGCGTTCACTGCCTCGATCGTGACCTTCATGCCGCTGGCACCGAACGGCTCGTAGGTCATGATGTTGCTCGCGGGGGCCGGGGCGTCGCTCTTGAGCAGCCAGCGGCCGAAGCGTGGGTTGGCGTTCTGCGCTTCCAGCAGGGCGGGAGCCAGCATCATCAGCGCGGCAGCGAGCGCCGCGTAGTGGCGCGGGAACGACACCGGGGTAGGCAGCGACATGATGCGCTCGACAGGTAGGAGATGTTGGGAATACGGCACGTCAGGGAGCACCGCCGAGACCACATGCGTACGTGCCCGACCCGATGGATTCCAACCGTCGGCGGCCGTTCTGTCAAGGCCGGTACGGCGATGCGGATGCCCACTCCAGCGCCAGACCCGCTGAACCCAGCCGGTCCCCGAGACCGTAGGTGAAGAACTCCCTCTCCCAACCGCGCATGATTGATATTCAGTCGCTCTCGAAGACCTATCCCGGCGGCGTCACGGCGCTGCAGGGGATCTCGCTGCACATCCCGCGCGGCATGTTCGGCCTGCTTGGGCCGAACGGATCCGGCAAGACGACACTGATGCGCATCCTCGCCGGGCTGCTCGAGCCGACCAGCGGGCGCGTGCTCCTCGATGCCGAGGACGTGGTGGCGCATCCGGAGCGCATCTGGCCGCGGTTGGGATATCTGCCGCAGTACTTCGGCTTCTACCCGAGACTGAGCGGTACGGCGATGCTGATGCACATGCTGCGGCTCAAGGGTGTCGAGCATATCCACGGGCTCGACGCATTGTGCGCCGAATTGCTGGAGCGGGTGAATCTCGGGCATGCGGCGGGTCGTCCGGTCAAGTCGTATTCCGGTGGCATGCGGCAGCGCTTGGGGATCGCACAGGCAATCGCCGGCAAGCCGGACTTATTGATCGTCGACGAGCCGACGGCGGGACTCGATCCCGAAGAGCGTACGCGATTCTATCAACTGCTGGCCGAGCTGGCGGAGTCTTGCACGGTATTGCTGTCGACGCACATCGTGGACGATGTGGCCGTACTCTGTCCGCGGTTTGCCGTCATCCGGCATGGACGCGTGCTGACCACGACGACACCGCAGGAGGCGCGGGCGGCGATCGCCGGCACCATCTACGAAGGTGAGATCGGACGGCACGAGCTGCGCGACATCACGGAGAGGTTCGAGGTGACGCAGGCGTATCTCGTCGAGGGTCGCCATCGGGTACGCGTTCATGCGCCGCCGAATCATGTACCGTCTGGTTTCGAGCCGGTCACGCCCACGCTGGAGGATGCGTACATGCTGCTGACGCAGCGGGATGCGCGGGAGCGGCCGTTGATACCGGGGGCAGCGTGAATCGTCGCCGCACCATGATGGCGCACGAGCTGCGTACACAGCTCACGAGCGCGCCCTTCGTGGCTCTCCTGGCGCTGCTGCTGGCCGCGACCAGCACGCTCAACCCCGTGGCGATGATCCCGGGTGGCGCCGCCGCCGACGTTCCCATTCGCGCCGTCGCCAACTCGGCCTACGCGCTCGCGCCGACGTTCGCGATGAGCGGGTTCTTCGTGTACCCGTTTTTCGCGGCGCTGATGGCCGGTCTATCGGTGTTGCGCGATGACGAAGCGGGCATATCGGAGCTGCTGCACAGCACGCCACTCACGTCGACGGAATACCTCTGGACCAAGTTCGCGGGTGTCGCAGCAGCGTTGCTTATCGCGGTCACCGTGCACGTGCTCATGGTGATCGTGTTTCGAGAGGCCGGTGTGGGTGGTGTCGCGCGGGGACCGTTCGACCTCGCCGCGTACCTGCTGCCTGCAGGCCTTTTCGTGGTGCCAGGCGTGTTGTGGATGGCCGGGATCACCTTCGTGATCGGCGCGCGCACGAAGGCGCCGATGGCGGTCTACGTGATGCCGTTGGCACTATTCGTGCTGGAGTTTGTCCTGCTCTGGAATTGGCATCCGCGTGGCATCGATCCCACGCTGGATGCGCTGTTGATGGTGGTTGATCCCACGGGTCTCCGTTGGCTGACGCATTCGCTGTTCAGCGACGATCGCGCGATCGTCTGGTACAATTCGGCGCCACTCGCGGTCGATCGTGTCCTCGTGCTGGGGCGCGTCGTCACGATGCTGTCCCCCTTGGCTGCCGTCGCGCTGCTGGCGCGCACGAGGACTGGTCGTGCCGCCGTACCAGTCGTGTCCTCGGCATCAGCAGCGGCCGCAACCGCGACCGCGAAGGGGAGGGCGCGCTCATTCGGCAGCCTCGAAAGCCTGTCGATGCGCCGCCGCACGCCCCGGGTACTGCGCGCGACCGCGACGATTCTGATGGCCGAGTTGCGGTCACTGATGCGACAACCATCGGGCTATCTGTTCGCCGTGTTTCTCTTCGCGGTAGTCGCCGAGCTTGGTGGCGCCGAGGCGGATGCATACGGCTCGACGCCAGTGCTTACTGCTGGCGGCATTGCCATCAGTGCCCTACCGGCGGTGACGGTACTCATCTGTCTCTTCCTGTTGTTCGTGATCGTCGAAAGCCTGCATCGCGATCGTGCGACCGGGTTCGACGCGATCGCGTTCAGCAGCCCGGTCCCGACGATCGCGTTCGTGATTGGCCACGCGCTCGCCACGACGGCATTGATTGGCGTATGCATCGTCGTGTGCGTCGTCAGTGGCGGAGTCTTGTTGCTGGCGCAGTCCGGGCCAGCGGTATCGTGGTGGCCGCTGGTTCTCGTGTTCGGGGCGGTGCTCGGGCCGACGTATCTGCTCTGGACGGCATTCGTCACGGCAGTGATGTCGGCGGTACAGTCGCGCACGACCGCGCTGGCTATTGGATTCGTCGCCCTGTTGTTGACGGCAGCGCAATTCATTCGTGGTTCCATGACGTGGGTGACCAACTGGCCCTTGTGGGGATCGCTGCGCTGGACAGAGTTCGCCCTCTTTCCGTTGGACGGCGAGGCGCTCATGCTGAATCGGGTGTTGGCGATGGGGCTGGCGCTGGCCCTTTTCGGTGCCGCGCGCCTACTGTTCGTGCGGACCGAACGTGATCCTGCGGCGGCGCGCGCACGTCGTACGCCGGCGGCTGTCGGACGACTCGCCCTTCGCGCATCACCATTGATCGCGTTGCCGCTGTTCACCGGTGCGTTTCTCGCCGTGCGTGTGCGAGACGCCTTCGATGGGCCCACGGCGGCGCGGGCCGTCGCCGCCTATGAGTCGTCGAATCAGCGCCGATGGGGATCGGAGAGCCCAGCCGTGATTCAGCATGTCGATGTAACGGTCGATATCGACCCGGCCCGTCGTACGCTGGATGTCGATGGCATGTATGAGCTGGTCAATCGGACCTCGATCTCGATGCCGACGTTGCCGTTCACGGTACCCGCCGCGTTCGGGCGCGTGCACTGGCGCGTGCGCGGTGTGTCGATGAGACCGACCGGTCTCGACGGGATGCACGTTCTCTCGTTGGTGGCGCCGCTCGCACCCGGCGACACGGTACGCGTGGGATTCCGCTACGCGGCCCGCATCAACGACGGTATATCGCGGAACGGCGGACCGGTCGACGCCTTCGTCATGCCGTCGGGGATTCTGGTGTCGACGCATCGCGGTGACTTCCTCCCCATTCCCGGCTATCGCGTGGGAAGACCGGTGTCGTTGCAGCCGGTCGGCAACACGGCGCGCGCCGCCGATGCAGCGGATGGTACTGTGGTCAGCCGGTCTGATGGCGAGGGGTTATTCAATCGTGGGTGGGCGTTCACGGCAACCATGCGAGTGCGGGCGCCGAACGCACTGATCATCAACGGGGTCGGGGAGCGAACGGCATCGCTGGCGCTTGATGGCGAGACGGTCACCACGTGGGAGACACGCGAGCCGGTATCAGCACTCAACCTGGTCGGCGCCGCGTATGCGGTGCGCCGCGCCGAGGGCGTGGCGGTGTACCATCATCCGGCGCACACGCGCAATCTCGACGCCATGGTGACCACACTCGCAGCGGCGCGGCGACGCTACTCGGCGTGGTTCTATCCGTATCCGTGGGATGAACTCCGACTGAGCGAGTACGCGGACCTGTCATCGCAGGCGACATCGTATCCCACCAACATCGCGTTCTCCGAAGGACTCGGCTTCCTTGCCACCGATGGTGCGCACGGCGGTCTGGCGTTCGCGGTGACTGCCCACGAGGCGGCCCATCAATGGTGGGGACACCTGCTTACAGCGGGCACCGGGCCCGGCACGGGACTGCTGGTGGAAGGCATGGCCGATTATGCCACGCTATTGCTGTACGAGGCCGAGCGCGGCGAAGCGGCGCGTAAGGCGTACGCGGTGTTGCTCGAGCAGCAGTACTTGGACGGGCGCGTCGGAGCGCGTGAGCGGGCGCTCGTGGACACGCGTGAGGAAGACATCGCCGATGAGGCAGTGCTGCAGAAGAAGGGGGCTTGGGCGATGTGGATGTTGCACAACAGCCTTGGTGCGGATCACACATTCGCCGGTCTGCGCGCGTTCATCACCGAGAATCGTGCACCGGGTCGATTCGCGACGCCTGAAGGCCTATTGCGCACGCTGCGATTGCAGGCGCTGGACACGGCACAGTTCGACGCGCAGGTCGGGCAATGGTTCCGTAGCACGCAGCTGCCCGAGTTCACGCTCCACGATGCACGGTGCGAAGAGGTCGAAAAATCCTGGCGCTGCACGGCGTCGCTGCACAACATCGGAACCGGTGAGGGTCGCGTCGATATCGCGGCGATGCGCGGCGACACCGTCGTGGCCGGAGGCACAGCGCGAGTGAGCGTTGGTGCCGGGAAGGCGGTGCCGATTATATGGACGCTACAGCGGCGACCCGATCGTCTGGTGGTGGATCCAGACGTGATGGTTTTGCAGAGGCGGCGTGCTCAGGCGGTCGCGGAACCGTGACATGAGTCCGGGAGGTTTCAGATTGATCCTTTTTGCCAAAATTTGCCAAAAGCACAGTTTTCGTGCATGAGCACCATGAACATCTCCCTGCTCGACTCCCTGAAGTCGTTCGTAGACGAACAGGTGACTCAGCGCGGCTACGGTACGAACAGCGAGGATGTCCGCGCGTAGATCCGTAGGGATCAGGATCGGCTCCCGCTGCGCCGGCTGCGGCTGGCAGGCGTGGCATCCGAACCCACTTTGCCGGTGAGTGAGGCCTACTTCGAGGGGTTGCGAGATCGCGTGCGCGCCGCTGCTAAGCCGGTCACCGAGGCCACTCTCCGTCGGTGAAGGCCAAGCCGGTCGTCGCGCGCGAGCAGGCCAGCCGGGATGTTGACGAAGCGCTTACGTACGACCTCGCCGAAGGCTCACCCCGTTACTCGCACGAGCTGAAGCTGTCCGGCATGCGCTGTGGCCGCTGAAATGCTATCCGCATCTGGTGTTCTACGTCGAGCGCGCAGACCACATTGATGTCTGGCGAGTTCTGCATGGCGAGCGCGACATCCCGAGCGGGCCGCAAGAGCGTGGGGAATAGGACCTTTGGCTCAATTAATTCGTTCGAGCGAGTCGTGATTTCCGCTGCAGACGCTATCCGTCCGGATAGTATCATCGCCGAACGATTTACCGAAGAACTGATTACACAGAGCGAAAGAGGAAAGGAGGAAAGGAGGAAAAGCCGCGCTCGTTTTCTCTTGTTCTCTTTTGCTCGTTGCCTCTGTGTAATCTGTTCTGCCAACAGTCTGCATCACGTTCGCGGCACGCCTCGTCCAAAAGGCCTGCAAGGAAACGAAACGCGGTACTGAGCGCGCTACGGGGCCTGCGGCGCCAGTACGAAGGTCCCGCCCGGCGGCACGAGCGCCTTGGTGGTCCACTTCACGTCACGCGCATTCTGCATGGTGACTGCGTCGAGTATGGTGTACCGCGCGTCGACCGTCGCCCAGATCTCGTCGTTACGCTCTTTGCCATGCATCGAGATCAGCACGATGCCGTCCGGTCGCAGGAAACGCTCATAGCGCTGCAGTCCCAACGCGGTGTCGTGCAGGTAGTAGATGCTTTCGTTGAAGACGACCACGTCGAACCGTTCGGTGGTCGTGAACTCATTCATGTCGCCCACAACGAAGCGTGTGTCTGCGGTCACCTTGTGCTGCGCTTTCGCGATCGCGGCCTCGAAGTCGACGCCCAGGTACGCGCCGGCGGCACCCCGCAGCTGTTCCTGGAACACGCCCTCGCCGCACCCGACGTCGAGCACCGAACCGCCCGGCTTGAGCGTGGCGACGTACCCGGCGAGGACGCAGTGATGCGCCAGCTCCCCGAGATTGCGGAGCCAATCCCAGCCGCCGCTGGCGTACTCGGTGTTCCAGCGTTTTTCCCGATCGATTCCCAACGAGCGTCGTACGCCGCGCACCAATCGCGCTGACAGCGGCAGCGCGGACGGATCGGAGCCGATGGATGTATTTTTGGAGGCGTCAGGAGGCAGTGGCGACATCGAACCAGGAAGAGTGGGAAGTCAGGAAACGGACGGCGTGAGGAGGCACTTCACAAGCTTGGCGACCAGCATCCCACTGGAGAGTGGTCCGCCGACGCTCATGCGCCCCAGCCGCCATGGATTGGTGCGCCGACCATTGCCCCACCGTTTGAGCGTCAGCGCTGCGGCGTAGCCCGCCTCGCGGGTACGTTCGAGGGTTTCGCGGTCGTGGGAGCCATACGGAAAGGCGACGCTTTCGCACGGAACGCCGAGCAGCTGTTCGAGATCATCCCGTGCGCCCGCCAGTTCTTCGTGGGCATCGGCGGCGGACAACCCGCGGACCCGGCGATGATGCCGGGTATGCGAGCCGACGTCGTGACCATCCCGCACGAGCGCCCGTAACGCGGTCGCATTCAGCAATGTCGACGGTGGCGCACCCGGGTCCCACACATTGCGTGCGCCGACGTAGCTCGACACCGCATACACGGTACAGGGCCAGCCGTGCTTGGCCAAGGCCGGGAGCGCCTGCGACGTGACACTCGAATAGGCATCGTCGAAGGTGATGGCGATGGGCCTCGCCGGCAGCGTCTGCTCGGCGCGCTGCCAACGAATCAACGCTCCCACGGTCACGCCCTGAAAGCCAAGCCGTGAGAGGGCCGACAGGTGGGACGCGAACTGTGCCGGCGTGACGAAATTTGTGTCCGACTCGGAACCGGCTGGCGGGACTTCGACGCGATGATAGCACAGGATGGGAACTCGCATCCGATCACCGCGACATCATAGGGAGCGCGCCTTGCGCTGCGCATCCCACAGTAAGGCGTACTTCGCGAACGCGCCCCATGCGTATGTCGCGCAGAAAAGGAATCCGCGCATGCCCTCGCGCCACATCCCCTGCAGCACGTACGTCTTCACGAACCGCCAGAGCGGATGGAGTAAAAGACGCCGCAGCGTGACCGTGGCGCCTTTTTCTTGCATATCCGCCGCGCCCCACACTCCGTAGCGCACACACTTGTCCATCTGGTGCGCGAGGTCTCGGTAGGACTCGTGATCCAGCCGGCCGGACAGATCCGCGACTGGTACCTGCATCTCCAGTCGCTCGTGCACGCGATTCGTGGTCCAGCGACTGGTCTTCGGAAAAAGTCGCACATGGTAGTCACGGCCCCACGCGCCGCGCCCGTATGGAGCGCCGAGATAGTGATTGCGCAGATGCACGCGATACGCCGTCCGCGCCGGCTGACTGACGGCCGCCTCGATGCTTTGCTGCAGCTCCGGGGAGACGCGCTCGTCGGCGTCGAGCGACAGAATCCACGGGTGTTTGGCTACCTCGATCGCGGCGTTCTTCTGGCGGCCGATCGTGGCGCCCGTGACCACCAGCACCCGTGCCCCGAACCGTCGGGCGATGTCGGTGGTGGCGTCGGTTGACCCGCCGTCGGCCACGATCACTTCGTCGGCCCAGGCGACGGAGGCGAGGCAGTCGGGGAGCCGGTCCGCCTCGTTCAGCGTCGGAATGACGACGGAAACCCCTGTCGGCCGGTCTGGCACGTGTTCGACTGAGGGCGGTCCGACATTAGTGTTCGGCAAGGTCATGCCGTATAGTTGGAATCCAAGGCAAGTCGTAGCCAGCCCGACCGTGCGTCTTAACTGATCGTTAACCGAGGTTCGAGACGTTCATGGCGCCCCTCCTCCGCCGGACTGATTGGCCCAATCCGGAACGGGTCCTGGTCATCGAAGATGACGAACCCCTGCGGAGGACGCTGCTCGAGATGCTCTCGATGCATTGCCGTGACGTGCGAGGCGCCGCGTCGGTCGCCGAGGCGATTCGCGAATGTACGCTCGGTCGCCCGGAAATCATCCTGCTCGACCTCGGGCTACCCGATGGCGACGGTGGGGACCTGCTTGGCCAACTGCGCGGGCTGACGGACGTGCCGATCATCGTGCTCTCGGGGCGCGACGACGAGGAAGGGCGCGTGGCGCTGCTCGATGCCGGCGCGGATGACTTCATGAACAAGCCGTACAGCGCGTCCGAGCTGCTGGCGCGGATTCGCGGTCAGTTCCGACGTGCTTCGCAATCCACGTTCGCTCGGTCGTGGGCGCGCCTCAGCGTGGATGGCGTCGAGATCGACCTGCTGGAGCAGCGGGTCGTGAAGCACGGCGTCCCGCAGCGACTGACGCCGACCGAATGGTCGGTACTGCGCGCGCTCATCCTGCACGCCGGTCGCCCGTTGTCACCCAGACAACTCTGGGACATCGTCTGGGATCGCGAGTTCGGGGACCCGACCGTCCACGTACGTGTGCACATCACGCACCTGCGCCGAAAGGTGGAGCCCGATCCGTCCAAGCCACGATTGATCGTGACCGAACCCGGCGGCGGCTATCGCTTCGCGCCGCCGAATTGAGTCGCGCCGTGTACACGGAGCCGAGCCGCGCGCGCGCTTGGGCGATGTACCTGACCCTCTACGCGATCGCGACGCTCTCACTCGGATTCGCGTCCCGGAATCCGGCGGTGCGCGTTGCCCACGGCGTTCTCGTCTATCTGGTGCTGATCATCGGCGCCAGCCGACAAGGTGGACGCGGCCTCTCCGCCACACTGGTCGTGCTCAGCTATCTCGCGGTCGACTTCCTGCTCGTGCCGCCCAAGCGCAGCTTCGGCAGCGCCTCCGAGCTCGATTGGCTCATTCTCATCGGGTTCGCTGCGACGGGCATCTTCGTGTCGGCGCTGTTCGATCAGCTTCGGGGGGCGCTGTCCCTCGCGCGCGACCGCACCCTCGAGGTGGAGCGACTAAGTGCGGAGCGTCTTCAACTCGAACGGGAGGCCGCCAACGCGAGGGTGATGCGCGAGGCGAATCGCTTGAAGAACACGCTTCTCAGGTCCATCGCGCACGACCTACGCTCGCCGGTGGCCACGCTCTCTCTGCTCGC
>Ga0105048_10016080_pt1 | contig 11576 bp, 8 predicted proteins | sample MAT05_FD_78382 | JGI IMG/M metagenome (GOLD analysis project Ga0105048, IMG submission 78382) | Freshwater microbial communities from Lake Fryxell liftoff mats and glacier meltwater in Antarctica - MAT-05 | ecosystem: Environmental > Aquatic > Freshwater > Ice > Liftoff microbial mat | place...
CAGCGGGAGGCCGAGCTCCGGCGCACGATCATGCGCCGGGCCCGCTCACGAAAGGAGCGCCCGAAGTTGCTCGCGGAGCTCGAACGCAGGTACCAGGATTCTCTGGGGTGTTAGCGGCCCGTTATTTTATCTGCTTGTCCGAGCGATCGAGCGAGATGCCGAAGTTCGCGTTCAGGTTCTTGAGCAGAGCGACGCGGGAGGAGAGGCCGACGGCCGCCTTGAACTGGATGACGTGCTCGTGGATTTCCTTCAGCTCGACGTCGGTGAAGCGGGTGATCGTGTTGAGGAGCTGGGCCGTCGCCATCAGCTCGTCTTTGATCAGCACCTTGGCGTTCTTCAGCTTCCCCAGCTCGTCGACGATCGCTTGCGCGACGGAGTTGAAAACTTCCCGACTGCCCGGGCAGCGGCGGCAGTCGACCTCGACGAAGAGCGTCTTCGCGGCGTACTTGGCGCGGAGCCGGCGCAGGACATGGCGCGCGAAGATCGTCTTCCCGCTCCCCTTGCCGCCGGTCACCACGAATGCTCGGCCAAACCTGGCGTCGGCCGCGTCGAGGTACGCCTCCAGGTTCTTTTCGAGGGCATCGATCTCGACAGAACGGTTGACAAACAGGTCGGGATCGACATCCATCGAGCTGAGCTTGGCGAAGTACATGTTGCTCCGGTTCGGGCTTCTGGTCCGATTGTTCTACGTCGTCAACTCCGCGGGCAACCCTTCCGAGGAGCGGCTTCGCCCGTCGAGTACGAACGCGCGGTTCGTTATCGATCTCGCGGCCGTGACCGTCTACCCTCGCCCGCTCGATGGGCTTGACCGACAACATCAGCTTCTACGCGGCGACCGACGTCGGCCGCCTCCGCGACCACAACGAGGACAACTACCTCGTCGACAAGAAGCTCTCGCTCTTCGTCGTGGCCGACGGCATGGGGGGCCACGCCGCGGGCGAGGTCGCCAGCGCCCTGGCCGTGCGGATCATCCACGAAGAGCTGAAGAAAGAGGCCGGCGCGATCGAGGAGGCCGCCCCGCACATCCGGGGGACGAAGCAGATCCTGGTGATCCTCGAGCACGCGGTGCAGAAGGCCTGCGCCCGCATCCACGAAGAGGCCAAGGCCGACGTCAACAAGCGCGGCATGGGCACCACGCTCTCCGCCTTGCTCATCGCCGGCTCGCACGGCTTCATCGCCCACGTCGGCGACAGCCGGATCTACCTCCTGCGCGACGGCCGGATCCAGCAGGTCACGGAAGACCACACCGTTTACAACGAGCTCGTCAAGCGCGGGAAGCTCACCAAGGATCAGATCGAGAAGGTCGCGCAGAAGAACGCGATCACCCGCGCCGTCGGCGTCTACGAGCGGGTCGAGGTCGACACCCTCTTCATCGAGGTCCTCCCCGGCGACCAGTTCCTCCTCGCCTCGGACGGGCTGCATGGATACATCGCCCACACCGCCGAGCTCGAGCCCTACTTCGAAGAAGAGAACGGGCAGACGGCCGCCGACGGGCTGATCGAGCTCGCCAACAAGAAGGGCGGCAAGGACAACATCACCGCCGTCCTCGTCCGCCTCGGCGAGGGCGACGCCAAGGACAGCGTCCGCGCCCGAAGGCTCGCGCTCAAGCGCGACGTGCTGGTGAAGATGCCGCTCTTCTCCCGCCTGCAAGAGCGCGAGCTGCTCCGGATCATGCAGGTGGCCGAGGTCCTGGCGTTCGAAGCGGATCAGGTCGTCTTCAGCGAGGGCGATCGCGGCGACGAGCTCTTCATCGTCCTCTCCGGCGTGGTGGAAATCTCGCGCATGGGCTCGGTCCTGAGCGAGGCCGGCCCGGGCGATCACATCGGCGAAATGGCCTTGATCCGCAGCATGCCGCGCTCGGCCACCGTCAAGGCGCTCGAGCCGGCGGAGCTCATCGCCCTGCGGCGGAGCGACTTCTTCGAGATCCTCCGCAAGGAGCACGAGATGGCCGTCAAGCTCCTCTGGCAGTTCCTGGGGGTCCTCGCCGACCGCCTCGACCAGACCTCGCGCGACCTGGCCGGCGCCCGTGAAGAGCTGGCCGCAGAAGACATCACCGACGCCATTTTCCCCGAAAACGAGGATCCTTCGCCCTCGTTCGGGGAGGCGGCCATGGCCCCGGCAGCGCCCCCGCCGGACCGCGGCAGTTGACACTTCGGGGGGCCCGCCGGTAGCGTCCGAACAACGGGTGATCATGCGCTTTCTCGCAGCTGAAAACGTCGGGGGGTTGGCTTCCGCCGCGGCGGCGCTCGCCGCGGTCCTGCTCGGGCCGGGCCTCGCCCGCGCCGACGAGCCGCGCAACGCCACAGAGCCGCGCGTGATGATGGAGTCGGGGGAGGTCACCAACGTGATCGACGCCTTCGACGACGGCGATCCGTTCGACATCAACATTAGCCTGGGCTTCGAGTACTCCTCGAAGAGCGCCAAGATCCTGCGCGAGAACAGCATCGCGCAGCCGGGCCTGACCACGGGCGGCTTCACGACGCGCACGCTCAACGTCGCCTCCTACGCGGAGACGACGACGAAGCTCGTGCCCCGCATCGACATCGGCATCTACAAGGATCTCGCGGCCCACTTCTCGCTGCCGATCATCCTCAGCCACGGGCGCGAGCTGACGGCGCTCGACGGCAGCGACCAGTCCGCGCCCGCCCTCGCCGGCGCCCCGGGCGAGCAGCTCTTCAGCTTGCCCTTCAAGTCGCCCACGCGCAGTGGCATCGAGCACGTCGCCGTCGGCCTCGACTACGACCTGCTCAGCCAGGCCCGGGACCGGACCAAGCCGACGTGGCAGATCGGCTTCGAGGGCCGCTTCTCGGTCGGCACGCCGATGCACGCGTGCAACCCGAAGGCCACGGTGCAGTGCGCCGATCCCTCGGACGTGAACCGCAACGGGCAGACCGACAACCAGCCCGGCAAAGAGTTCGAGGGCACCTCGGTCGCCGCGCGCGACGCCGGCGTCGCCCGCGGCACCGCGGCGATCGAAGTCCACACGATGATGTCGAAGCGCATCAAGTACATCGAGCCTTACGGCGGCTTCAGCGCGCTCTTCGAGTTCCAGCAGAAGTCGAGCGACTACGGCATCAGCGACGTCAACGCGACGCTGGTGAACCACCCGCCCCTCGTCGGCACGATGACCCTCGGGATGATGGTGATCCCCTGGGAAAACCGGGAGAAGTTTGGCCGCCTCACCTTCGACATGCGCTTCTCCGGCCAGTACCACTCGGAGGGCCGCGACTACTCCGAGCTCTTCGACGCCCTCGGCTCGTCGGACGCAGCCTCGCTGCGCAACCCGCAGTGGGCCGCCTACAAAGCCCCTGTCTGCACCCCGGGGTCGACCTTCCCCTGCCCGCCCTCGGTCGTCGATGAGGGTTCACAAAAGACTTATTTCACCGGCCTCTCGGACGTGGCGGCGTACATCTCGTACCGGGCCTCGGGCTCGGTCACCTGGCAGGTCAACGAGTACGTGAAGTTCAACTTCGGCCTCGGCTACCGCCACGATCAGGGGCACAGCATCGGCGGCGATCCGCCCTGCAACCCGGCCAATAAAGACCTGGCCACGGGCGGCCCCTGCCACTCCGGCAGCGGGACGATCACCGCGACCGGCACCGCCAACCCCAACTACCGCCAGGCGATCAACGCGATCGGCCGCCGCTTCTTCGTCGACGACAGCAACACCTTCGACATTACCGCGGCGGGCGTGGTGATGTTCTAGGCGCGCGGCGGGCGGTCGCCATGCGTTCCCCCCGCCCGCTCTCAAGCTCGCTCGCGCTGCTCATCGCGCTCACGCTCGCGGCGCCTGCGCTCGCGGCGCCCCCGCCTCCGGCTCCGGCTGCGACGCCGCAGGCGCGCTCCACCGTGCTGCTCTCGACGGTGATCGCCGAAGGCGGGGTGCTTCACGCGCCCACGCCCGCCGACGCCGAGCTCGCCCCGCTCGCCGCGAGCCTCGACGCGCTGCTCACCGACACCGCGCAGGACCTCGGGCTCACCGTCGATCGCGGGCCGCGCGCCGCGCCGGATCCGGCCCACCTCGGCGACGCCGAGCTCCTCGAACAAGCCCGCTCGAGCGGCCGCGTGCTCGTGCTCTCCAGCCTGCGCGCGGCGCCGAACGCGCCCCGCGCCGTCGAGCTCCGGATCGTGCTCGCCAATCCCTCGGCGCGCTCGCTCCTGGTGCACGGAGAGCGCGTCGCGCGCGACGACGTCCCCGTGCGCGCCGTGATCCTCCTCCGCGATCTGGTGGCCGATCTCGGCGGCAAGAGCGCCGTGGTCCGCCCCCGTCCGGCCCCACTGGGCGTCGTCACGACGCCGCCTCTGCCTGGCACGGGGCGCCCGGTGCTCCTCGTCGCCTCGACCGTCTTCGGCGCGTTCGCCGGCTACTCGATCCAGCGCGCCAGCGGCTCCAGCGATCCGCGCGTCCTCTATCCCCTGCTCGCCGTCGGCGCGGGCATCGGCCTCGGCGCCTCGATCATCGCCGCCGACGAGTGGGAGGTCTCCGCGGGGGAGGCCTGGTATGTCGCCGCAGGCGCCGTGTGGCCCACGCTCGCGGGCCACCTGCTCTACGAAGGCCGCTTCAGTCCCCGCGTCGAGAACGACCGCTGGGTCTTTGGCCTCGTCGGGGGCACGACCGGACTGACACTCTCCGTCCTCGGGCTGACGTTGCACGGCATGAGCGACGGCGGCGCCCTCCTCGCCAGCTCCGGCGGCAGCTTTGGCCTCGTCTTCGGCGGGCTCACCGAGGCGCTCGTCAAAGGCGACATCCACCACACCCCCTTCTCCGGCATGGGCTACGGCGCCGGCCTCGGCTGGCTCGCCGCCGCCGCGCTCGCAACGCAGCTCCGCGTCTCCCCCTCCCGCGTGCTCACCGTCGACCTCGGCGCCCTGATTGGCAGCCTCAGCGGGGCTGCGCTGGGCAGCCCTTTGTTGCTCCACAACCCCGACGCCGCCCGCCAGCGCGGGTGGCTGGCCGCGACTGGCGGAGGGGCTCTGGTGGGCGCGACGATCGCCTTGATTGTCACCCGCGGCAGCAAGAGCGGCGAGAGCTCGAGCAAGAGCCGCGCGCGGTTGCCCTCGGTGCTGCCGAGCATCGAGGTGCTGGGGGAGAGCGCGATTGGCACCCTGAGAGCGCCAATCGTGGGGTTCAGCCTCCGCGGAGCCTTCTAATCCACCGAAAACGTCAGGTGGCTCGCTCCCGCACGGCGGCGCTCTCGTACGCGCCCAGCAGCTCCCAGAGCACCTCGATCTCCTTCCTCAACTCCTCCCCGGTCTCGGTATCGTCGATCTTCCTCGGCGGATCATAGGCCTCAATCACCGTCACGATCGGCAAAATATCCGCCCCAGCAAGCACCGCCTCATCCACCGACTCGAAATGATAATGCTGCGCCAGACTCGTCCGCTCCGCATCGAGGACCAACGTATAGCCCTTGTCGCCGTAAGCCTCCGAAAAGGCGCCATCGATGGTCACGGCGCGCCCTGACCGCTTCAGCGGGGATTCGCCCTTCTCGATCCTCACCGGAACGTGGCCGTTGACGATCAGCCCTCGCTTCTCGTCGACGCCAAAAACCGCGCAGACACGCGAGCAGAAGTCGGCGTCATGGATCAGGCGAAAATAAGGGTTCTTCGTCTCGTGGTGCGAGCGCTCGTCGGCCACGAAGTAGGTTTCGAAGGTGGCCATGCGGTCCTTCCCGAAGAGCGGCGAACGCGGGCCCGACCAGAGATACCAGAGCAGATCGAGATCGTCTTGCGAGCGGGTGCGGAAGGCGCTCCGGACTTTGCTGGAGAGGGCGTCGAAGAGGGCTTTGCCGGACAGCGGGGCGCCGTCGACCGGGAAGCTCTCGGGCCTGCCCTGCTCGTCGACAGGCACGCAGCCGTGGAAGATCACCGCGAGATCGCGCCGGATCACCATCTGGCCGTGGCGCTCGACCCAGGTCATCTCGCTCCAGAGCACGGCGCTCTCCAGGAACGAGTGGCGGAGTCGGCCGAGGCAGGCCTGCTCTTCGGCGGAGAGGGCGTACGGGTCCTTCCAGTCGATGGTGGGGAAGTGCGTATCGAGCAGCGGGTAGATCACGCCGTCGATGGTGACCGTGCCCGCGACGGGATCGATCCGGTGGAGCAAGCAGCGGTGTTCGAGCTCCCACTCGGGGTGCCGGAGGATGAGCTGGCCTTCGAGCTTGAACTGGAGGATCGCCGCGGCCTTCTGCATGCGCGCGAGCCAGAGCGCGTCGCGCACGCCCTCTCCCTTCACGGCGAAGCGCTCGGCTGGATCGTCGCCATAGACGGCGCGCGCCAGGCGCTCCACCGGGGCGAGCGGGATGCCGTAGCCCTCCTCGAGCTGCGAGAGGCGGCGATAGCGGAGCGAGAGGCGGATCACCGTGGCGATCAAGGCCTCTTGCCCGAGGCAGGCGCCCATCCAGCTCGCGTCGTGGTTGCCCCAGACGATGGTGACGTTGGGCTGCCGCATCAGGAAATCGATGACTTTGTCGACGCGCGGGCCGCGATCGCCGAGGTCCCCGGCGACGACGATCTCCTCGACCGAGAGGTTGCGGATCACGTGGGCGACGGCGCGGAGGAGCTCGATCTCGCGGCTCTGGCGCACGAACGGCTCGATCAGCGTAGCCTGGAAGGCCTCGCGCCCGGCCAGGACCTCGCGCCCGGCGACGAGCTCGCGCAGGAGGCCGACGAACGCGGGCGGATAGAGCTTCTCCACGTGCCGGCGCGCGTGCCGCTGCGAGAGCGCGCGGATGATCTCCACCTCGCGGCCGATGGTCGCGAGCACGAACGCCTGCCGCCCGGCCGGATCCGCCGGCTGAAAGCGCGCGTACGACTCGCGAGGATAATAGATTATCGCCAGGAGCTGCTGGAGCTCGATCGCGTCAATCCGGCCCTCGAACAGGCGCTCCACGAGCGGCCTCAAGGTGCCTGAAGCGTTGTTGATGATGTGCTTGAGCTTCTTGTCCTCGCCGTGGACGTCGCTGACGACGTGGACCGTGCCCTTGGGCAAGGTCAGCACCGCTTTTCGGTGGCCGATCTCGGCGAGGACAGCGTCCCGGGTCGGATAGCGGCGAGCGAGGGCGCGGAGCAGCGGGAGAGGAGGAGGGCTCATAGCGGGGAGATCATGCTACGCGAGGGCCGCTCGGGCGACGCGTCTGTAGTAGGGTGCGCCCCGTGCGCATCCCCATTGCCGACTCCGAGGCCGGCGCCCGCCTCGACAAGCTCATCGTTCAGAAGGTCCCCGGCCTCGGCCGCGCCGCGGCCAAACGCCTGTTTTCCGAGGGCCGCGTGCGGCTGATCGCGGGCGGAGAAGGGTACGGTCACCGGGCCGCCAAGGGCGACGTGGCCGGCGCCAACGACGTGATCGAGCTGGATCTCGAGCCGACGGACGCCGCAAGCGCCGCGGTCGCCGATCCGGATCTCCCGCTCCAGATCGTGCTGGAGACGGCCGAGGCCGTCGTCGCCGACAAGCCCGCCGGGCAGCCCACCGCGCCGCTCGATCCGGGCGAGCGCGGCAGCCTCGCCAACGCCCTCGTCGCCAAGTACCCCGAAATGGCGGGGATCGGCTTCTCGCCGCGCGAGCCAGGCCTCTGCCATCGCCTCGACACCGGGACCAGCGGCCTCGTCCTCGCGGCGCGCACCCAGGCGGCGTTCGTCACCCTGAGCACGGCGCTGAAAGAGGCCCGCCTCGACAAGCGCTACCTGGTGATCTGCAGCGCCCACGACCTGCCCGAGTCGGGCACGATCGATTTCCCGCTCACCCCGCACCCCAAGGATCGGCGCCGCGTTTATCCCTGCATTCACCCGCGCGACGTCGTCCGCTACGCCCCCCGCCCTGCGACGACGAGCTACGTGAAGCTCCGCGAGCACAACGGCCTCGCCCTGGTCGAGGTGCGCGCCCCCAAGGCCGCACGGCACCAGATCCGCGCCCATTTCGCGGCGATCGAGCACCCGCTGCTCGGCGACACCCTCTACGGCGGCGCGCCCCTCCCCGGGACCCCCGAAGGCGAAGAGTCCCCGCGCCACGCGCTCCACGCGCACCTGATCGTGTGGAAGGGCGACAAGACCATGCCGGCGTTCACCGCGGAGTCCCCCTTGCCGGCGGATCTCGCGGCGTTGCTGGGCGAGTAGGTCTTACCGCCCCTTGGAGCTTTCCGTCCGGCCGAGGTGCCATTTTCCTCGGTCGGACGATTGCAGAAGTGCCGCGTCCTTTCGGCCGGTACGTCCGGCCACCCGGGGCGACGCAGATCTGTGCTCGATGTCTGGTATTTTCCCTGATCTTCTTGCTATCGTGCCGCCATGACCAAGCGCACCCTCCTCGCTGCGGGCCTCACCGCAAGTGCCATTGCTTTCCTTTTCGCCCCCGAGGCACGCGCCGATTCGGTGATCAAGCAGCCGAGCAGGCACCCTGTCTACCGGGCCGAGCTCGAGCCGCACATCAACATCCTGCCGTGGCACCGGAACTACGGCGGCGGCCGCTACAGTGGGTTTGGTGACTTCGAGTTCGGCGGCGGCTTCCGCGCCTCGATCGAGCTGGCCGATCCGGCCTTCATTCCCAAGCTCAACAACACCGTCGCCATCACGTTCGGTATCGACTTCACCAACAACAACTGCCGCGGCTACTGCAGGAGCGACTTCTCGTTCTGGTCGCCGGTGGCGCTCCAGTGGAACTTCTTCCTCACCGACAAGTGGAGCGTGTTCGGCGAGGCCGGCTTCATGCTGCGCTCGTATGGCTTCTTGAGCGAGACGCACGGCGACTTCACCCTCGCCGCCGGCGGCCGTTACCACTTCAACGACAAGGTCGCCTTGACGATGCGTGTCGGCTACCCGTTCGTGAGCGTCGGTCTCTCGTTCTTCGTGGGGAGCTGAGCGCGGAGCGCGGCCGCCGCAGAGAGCCTATCGAACAGGCTCTCTGCGGCGGAGACCCACTCTCAGGCCGCGCGACGTGAGGGCGCCGCGGTCGCCGCATCCTCGACCGGGCGCGCGGCGACGGCGCGCGCGAGCCGCGTGACCAGGGCCGCGGTGAGGCGCGCGGTCGGCCAGCGGGGCGTGAAGAGGTAGACGCGCTCGCCGGGCTTGCGGCCGCGCATCGAGCGGCCGTGGCGCGAGAGCGTCTGGAGGGCGCGATCGCACTCGGATCCATCGGCGACGCGGAGCAGGACCTCGGGCAGCGCGATCGATCCGGAGGCGCCCGCGACGTGGACGACGCCGATCTCGATCGTCCCGAACCCGGGCAGCGCGGCGCGCGGCGCGATGGCGAGGCGAAGCTCGTCGGGCTCGGTGGATCCTTCGGGCACGCGGATCCGCCCGACGATCCGCGGCGGATCGACGCGGTACGCCTTGCGCACGCGGAGGGCGATCCGGCGCAGCAAGGAGGCCGGCGCCGAGCCGGGAGCCGGCGGCAAGCTCGAGCGCAGACCGGTGCCGAAGATCGCCAGGATCGCGGTGGTGTCGAAGGCGACGATCTGCGCCTGGTACGGCGAGATGTCGGCGAGCAAGTAGACGCCGCCCGCCACCGCGGCGAGCACGAGGACAAGGACGATCTTGCCGGCGCGCGTCGAGGCGTCGAGGTGGCCGCCCGGGGCGCGCGGCGGCTCGCGAAAGGCCTCGGCCTCGGCGACGGGGAGCCAGCGCCCGGGGCCGCGGAGGCGCGCGCCCGGCTTCCAGCGCGCGGGGAGATGCGCCGCGAAGATCGTGGCGGCGAGCACGAGCAGGGAGCCGAGGGTGGCGCGATGGAGCACGAGCTCGACCGCGAGGCCGCCCACGAGCGCGAGCCCCGCAAGCAGCGCGCGGACCACCGCCGGGGCGGGCACGAGAGGCCGCGCGACAGCGCCGGAGGCCTCGGCCGAGCGCGCGACGTCGCTCGACTTTCGCGCGACGAGGAGGGCGTACACGAGGAAGATCGCGAACGCCGCGGCGAGCACCAGCGCGCGCTGCGCCGGGGCGGCGAGCCCCTCTTCCACGATCGGCGGCGGCGCGCTGCGCGCGGGATCGGGGAGCGCGCCGCGGAGGGCGCGGGCGTCGGCGCGCACGGCCCAGGTGATGCGCTCGCCCTTGGGCGCGTAGGGCCGCATCAGCTCGATCGTGTCGCGGGTAACGCTGCGCCGCAGCGTCGAGAGCGTGATCGGCGCCGCGGCGTTGCCAGCCGCCGTGGGCGCGGCCTCGCCGCTCGGGCGCGGGCCTTCATCGAGGCGCGGCTCGTTGGGCGCGGCGGTGAAATCGAAGGTGACGCGCGCCGAGTCGAGGCCATCGTCCCAGACCGGGCCGCGCCACGAGACGCGCGCCATCGCCCCGTCGAGGGCGATGCGGTTCGCGAGGTTGCTGCGGTAGCGAACGAGGATCACGTAGACCCCGCGGCCGAGCCCGCGATCGTTCTGGAAGCGGATCCGCAGCACCGGCAGCGCCGGCGTTCCATCGGCCTCGGGCTTGTTCGCGGGGGGCATCACCTCCGTCTCGATCGGCACCGCCGACGCGAGCGAGTTGGCGATCGCCTCGCGCTGCGGGACGACGTAGCCGTCGGCCTCGGGCTGGGCGTCGCGATCGACGCCGCGCATGTCGATCGCGCGGAGCGGGCCACCGGCGATCTTGAGGGTGATCCGATGCTCGACCCGGACCGCGCCCGTAGGCTCGATCGTCAGGCGGACGTCATCGCCCTCGACGTTGACGTCGACCCAGGCGCGCGCCGGGCGCGTCCCCCACAGGAAAACGAAGCACGCGAAGGCGATCGAAACCAGGGCGAGAGCCGGCCCGGTGCGGGCCCGAAGGGACATGGTCGACAGGTCCCACGAGGGGCCGCCGCGGGCCAAGTTCGAGCTTGAAGGTCAGAAGGCGACGCCGAGGCCGAGGCTGCCGAGGAGCTTGATCCGATCGATCTTGTCGAAGATCTTGATCTCCACCGCCTCGACGTTGTCGAGCGGGCTGCCAGGCGCGACCACGCTCACCGTGTCGGCGGTGGCGGCGCCGATGCCGATGCCGCCCGAGATCACGAAGCCGCCGTCACGACCGAAGACCGAGGTGCTCCCGATCATCGCGCCGAAGACCCCGGTCGAGACCGGCGTCGGCGCCGAGCTGAACAGCGCCGGATCGCGCGTGGAGGAGATGAACGGGTTGGTGAACGTAGCGTCGTAGTTCTCGTAGGCGAGGTGGGCCTTGAGCCACATGCCCTGGAAGGCTTTGCCGCTGAGATAGAAGGTGATGTTCCCGCCGAACGAGAAGCCCTTCTCGGTCAGGCCCTCGCTGGGAGAGTCGAAGATCCACGCCGGGGTGAGCTCGAGCGTGAGCGGTCCGACGACCGCGACCTCGACCTGGAACGTGAGGCGGCGGAAGAGCAGATCGAAGGGATCGATCCGGGCCGACCAGCGGCAGCAATTGGCGGCCTTGGGGGCGGGCGGCGGCGGCGGGCCGGCGGGCGGCGTGAAGCCATTCCCTTGCTGCGGATACCCGGGCTGCCCGTAGCCTCGCTGATCGGGGTACCCCTGCTGCGGATACTGCTGCTGCGGATACTGCTGCGGGTAACCTTGCTGCTGCGGATACTGCTGCTGCGGATACCCCTGCTGCTGCGGGTATTGCTGCTGTTGCGGATACGGCTGCTGCTGCGG
>Ga0105048_10016083_pt1 | contig 11573 bp, 8 predicted proteins | sample MAT05_FD_78382 | JGI IMG/M metagenome (GOLD analysis project Ga0105048, IMG submission 78382) | Freshwater microbial communities from Lake Fryxell liftoff mats and glacier meltwater in Antarctica - MAT-05 | ecosystem: Environmental > Aquatic > Freshwater > Ice > Liftoff microbial mat | place...
ACGAACCCATTTTGGCGAGGCCTGTTGGACAGTTGGAACGACTGGTACGGTAATGGGGTAGGATGGCGGTCGCGCTTCGTGAAGGAGAGATCTAGGCGATGGTGGGCTCGTTGCCCTAACTCAAAGTCAAGTACGAGATCGATTGTCACTCCACTTGGATTCCAGCCGAACCGACCCAGTTAGGCCAGCAAATCCGGAAGTTGCATCATTTTGGCCAGCGACGCGACAAATGTTTCAGGGGTATCTCGCCATGCTACCGTCGTGCTGACCTTCGTTGCCAGGTTCTTGATTTGAATTTCCCCTGCGTCGAGTTCCTGAGAGCCACCCACCAATGCGATTCGAAATCCCCGTTGGTCTGCGTACTTCAACTGCTGCCCTAGTTTCTTGGCCTCTGGATAAACTTCCGCTGACCAGCCTGCGTTGCGAACAATCGAGGCCAATTGAAAATAGTCGTTGATACGATCCGCATCGAATAGCGCAATGAAAACGTCTGCTGACGAAACCGTTTTGGGAATCAGTCCCAGTTGTTCCAACGCCGCAAGCAACCGATCTAGTCCGAGCGAAGCACCAATGCCGGGAAGATGCTGTTTGGTGTAGAGTCCGGCTAAATTGTCGTACCGCCCACCACTGCAAACACTCCCGATGCTTGGTAAATCCCCTAAAACTGTTTCGAACACAACGCCGGTGTAGTAATCCAACCCGCGTGCAATCGAAACATCCAGTTGATAAAACTCATCGTTTACCCCAGCCGCTTTCATCGCGCCACAAATCGTTCGCAATCTTTCGACTCCCTGCTGTCCAATCTCAGATCCCTTCAGCAGCGAATCCAACTTCGAAAGGACTTCGTCGGTCGAGCCTTGAATCGCGGCCAATCCCAAGACCTGATCCACTTGGGCGGTGCTCAAACCAGCCGCGTTCAATTCTTTGGTGACCTGTTCTGCCCCGACTTTCTCGATCTTGTCGAGAGCGCGTAGGACGACCGTGCTGCAAGCTTGCAAATCCAATTGCTCAAGCAACCCAGAAAGCACTTGGCGATTGTTGATTCGAATCTTAAAGCGATGAACTCCAACGCAGTGCATCAATTCATGAATGACCAGCGCGGTCTCAATATCCGAAACAACGCCGGTGGTGCCAATCGTATCGAAATCGCATTGCACGAATTCTCGAAATCGGCCGGCTTGAGGGGTCTCGCCGCGCCATACCGAACCGATGTGGTACCGCTTGAACGGAGTTCCCAATTCGTGGATGTGCTGGGCCGCGAATCGAGCGAGCGGAATTGTTAAATCAAATCGCATACCAACAGCCCGTCCGCCTGCATCGACGAAGTGGTACATCTGCCGATCAGTTTCTTCCGATCCCTTACCCGTCAGCACTTCCAGAAGTTCGAGGGCCGGCGTGTCGATGGGGACAAAGCCATAGCGGCGGTACACCCCTCTGGCGATTTCCATCAACTTTTCGCGAGGGATCATGGCCGCCGGCAGAAAGTCGCGGAAGCCCTTGAGTGTTCTAGGTTCAATCAACGCCATCGAATAAGCTGTTTCAACGAGGATTTTGGCCGATCGCTTCGCGATCGTCGCTCAGACACTAGAAAATTGGCAACAGCGAAGGTTCGGGGCTTCGAAGTGTCGAAGCGTCGGACGAATGAAAGCGAGCTTCCATATACTCAGCCACTTGTTCGGAGGTCTCGAAGTACATTTCGTAAACAGCATCCTCGTCAAATTCGCAGTTCGCAGTAGCGTAATCGCGACAAATCTGTGGGCGAGTGTGATAAATTCCGCAACGATGGTCCGATTGCAGATGTTTGCAGTCGGTGTGAACCAGCAAATACCAAGTACCATCTTCAATAAACACCGTCGCCCGGTCGTGTAGCAAATACCAACGGATGAAGTCCAGATCTTGCTCGCATGTTGGTGCATCGATTGGCAAGGCGAAATAACGACAACATTTCGCGGTGCAGTATTCGCAAAGGGAGGCGCCTTTTGGGACCTGTTCCCGCGTAGGCTTCTTGCCTTCGATCGTTTTCGCAGGCAAAAGCTGAATGGGTTGTGGAAAGGTGACTGTGCTCATGAATATGTCTTGGTAAGTCCAATCGATGATAGGGGCCTCGGAATTCGGCCACCTTTGGGCACTAGTTTGAACCATGTGCGTCCATTGAGCAAGTAGCAATCAAAATGTTCGGTTAATTCGCCCTAAGACGCTTGCGGGAAATGACTTGCATACAATAGTCGCTCGTCCAAAATAAATCACTGCCTCTGGTTGTGCCACGCGTGGAATGCATGCACACAACTACGTGCTAGCATTTGCCTCGCATACTAAATGTAGCAACACGTTTGCATTTCATGGTGGTTCCGACTATTTTCCTGCCTATCTACTCGCGACTAGTGCCCGTATCTGGTCGGCGAGAATGAGAGATCGGATTCGAGCAACAAGGGGTTGAGTTTCCAAGCGAGACAGCAAACGAATGATTCGTTGATGGCCTTTGATCACTACTCAGTGCGTCAAGTTCCTTTTCCGATTTAGAATAGTCAAGCTCAGGATGGAATCCTGGACCTAACAATCTAGATCGCATGCGAATCCGAGTCGGCACCGCTTACTCCATCTACTTGACGCACGCGGGCTGTTTTGCAAACCATTTCGGCTTGCACGGTCAAACCTCCGATCTACTCAAATATTTGCGACACGTCACTTTTCATTTAGGAGGATCCTATCGAATGAACCAACGGCCGCTCATTGGTTTGAATTGCGATTTTCGCGCTACAAATCAAGGTACACCTGCATACTGCTATCTAGCTGCAGGCTACTTTGACTCAATTGCCAACGCAGGTGGAATACCAGTCCTGGTACCACCCACGACAGATCAATCCAGCCTTGAACAATTGCTGGATCGACTCGATGGTTTCTTTTTGGTGGGTGGAGGCGACTTGGATCCTCGTAACGATGGATACATGTTACATAGTTCGGTTCGCCCTATGGAATCACGTCGCGAAGAGTTCGATCGTAGATTGGCTCAAGAGATCGCTAATCGTCAGATGAGTCTGATGGCTATTGGAGTTGGACTTCAACTCATCAATGTCATTCAAGGTGGTAATCTTTTCTATCATCTTCCCATCGATATGCCGTCGGCTATCCCACACAAGGATCCGCATGACCCGAATCATCGGCACTCCTTGGTCGTAGAGACCAACTCCATTTTGGGGCGTGTCTACGGGGAAGGGGAAATTCGCGTCAACAGCCGTCACCATATGGCTATCGACCGATTGGCGGATTGCTTTCGAGTCACAGCTCGTTGCCAAGACGGAGTGATCGAAGGCATCGAAAGCAATAGCGATGATTGGTTCGTGGTCGGATGTCAATTCCATCCAGAATCGCCCGCTGCGAGCGCACTCGACATTCGTATTTTCGAAGAATTCATCGAAGGCGTCATGGCCAAGACTGGCCAAGTCCACTTGGCCGCCGCTTAGTTTCCTAGCGTGTCGTATAGCTATTTCATTCCCGCTCGGCGCATCCACGGATTGCCGATTTGAAACGAAATGTCTTGCAATGATGCAAGCTGCAGCGTTGTTTGCGAGCCACTTAGTTAGATGCTTGCAAACGGTGCTTTGCATTGGGCACGGACGCCCCATTTCGTTTTGAGCGCAAGGGGCAGTTTGAAATCTACCTATAAACTGGGTGGCACGCTCTGAGGTACGAAGGGCGTGGTGAATCGCTAGAGTCGATTGCCACACTTTCCACGCCCATCGCTAATCGCTTTGGGCGTGCCACACGGTGGCCTGGCCCAGTAGTCTTCTGTCTGCCGCTCGCCTAAATGCAAAAATTGCATTTTGGCTTCGAACAAACGAAAATGGCGAGGTTAACTCAACGAGAGCTAACCTCGCCACGGGGGAAGGGAGATGTGGGATGCGTTGCAAATTAAGCAGCGACACCCCATACTTAACCTAGGTCGACAGCGGTTTGTTCGCTATGATTTCTGCCGAAATTACCATCTTGCCCCAAAAATTCGCAGACAAATTGATGTTTTGTAACAGTTGTAACGGTCGCTCACTTCTTCCAAGCAGATTCGCGATTTGGCAGCGATTGATCGTCGCGTCCGCGTCGGTTTTGGGACTCGGTTGCGTGCCACAGCGTGAAAAAAACGTCGTTCTCTACTCCGCCTCCGATCGCGATTTTGTTGCCCCGATTCTCGATGCGTTCGAGCGCGCCAACTCCGGGACCGAAATAGCTCGCCAGTTTGACGTGGAAGCATCGAAGACACTGGGATTGGTCACTCGCATCGAAAGGGAAAAGGAGCGGCCTCGCTGCGACGTTTTCTGGAACAACGAAATCGTCCACACCATTCGTTTGCAAAAACAAGGGCTGCTTGCAAGTCGTCGTTGGAAAGTGCCTGACACCTGGCCAAAAGGATTTAAAGCCAAAGACGGGACATGGATCGCATTCGCCGCTCGGGCCCGCGTGCTTCTGGTCAACAAAGACAAATTGCCCGATCCTGCGAACTGGCCCAAAAGCGTTCTTGAACTAGCCGAAAAAAAATGGCACCATCGTTGCGGCTTGGCCTATCCGATTTACGGAACAACTGCCACTCACATGGCCGTCATGGCTTCGCATTCGGACAAGGTGTTCGCGGATTCAGGGGCCAGCAGCGATTACCTCAAAAGCGATCGATCGCTGGATTGGACTCAGTGGTCGGATAGTTGGATAACTCACTCTGTCGTTTTGGCCGGAAACAAACAAGTTGCCTTGGCGGTAAGCAGTGGAGAACTCGATTGGGGCTTGACCGACACAGACGATGCTATCATCGAAAAGGAAGCTGGCCATCCCGTTGAGATTGTGTTTCCAGACCAAGAAAAAGACGGCTTCGGAACACTCTTCATCCCAAACACCATCAGCGTACTTTCCAAAGCCCCCAATCCGACCGCGGCCGCTTTGCTAGCCGACTATTTGGTCAGTGAAAGGACAGAGTCCAGACTGGCCATGGGCAACAGTGGGCAGTTTCCCGTGTGGCCTGAGGCCAAAATCAAATCGAGGCTCAGCGGGGGGAAAGAACTTTCGTGGGCCGAAGTTGATTTCGAAAAAGCTGCCGAAAGCTGGACCGTGACGATGGAAAGCCTCAAGCAAAGGATCGACCTGGGACGCGGGCGATGAATTACGACGACTGTTTATAACCTAATCGCCCCAGAACACCGAGCAGTTCATCGGTCGTAATGTACCGGCGGTGATGGTCTACTTTGTAAGCGTCAATGGCCTCTGCCAATAGACGCCCCTCTTTGGAAAGGTTTTGATAGGAATTACCGAATTGCCTTCTCTCGCCTCGTTCGCCTGCGCCTGATTGTTGACGTCGATCCACGAACGGAGCATCCGTGACGGGCTGCGATGGAGTAAGCGAAGAAGCCTGACTCATGATGCATTGTTCCTAGTGAATGGACATTGACTGGATTGAAGTTGGAGGGAGCCAACATAAACCTAGGCCACGCATAGGAATAGGCAAACCGCATTTCGTTGGATCGAGCCGAGGTAGAAACTGCCAAATGACGATTGCATGGATTGGGACGATATGGCAGGCGTGGTAAATTTAAGCGTGCGGGATTGATCCTGGCTGTAAGGCGGACGGCAGCCTGAGTTCTACCCTCCCCTCGCTTCGCTCGACCCTCCCAGAGGGAGGGTGAAGTCACTCTCCCTCTGGGAGAGTCGGCCTGAAAGGCCGGAGAGGGTAGATGCATCTGGTAGTTTTCAATTTGCCGTTCGCCTAAGAGCCCATCGTCTCGGACTCTGAAATCTAGCCACCGAACATGCGTGTGAGGTTGATAGAATCGTTGATGATTACCGCCCCCATCAAACACAGCAAACCCAGTACACCGACCATTGTCAACTTCATTTGCAACGCTTCGTCCACCGGCTTGCCCCGAACTGCTTCCGCGGTCAGAAACATCATGTGCCCACCATCCAGTGCAGGAATCGGCAAGAAGTTGATGATCGCTAAATTCGCGCTCAGCATGGTCAAGAACATCAGCAGGGGCGAAATCCCCTTGGAGGCTGCATCGGTCGCTTCGACCGCGATCATGCCCGGTCCACCCACGACTTTGAAAGGCATCTTGAGCTTCACCAATAGCTCTAGGAACTCGAGCACGTTACCCATTCGTCGACGAATCTCGCCAACTCCCATCATGATCGCCGTGGCCATCGTAGTGGCTTTGTGCTCGAACTGCAGAGGAGTGAAGGAAACGCCACGTTCAGGCCAGAACCACTCGGTTTCCGTATGTACGTCCGCTTGGGTTTTGGCGACTTTACCCTCGCGCTCGTAGCTGATTTCCACGGGCATTCCCGAGCGGAAAGCTTGCGCTAAATTATGGAAATACTGGATGTTGTGTCTCTTGTCCAACGGTGTCTCTTCGATGATGGCTTTGTAACCTGACACGAATACTTTGGACAAGTACTCGGTGTCCTCTTTGCCGCTGCCGTCAAACTTAAATTGCTTGATCACATCCCCCACGACGATCCCGCTCTTGGACGCCAGGGAAGTTGCTTCTACGGCACTGACCACGTTGGACGGTGCATAGACGATTCCCGTTCCGGGTAACTCAAAGCCAGTCGGACCAAGGGTGCCTTCACCGCTGGTGACAACGAAATTTTCAGGTACTTGCCAATCCAATTGAATCCTTGTTTTGTCCTTTTGCTCCAAAGTTAAGGAAACGGACTTGCCGTGCATTGCTGAAATAATCAAGGGCAGAGTCAGTGCGTCCGTAATCGGCTGGCCATTGAATTCTACCAGTTCGTCCCCTTCGAGGACGCCTGCGGCGGCGGCTACGGAATCATCGCGAACGGCCACAATAGGCCCTGGCTTAAATCGCAATCCAAAGCTCTTCATGGGAACGGGCGGCCAGTCCACATCGACTATTTCCCCCTGACGTTTTACCTGTAACTTCAAGGTTTCGCTCAGTCTCGGGTGCATCTTTTCGTTTAAGGAATACTCCATGGGGACATCGCTATGACTGGAGATTGGCAGCATCTCGCCATTGACGCCAACAATAATATCGGTCTTCTCCAACTTTGGAATTATCTTGGTTGCATCCGCGTAGCCCAATTCGATGTACTTGCCCACAGGTGGGTCTTTGCTGATGAGAGTTGTGGCGGCATTTGCAAGCCCGAGGGTCAATCGCTGTATGATCTTGGGGTCGGAGTGCGAGGTCGTTCCGACAATTTTTTTGGTAAACGTTGTTCCTTGTCGGTCGAAACTCAGTTCGACTTCCTTTTTGGGATCTCTCAATCCGTGAAAGATAACGGCCATAGCCATATCCCTAAACGATAGCTCCTGCTCCTTCAAGGAATCGATCTGAACAACCTTGTCGCCGGCTGCCAATCCGTGCTTCCAAGCGGGATCGCCCGGGATGACTTCGCCGATTACGGCTGGATCGTATTTGACACCTGCGTGAAAAGCCCAGGCGGCCATCAAAACGCCGAAGATCAAATTCATCACGACCCCGGCGCTGATAATGACCATTCGAGCGCCGACGCTTTTGGCTGGGAACGATCGAGGGTCCAACTGAATCCGATCGGGATCGTCGGCAGACGCGTTGGGGTTCTCTTTCCGGATGCGCGCCAACTCTTCTTCGGCCCGCCGTGGATCGTCGTCCTGGCCCAGCATTTTCACGTAGCCGCCGAGAGGAATCGCCCCGATTCCATACTCGGTCTCACCCCACTTGAAATGGACCAGTTTCGATGGCAAACGAAACGGCCCGATTTTGATTGGAACGTCGAAGCCGATGTAGAACTTTTCGCACTTCACCCCGAAAGCCTTGGCAGCCAGGAAGTGTCCCAGCTCATGCACAAAAATGACGAAACCAAGCCCCAATGCCACCAGCATGATGTTGTAAAAAAAGGTTCCCCATTGCAGGATGAGACTTGGTTCCGCAGCCAACACGGGCGTCATCCACTCGAAGTAAGATATGGCCGAATGCGAAAAATCGGCGATCATCGCCAACGAAAAGGACAAGTCGTGGTGGGAGAGGCTATCTAACATTTTGAGGTAATCCATCTTTGAACTTCGTTGCGTCCCCATTGATCGAGCTTTAAAAGCTCGGAAAGGGTCGGGGAGGGAGAAAAATGATGATGATCTAGTACTTGACGACAAATGGTCGCAATCTCGGTCAGTTTTATTCTATTGTTGAGGAACAGCTCTACGGAAGCTTCATTGGCAGCGTTCAGCACCGCGCCGCAGGTTCCACCTTTTTTCGCAACTTCGAATCCTAGTTGCAAAGCTGGGTAACGGTCCAGATCCGCTGGTTTCCACTCCAATCGCATCGGCTGTGTCCAGTCGATGGAAGGGCTGGGAGCTGGAACCCGATCGGGATAAGTAAGAGCGTATTGAATTGGCAAACGCATGTCCGGTGGGCTCATTTGCCCGATCACCGATCCGTCATTGAATTCTACCATGGAATGAATGATCGATTGCGGGTGTACCACGACCTCGATTTGATCCGCATCTAGGTCGAATAGCCACTTGGCCTCAATGACTTCGAGGGCCTTGTTCATCATGGTGGCCGAGTCCACTGTGATCTTGCGTCCCATTTGCCAAGTGGGATGAGACAGAGCGTCGGCGATCGTTGCGGTGGATAATTTGTCGATTGGCCAATCCCTCAGAGGGCCACCGCTAGCGGTCAGGATGATTCTTTTGACGTTCGATTTTTCGTGCCCAGCTTGCAAACATTGGAAAACCGCGCTGTGTTCGCTATCCACCGGCAGAATTTCGGCACCGCTCGCTTTGGCCGCTTCCATCATTAACGAACCAGACACAACCAACGACTCTTTGTTGGCCAAAGCCAGTCGTTTGCCGGCCTGGGCTGCCGCCAACGCCGTTTCAAGGCCCGCGATTCCAACAATGGCTGCAACCACTATGTCGATTTCAGGACCTTGGACCAGCGAAACCAAGCGTTCCATACCGGATTCGCGAACCGTAGTTGATAGTGTCGAATTGGATTGGCTGTTTTGCCAACGTTTCACCTGGTCGTCGAGCGGCCCCGTCGCAAACGCAAATTTCGGCGAATACGCCTGTATTTGCTCTTCAAACAGTCCAAGTTGCGTGTGGCAAGAGATTGCAGTTAAACGAAAACGAGGGTCGCCCTTGGAAAGTACGTCCAGGGCCGCTCGTCCGATGCTACCTGTCGAGCCTAGAATGGCAACATTGCGAATTTGGCTCAACGAATACGTCTCCGATGGGAGTCCATCCCTGGGAGTTAAATCCTGTAGAGTCGTTGCATCCGTCGCAAAACGTTCCGGCCTCTACACTTATCGCTAGGATTTTAGGGCCAACCTAAGAAAACCTCAACCTCAAACCCTGCCCAAGCCTCTCAGTCAGTGCATAATTGCGTATGTTAAGTCTGAGAAATGCTGTCATTAACTCCAATCCCATTTGCCTTCAGTGGCACCAGTTGTATGTCTGAACCATCGAAACCGGAAAAAAAACCCGCTCCCTCGGCCAATTCAAATCCGAATAACACGTGGCTGATGTACGTGGTGCTTGCCTCGTTATTTATCGTGGGAGCCGTCAGCATCGTAACCAGTTCCATGGTTCAAACGATTCGCTATCCGGATTTGATCCAGCTCATTGAGAACACGAAATACAAAAAAGGCGGATCCGTCGAACTAGAGACCGATTTTTCAGGCAGGATCACGGTTCTCTCAGGCAGTAACTCAATTGAGTACAGCAATCTTCGAGAGGTGAGCGTGGACGACACCACCATCAACGGAAAGGTCGATGTGAAAACAACGGTCGACGGAAAGCCGAGTGCGTTGCGAACGAAAGTCTCGTTTGAAACGACCAAAGACAACTCGAATGACACAACGCGTCAAGTGCGAGAGAAATTAGACCGGGCCAACATTTCCTGGTCCTATAAGCCTGGACCGAGCTTATTAACTCAGTCATTCTGGTTTTTCATTCTGCCATTGCTTTTGGTAACAGGCGTTTTGATGTTTGCCATGCGGCGGATGGGTGGCATTGGCTCTCCCATGCAGTTCGGTCGATCGAGGGGCAAACTATACGCCAACGAGGCCGTCGGCGTCACTTTTGACGATGTGGCTGGAATTGATGAAGCGGTTGAAGAAGTGCGCGAGGTAGTCGACTTCTTAAAGCATCCCGAAAAGTACCAAAAACTTGGTGGTCGCATTCCCCACGGTGTTCTTCTGGTTGGCCCTCCTGGAACAGGAAAGACGCTTTTGGCAAAGGCCATTGCTGGCGAAGCGGGTGTGCCATTCTATTCGCTCTCCGGTTCGGACTTCGTGGAAATGTTTGTTGGAGTTGGGGCTGCCCGTGTTCGAGACATGTTTCAACAAGCGACGGCAAAGGCCCCTTCGATCATCTTCATCGATGAACTCGATGCGCTTGGCAAGAGTCGGGCAGGTAACGTACCTGGCTCCCATGACGAACGCGAACAAACCCTCAATGCATTGCTCGTCGAGATGGATGGTTTCGCCGCCAATGTCGGCGTCATCGTGATTGCAGCGACCAACCGACCTGAAACGCTGGACCCAGCTTTGTTGCGAGCTGGTCGCTTTGACCGAAATGTACTGGTCGATCGACCCGATAAACAAGGACGCGAAGAGATTCTCAAAGTGCACGTCAAAGGGGTGAAGCTTGGTTCCAACGTAGAACTGAAGAAGGTTGCCGCGATTACCCCAGGCTTTGTCGGTGCAGACCTAGCGAATCTTGTCAACGAAGCTGCATTGTTGGCTGCTAGGAAAGGCAAAAACAATGTAGGCATTGAGGAGTTTAACGACGGGGTTGAACGTGTCACCGCAGGCTTGGAAAAGAAAAAACGCATCATGAGCGAGGACGAAAAACGCCGTGTTGCGTATCACGAAGCTGGGCATGCATTGGTCGCATACTCACTTCCCAATACAGATCCAGTGCACAAGGTCTCGATCATTCCACGCGGAATTGCCGCTTTGGGATATACCATGCAAAGGCCCGAAGGGGACCGCTACCTGATGACTCAACCAGAGCTTGAAGCACAAATGCAAGTGCTGGTTGCGGGCACGCTGACCGAAGAAATCATTTTCCGCGATATTAGCACAGGGGCTCAAAACGATTTGGAGCGGGCCACCAACATCGCCCGAGGCATGGTCATGGAGTACGGCATGAGCCGCATGGGACGGGTCAATTACCGTGAGAGCAATCGCTCACCCTTCCTGGCTGGCGCCGCGGGTGAATCCTTTGGTCGCGAGCATTCCGAACAAACCGCTCGCGAAATTGATCAAGAAGTGAAAAGGCTTATCGACGAAGCGATTCAAAAAACCAGAATGATCTTAGGCGAGCGACGGGGAGCTCTAGAAGCTATCGCACAACGCTTGATCGAAGTCGAAGTGGTCGATTCAGACGATTTGAAGAGCATCATGGACGCGAACATCGGCGGACCAAGAGTGGTCCCCGGCACCAGCACTCCGGGTACGGCACCGGTATCCCCGAAATCGGCATCCAACGCCGACATCGGAATCGTTGGCAAATCCGGTTCTTAAGCGAGGGGCAGTTTGAAATCTTCCTGTAAACTGGGTGGCACGCTTAAACTGGGAGGCACGCTTAAACTGGG
>Ga0105048_10016085_pt1 | contig 11573 bp, 10 predicted proteins | sample MAT05_FD_78382 | JGI IMG/M metagenome (GOLD analysis project Ga0105048, IMG submission 78382) | Freshwater microbial communities from Lake Fryxell liftoff mats and glacier meltwater in Antarctica - MAT-05 | ecosystem: Environmental > Aquatic > Freshwater > Ice > Liftoff microbial mat | place...
TAATTTGGGTTTGGCCAGTTTGAAAGCGACGTTAGAAAATTCTCCATACGCTGCGGACTATGCAGAAGCGGGCGTTCAGGAAAGGATGGTAGCTCCTACATCGGCACTTCAGTTGACAAGCACTGCAAAGGGTTATTCTGGGCAGCCATTGAATGTTCCACGTGATCGGCAAGTGGCGATTGAAAGCATAGAAAAGATTATTGCTGCGAATAACCTAACTGCCCAAGCGCCCCAGTTTCTGGAAATTTCACGCGACCCTATTAATTACGTTGTCGTGTTTGAAACCACGATTCCGGTCGACAAAACTGATGGCGTAAAGCTTTCAGACGACGTCAAAGCGATCACGACCGCAGGCGGTAATTATTTGGTCGCCAAGCATTTAGGTATTCGGGATAACTGGCATTTGCCGGGACAAACCAAAGATAAAATCTTGGCCTTCGCAGCCGTGCATGATGTGCGTTTGGCACCTTTTGAAAGTGGCCGTAAAACGTATGCAGAATATTTGAGCCCGGCCGGCACGCCTGAAGCACAATTTGAAACCAACGTTTATGTGCCAGCCGAATAGTTTTTAGCGAACCCCACAACTTCAGAGCGGCGTCTTCGGGCGCCGCTTTTTTTTCAAGGGTCGTATCGTGGTAAACTAAGCAAATGAATGAGTCTAGCCTATGAATTTTTCTGATCGTATTGACACCGAGCTTGCAGAAATTGATGCGGCCGGTTTGTTCAAGCTTGAGCGGATCATCGTTTCAAGCCAATCAACGGAAATTATTCTTGCCGATGGCACACAGGTATTAAATTTTTGCGCGAATAACTATTTGGGCCTAAGCGACAACGCAGAGGTCATTCAAGCGGCAAAAGATGCGCTTGATAGCCATGGTTTCGGCATGGCTTCTGTGCGGTTTATCTGCGGCACCCAGGATTTGCATAAGCAGCTCGAAAAAACGATATCGAGCTTCTTTGGCACTGAAGATACAATTTTGTATGCGGCGTGTTTTGATGCCAATGGTGGCCTTTTTGAGCCGCTATTAAACGAGCAAGACGCAGTCATCTCGGATGCACTGAACCACGCCTCCATTATTGATGGTGTGCGATTGTGCAAAGCACAGCGCTTTCGTTACGCCAATTGCGATATGGCGGATCTAGAAGCCCAGTTAATTGCGGCGAAGGGTTGCCGAACTCGGCTAATTACCACAGACGGTTCATTCAGTATGGACGGGTCAATCGCTCCGCTGGATCAAATTACGCGTCTTGCTAAAAAATATGATGCGCTAGTGCATATCGATGAGTGTCATGCGACGGGGTTTTTGGGGCGCACGGGACGTGGAAGCGCTGAATTTCATGGCGTACACGATCAAATTGATATTTTCACGGGCACACTTGGTAAGGCCTTGGGCGGCGCGCTGGGCGGATTTACTACAGGTCGGAAAAATGTCATTGATATGCTGCGGCAACGCTCCCGCCCCTATCTTTTTTCAAATTCTCTGCCGCCCGCTGTGGTTGCAGCCAGCCTAAAGGTGTTTGAACTGCTGGCCAATGGCGAACAGGCACGCCAGCGTATCACTGAAAATACCGCGTATTTTCGTGCGGCGATGTCAGCCGCAGGCTTTGATCTCAAACCCGGCGTGCATCCAATCACGCCCGTAATGCTGTATGACGCAAAACTCGCGCAGCAATTTGCTGCCGAACTTCTCAAAGAAGGCATTTATGTCATCGGCTTTTTCTTTCCCGTTGTCGCCAAAGGACAAGCTCGCATCCGCGTGCAAATTTCGGCGGCTCACTCGACATCGCAACTCGAACGCGCGGTTAGCGCGTTTGTGCGAGTCGGAAAACGGCTAAACGTCTTACCTTAAAGCAATCCTGAGAAACCATGTCAGAGCACTTAGCTTCTATACGCTGGACCAATATCGGCGGCGATTTTTTGCAAAAAGAATACAGCCGTGATCATTTGATAGAATTTCCTAATGGCCGCAAAATCGAAGGCTCCGCAGCTGCGGCTTACGGTGGCAATCCAGCGAATTTGGATCCAGAGGCGGCATTTACAGCCTCGCTATCGTCTTGTCATATGTTGACCTTCCTGGCGATTTGCTCAGTCAGGGGTTTTGTTGTCGAAAGCTACGATGATGATGCAGTTGGCTATTTGGACAAAAATCTTGAGGGCAAAGTTTGTATGACACGCGTTGTATTGCGACCGCTCGTGCAATTTTTTGCTGGCACTGAACCGGGCGTGCCGGATAGCGAACAACTTGCGATGCTGCATGAACGCGCCCATCGCGCATGCTTCATCTCCAATTCGGTAAAAACGAGCGTGGAAATTAAACCGCGAGAGCAGAGCGAAAACTGATGTCAACCAATCCTATGGCAACAAATTCAACCGCACCCTCACCTGAGCAGGTGCTTGCGCATGTGCAGGCGCAAGTTCAACAAGCCGTTGAAGGAGCCGTGCACTCCGTTGAAAAAGGTGTTTCGCAAGCGAAGGAAATGGTCGGCGATTCGTTCAACAGCGCGTGTGACCGCGCCGCAATAGCAAAATCACAGATTGGTGCCAGCATGGCCCAGTTTTCGTCACAAATATCCTCAAATTCCAAGCAAGGCATTAGCAACACAGTCGATAAAACGCGCTCGGTTCGACGGAGTTTTAGCGTCGCATTCAAGCGTTGGTATGATACAGCGGTCGATGAAGTACCCGTATCCATCATGGATGACAAGATCGATTTGATCCGGACGCTGCCGTTTATCGGCGTGCATTTAATGTGTCTAGGGGTATTTTTTGTTGGGTTTAGCTGGGTTGCGCTAGGTGTTGCAGTCCTGTTTTATGTGCTGCGGATGTTTGCCATAACCGGGTTTTATCACCGCTATTTCTCACACAAGAGTTTCAAGACTTCGCGTACATTTCAGTTTGTTATGGGCCTTTGGGGTGCATCTAGCGCGCAGCGTGGCCCGCTTTGGTGGGCTGCGAATCACCGCCATCACCATAAAACATCTGACCAACCAGAGGACTTCCACTCGCCCGTGCAGCACGGGTTCTGGTGGAGCCACATGGGTTGGATCATGGGCAAAAGCGCTTTTCGTACCAATGAAAGTCAGATTCCCGACTTAGTTAAGTTTCCAGAGCTCAAGCTGCTAGATCGCTTTGATCTCATTATGCCTTTCGTGCTCGGGGGATTCATGTTGGGCCTAGGCATTTTACTTGAGAAATTTGTGCCTAGCCTTGGCACGAGTGGCCCACAAATGTTGATTTGGGGTTTTTTTGTGTCCACTGTTGCGTTGTTTCATGGCACTGTGACGATCAATTCGCTTTCGCATGTTTGGGGCACACGCCGTTACAAAACCAACGATGATTCCAGAAACAACTGGTTTTTAGCCATCATTACCTTAGGCGAAGGCTGGCACAATAATCACCATCACTACCCAGGTTCAGTGCGGCAGGGTTTTTTCTGGTGGGAGTATGACCTAACCTTTTATGGACTGAAGATGCTGAGCTGGATGGGGCTGATTTGGGACTTGAAAACGGTGCCGGCGAACTTCAAAAACGCGCACGTTGCCGCGCGTGAAAAGTCTAAGTTGGCTGAATAGTTAAAGAACCGTTCGCCCTGAGCTTGTCGAAGGGCAGAGCCGCACAAATACTGTCGCAGCCGAAGCACTTTGTGCATCACGGGGACTGCGGCTACATGCTTCGACGAGCTCAGCACGAACGGATTTCTGTCAGGGCCACGCCAAGTTCCGAAAGCAGTAAATTTAAGATGCAATGACATAATTCAATGGCAAAAATAGCAGTAATTGGCAGTGGCATTTCTGGGCTGGGTTGCGCCTACCTTTTGCAGCGTCGCCACGAGGTTTCGGTATTTGAAGCCAATGACTACGCGGGCGGTCACACCCATACGCACGATATTGCGGTTGGCAATCAACACTATCAAATTGACACTGGCTTTATCGTGTTTAACCCGAATCATTACCCTAATTTCGTGCGCCTTTTGCGCGAGCTGGGTGTGGAGGATCAGCCCACGCTGATGGGTTTTGGCGTCAAAAACGAGCGCAGCGGCCTAGAATATAACGCCACCACGGTCAATCAGCTTTTTGCGCAGCGCAGTAATTTACTCAGCCCGAGTTTTTGGCGGCTTATTCGGGATTTGAAGCGCTTTTATCAAACGCCGCATCCGTTGCTGACAATCGCTGAGCCTGGACCGACGGTGGGCGAATATCTGCAAGCTGAGGGCTACAGCGAAATATTCGCGCAAGATCATTTGATTCCAATCGCCTCCGCGCTTTGGTCTTCTCCTGGCATTGGTATTGAGGCATTTCCAGCGAAATACTTGGCGCAATTTATGGCCAACCACCACATGCTCAATACCGATAGCACCCGCCCGCCCTGGCGTGTGGTGAAGGGTGGCTCGCAAAGCTATACGCGCGCACTGTTGGCAAAATTAAAGCAGTCGGTGCACTTGAGCAGCCCAGTGCAAAAGGTGCATCGTGATGCGAATGGCGTGAGACTCGATTTCAATCACGGAACAGAACCAAATCAGAAATCGGAGCGTTTCGATCATGTTGTGTTTGCCTGCCACAGCGACCAGGCACTCAAAATGCTGGCGCAGCCGTCTGATGCGGAACGCGAAGTGCTAGGCGCGCTCCGTTTTCAGGCGAACGATGTGCTACTGCATACTGATATTTCCATCATGCCCAAACGGCGCAAAGCCTGGGCCGCTTGGAATGCGCATATCGCTGATGATGAAAAATCGAGCCAGAAATGTAGGGTTACTTATTGGATGAATTTGTTGCAGAGCATTGACGCGCCGGTCGAATTTTTGGTTAGCCTAAACTGCATTGACCGGATTGATCCGGCAAAGGTCTTAAAGCGCCTGCGCTACGAGCACCCAATTTATACGCATGAAACAGTGCAGGCACAAAAAAGACGCGCTGAAATTAACGGTATTACGCAGCACGACGCCCTAGGTCGAAGCTTTTATTGCGGCGCATATTGGGGTTTCGGCTTTCATGAGGACGGCTTACGCTCAGCGGTTGAAGTTGCTGAGATGCTCGAATCCGGCTGGGCTTAGCGTGTGCTAGCGGATAGTGATGTAGCGCGCGCCAATACACCAGACGGTAGCGGGATAAATTCGTGCATTTATGTCGGAACGATCCGTCACCGTCGCTATTTTCCGGTGCCGCACGCATTTAACTACGCGATCTATATGAGTTATTTAGACCTGGACGAGCTTGATCAAATCTATCGAGGCCGATGGTTTTGGTCGAGCAATCGGCGCAATTTAGTGGAATATCGGCGCGCAGATTTTTTAGGGCCGGCGGAGATACCGCTTAGAACGGCGGTATTAGATCGCGTCGAAACCGAGACCGGCGAGCGACCGAACGGGCCGGTACGCTTATTGGCGCATTTGCGCTATTTCGGTTTAAGTTTTAATCCGGTTTGCTTCTATTATTGTTTTGAAGCCGATGGTAGAACGCTGCACAGCATCGTGGCAGAGATTACCAATACCCCCTGGCGCGAACGCCACGCCTATGTTTTGCCGGTGCGTACTGCGGCTAAACGTGGCAATGTTTGGCGTTGGGAGTTCGACAAAAAGTTTCATGTATCGCCATTTTTGCCGATGGGCTTAGGCTATGACTGGCGCTTTCAAAACCCCGATGCGCAACTGCGGGTGCATATGGATGTGCTTGCGCCTATCACTGACAGCCCGGCAACTGGCACGGCAGCGAAGCCGCTCCGGCAATTTGACACCACCCTAGTTTTAGGGCGAAAAGAATTGACCGGAGTGAATCTAGCCGCCGCGCTGACGCGTTTCCCTTTCATAACCTTGGGCGTGCTGATGAAAATTTATTGGCATGCGCTGTTAATACGCTGGAAAAAAAATCCCTTTTTTGATCATCCAAAGTCTTAATCACCCGAAGTTGCCATCGACCCTGCTAAAAAAACAGTGATAAGCACGGTGCCTATTTGTAAATTGACGGTACATTTTGTAAAACATCAGCCAGAGCTGTAAAAAGCAGCCAGAGCTTTAAAAAGCAGCCAGAGCTTTAAAAAGCAGCGTTGTAAATGAGCAACGATCTGAAAAAAGTGATGATCTGACTAAGAAAGCCCCTCAACCGTTCGCTCCATCCATCTTTTTAAATGCCGCTTATGAATGAATCTAGTGTAGCCAAGCCCTTTGATTTACCTGGTAGCGAATTTGCTGCCGCACGTTCTGAACTCAAGGTGGCATCCCAAGGTGCATTGAAGCGCGCGCTCTGCAAAAAGCTGGAGCAAATGAAAGAATGCAGCTTGAGCATCAGCGAAGGCCCAGAGACGATGAGTTTCGGCGACGCTGCAGGAAATGACGTACTGCGCGCGCATATCCGCATATTAGATCCGCAAATGTGGACCTCAGTTGCCACTAATGGCAGCGTGGGTGTCGCGGAAAGCTTTATGGATGGGCATTGGGTAGTCGATGATGTCGTAGCGCTGGTGCGAATCTTCGTACGAAATCGCGATATCTTGGACAGCATGGAGGGCGGCCTAGCGAAGTTTGGTCAATTCTTGCTGCGCTGGTGGCACCAAAAGCGCCGCAATACCCATACCGGCAGCCAACGTAATATTTCAGAGCACTATGATCTATCAAATGCGCTGTTCAAGACATTTTTAGACCCAACGATGATGTATTCGTGTGCGGTTTACGAGCGTAACGATGACACTTTAGAAGTTGCTGCTGTACGTAAACTTGATCGAATATGCCAAAAACTCGCGCTAAAACCGGGCGATCATTTGCTGGAAATTGGCACCGGGTGGGGCGGCTTTGCTGTGCATGCCGCGCGGAATTATGGCTGCAAAATCACCACGACGACGATCAGTGAGGAGCAATTTCAGCTCGCCACAGCGCGTGTCGTTGAAGCGGGCTTGATCGAACAGATCAACGTCATCAAACAGGACTATCGAGCACTGACCGGTAGTTTTGATAAAGTCGTTTCGATTGAAATGATTGAAGCGATTGGGCATCAATACCTCAATACTTATTTTGGCAAAATCGCTAGCCTGCTCAAACCGGATGGCTTGGCGTTGGTGCAAGCCATTACCATTGAGGACAGCCGCTACGCGCAGGCCTTGAAAGACGTGGATTTCATCAAGCGCTATATATTTCCGGGTAGCTTCATCCCATCTATTACCGCCATGTTAGGTGCTTGCACCGAAGCGAGCGATATGAAATTGGTGCATTTGGAAGATATAGGCCCCAGCTACGCATTAACGCTGCGCGACTGGCGGGAACGCTTCAATGCGCACCTTACTAAAGTGCGCGAACTGGGCTTTGACGCGCGTTTTATCCGCATGTGGAACTATTATTTGGCGTATTGCGAGGGTGGGTTTATTGAACGCTCGATTGGTGACGTGCAGTTGCTTTTTGCGCGACCGCGCAACACTAGAACGCAGTATTTGCCGGATTTAAACTGTCAGATTTAACGGTTTAGGTTTGAATAGTTAAGTTTGAATAGTTACGTTTGAATAATCAGAGTCAATTTACTCGATTTGGTTTGTCAGCGGTTTCGCGATTTATCGAATTAAACAGCGGTGCACAAGGATGTGAGGCTTATTTGAAAACTTTGTTGAATGTTGTTTTTTTTCAAGCGCTTTGGTTAGCGTCCGTCGGCGGGGCGGGGCGCGGCTACTGGTGGCTAGGTTTGCCGGTATTAGCGGTGTTTTTGGTCTATCACTTTGCGGTTTCAACCTGCCGACGTGCTGACGCACAGCTGCTCGTTATAAGCGTGGCGCTGGGTTTTATCGCTGATAGCATGTTGCTGCAGCTTGGGCTTTTACGGTTCGAGCAATCCGTGCCATGGGCTAATTTCGCGCCCATTTGGATATTAACGCTATGGGCGGGTTTCGCCTTGACGTTAAACCACTCAATGTCATTTTTCCAAACGCGCCTAGCCTGGGCCGTCGTTTTCGGCTTTCTTGGCGGGCCGCTGGCGTATTACGTGGCTGCGAACGTATGGAAAGCCGCTATTTTCACCGCGCCGCCACTGCATGTTTACGGCGCGTTAGCGTTAGTTTGGGCGATCATGACGCCACTGTTACTTACGATCGGATTAAATTTACAGCGCAAAGTCGTTTAGGCATGTCTAGCGTAAACAGATAGCTTGTGAAATCTCGTTAAAGGAACACTGTGAATTTTGTCATGTTTTTCAAAGATGCTGCAGTCGTCGCTGCATTTGCCAGCGCAGCGATGATACTCAGCTGGGCATGGCAACGACATCGGCTAAACGCGGGAATCGTTGATATTACCTGGGCTTGCTGCTTGGCATTTGCTGCGCTGTACTACGGTGCTGTGGGTGAGGGCGCGATTGTGCCTAGGATGCTAGTTGCTTTGCTCGGCGCGACCTGGGGTTTTCGCTTAGCCAGCCACTTGCTCGCACGGGTTTTGAGTGAGCCAGAAGACGGCAGATACGCTTATTTACGCGCACATTGGAAAGGGTCGCAGTGGAAGTTTTTCCTTTTCTTTCAAGGCCAAGTATTGTTGGTTGTACTGTTTTCTGTGCCATTCCACGTCGCAGCTCAAAACCCCACCGCGGGTTTTACACCCTGGATATTGGCGGGTATTGCTGTCTGGATTATTAGTATCGGCGGCGAATCCTTAAGTGATGCGCAGCTTGCAAATTTCCGCAAAAACTCGGCAAATCGCGGCAAAACTTGCCGCAGTGGGCTTTGGCGCTATTCGCGGCATCCAAATTATTTTTTTGAGTGGCTACATTGGTTTAGCTACTGCTGCTTTGCGATCGGCGCGGCCGGGGCCATGTGGGCGCTCATTGGGCCGATCACCATGCTGGTAACGCTGTGCTGGGTGACTGGAATTCCCTTTGTCGAAGCACAATCGATACGATCGCGTGGTGAGGATTACCGGAACTATCAACGCACAACAAGCGCGCTAATTCCTTGGTTTCCGAAGAAACTAGTTCCAGAAAAGACCTAGATTCCCTAAAGTCTACTTTGATGCGGCGATGATGTCTGAAATTGCGGATTCAATTGCGGCAATTGATGCCGCGTTAGGCTCGGCTTTTAATTGATTCAAAGCCGCTACTAACGCAACCGCGCCAGTAAAACCTGCCGCACCTGCGAGCTTATGCCGTTGTTCGCTTAAGCCAACATTATCGTTTTGCTCGAATGCAGTTCGCAGCGCGGCACCCTTGCTGATCAGCTCCGCCACCAACATGGCACGCAGCTTTAGCATCAGTTTTTCATCGCCGCCTGTGGTTTTAAGCGCTAGCGCGCGGTCAAATAGTGCAGCGCTAGCCGCATTTTGCTTTTCAGCGATCGGCAAGGCGACGTCTTCGCACGTCACGTGCCTTACCGCAGCAATAATCGCGCTAGCCGACCATGGCTTGGCACACACTTCAGCAAAACCCGATAGTAAAAGGCTTGCTTTAAGCTTTGAACCCACTTCACCCGTCAGTGCAAACGCCGGGCTAGCACTCGAATTTGCGTCGGGCTTTGCGCGCAAGCGCTGCAAAAGCACATCGCCATTAAAATCCGGCAACTGGATATCAAAAAGCAGCAGTGCATAGCGATTTTTGCAGGCCAGCGCAAAACCTTCGCTAGCAGTCATTGCGGTATCAACCATAAAGCCTTCAGCGCCCAATAGCTCACTTAGCAGCGTTAAGTTCATCGCGACATCGTCGACGGCAAGTATTCGAATTGGACTATTTGACATTGAATGGTTTACCCCGCTGATCATGCAGTTTCGACTAAATCTAGTGTCTTAGGCCATACTCTAGCCCTTAATTTTTTACGCATCGTCGTGATTGAGGATTTGCCTTGCCAGCGTTTGAAATAGACATCGATGATTTGAGCCACGACGCGCGTGGTGTTGGGCGCCTGAACGACAAAGTCGCCTTCATCAGCGGCGCGCTGCCGGGCGAGCGGGTGCGCGGTGCGCATCTACACCATGGAAAAAGCTTTGATCATGGCGTGGCAAGCGAAATCCTGCGTGCCAGTCCGGAACGTGTGCAGCCAAAGTGCGAGCATTTCGGTGGCTGCGCGGGCTGTAGCTTGCAGCATTTTTCGCAGGCCGGGCAACTCGCATTCAAACAAAATATGCTGCTGCAAGATCTGAAGAAAATTGGCCGGGTGGAACCAGAGCGTCTACTTGCACCGCTTTTTGATGCCGAGTTCGGCTATCGGCGTAAGGCGCGCTTAAGCGTTAAAGACGTCGCCAAGAAAGGCAAGGTGCTGGTCGGGTTTCGTGAGCTTGACGGGCGCTTTGTCGCGGACTTGCGCCGCTGTGAAACGCTGCATCCAAAAATTGGCGATCGCATTGCCGATTTAGCGCGTTTGGTCGAAAGCCTGAGCGTGCGCCGGCAAATCGCGCAGATCGAAGTAGCGATTGCTGAGGAAAGCGCAGCATTAGTGTTTCGTAACTTAGCGCCGCTCAACCCCAGCGATGTCGAAAAGCTGGTTGATTTTGGCGCGCTGCATGATTTCCAAATGTGGCTACAGCCTAAAGGCAACGACAGCATCTACCCGCTCAATGACGCGAGCGCGGGCTTGCACTACACATTGCCCGAGTTTGATGTACGCGTGAACTACCGCCCGCTTGATTTTACCCAGGTTAACTTTGGCCTAAATCGCAAAATGGTGCATCAAGCGCTGCAATTGTTAGTGCCCAGCCCAGGTGAGCGCGTACTCGATTTATTTTGCGGCTTGGGAAATTTTACGCTGCCGCTTGCGCGCTCAGGCGCAACCGTAACGGGCGTTGAAGGGGACGCCGGCTTGGTTGCACGAGCACGCGAAAATGCGGAGGCGCACGGGCTTTTGGCGAACGTTGATTACGCCGTATCGGATTTGTTTTTAGATCAAACCCAAGCCAATTGGGCGCGCGCAGACTATGACAAGATCTTGCTAGATCCGCCGCGCGCCGGTGCTGAAGGCGTATTGAAGTATTTGCCCGGCCAAAGCGTACAGCGCGTGGTTTATGTATCCTGCAACCCGGCAACCTTGGCGCGGGATACCGAAATTCTAGTTCATACGCATGGCTTTAAGCTCAAGGCCGCCGGCATTATGGATATGTTTACGCACACCAGCCACGTCGAGTCGATGGCATTGTTTGAGCGTAATTAATGGGCATTGAGATTGAACGCAAATTCTTATTGGCTAGCGACGATTGGCGCGCATTGGTATATAAATCGGAAAAGATGGCGCAGGGTTATTTGGGCGGTACGCATTGCTCAGTGCGCGTGCGGATCGCAGAAAATTCGGCGTTTTTGAATATCAAAAGCCGCGAGTTGGGTGCGGTGCGCCAGGAGTTTGAGTATCCAGTGCCGATCAAGGATGCGGCCACGCTTTTAAGCAATTTCGCAGACGGTGCAGCCATCATTAAAATCCGGCATTACGTGCGCCACGCGGACAAAAACGGCGCTGAGTTAACGTTTGAGATCGATGAGTTTAAGGGTGATAACCAAGGTTTGACGGTCGCCGAAATCGAGCTAAAATCGGTGGTGCAAGAATTTGCGCGGCCCGCTTGGCTAGGCTTAGAAGTCACCGACGATGCGCGCTATTACAACTCGAACTTAGTCACTGAACCATTTTGCCGCTGGCGAGA
>Ga0105048_10016089_pt1 | contig 11572 bp, 16 predicted proteins | sample MAT05_FD_78382 | JGI IMG/M metagenome (GOLD analysis project Ga0105048, IMG submission 78382) | Freshwater microbial communities from Lake Fryxell liftoff mats and glacier meltwater in Antarctica - MAT-05 | ecosystem: Environmental > Aquatic > Freshwater > Ice > Liftoff microbial mat | place...
AAGCCCTCGACCGGGAAGCCCTCGACCGGGAAGCCCTCGACCGGGAAGCCCTCGACCGGGAAGCCCTCGACCGGGAAAACCAGAAACCCATACTTTTGGGGTGGGGGACACCCATTAGGGGGACACCCACAATAGGGGTAGGCGCAATTTGGCCAGCATGATTTTGATATGGGCCGATCTCAATTTCAATGGGGGCTTTTTGGCCAGCATGATTTTGCTATGGACCAATCTCGATTTCAATGGGGCTTGCCCATAAAACAGGCATCGACTGCCTTCACAAATACCGAATGTCCCGCGGTGAGATTCTTAGAAGATGACCAGAAATACTAGGCCATCATGATTTTGATATGGCTGCTCATCAGGTTCAATGGGCAGTTCTTCCAACGAAGACAGCCGGAGGTAATACCCCAGCCATCTCGTCACGCTTCGCTAGGCGGGTCTTGAGTCTCTGACTTAGCTCGACCACTCAATAAGAGATAACCTTCGCAGGCTGCTAGAGCCCTTCCAATAGTGAACCCTGCCAGTGGCGAAAGTTCCTAAGAACCAATTTACCTTGGTCGCTAAATGAAACAAGCCCCACCGGGGTTCAAATCGGTGGGGCTTGCCCTATTGGAGGCTCGTAGCCAACGCTCAAGCGGAAGGTTGGATCAAAGCAGTCTCCAATTTATACCGGTCGCGCCGGCATGTCAACAGGATGGCCTTCGTCTTTCTGTTGAGCATTTGAAAAGAGGCCGTCTGGTATTAACTCAACTCGTTCAATGGGTCTACGACATACGGACCTTCCGGTATCTCAGCATCAGGCCGAAATACCTGCTCACTTGGGACAGGCTGCTTGTTTGCTTTCATGTGATTCATCCAAGCAGCATGGCTCAGCGAGAATGACCGGAAGTGTACGTTAAGCCAATGCTGTTTCTTTATCTGATCCAATAGCCCTGCCGTCTCCACTAACGCATGACGTTGCTGGGCAGTAAGCCTAGTCTTGTGATCGCTGGGGGTTAATTGTCCTAGCAACTCCCGCAATGCAGGCTCGTAGCTTTCGGGATGACCTGATTTGGCATTCAGCCGCCAATGCACCCCCGAGAAGAACGCTTGCCGTATTTCTTTAAGTTGTTCGGGTGGTAAGTCAAAATTGCCATAGCACGCTTGCTTGTATTCCTCGAACGCCAATTCCAGTTCTTCCTTCGTAGTTTTTTCCATAATCCCGAAAGCCCCAAAAAACTTGCCATCTGGTAAATGTAAACAACGCAGTGCTTAATTTATCCCTAGTTTACATTTTGTCAAGAGCGATGCACTTCCTCCCACTTTACATTTTTAGGCCTTTTTTCCCAGTTTTCAAAATGGAGGAAGTGCATCAAATTAGCACGCATGCTTACAAAACATAGGTAGGCAACGATGCACTGCTCTCTCCCCCTTATTTTAATAGGGGGAGAGGGCAGTGCTATCGTGCTTCCATGTTTTGTTGAAGAACGATAGTATGCACTTCCTAAAGAATGTAAAGGAGGCAGTGCTATCGTGCTTCCTTTACATTTTCGACCTAAAATGACCTAAAACAGGTCATCTAGTTTACATTTTTCTGGCAACTCGCCGTTCAGCTTGAACCGGAAATACCTCGCCGGAGTTCCTTTGGCATTGTTTTTCGTCTCTCTTTCGATCCTGTCACCGCATAATGCCAGCAATGCTTCCATCCGTTTTTCCCCAAATCCGGTCTGGGCTCGGATGTCCCTAGCGCTCATCCATTCCTCTGGGTCCAGGTCGTGAGCCTTTTCCATTGATGCGAGAACTTTGTTGCAGTCCTTATCGTTGCGGTCATCAGCTTCCCGTTTGGCCGGTGACTTCATGACTTTCCGTTGGGGCTCAACATCAGATGGCAACCACAACGGGTATTCGAACTTAATCGAAATCGGGTTTGGCCTTGGGAAGTTCCGCGGGGCTGCTTCCAGCACAAACAACCCATCCTGCTCGTGAGGCCGGATTACTAAGTGGTTGTCAGGGGCTCGGGAGATACTGCCGGCGCCCGACCCGATATCCGTTACCTCTTTGCCATCCTGCGAACCCTTCGAACTGTGATGGACCAACCAAACGCAGCATTGCCATTTCTTCGCGATCTGATCGAACGTCCGATAAACTGAGAGCATGCCCGAATTGTCGTTCTCTGAAATTCCAATCGGGATTATCCGGTACAACGCATCAAAACAGACTGCCGTATATCGGCATGACTTGATCGGGAATTGTAATATGTCCTCCAAAGTCCACTCTGTACCTCGAAAGGGGTAGATGTCCAAATTGTCCAAGACTAGATCCAATGGCAACTGCATCGCTAGGGCCATGCTCTTTATCCGCTGGGCCAGTTCTTTGGGGTTGACCTCAAAATCAAAGATGGCAAACTGGCCTTGCTTTACCTTACGACCTAAGAACGGCAGCCCGCTGACGTGAGCGAGGGCTAAATTCATCGCCAGGAACGACTTTCCAGTCTTTGGGGGTGCAATGATGTTTGCCACTTCGCAGGCCCGTATAAGGCCCTCCACGATGATCTCAGAGGGCTCGGGATTCTCAGTGATAAGTTTTCTTGCTGAGAACTCTCCGACTTGCTTGGCTCGGGCATCACTGCCAAAACGATTGGTTGGGTTACTGCGAACGTCGTTATACCGATGAAGCAATCTTGGCTCGTCCCAAACCGCGGCAACGCCTCCAAACCCATCGTCGATGGCTGGTAGGGGCCATTCCTCTTCGGCGGCCTCTACGAGGGTCAAGAACTGTTTGGCCTCAACTCCCTTGTCGCAGGCAATCTTGGCCCATGCGGTGACTCTGGACGACCCGTCTTGCTCGCTCCCCCGTTTGATTCTTAGGAAAGATTGAACAACTGCTTGTTCGTCAACCGTGATCGGGATTGACGTATCAATAAATGGGTCTGGTGGAGGTATCGGGAATTCTGCCTCCAATTCCTCGATTGTCTCATTGAAGACAGCCTCTTTGAGAATGCAAACGTGGCGACCATCATCCCGCTTAGACCCAATGGCCCGTAGTTGGCGCTCGAGTCCCGCCGTGGAATCAATGCAAAGATCCGAGTCGGCGGTTAGCAATTTCAGCTCGATACGGAGTCGTTTTAGGATCTCAATTGCGATCGCGTGAACTCTCTGGACGTCCTTTGTCGGCGTGTCCAGGTCAATGTAGACGTGAAGGCCTCCGTCTTCATCGATCGGGGCACCGTTGCTCGACACGATCATGGCGAATGGCAAAACTCGCTGAATGACCTGGATTAGGTCTGACCGCTTGGGATACTTCCCTTTTTCCGTGTGCTTGACGAACTTGGGGAAAGCGTCTAGGTCAAACGTTATTCGATAGACCTCGGTGATGTCTTCCCGTCCACACGTCGTAGCCCCGTACAGCTCTTTAGAGGCCTGATAAGTGACTGGGTTGAACTTCCAATAGATGTTTGGCCGGTTGATTACCGTACTGGCAAACTGCTTCTTGGCCTTTTCTGACATCGGGAGCGGAATGGCATGAGTGACCTTCGGTACGTTGCCTTCGTACTCAATCAGCAGTAGCTCACCTTCCGTCGCATTGTCATAGACGGCAAGGCTTTTATAACATTCTTGACCGGCCTTGCGTTTTTGGCTAGAATTTGGTGAGGGAATTTCATTTGGGGTATCTGTGACAGGATACCCCTTTTTCGTGGTATGCATGTTAGGTGCCCTTCTTGGCTAGTTCGTCTTTGAATTTCTTCATTAAGGCGACTGTTGTATAACGTCGGCCTCCTATCCATGTGAAAGTCAACTTGACTCCGCGAACTCCATTTGTCGCCCATCGCGCAGCAGTCATCGCGGAAACCTGCTTGCCAGTCACAGCCTCAGCCGCAATGCGCAGCGTTACCCATTCTTCATTGCTCATTTTGTTTTTCTACCTCCAAAATACGTCTTCGCGTCAGGTTAATTTGTGATTCCCGTATGTCTATTCCAATTGACTCTCGGTTGTTCTTTGTTGCGACAGCTAAGGTCGTTCCGCTCCCACAAAAGCAATCTAAAACTGTTCCGCCGACTGGGCAAAAAGAGAGTATGAAAGCTTCGGCCAACTTCTCTGGGAATGGTGCTTCGTTTTCGTGGGCTAGCATGCTGCCCATTCTTCCGCCACCGACGCTACACTCAATTATGTTGCCAGGGTTTGCGATCTCTGGAGGTACATAGCATTGAACACGCATCGAGTTACCATTATTTTTTGTATGCAACTTGCTTCCTGGTGGTAAATCTCCAGCTAAAAATGCCTTAGCTTTGGGCTCTGTAGCAGCAATAGCCATTTTCCCTACTCTGTCTCCGTTTACCTTTCGGTTAGAAGGGGACCCTCCAGCAGGGTATTTTGGTGGATGCCCCATAGCCGTATTGTCGCTCCACGGAAGTTTCCCTTTGCTCGCGCAGATAACGACCTCGTAGTCGTTTCTCCACCAGTCTGGGCCTCCGCTCCCACAAATACCAACCCTCTTGAAGATTGGAGGTTTACGCAACTTAACTCCTGCCCTATGTAGATCGGCCATCAGTAAAATTGGCGTAGCTGAATATTGGAATTGCTTTGTACGCCCTTCAACGACCCAAGCAACTAAGCCTCTTGAAATACGAACGCATTCGACATACCGCTCTAATGCCCAATCAACCCAGTCTTGGCCATTCAGCTTGAACTCTATCCCGTAGCTCCTCGCTGCCTCGTATGGAGGCGAGCATAGAACTAGGTCAACATAGCCATCTGGCATGTTTCGCATCAGGTCTAGACAGTCACCTTGCATTAGGCACGCCATTTTTAGATTGGCCATTTTCGTCCCCCAGGAAAAGCCACAAAAGCAACACTCTAAACATTTCCCCGAATAGTGGCAAGACCCCTATTGCTTGTAAAATTTGTAATCCGTACAATCGGTCTTGGTGGTCGAACCGAGAGACGACCACAAAAGGCGTGTGGGCCTTGGGGGCCAGTAGTTAGGCGACTACTGGCCTTTTTTCATTCCATTAAAACTAGGGGTTCAAAATCGTGCTATCTCCAATAGTTTGTCTCGCTGCTTTCTATGGTCTGTTGATGGTTTTACTAATCCTCTCGTTTGTCTGGTGGATACGAAAGGACAATGAGGATCTTGAAAAGGCTGAAAACCTTAACAAGTGGTACGGGGTAAAGATGGACCACTATCAATACAGATTGATAAAGGCTGAAAAAGAACTCGCGGACTACTCTGAATGGGTTTCTGTTGTTCGTGGTGAGCGTGAACACCATAAGGGAGAGGCTGACCGGTTTAAGGAACAACGGGATAGGCTTATAGAAGAGGCGCAACAAGACAAATACTACATTTCCTGGAAAGAGGAATTGAACAACCTAAGAGTACAACGGGACAGCTTAGCTACTGAACTTAACGAACTTCGCGCAGAGAATGCGAGCTTAAGCGAGTCATGTGTTAACCTAATCTTCGAACGCGATGAACTTCGCGCAGAGAATACCCACCTGTTGAAAAGGCTTGCTGCTATCCTGAACGTAGCTCGGGCTCTGCAAGCTGAGATTGGAGGGTGCTCAGTGCCTTTCAAGCATTAGGACGAACTGAACTCAGTTACTCGGTTGGCTTTGAAAGAGGCGCTTAAAAGTTCTTAGAATGGAACTTCGTCAGACTTTGACCGATGGAACTTATCATGGTCAAGCGGGTACAATGCTAGTAGGTTTGCAAATTGATTATTCAAAGGGTTAAAATCAAAATGGTGGACCTCAAACCCTTTAGGTAATATAACCCCGGTGTGTACCATCCACACAACATGAGATACTGGGATAGACCTAAACTTTGGTGAACAAAATAGCCTGACCCATTGATGTTCACCTTTGCTGCTTGAATATGAACTGATCTTACCAAATTTTCCAATAATTTCATCTTGTTCATTAAGTAAGTACCTCTTGTCAGTGAACAGTTTGATTACTTCGGCATTAGTAAGCTTTCCGTCATAATTACCTTTTGTCATTATTTCTTGCTGATATCTTGAGGACGAAATGAACTCAGTTACTCGGTTGGCTTAGACAGCCTTGACCCGTCAGAATTCAATCCACATCGCTTTAGTATCTCATCCCTGACTTTCTCAGCCTTCCAAGCGTCCATAGGATTGAAGAAGGCCGGACCAGTAGCAGCCAACTTGGCCAGCATAACCCGCTCATCCTTGAGGCGACAACAGATCGAATCTAATTCTATAATCTGGTTTTGAAGCTGTTGGATTCGACGGGATGCGCCGGCAAGGGTCGTGCCTTTGTAGGGTTTCATTGCATGTTACTCCGGTAATTAGATAATGCTTGAAGCAAGCTAAGCTGCGTTGCCTCTTTCGAATCAACTCGTTCTCTGATTGCAACGTCTACCGTGTTAGCACATAGTATCCGGTGATTCCGAACCTGACTTCCAACACCTTGCCGGTAAACTCGTCGGATGAATTGCGAATAGTCTTCCAGGTCATCAGTGAGTCCATACCAAACGACGTCTCTGCCTGACCCCGATTGCATATTAACTCCATGACTAAGGCTCTTAGGCTGCACTGCTAGTATTTGAATGTCGTCATTGTTCCACCGGTCAACCAAGATGTTCGTTTTCTTCGGGCTAACGCTCCCGTTGATGTACTCTAAGTTCTTGAACCTGCGTTGCAATCGGATTAGGTCATGCTCGTACTGATAGCCGACAAGAACAGGCTTACCCTGTAGCTCGTCAACTAGGTCCTCTAGCGCGTCCGTTTTCAAGTCATGTAGATGATGGATTTCCCTACCACCACTTTCTAGATTAAGGTAAACCCCACCATTGCAATACTGTTTGCAAAGATTGTACTTCGCGCCGGCATTCTTAGGAGTAATGGACTTACCCTCGCTCTCGGCCAACTCAATAAACATGAGGGCTTCCAATCGCTTGTACTCAGCCATTCGTTTCTTTGGGAGTGTTACCCAAATGTCATTGTTGACTAGCTCAGGCATGTCCAAATGATCTTTGGCAAGCAGTGTCAACGCAACGTCCTTGATTGCGTTTTCGACATAGGCCTGAGTGTTGGCATGCGGTTTGTAGTTGTAGAACTGGCCAACTCGGTAGAAGTACTTTTCACGAAAGGATGTTATGGTTTTTCCAAGGGCCTTGCCGTTGTCGGCCATGAAGACCTGGGGGAACAACTGGATAAGGCCATTTGGACAAGGAGTACCGGTCAAACAGATACGGTGCTTGAATTGGGGGATGATCTCTCGTAGTGCCTTAGTCCGGTCGCTCCCCCAAGTTTTATATTTTGAACTCTCGTCAAGTACAATAACATCGAACGGAAGTTTTTTGAACTTCGACATAGACCTTAGCCATTTTATACCGTCCACATTGGTTATGTAGATGTCGGCTTTGCGACTCATACCGGCCATGCGTTGCTCGGGTGTTCCGTGGACGATAGAGTAAGTAAGGTGCCTGAACTGATCCCACTTGGCAATCTCCGATGGCCATACCGAATAGCAGACTTTCAAGGGTGCAACTATTAGGACCTTTTTAGCGATACCTAGCTTAAGAATGATGTTGATCCAAGCCAACGTGCAAGACGTCTTGCCCAGCCCTGGGTCCAGGAACAACATAGCCCCAAGTTCTTGGTCAACGATGGTTCGCTGAATCAAGAACTCAATGGCTAGATTTTGGTATGGATGGGGCTCGAACTTCATTCTATTGACTCCATGAATGCCATCACGAATTCCGCCGCGATTTGCGGGACGATAGCGTTTCCCAATCCACGCAACTGAGCCACTCGACCGGGTACCCCTGAAGCCAACAAACGAACTCCGGGTTTAACTGGCCTAGCTTTTCCGTCTCGACATGGGATGTATTCAACATCGGACCAAGGGCCAACCAAACCGTTCTCCTCGAACTGTCGTTGTTCCCCGCTGGGTTGTATGTGTCCGTCCCCTTGCTCCCCGCCATCGGAGTCGGCCACCCCGCCATTGCCGCAGTGTCTTCCAGTCGGCAGTTGGATGAGTCCATTCCGCGATTCGGATTCCCGTATCCGGCGTTGTTGCCCACTCTGGCTGTCGGCCACCCAGAACAATCTTTGCCTGATGTGCGGTGCCCCACAGCTCGCAGCGCACAGATCGGCGGCCCCGACTGCATATCCCAATGCTTCCAAGTCAGTGCGTACAACGGAGAGCCAATCCCTTCCAGCCTTTGAACTAACCTGTTCGCCAAAGATCGTTGCAGGTTTGCAGTCGGTGATGAGTCGCAGGAACTCAGGCCAAAGGTGTCGCTCGTCTTGCGTGCCTTTCTTTTTGCCCGCGTTGCTAAATGGTTGGCATGGACAGCTTCCGGTCCAGACTTGCCGATTGCCTGGCCATCCGGCGAGTTGGAGGGCCAAAGGCCATCCTCCAATTCCTGAAAAGAAATGGCATTGGGTGTATCCATGTAAATCAATGCTTTCTACGTCAGTTATAGAGCTAGTGTCAATCGTATCAAATTTGATTGGAATCTTTGAAAGCCAATAGGATACCTTCGGGTCGTTATCATTGGCATAGGTGAAAAAGGTCAACTGGGTACCCGTTTCGCTTGGCACTCATCACAAAAGCAAACCAAGGTTTCGAACAACTCGCCAACTTTGTACTCAGCTTCTTTAAGTTGGTCTATCAACTGGTCCAATGATTCCATGTGCCTCATCATGCTTAACGGAATGGTAGGTTCAGCAGCAATAGTCAACTGGATAGCCGATGCAGCTCCCCGAATGAATCCTACCGTTTGGGACATCCTAGCCATCTCAACACCATGTCTCATTTTGGCGCTGAACTTAGACTCGTCGTATTTATTACAACAGGTAATATCATAATACTGCTGGAGTGATGCTGGGATAAGCGGTCTGTAGTCTAGCATGGGCCTGATCCTCTGTTGAAGAAGGCTTCCATGTCATCCATGAACCGTGAAACCTTATCTTTTCGTGTTTCACCATACGCGGCAAGGTTTCGCAGTGACTCCATTGTCTCATCTTTCATCAGGTCAATTGCCTCTAACCGACGTCCTATGTCTGACGCATTCTCGGTATCGAGTAATTGAGTTAGCCCAAGGAACATCCCATGCAACATGCCAACCGCTAGGGCTTGGTAAGTAAGGGACAGTTCAGTGCCTTTCTTCACGTCACTTACGTCTACGAACCTGATAACCATGTCAAAGATACCGGCTATGCCGGGGGACATGGATTTTTTGATCTCTTCAAGTGTGGACCTTTTGATGCGATCAATAGGTAGCTCTTTGTCTTGAGTAAGTTTACCGGTGCCAATTGCTTCAACTAGAAACTTCTTTTGGTTCCTGACGTTTCTTAAGCCCTCTTGAACACAACCTGTAAGCTGGTCTTCGGGGTGCATAGTTGAAAAGCATACACACATGCTCCACGTCAATTTTTCGTTTGGGCTTTCTAAGCTAACCAAAACTTCCAAGTTGTTACCTTCGCTTGGATCGAATCGAACTGATTCGCCGTCTTTCAGACTCCTAATTAAATCCGTCAAAGTTTTTTTGTCCGTCATCCTAGTAACTCCACTAAAAACCGTTCCGCCTCACCTGTTGTTCTGGCAATCAGAACAATGAACCCAAGTTTGGACAGTGTATCTCTCCATTCAATTTGGCCAGCGCTAAGCTTGCCTTCCGGTGTCTTGAATTCGACATAGAATACAAACCCAGTAGGACATAGGACAGTACGATCGGGGAATCCGTTCTGTCCATCAATGCGAAGCTTCAAGGCTTGGCACCCTTTTGACTTTGCAAACTTTACGAATGCATCTTCAATGTCTTGCTCAACCTCTTTCCGGCCAAGGACTAACTCGGGAGGTTTCTTTGGAAATTCCTTTTTCTTAGTCATTCTCAACTTTCCCGCTCTTATTGACGTAGATGTAACCAACTCGAGAGTCACCAATCAAGTAGCTCTCGTACTTCGCGCAAAAGTCCTTAACGTCCTTTGTCGAGAAGTTTACATCATCAATCGGGATGATCCCAACCAAGGCCTCCAAGGTAGTTGGCTTTAGCACGTCGAACCGGTCCATTATCAACTCGCAAAGAGTGATGAACTCATTGCTAACCATATGATCTCGCCTCCACAACAGGTAGAACGACCTACCAAAGTTGTCTAGGAATATTTTCCTTGTCGCCGGTTGCATAGGGTCGGAATGCGAAGTTACCATCACGTTTTCTAGTTCCATTTTTCGTCCTTCTTTCTAGCTTTCTTTCGTGGCACTAGCTCCAGCCCCAAGACCGCACAAATTTGCGAAATGTTTTGGCTGCTCGTTGACACGTCGCCTCTCATATACCGACCGACTGTCGACAGGTTTAGTTTCGACTCTGGAAACTCCGCGTGAACGAGCTTCCAAATCGCATAGGCGGTGAGGGCCAGTTTATCCGCGCGGGAGATTATCGTCTCGCGGATTGTGTCGTGTTGTTGCTGGGTCATCGCTTCACTTTCTGCGCCAATCCAGCAAAAATCGTTTCTAATTCTTCGACCAGATTTCCAGCCGTGTAATCGGCGTAAAGCAAATGAGATTTGCTCTGATTTTGCCAACCACCCGTTTTCCAATAGTCGTGACAAAGTTTTACGCCCGACGGGGTAAAGATCAAATCAAACTGGATATCTCCATACTCTTTGTCTAACCAGGCGTTATCTTCCTCCTGATTCCAATTCGTGGCGATCCCTGCAAAAAAAGCAACAAACCATTTTTTCACAGATAGCTCTTTCGTATATTCGACGATCGCAGTTTTGCGTTCGGCGTTAGTTTTGAGTTTGCCAGTTTTCACGATTCGATTTTCTAAATAATCTCTAGCTGTTTTTATTTTAGTGATTGTAGGAGCGAACTCTTGCTCGCTCGTTCCAAATTGGATTACCGGACCAAGGTGGTCCCATTCTCCGTCGCCGTACCACCAGGCAAGGACTTCTCTTTTCCCGACCTCCGACCACTTCCAGCCTAGCTGGGCGAACGGCGACTTTCCGAAATGAGCGGTCGGCAGGCCGTAGAATCCGTTCCAGCCAGTTTGTACCGACATCTCCATGCCGGGCTGGCCGTGATCACGCACGAAATCTAGTGCGTGATTTATCCAGGGGTGGCTGGTTCTGATGGGTTGAACGATTTCTACCCATCTGTCACAAAGGTGAATTGTCATAATTTCATCGTCTCCAAAAACCTGAATCCGTCAGGCCGGGCAACTAGTGCGTGGTTACTCATCGACTTCAAAAAGCGATCCGTCAACCGCTTTTCGTGCCGCGTCTTCGGTCGGTGCGACCAGCGAGCAGTAGGGCATCGTACCGTTACTGCGATGGTGTCGTCCCGCATCTGGAGTGCATGATTCGTTCGCAATTTGCGTGACCATTAGCGGGTTATTGTCTTGTAAATCTTTCCAAGTTGTTGGCCGAAATCCGGCGGCAAGCATCACATTTGTTTTATTCATAATTTCAAATCTCCAAAGATCCTAGAACCGCCAGGGCGGGCAACTTAGTTGCGAGGGGGTGGGATTAGACTGCCATCGCGACTGGCTGGTCAATCGCCAGAGATGGTTGAGTAGGCGACACTGAAACGTCGGTGCTGCCTATGTGGCATTGGCAATGCG
>Ga0105048_10016091_pt1 | contig 11572 bp, 6 predicted proteins | sample MAT05_FD_78382 | JGI IMG/M metagenome (GOLD analysis project Ga0105048, IMG submission 78382) | Freshwater microbial communities from Lake Fryxell liftoff mats and glacier meltwater in Antarctica - MAT-05 | ecosystem: Environmental > Aquatic > Freshwater > Ice > Liftoff microbial mat | place...
CATTTTCACGTTGCTGAATCTGTATATCATGCACGGGAGTATTGGGCAAATTAAGTTGTAAGCTTTGCCAGTTGTTGCCATCATCAAAAGAAACATACACACCTGTTTCCAATCCGCAATAAAGCAATCCTTTTTTCTTTGGATCTTCTCTTACACATCGGTTGTACACATTTGCCGGCAGGCCATTGGTAATCAGTTTCCACGTTTTACCAAAATCATTTGTTTTAAAAATATACGGCTTGCTATCTGCACGCTTGTAACAGGTGGCAGAAATATAGCAGGTAGCTACATCAAAATGCGATGGCTCTACAATGCTAATCATTGCCCATTCCGGCAAAGCAGTTGGAGTTATATTTGTCCATGTTTTGCCATTATCCTGACTAACATTTACAAGCCCATCATCGCTGCCGGCCCACAGTACGCCTGCTTTTAAGGGCGACTCTGCAAAAGCAAAAATAGTTGCATATACTTCAGCGCCGGTATTATCAAGCGTTATTGGCCCACCACTAGGTTTTAATGTTAAAGGATCATGGCGGGTAAGATCGGGACTAATATTTTCCCAGGTTTGTCCGGCATCTAACGTACGGTGTACATAGTTAGAAGTGGCATACATCATTTTTGGATTGTGGGGAGAAAAAGAAATAGGGAAAGTCCAGTTGAAGCGATATTTGTAATCTTCTGCACCTTCGCCACTGTGTTGCTCCGGATATACAGATACAATGCGGTACTGTTTGTTTGTTTTATTGTAGGTAGAGAATTGTCCATCATATTCACCGCCAAAAGTAATGGCCGCATTTAATGGGTCTGGCACAATATAGCCTGCTTCTCCACCTGCAACAGCATACCAATCGCTTGTTCCAATTGAATAATCGTTGGTGCGGCTTGCAATTTTTATACTACTGTTATCTTGCTGTCCGCCATATACATTATAAGGAAATTCATTATCGAGATTAACATGGTAAAACTGTGCGGTTGGAAGGTCAATATCGGTAAAATTTTTACCCCCATCAAAAGTAACCTGTGGGCCACCATCATCACCCATAATAAAGTTTTTAGCGTTGGTAGGGTTAATCCACATATCATGGTTATCGCCATGGCGATTGCTAACTTTTGTCCAGCTTACGCCTGCATCAATAGATTTAAAAAACTCTACATTGAGTACGTACAAAGTATTTTCGTCTTTGGTATCAGCAAAAATCTGGCTAAAATACCATGGACGTTGAGTAAGGTCATTTTTGGTACTTACCTGTTCCCAGGTTTTGCCACCATCTTCACTTTTGTATATACCGGCGTTACTATTTTCTACAACAGCCCAAAGTCTATCATTATTTACAGGAGAAATGGTGCAGATGATTTTGCCCATTAAGCCCGTGGGCATACCGGGATTTTCTGAAATGAGTTTCCAGGTGTCACCGCCATCTTCGCTTTTATATAAGCCACTTCCTTTTCCACCGCTACTCAATGAATAGGCTGTACGGTGAGCCCGCCACATAGAAGCATATAAAATCAACGGATTTACCGGGTCCATTTTTACATCTACACAGCCGGTACTATCATCGTACTGTAATATGTTTTGCCAGGTTGTACCACCGTCTTTTGTACGATACAATCCCCTATCGCTGTTTGCGCCAAATATTTTACCTAGAACGGCTGTATAAACAATATCTGCATTTTGCGGATGAACAACAATAGAACCGATTGCATCTGCATTTTGCAAGCCAATATGTTTCCATGATTTACCTGCATCTGTAGATTTATAGACCCCATCACCAAAAGAAACATTGCCTCTCATTTCCACTTCGCCCATACCCACATACAACACAGTAGGATTTGATTTTGATACCGCAATAGCACCAACAGAAGAGGAAGTAAAAGTAGTATCGGATATAGAAAACCATGTATTACCGCCGTCGGTTGTTTTCCATACGCCGCCACCCACTTGCCCGGCATAATAAGTCATTGGATCATTGTGAACCCCGGTAACAGCAAGGCTTCTACCTGCTCTAAAGGGACCTATATTACGCCATTTTAAACCCTTCAACAAACCTTGATCATAAACGGCACCTTGAGGTTTTGCAGCAGCGGCTATTTTTTTTTGAGCTACTACATTTATTGAAACAACAGAAAAAATACTGAAAAATATAATGACAAAAATTGATTGCCTGGTAAAAGGAAAGAGAGGTTTCATGCTTAGCGTTTGTTTTGGTGGAGGCGTAATGTAGCAAAAAAACAGCAGGTAAATAAATCACCTGCTGTATAAATTAAAAAAGTAATAACAAAGAAAATTAACATCTGGCTAAAGAGTATTATTACTATTTAGACTCCTTAACCAGTTTACGTAAAATAACCCATTGTTTCAGTGCGTCTCTTGCATCTATGGCCGGGTAGCCTAAAATTTTTCTACCATCTTCATAGTTGTTGATTACACCAGATCCGCCGCCTACCTGTACGCCATTGCCAAGGGTAACATGATCGGAAATACAGGATCCGCCACCCACAATAACGCCATCACCAAGGGTAACAGAACCAGCCAATCCACTTGCTCCGGCCATTACACAAGAGCGTCCCATTTTGCAGTTGTGGCCAACCTGTACAAGGTTATCAATTTTGCAACCGTCGCCAACAATGGTAGCACTAAATTTACCCCGATCTACACAACTATTAGCACCAATTTCTACTTCATTACCAATAATTACATTGCCAATATGCGGAATCTTCATCAAGCCCCTGCCATCTGGACTTGGCCTAAAACCAAAGCCATCTGCACCTATACTTACATTGGAATGAAGGATACAAAAACTACCAATAATGCTACGCTCTCTAACTACCGTTCCACTCCAGATAGTAGTACTATCACCAATGGTAACATTATCCAAAATGGTAGTATTTGGATATAGTGTAACATCGTTGCCAAGACTTACATTTTTACCTACATAACAACCTGCTCCAATGCGGCAGCCACGGCCCATTACAGCACTTTCATGTACCACGGCAGTTGGATGAATTTCTTCTTCAAAAACGGGAGTTTCCGGCACAAAAGTTTCCAGCAATTCAGCCATGGAAATATCTGCATTTTTCACTTTAATAAAAGCCCTGTTTTCGCCATGTTCCCCTTCTATATCATCATTTATAAGTGCTGCACAAGCTTTGGATGTTTCCCATTGCTTTAAATATTTCCGGTTACCTATAAAAGTGATCTGGTGTTCATTTGCATTGCCCAATTCTTCTGGTCCCGTTATTACCTGTGTAGTATTGCCAACTAAAATGCCATTTACTATTTCGGCTATTTCTTGTACGCTATAAGATTTCATTGGTTAGTTATTATTAGATGAATGAACTGTTGTGAAAATTATTAATCAAAATTAGGCATATAAAACTGTATGGATAATTTAAGCCGGAATTGATGTTGAAAAGCTAATAATGATTTAAGTTGCAAATGCTGCTTTGAGTAAAATTAAAAATAAAAGATTGGAATAAAAGATTGGAATAAAAGATTGGAATAAAAGCTCCTTAAAGATTTGCTGTGCAAGCCCGCCCGGCTGATAGCCGTTCGGACGGGAGTGCGACGTCCGAACGGCCTTGCCATTTGGACGGGGCACTTCTGCTGAATATTGCCAAAATGCCGGGTTCAAAAAAAGAAAACAACCAATCAGCTAGCTCTTTTTAAAAAAATTGGCACTAATCTTTTGGCACTGGTGGCGGACCATCTGGCAACATTGCTTTCCAAACTTCTTTGCCTTTTCGTTTTATAAATTCTTCCTTTATAGCTATGCGCAATTTTTCATTTTCAAACAAATCAACCATTGTGGTGGCCAATACTTTGGAAGTAAACAACATGCCTTTGTGCCCAATGCTCATGCCACCGCAAGCCACTACTACCCAGGAGTGCCAGGGTGCTTCGAAAGGTGCAGTGGTTGCCAGCAAGGTAATTTCCGGCACAATATAACTCACGTCACCAACATCTGTAGATCCGTTATCTGCATTGAGTCGGGTAATTTCCAGCGGCTTAATGGTGCCGCTTATGCCCTTTGCCTCCATGCCGTATTCTTTCATTATTTTATCTGCAAAAGCCAGTTCATCGGGGGTATAAATAATAGGGCCCACCAGGTTCATATTGCTTTGAAGGGCTTTGGCACCGGTTTCATTAATCAGCAATTCATACAGGCCGCTATTCAATTTAATATCAAATTGAACACCTGCCATTAGTGCTGCACCTTTGGCAATATCTTTCATTCGTTCGCTTACTTCTGCTACACCACTGCGTTTGCTATCTCTTATCCAAAGCCAAACGGTAGCCTCATCAGGTATTACATTGGGCACTTTGCCTGCCTTAGTATATACATAATGCATACGTACGCTTGGCTTTACGTGTTCCCTTAAAAAATTAATACCAATGTTGAATAATTCAGCAGCATCCAATGCACTGCGGCCATTCCATGGGTCTGCTGCTGCATGGGCACTTTTACCTTTAAAAGAAATGCTATAATCAGAAACAGCTTGTGAACTCTGCATATTGGCTTTGTTTTCATAATCGGGATGCCAATCCAGACATACATCCAAATCGTTGAAAAGGCCAGCCCTTGCCATATAAACTTTACCTGCAAGATCTTCCTCTGCCGGTGTGCCATAAAAACGGATGGTACCTTTCAATTTTCCGGCAGCAATTAATTCTTTGATGGCAAGTGCGGCACCAAGGCTGCCAGCGCCAAACATGTTGTGTCCACAGCCATGGCCGGCTGCTCCTTCCGCCAAAGCCTCTTTGGCAGGTTGAGCTTTTTGAGACAAACCAGGCAGTGCATCAAACTCTCCTAACACGCCAATAATAGGCTTTCCTGTACCAAATTCTGCTATAAAAGCTGTAGGAATTTCCGCTACGCCACGGGATACTTTAAAACCCTGGGCTTCTGCATAATCTGCCAATACTTTAGCTGATTTATTTTCCCTCATGGCAATTTCTGCAAAACCCCAAATTTGATCGCTGAGAGTAATTAATTCTTGTTGGTACTTTATTACAGTACTTATAACCGCATTTTTATTGGGGTTTGCTTTTTGTGCCAGCAATACAGGAGCTAAAAAAAGCAATGGGAGAAAATAAATTTTCATGAAATTAAGTTGATTGTTAAAGGAATTTATAGTAATCAAAAAAAGTGTATTTAAAATTGTTGCTTCACTTTCGTTCGGCGGGTACACCATCCGAGGGCAGGAAGAGAAAAAAGGTAATGGACGAAATAGATAATCATACAATAAAATTGATTGTTGAAGGAATTTACAGTAAACAAAAAAGTGTATTTAAAATTGTTGCTTCACTTTCGTTCGGCGAGTACACCATCCGAGGGCAGGAAGAGAAAAAAGGTAGTGGACGAAATAGATTTTCATACAATTAAATTGATTGTTGAAGGAATTTACAGTAAACAAAAAAGTGTATTTAAAATTGTTGCTTCACTTTCGTTCGGCGGGTACACCATCCGAGGGCAGGAAGAGAAAAAAGGTAATGGACGAAATAGCTATTTTTACAATAAAATTGATATTTATCGATTTACAATAAAAAAAAGTGAATTTAAAATTATTGCTTCCAATTTCATTTGGTGGAAACACCATCCGGGGCTTTGCAGCAGTTGTGAGTTCGCCAACTACCATACGATAATCAAACATCAATTGGGCATTAATAAACAGTTACAAATGGGTATCCATATTTTGTCTTTAAAAAAGTCGTTATTATAACTCTCTTAGCCAGATATTGCGGAAACTGATAGGTTCACTTTTATCTCCATGTGCCTGCAATTTGATGGCAGCAGGTCCATGAGCTTTGTAAACAGGCTTGCCTATATATGCGGTTACACCTTTTATCTCTACATTGTTTTGCACTAAAACGCCATTGTGCAAAGCAGTTAAATAAGCAGGTGATTTCAGCGATCCATCCTCATTAAAGCGAGGAGCAGTCCATATTACCTCATAAGTTTGCCATTCACCAGGTTTTTTACACGCATTTGCTAATGGAATAGATTGTTTATAAACACTACCTGTTTGGCCATTTACATAGGTGGCATTATTGTAGCAATCTAAAATTTGCATCTCATAGCCTTCATCGCCGGGGCCGGTAGAGGCAAGAAATAATCCGCTATTACCCCTACCCTGTCCTTCGCCTGTAATATTTGCAGGAATTTTCCACTCAAGGTGCAATTGATAATTTGTAAATAATCTTTTTGTTTGAATGTTTCCTACTGCTTTATTTACAGTAAAAGCACCCTTTGCTACCATCCATTTTGCAGGTTTGCTGGTATCATTTACAGCAACCCATTGTTTTAAATTTTTGCCGTTAAATAAAACAATGGCATCCGACGGCGCTGAATTAATTGCACCAGTACTTATTATTTTAGGCGTTGGTTGCCATACTTCAGTAGCCTTGGGATCTCCCTGCTGTGCATTACTTTGATGTAAAAAAAATGTGGTTGTTAAAAAAGCTGTAAGCGTTAATTTTTTCATATAGTGTTTAGTTTTTTGCAAAATGTGATTAAATGTAGAGGCTGTAATTTAATTTTTCTAATCAAATAAAATTGAATTTGTTTCGGAGATAATCTGCTGCTTTTTTAAACCGATTTTAATCTAAGAAATTATTATTACTGTTTTTTAAGCTATTCGTTTGGGATGCACCCATTCGTTTTGGCAAGGATATTTTGAGAGATGATTTTGATAGCTTTGTAACGTGTATCTACTAATTAATTAAAAATCAGGAGATAAGTACTGTTCCATAAAATTGAGTAAAAATGTTTTTTATCAGTTTCTTTTAAATAGAAAAATAAACAGCGGCTAACTCAATATTGTAAAGGTTTTACAGTATAAATCCACTTCTTAAAAAGCCAACAAAAAAAATTTGGAATGAAATTTGTTAAATATTTCTTAATCCATTTTAAACCTATGCCCCCCTAAAACAATAGTATGCCCTGTACAATCTGTAGTATAAACCAAAGAACAACTTACTTAACCCAATTTTTTTATTCTTTTTATCTTACAAAATCAAAATGCTTAGATAAAAATTATAAATTGCTTTAAAACCAACCACTAACCATGAAAAAAATCTTATTAAAATTTTCATTATGTTTATCAATATTGCTGATAGTTAGCAGTTTGAAAGCACAGTATAACTATTTTGCAATTAATGCTACAAAAGCTGCAGAAACCTATATAGATTTAGGAGTAACAGGTACTGCAATTACCACCAATCTTGCGGGAGCTGCAATCACTTTTGATGATGACAATTCATCCATGCAAGACATTGGTTTTACTTTTAATTATAATGGCAAAGCTTTTACAAAGTTTTACTTAAATACCAATGGTTTTATTGTGCTTACCAACACTGCCCCGGTTGGAGCAGCAACTGTTGTTTCAGACATTTTAACAGATGTAACTATCCAAAATGCAATTGCCCCTTACAACACAGACTTGGAGGGAGCTGTTAACCCTGAATATAGGGTAGCTACCACAGGTGTTGCAGGAGCAGGGATATGTACCATTCAATTTAAAGGTATCAGAGATTTTGATGAATCATCGATTGGGGGCACCTTTCCAAGACAATATAATAGCATTCAATTTCAAATAAAACTGTACGAAACTACCAACCAAATTGATTTTGTGTATGGCAATTTTATTAGCTCCGGCAATACAAGTGATGTTATTTTTACCACAGTTGGCATAAAAGGAGATGCTGCATCCAACAGCGTAAATGCAACCAAAACATCGTCTGCTGCATGGTCAGCAGCACTTTTTATTGACGGTAATTATACAGGGAGTGCATGTAATAACAGAAATTCGGTATTACCTGTAAGCGGACAAACATTTCGCTTTGGTGCTACAATTTTACCAGATAATGATTTATCGGTAGGCGTAATTTATGGATATGGAGGTGTTGCAAAAAACAATAGCGATACCATTAAAGTATTAATAACAAATGCTGGTGTGCTTACACAAACCAATAAAGTTGTTTCGTTAAATATAATAGGGGCCTTTCCATTTTCAGATACAAAAACTATTGCTTCCATAGCACCCGGAGAAACAGTATTAATTTCGTTTTTGCCCTACATCCCAACTGTTACCGGCAATAATACTGCAACTATATCTGTACCAACAGATGAGAATAATGCAAACAACTCAAACTTGCTCGACTACAACATTACAACCAATATCCAAAGCATTAATACCGGCGGAAGCTTCGCCGCACTTGGTTTTAATACTGCATCAGATTTTGTTCAGCGTTTTTCAGTTTCATTTCCTGCTATTATAGACCAGGTAAATATTGGTTTTGTTGGAGGATCCGCAACCTACAGAGCTGTAATTTTTGATGCATCTGGTGTTAATGGCACACCTGGAGCCACGCCTATTTGGGAGTCGGGAGATTTAACCACTCCAGCCACTACAACCTATTCATCTGTACCGGTAGAACCAATTGTTAGTTTACCAGCAGGTAATTTTTACGTAGGTGTAAGGCAAATAACCAATACATCTGCACGTATTATTGGTGAAGATGAAAGCCCTGTAAGATCGAACGAGATTTTTTTCAGGCAAGGTGCAGGAGCTTGGTTTGATTTTAGCCCTATCTACAATTATAAACTTGCCTTTGAAGTTAGATTTGCTCAAGTTTTGCCTGTGGTAGTTACCCAGTTTAAAGGAGAGAAAAAAGGAACCGTAAATAAATTAAGCTGGAATACTGCAAGTGAAATTAATAGCAAAGGTTTTAATGTTGAAAGAAGCAGGAATGGAATAACATTTGGTTCAATAGGTTTAGTAACCTCCAAGTCTGTTGGGGGCTACAGCAATCAAGATCTTGCCTATAATTTTGATGATAATAACCCATTAACCGGCACTAATTTTTATCGGTTAAAACAAATTGATAAAGATGGCAAAAGTACATTTAGCCAGGTAGTACCTGTCAATGGAGGTAAAATTAGTAAACTGCAAATAAATGCGCTCTATCCAAACCCGGTAAAAGACGCTCTACATATCAGTATAGAATCTCCTGCAACTGGTAAAGTACAAGTAACAATTAACAGTTTAAATGGTAAAAAACTATATGAAAATACGAGGTTGATAACGGATGGCAATAATTCATTGCTGGTAAATGTTGCTATGTTACCATCTGGAAATTATGTAATAAGAGCAATTACTGCAGATGGAAAAGAAGAAGCCATTGCTACATTTATAAAAAATTAATAGAAGTAATATTTATTTTAAAAGCCTTGCAAGCTATTGCAGGGCTTTTTTGTGTTTAAAAATTTCTATTTCATTAATACGACAGTGGATTAGAAAACCCTTTAATAATTAAAGAGTAATTGTTGTTTTGCAAATAAATTGTAGTTTACCATTTATAAAGATGCTTGCCGCTTATTTATTGCAAACTATCTGCATTTACATATTGAAATAACATTTAATTAAATCTTAATTGCCAATAGGTTAGACTAAATGCGAATTTTGCAGTTGAAAATCTACTATTGCTTCAACTGTAAAAGCTTGGTTAAAAAACTTATACCTGTTTGTAATAAACCCCCGGTTTAAAGAAAACAGTATTTAAAATAATAGATTGTGCAGAATAGATCATGAAGAACAATAATCAACAAGCTCTTATAAAGTTTTGTACCCCTATAAAAAGCAATTATAATAAATCCAACATCTTAAAAATAAAGGTATGTCAGATTACAAGTATGATGCAATTGTAGTAGGCTCTGGTATTAGCGGAGGTTGGGCTGCCAAAGAACTTACCCAAAAAGGATTAAAAGTTTTGATGCTGGAAAGAGGGCGAAATTACGAGCACATAAAAGATTATAAAACAGCAGGTAAAGAGCCGTGGGAGTTTGAACATAGGGGCAGCACAACCCAACAGCAACGGAATGATTATCCGGCAATACACAGAGGCTGGGCTGCTAATGAGGCCGTGATGGACTGCTGGGCAAATGAAAAGGATTCGCTTTACTCAGAGGTAAAACCCTTTACCTGGTGGCGTAGTTATCAGTTAGGTGGCCGCTATACCTTATGGGGCAGGCAAATCTACCGCTTGAGCGATTTAGATTTTGAAGCCAATGCAAAAGATGGGTATGGAGTTGACTGGCCAATACGGTACAAAGATGTAGCGCCATGGTATGATTATGTAGAAAAATTTGCTGGCATTAGTGGTTCGCTGGAAGGTATACCTCACTTGCCAGACGGGCAGTTTTTGCCCCCTATGGATTTAAATATTGTTGAGAAAGATGTGGCAGCGAGAATAAAAGCAACCTACAAAGGCAACCGGCATCTTATCATTGGCAGAACAGCAAACTTAACAGAAGCTATTGAAGGTAGAAACAAATGCCAGTTTAGAATCCGATGTTGGGAGGGCTGTCCTTACGGTGGCTATTTTAGTACACAATCTTCTACCCTACCTGCTGCACAGGCTACTGGCAATCTTACGGTTAGGCCATTTTCTATAGTTACTAAAATTTTGTATGATAAGGATACAAAAAAGGCAACCGGGGTAGAAGTTTTAGATGCAGAGACTAATATGACCTATAAGTATTTGAGTAAAATTATTTTTTTAAATGCATCTGCCTTAAACTCTGCCTGGGTATTAATGAACTCTGCCACTGACATTTGGCCAGAAGGGTTGGGCAGCAGCAGTGGAGAACCAGGACATAATATTATGGATCATCATTACAATCTTGGCGCATCCGGCACAATAGAAGGTTATGAAGATAATTATGTGTATGGCAGAAGAGCGAATGGTTTTTATATACCCCGTTTTACAAATATTGGCAGCGATACTACCAAAAGAAATTTTCTACGTGGGTATGGATTTCAGGGAGGGGCAAGCAGAACCGGCTGGAGCAGAGAAATTGCAGAACTCAATATTGGCAGTTCATTTAAAGATGCATTATCTGAACCAGGTGGGTGGACAATTGGTGCTGCCGGTTTTGGCGAAATACTACCCTACCACGATAACAAAATATCGTTGGATAAACAAGTAAAAGATAAATGGGGGCTGCCTGTACTTAGCATGGATGCGGTAATTAGAGAAAATGAATTGAATATGAGGAAGGATATACTGGTAGAGATAAAAGCAATGCTGGAAGATGCAGGTGTAAAGAATGTAACAACTGGTGATAGTGGACATGCTGTTGGCCATGGCGTTCATGAAATGGGCTCGGCACGTATGGGTAAAGATGCTAAAACATCTGTACTAAACGAAAACAACCAGGTATGGGATTGCAAAAATGTATTTGTAACAGATGGAGCCTGCATGACATCCTCGGCCTGCCAAAATCCCTCGCTAACCTACATGGCATTAACGGCACGTGCAGCAAATTTTGCGGTAGATGAATTGAAAAAAGGGAATTTGTAAATGGGCAATGGGCAATAGGCAATGGGCAATGGGCAATAGGCAATGGGCAATAAGCAATGGGCAATGGGGAATGGGTAATGGGTAATAGGCAATGGGCAATAGGCAATGGGCAATGGGTAATGGGTAATGGGCAATGGGCAATGAGCAATGGGCAATGGGCAATGAGCAATGGGCAATGGGCAATGGGGAATGGGCAATGGGCAATGGGCA
>Ga0105048_10016092_pt1 | contig 11571 bp, 10 predicted proteins | sample MAT05_FD_78382 | JGI IMG/M metagenome (GOLD analysis project Ga0105048, IMG submission 78382) | Freshwater microbial communities from Lake Fryxell liftoff mats and glacier meltwater in Antarctica - MAT-05 | ecosystem: Environmental > Aquatic > Freshwater > Ice > Liftoff microbial mat | place...
AGCGGCCACACGGCGAGCAGCGAATCGCCGGCGAACTTTTCCACCAGCCCGCCCGCGGCCTCGATGGTGCCGACGAGCCGGGCGAAGAACTCATTCAGCAGCAGGGAAATTTCTTCGACGCCCGACGGGCCGCCCGCATCGAGGCGCTCGACGAGGCTGGTGAAGCCGCTGATGTCCGAGAAAAGCACCGCGGCTTCCAACCGCATGGCCGGCGGATCCTCGCTCTCGCCGGCCCCGGCGGCGAATCTTTCTGCCAGCAACGGCGGGAGGTAAGCCGTGAGGCTGCCCGCTTCAAGCCCAGCATCCCGCGGTCCGGAGAGTCCGAGCATGGGCCAGGGTGGAGACTAGCTGGCCACCCAGAGTTCCGTGCCGCGATTCAGCCGCATGTCGAAGTCCATGAAGTATGCGGTCTTGGCCGGCACGGTGACATCTCCGGGCGCGCCGCCGCCGATGCCGAGGCGCGAGGCGAGGTTGAGGCTGTCGTTTTGCGGGATTTCGATTTCGTAGTTCCCCGCGAGCAAACCGGCGCGGTGGAAGTTCGTGATGTTGAAAGTCGTGGACGCGATCGACTGATAACAGGCGCTGTTTTCGTCTTCGATGCTGGGGAATTGGCGAAGAAAAACGAGCTTCAGCAGGCGATCGAGACCCATCGCGTGGGCCAGCATGCCGGCCGCTCCGCCCAGCCCGCCGAGGTTGAGATCAACCACGCGCTCGAGCAGGATGCCGAGAGCGGAATCGGCGTCGAGACTGAGCTGGCCGGCTTCGATGGGGCCGGGAGTGCCCGCATCGGTGCGGCGGGCGCGGAAGACGGGCCGCATCTCGGCGCAGGTGCCGAAGGATTGAGGGTGGATCACTTCGCCCGAAACGCAGAACTCCGCGGGCGCGCCCTCGCCGGCGGGCATGTCGATTTTCCCGAGAAGTTTCGGGTAGCCGAAGATGTCGCGGCCCGCGAGCTGCGGCGTGGGCGTATCGATCCAGAGATAGGGCATGTACCAATAGATGCGCGGCACCGGGATTTGCTGGGACCAACCGGCGAGCATCAGCGTCACGTTCAATTCCGTTTCCTGGTAAAATCCGACGTTTGGAGCCGGCTCCGAACGCAGGCAGCCCATCCGCATGAAACTGAAGAGCACCTGCGGCGAAATGACCGCGAACCGAAATCCGCTGGGCGCCGCATTGAGCGTGGTGTCGACCAGAGCCTGCAAGGCTCCCATGTCTGCATCTACGGACACGCCGTAGGTGGTGATTTGATCCAGCACGAACGGGTGCGGGGGAATTCCGTACGACCCACCGCGAATAAACGGGACGTTAGCCATGACCCATTGCTACGGATGCCACCATTGCACCGTCAAGAATTGCCTGCCGCGCCGCCATTTTATTGTCTTTCGGCCAGAATCTCCTTGCCGGGCGCTGGCGGACGGGAAACAACGCGAGGATGACTTGGACCGCCCGTTCTCTCCTGCCCACTTTCGCCGCTTTCGTGTTCACCAGTGCATCCAGCCATGGACTGGGAATCCGGCTGCAAAATCAGGACCCGGTGGCGGTGGCGCGCGGGAATGCTTTCACGGCGACGGCAGATAATCCTTCCGCGCTTTATTACAATCCTGCGGGCATCACGCAGCTCACCGGGGACAATCTGCAAGTGGGCGCGTATGGGATCGAGTTCAACGTCGAACATCGCGCGCCGGAGACCGGCCAGTTTTCCGATACGCCCGATCGCTGGCAGGGCGTGCCGCAGCTTTTCTACACGCGCTCCGTGGCCCAGGGCCGCGCGGCGATGGGCTTCGGGGTTTATTCGCCCTACGGGTTGAGTTCGGAATGGCCGGACGGCTCGCCTTTCCGCAGCCTCGCGACCAAGAACAAGCTGGTCTACATCACGCTGAATCCGGTGGTCGCGGTCAAACTCACCGACACGCTGTCGGTGGCCGGGGGCCTGACGATCAACTACGGCCAGGCCAACCTGAAACGCGGGATCATCGCGCCGAAGGACGAGTTTCGCGTCGATGGCGAGGGCTGGAGCTACGGCTTTAACGCGGGCATCCTCTGGCAGCCGACGCCGCAACATTCCTTCGGCGTGAACTACCGGAGTCGCAGCCACATGAACTTCGAGGGCGACTCGTTCATCAAGAGCACGACGCCGTTCTTCTTCCCCTCGAGCCGCCAGCGCGCGAGCTTCGAACTCGATTTCCCGCAGCACATCGTCGCGGGTTATTCCTTCCGACCGAACAAGGATTGGAACTTCGAGTTCAACCTCGACTGGACGGACTGGGACGACATCGGCGAACTCCGCATCCGGCAACCCTCCGGCGATCTGCCGCTGATTTTCGACTGGCGGTCGTCGTTCGTTTACAAGTTCGGCGCCACTCGCTACCTGCCGCGCGGTTTCGCGGTTAGCGCCGGGTATTTTTATGCGGAAAGTTCGACGCCGGACGACAACTTCAACCCGGCCATCGCGGACATCGACCTGCACATCTTTAGCGCGGGCTTCAGCTACCGCTCGGATCGCTGGTCGGCCGGGGTCGCCTATCAGTTTGGTTACGGCCCGGAGACTACGGTCAATGGCAGCGCGTTCTCAGCCGCCGGGCAAAATGCGGACGGCAGATACACCTTCGTCGGCCACGGCATCGAGTTGGCCGTGGGCTACCACTTTTGAAGCGGCGGCGGCTGACTTGTAGCCGAAAGCGGGTGGCTTGAAGCCGACAGCGGCTCAGGGCCGGCCGACGGCGTAATAGGTGAAGCCATACTGCCGCATCGTCTCGGGATTGAAGAGATTGCGGCCGTCGAAAACGAACGGTGTGTGCATCTTGTTCTTCACCTCGGCGAGATCGACGTTCTGGAATTCCTTCCACTCCGTCGCGAGCAGCAGCGCCTCGGCGCCTTCGGCAGCGGCGAGTGGCGTGGCGGCGAGCTTCACTTTCGTGGGATCGATCAGCTTCCACTCTACGGCTTTTTCCGCGCCCTTCGGGTCGTAAGCAGTCACGTGCGCGCCTTCGGCCACCAGTCGGTTCACGAGTTCGATGGCCACGGAGTTGCGCACGTCGTCGGTGTCCGGCTTGAAGGTCAGACCCCAGACGGCGATCTTTTTGTCTTTCAGCACCCAGAGGGCGTCGCGGATTTTTCCGATGAAGCGGTCGAGCATGCCGGAGTTGATCCGCTCGACTTCCTCCAGCAGCTTAAACGGCGTGCCGAGTTGTTTGCTGATCGCGATGAAGGCCTTGACGTCTTTCGGAAAGCAGGAGCCGCCGTAGCCGAGGCCGGCATTGAGGAAGTTGCGGCCGATCCGGCGGTCCATGCCGATGCCGTCGGCGACCATTTCCACGTCGGCGCCGCTCGATTCGCAGATCGCAGCCACGGCGTTGATGTAGCTGATCTTCAGCGAGAGGAACGAGTTCGCGGCGTGTTTGATCAGCTCCGCGCTGTTCACGTCGGTGACGAGGATCGGGGCCTTGAAGGGCTCGTAGACCTGCTTCATCAGGTCGGTAGCCTTCTGGCTGGCGCTGCCGATGACCACGCGGTCGGGGTTCATCAGATCGGGCACCGCGCAGCCTTCGCGGAGAAATTCGGGGTTCGAGACCACGTCGAACTCGGCGTCCTTGTTGTAACGCTTGATCGTGTCGCTGACTTTTTCTCCGGTCTTCACGGGCACCGTCGATTTGTCGACGACCACGCGGTATTGCCCCGGCTTCAAGACGCCGGCGATCTCGCGGGCGACCTTTTCGATGTAGGTGAGGTCCACGCTGCCATCCGCCTGCGGCGGCGTGGGCACGGCGATGAAAATGATCTGCGAATCGTCCACGCCGTCCTCGATGGAGTTGGTGAAGCGGAGGCGCTTGGCGGCGACGTTGCGGTGGACGAGGTCTTCGAGGCCGGGCTCGTAGATCGGGATTTTGCCGGCCTGGAGGGCGTCGACTTTGCGCTGGTCGTTATCGACGCAGACGACGCGATGACCGACTTCGGCGAAACAAGCGCCCGAAACGAGGCCGACATAACCGGAACCAATGATGCAGAGATCCATTTGATGAGATAGAGGAGTCGAGATGTTTCCCGCAGGCCGTGACGGTCTGGAGGCCGAGACGACGGGAGCCGGGGATTAAGCGTAGCGCGGGAAGGTCGCGCAAGCGCAGAGTCGCAGAAAACGCCGCGCGCGCCGGCGCCAGGGCGAGGGCTACCGGTTGCGCCCGGTGCCACCGCCGCCGAAGCCATCGGGATCGAGCGCGATGGGGATGCGCACGCCGGGGATATCCTTGAGGGTGAAAGTGAGCAGGAGCCCGAATTCCTCGGTGCTATCATTGCTTGAACTCTTTACGCCGCCATTATCGCGTACCACGAGGCCGAGCGACGCCACCCAGCTCGAGAGGTCACGGTGCAACTCGTAGCGCTGTGTTTCCAGCGTGCTGTCTTGAAATTCATACTGCTCGTTAAAGCTGACGCCCCAGTTCTCCCCGAGCTGCAAGTAACCGCCGACGCTGAGCAGGTTGCCGTCGTCGAATTGTTTGTTCCCGCTGATGTAGCGATGCCCGATGCTGAACCGCGCGTTTTCGCTCACGAGGAAGTTGGTGCTCGTATTGACCTCGGAGAAGCCCTCGTCGAAGACCGGCACCTGCGAGTCGATCTGAAAACTGACCCACGGCACGGGAGTGAAGCGGAGCCGGTTGAAGAGATTGGAGAACGTCCCGGTGTCCGACATCGGCAGGGAATTGCCGAAGTCGGGGCGGTCGATGTTCACGTCGAGGAAGGTGTCGAGTTCGAGCCAGTTGAAGGTGAGATTGTCGCGCCGGGTCTGGAGGCGATTGCGGGTGCCGAGGCGGACGATCGACCAGTTGTCGATGGAGTCGATGGTGTTGAACTGCGGGAAGTCGATCGGCGGGAGCTGGGTTGAGCGGTTCAGGCGGTCGAATTGCAGAATGCGATCCGGGTCCTGGCCGGAATAGACGAACGAGGCGTTCATGTAGGGCTGAACCACGTGGCGCAGGCCGTCGAGGCCGAGCGCGCGGGATTGCACGCTCTCGAAGGCGCGGGAAAACTTGAAGGACGCTTCGAGCCCTGCATTGACCACCGGGCGGAAGAGCCCGCCCTCGAGTCGCAGTTCCTCGCGAGCCGCGCGAGTGAGGACCTTCCGGGTCCTCCGTTTCCCGTTTTTGGGATCGATCGCGACTTCGCCGGTCACCGGATCGATGATCTCTTCCTCGCCGAATTCCGCGGGCATGGATTCGGTGAAGCCGCTATCCGAATAATAGGTGCCACGCACGCCCACCTTAGGCACGAGCGAGAGCCAGCCGAGATACGTGCCGGGATAGGAAAGCTGGTGGAAGGTATCGGCGCGGTAGGTTTCGTAGTCCGGGAAAATCGAGTCGTTCGTGAAGTTGCGACGCAAAAACCCGGCGCTCGTCTCGCTGTCGTAGAAGATGCCGCTCTGGCCGAAAGCCGGGATGCGCTTGATGTCCAGCGCGGCCTCTGGCAGGCGCTCGGTGCTGTCGAACTGGTCGTTGATCTGCTTGCGCGCGGTCACGGTGAGCGTGCCGTCCTCGTCCCACTTCGTGATGCTGATCGCGTTGTCCGGGTTCGGATTCTGGCGGAACTCGCCCGGCGTGAAATCCTGCAGGAAGCGGCGGTCGCTCAGCTTGTTGATGTCCACCGAGGTGTAAATGTCGTCCGTCCAATAAGTGCGGTCCTGCAGCGAAACCCGGTAGCGCGTTGGGTCGATCGCCTCGCGAGCCAGCGCCGTTTTGTTTTTCTCGGGGTTCGAGTCGTCGATGATGTAGCTGCGGAAGCGGCCCCAGCCTTTGCCCGGCCGGCGCTCGCGTTTCTCCGCCTCGGAGTTCGACTCCGCGACGCTGGTCAATCCGCCCGAATCCAATTCGCCACTGCCAGCTTCCGCCCAGCGCGACTCAAAGCCGATGCCGAGGCCGCGGTCGGTCATCAGATCGAGCCGCAGTTTGCCGGACATATTCTCCGCGAGCGGAAAGGTGTATTGCCCCAACAGGTAGGTGCCGAGCGTGCTGCTGTAACCGGGTGTGAGCAGGAAGCCCTGCTCCTTGTTCAGCGACTGATAGAGATACGGGAACCAGAAAATCGGCACCTTGCCGACGTAGAAGCGGGCGTTTTGAAAAACGATGCGGTCTTTCGGGTAAATGCGGACCGTGCGCGCCTTGATCACGTAGTCCGGCTTCGACGAATCGCTGGTCGTGAAGACGCCGCCTTTCACGAGGTAGGCGTTGCTGCCGAGCGAACTGAGCGTGTCGCCCGAGTAGTCGAAGGGAGTCAGCGCGCCGCTGAAATCCGCCGCCTGGAGCGCCTTGGTCTCGAGATTGTAGACCGCCCGCTCGCAGGTGGTGAGCTGACCCGAGCGGAAGATCCGCACATTCCCGGAGACCAGCACGTCGCGCGTGTCGGGATTGTACTGCGCGAAGTCGCAGTAAATCGTGGTGTCGCCGTAGCGGATGATCACGTCGCGATCGGCGACCGCGATGCCGTTCTCGAACCGAGTTTCCTCGGCGTTAATCTCGATCGGCACATCCGCAAAGCTGCCAAACTGCGCGCGGGCTCCGGAGAGACCGCAGAACAGCAGAGCGAGCGAGAGCAAAAGGCGTTTCATGCAAAGATGGGGACCGTATCGAAGCGGCGGAAAGCTTGCCAAGGGAAAAGGCGCCCCGGCGGGAGGGAGAAATTCGAAACTCGAAATCCGAAATCCGAAACAATTTTCAAAGGATGAGAAGGGGGAAAACCGAATGAGGCCGCCGCTTTGTTTTCCGCATTTCTCTTCGTTGCCTGCGGTTTGTTTCGGGCTTCGGATTTCGGATTTCGGATTTTCCACCAGCTAATCCTGGTACCCGAGGGGGTTGCGCACGTGCCAAGCCCACGCGCTTTCCACGATTTTGTCGATCGCCTGATACTTCGGCGTCCAGCCGAGTTCGCGTTTGATTTTGTCCGATCCCGCGATGAGCCGCGCGGGGTCGCCGGGCCGGCGCGGTTTGGCCACCACCTTGATCTCTTTGCCGGTCACCTCTTCGCACATGCGGATGACCTCGCGCACGCTCGTCCCGCCGCCGGTGCCGAGGTTGAAAAAATCGCTCTTCTCCGTGGTCAGCGCGAGCATGTGCGCCTGGGCGAGGTCCACGATGTGGATGTAATCGCGCACGCAGGTGCCGTCCGGCGTTTCGTAGTCGGTGCCGTACATTTCGACGTGGTCCTTTTGCCCGAGCGCCACTTTCAGCACGTTCGGAATGAGGTGCGATTCCACGCGGTGATCCTCGCCGTATTGCTCGGTCGCACCGGCGGCGTTGAAGTAACGCAGCGCCGTGAACCGTAGACCGTGGACCTCGTCGTACCACCGCAGCACTTTCTCGAACATCAGCTTCGACTCACCGTAGGGATTGATCGGCTGCTGCGGCAGCGTCTCGTCGATCGGCAGCCGGTCGGGCGGGCCGAACGTGGCGCAGGTCGAACTGAAGACGAACTTTTTGCAGCCCGTGGCCACCATCGCGTCGAGCAGGTTCAGGCCGCCGTAGACGTTGTTGCGGAAATACTTCGAGGGATTCGTCATCGACTCGCCGACGAGCGCATTCGCCGCAAAGTGCATCACCGCCTCCGGTTTCACGGCCTCCAGCGCATCCTCGATGTCGCAACGCTGCTGGAGGTCGCCGACGACCAGCTTCGCCCGCGGGTCGACCGCTTTGCGATGGCCCTCCGTGAGGTTGTCGAAGACCGTGACCGTGTGGCCGGTGTTGAGGAGTTGTTCGACGCAAATGCTGCCGATATAGCCGGCGCCGCCGGTGACGAGGATTTTCATCAGATGATGTTGGGAGACAAAGCGCGGGAACTAAGCGCAGACCGTGTGCGCCGTGCAAGCTGCCTCTTCAACGAAAACGACGGTGCACCTACCAGCCCGCGTCAAGTGGAGGCGGGCTCCATCGCGATCGCCGGAGGCGGCGGGGAGGCGGGCGTCGGCGCGCTGGAGGAACGCGTCGCGCTCGCCTGATCGGAATGCGGCAGCGCCTTTTGCAGTTCGGCGACCATGGTGCGGATGTAGCCGCGCTTGGCCCGCGGCTTGAGCAGCTTCAGGCTCATCGCCTTGGACCCCCACTCGAGGATTTCGATGTCCAGATTCCGGACGCCCCACTTGCGCACCGAAGCCATGTTCGGCTTGTAGAGATCGATCGTCTTTCGCCCGACCAGCGCCGAACCGTAGTCCTCGATCACGTATTCGCGCCCCAGCTCCGGGATGCGAAACCGCGTGCCGAGCGGCAGCCACGACCAATCCGACGCTGCGCTGTAGACAGCGCCGCCGAACCGCAGACGGCTGCCGATCGCGTTGTTCACCCCGCCCGGCTCGGTGTGGGTGTAGGCCGTCGTCCGCACGGTCATGTGCGTGCCGGTGGTGCCGGGTTTCGTCTTTGCGACGGTTTTCTTTTTCGCAGTTCCGGCGCAGCCGACCATGAGCACGGCGAGCAGAAGGGGGAGAGCTTGCTTCATGCGGCGCACCCTGTAGCGGCGCGGCGGAGAGGCGGCAACCGCTAAATCAGCGTCCGCATTTCCCGAATCGCCGCCGCCATGTCCGGCGCGGCGAACACGGAAGTGCCCGCGACGAACGTATCCGCCCCGTGCTGCGCGGCGATCGGCGCGGTCTTCAAGGTGATGCCGCCATCCACCTCGATGCGGTAGCCGAGCCCTCGCTGGCTGCGCGCCTCGGCCGCTGCTTTCACCTTTTCCATCATCTCCGGCATGAACGGTTGCCCGCCAAAACCCGGCACCACCGTCATCACCAGCAGCAGATCGATCTGATCGAGGAACGGCTCGACCGCCGCAAACGGCGTCGCCGGCCGCAGCGAAATCCCCGCCGTACCCCCCGCCGCGCGGATCGCCGCCAGCGTCGCCGCCACGTCGCACTGCGCCTCGACGTGAATGGTGATATTCGCCGCCGTCTTCGCAAACCGCGCGAGATAGCGATCCGGCCGCTCGATCATCAGATGCACATCGAGCGGCACCGAGGCGACCCGCGCGATGGCATCCACGAACGCGGGGCCGAAGGAAATATTGTCTACGAAATGCCCATCCATCACGTCGAGGTGCAGCCAGTCGCCACCCGCCGCTTCCGCGCGGCGCACCTCCTCATGGAGCCGGCCGAAGTCGCAGGCGAGAACCGAAGGAGCAATGACGGACGGGTGAGTGGACATGGGAAAATCTTGGGCAGCCTCCTGGGTCGCCACGCGCATCCCGCCACGGGCGCGCCCGCCAGTCAATCGCCGCGCGGCTCAGCGCGGCATCGTCACCTGCGGCGGGGGCGGCGGCGCGCTTCGCACTTCGACCACCCACCACACCGCCACGGCGAACGCGAGCACGAGGCCCGCGCACACGATCATCCGCTGGGGAGAAGGCTCCGGCGTCATTGGGGACGCGCGCTCGGTTTGGGGACGCGCGCTCGATCGGGCTACTCGTCGACGAGCGTGTCGATCTTCTCCGCCAGCTCGAAATCGAGGTCGGTCAGGCCGCCTTCGCTGTGGGTCGAAAGCGAGAGCTTCACCTTGCTGTAGCGGATGTCGATCTCCGGGTGATGATCCTCTTCCTCGGAGATCTCGGCCACGCCATTCACAAATTCGATCGCCTCCGAAAAATCGTCGAACTCGAACGTGCGTTCGATGTGTTTCTTCTCGAGCTCCCACTCCGGGAGTTTTTTGAGCCAGTCTTTGATGTCCTGCGTAGTGAGCAAATCAGCCATGATGTTTTTGTCGGGAGTTAAAGTGCCGCAGAGGTAACACTCGCGACCCGCATTTCAAACGGAATCTTAGCGGCGTTTTTCTTTCCCCCAATAACAACGCGCTTGCTGGCCGGGATGGCCGCTGCAATAAGAGCGATCCACCTCAATACTCTATGGGCAAACTCTACAATAACATCGTCGAAACAGTGGGCGGCACACCCCTGGTGAAATTGAACCGGATTCCCGCCAGCCTCGGCGTCGATCCCTCGACCACGATCGCGCTCAAGCTCGAATTTTTTAATCCCCTCGGCAGCGTCAAGGATCGCATCGGCATGGCCATGATCGAGGACGCGGAGGCGAGCGGCGTGCTCAAGAAAGACACCGTGATCATCGAGCCGACGAGCGGCAACACCGGCATCGCGCTCGCCTTCGTCGCCGCGGCCAAGGGTTACCAGATCATCCTCACCATGCCCGAAACGATGTCCGTCGAGCGCCGCACTCTGCTGGCCATGCTCGGTGCGAAGCTCGTGCTCACCCCGGGCGTGGAGGGCATGAAAGGCGCCATCGCCCGCGCCGAAGAGCTGCACAAAAACACGCCGAACTCGTGGATTCCCCAGCAGTTCAACAACCCCGCCAACCCCGCAATCCACCAAAAGACCACCGCCGAAGAGATCTGGGCCGACACCGACGGCCAGGTGGACATCTTCGTTTCCGCCGTCGGCACCGGCGGCACCATCTCGGGCGTGACCGAGGTGATCAAGCCGCGCAAACCCAGCTTCCAGGCCATCGCCGTGGAGCCCACCGATTCGCCCGTGATCAGCCAGACCCTCGCAGGCGAACCTGTGAAACCCGGCCCGCACAAAATCCAGGGCACCGGCGCCGGCTTCGTCCCGAACAACCTGCACCTCAAAGATTCCGCCGGAAACCCACAGATCGTCGAGTGCATCAAGGTCTCCAACGACGACGCCTTCGCCATCGCCCGCCGCCTCGCCAAGGAGGAAGGCATCCTCGCCGGCATCAGCTCCGGAGCCAATGTCTGGGCCGCCTGTCAGATCGCCAAACGCCCCGAAAACAAAGGCAAGCTCATCGTCACCATCGCCTGCTCCACCGGCGAGCGTTACCTCTCCACCGCCCTCGCCGCCGAGGCGAAAGCGGAAGTCGGCGGGTAGCCGCAAGCCGTCGGACGGCCCCGGCAGGCAAAGGGACTGTGTAAAAATTCGGGTAACGGAAAAACCCCGGGGGGGCGGAGGGAATTAGCCGGTGGCGTCAGCCACCGGATTGCCGATAAGATAACCGCGCGCCTCGGGCAGGGGCGCAGGAGCCCCGCACACGATGCCGTTCATCCATCTCTCCTTCACTACCACTTCGTCTTTAACACCAGAGATCGCACTCCCGTCATTCGCCGCCTGCTTCGGCCAGACGCGCAGGGGTCTCCCCTTCACGTCCTTCATGTTCTACGTCGTGAAAAAAGGAGAAGAGCTAAAGATCAAAAGGAAGAAACGCGCCGTCTCCTGAGCACCCACATCAAACCGAGTCCGATCCCAAACATCGCCGTCGATGGTTCAGGGACCGCCGCTACGCTCGCGACACGAAAACCAACATCGCCGTCCTCGTTCGACGGAACGTGGTTGTTGCGGTTCGACGCTCGCAGGTCGTCCTCGCTGAAGAGCCACGAGCCGCCCCGAAAGCCCCGCGACGGACCGATGACGGTGTCGTTCCACTCCCAGACGTTCCCGCCCTGATCGAACGTGCCGTAGAAGCTGGCGGAAGAAGCGTAGGCTCCCACATTGGTGAGGTAATTCTGCGTACTGCTGTAGCTCGTGGAGCCGCTCACCGCATAGCCATCGTCGTAGCCGTTCGCCACGCTGTCGTCTTGG
>Ga0105048_10016095_pt1 | contig 11571 bp, 9 predicted proteins | sample MAT05_FD_78382 | JGI IMG/M metagenome (GOLD analysis project Ga0105048, IMG submission 78382) | Freshwater microbial communities from Lake Fryxell liftoff mats and glacier meltwater in Antarctica - MAT-05 | ecosystem: Environmental > Aquatic > Freshwater > Ice > Liftoff microbial mat | place...
AGATCCGCGCGAGGTCGGCCTCGACGTCCCAGCGTAGCGACCGGAAAATGAAGCTCAGCGTCTCGGCGAGTTCGGCCGATCCGCCGACCTGCGCGCTGGCCAGCAGCGCGGTGCGCCCGCCAAGGGCGCGCAACGGCGCGTCGGCCGGCAGGGTGATGGTCACCGCCGGGCCGGCGTCCGCGTCGGCCGCGCCGAACAGACCGTCGGCGGTGATTTCAAGCGTCACCGCGAACGCCCCAGATGTGAGGCGAACGGTTTTACCGACAAAGGGCTTGAGGCGCTCGCGCCCCCAGTCTTCGCCGGCAATCAGATGGTTGAGAAAGGCGATGGCGGCGGACAGCGGGCCGCGCGCCATCAGGGTCTTCAAGCGACCTGCTGGATGCCGGCGATAATCCAGCCCTGATCACCCGCAACTGGTTTGGCGAGGTGCCAGACTTCGGTAAACGGCGTCGCCGGCGCGCCGGCCGTCTCGCGCAGCATTCCGGAGAACTGCACGCTGGCGATGTGGCGCGCGTCCTCGCTGACGACTTCGAGCAGTTCGGCGTTGAGCGACACGACGTCGGTCTGTTGCGCCGCCTGGCCACGCTCGTCGAGTTGCATCTTGATCTCGGCATAGAGCTCGGGGCTGACGAATTCGCGGATGTCGGCGAGGTCGCCGCTGTCGTTGGCCGCCTGCAGGCGAATGAAATTGAGCTTGGCGACGCGCAGGAAGCCTTCACTGTCAAAGCCGGCCGGGATACGCGCCGCGCTGTCCGCGTTCACCGCCGCGCGAGCCCCCGGGAAGGGGACAACTGAGGGCTCATCGCGGGCCAGTTCGGGACGCGCGCCGCCGGCGTACTGCAGGGGATCGCTGGGCCGGGCAGGCGCGGCGCGGCGCATGAGCAGCTTGACGACGAAAACTGCCGCCATGGCGAGCAGCGCGATCATCAGGATGTTGGCCATGCCTTCGCCGAGGCCAAAGTGCGAGAGCAGCGCGGCGATGCCGAGCCCGGCGGCGAGACCGGCGATCGGTCCCATCCAGTTGCGCTTGGGCGCCGCTGCGGCGGCACCGGCCGGCGCGCTCGGCGCCGGTGCAGCTTGGGTCGGCGCGGCCGGCCGCGGCGTCACCGCCTGGCGCTGCATGCCGAACGATTTTCCGCCGCCCAGACGCGCGGCCTCGGCGTCGCCGACGCTCATGCCGAGCGCGACAAGCGAGAGGAATCCGGCAATTAATAGATTTTTCATGAGTTTCTCCTAGAGTTTAAAGCCACGGTGCAGGGCGACAACGCCGAGCGTGAGGTTGAAATATTCGACCTTTTCGAAACCGGATTGTTCCATCATCGTCTTCAGCGTTTGCTGGTCGGGATGAACGCGGATCGATTCGGCAAGGTAACGGTAACTCGCTTCGTCGCGGGTGATTGCCGCGCCAAGGCGGGGGATTAGATTAAACGAGTAAAAGTCGTAAATCGGCGCGAGCGGTTTCCACACCTGTGAAAATTCGAGAACGAGCAGCCGCCCGCCGGGGCGCAGCACGCGCTGCATCTCGCCGAGCGCGGCGTCCTTGTGCGTCATGTTACGAAGCCCGAAAGCGACGCTGACGCAATCGAAGTAATCGTCGGGAAACGGCAGCTTTTCTGCGTCGCATTGCGCCACCGGAAGCAAAAAACCTTTATCACAGAGCCGGTCGCGACCGTTGGTCAGCATCGCTTTGTTGATGTCGGTAAGCCACACCTGTCCGCTCTTCCCGGCCTTGCGCGCAAAAGCCAGGGCGAGGTCGCCGGTGCCGCCGGCCACGTCGAGAACGCGCGATCCTTCGCGCACACCGCTGCGCGCGATGGTAAAGGTCTTCCAAAGCCGGTGCATGCCGCCCGACATCAGGTCGTTCATCACGTCGTAGCGCTGCGCGACCGAAGTGAAAACTTCGGCGACGCGCTGCGCCTTTTCGGCCTCGGCGACCTGCTCGAAGCCGAAATGCGTGCGCCGCGCGCCGTCATTGCGGAGGTCGTTCGGAGTATTCATAATGGTCTCAGCTACATGAGGCCGAGCCGGCCAAATGCAAGCAGCAATAGTCAATCGCCCGACGATGGCGCGCGCAAGAGGCCACGGGAAGGCGAACTGGCAAACGGCGATCGAGCCATCTGCAGGCCTGACGAACGCTCAATGACGCGGTCCGCACTTGGGCGCTGGCTTGGGCGCGGGCGTCGGGTTGGCAGAAGGATCGCGGCTGCCACCCTGCGCGGCAAGCTTGTCGAGGTAGGCCTGCCAGAGCTCGTCGCGATGGCGGCACAGCGTATAAAGGACATCCCACGAGTAGAGGCCAGTGTCGTGCCCGTCGGAGAAGACCGGCTTGATCGCGTAATTGCCGACCGGCTCGACGCGTACGATATCGACGTCGCGCTGGCCGACCTGCAGGGTTTCCTGTCCCGGCCCGTGACCGCGTGCCACCGCCGAGGGGGTAAAGACGCGCAGAAACTCGTAGCTCAGCTCACAACGCTCGCCGTTGTCAAAGGCGAGTTCGATGATGCGCGATTTCTGGTGCAGCTTGATCTCGGTCGGAAGCGGAGTGTCGGAGTTGAGCCCTGCCATGCCTGTCCTTGCCAGTATACGAACGCGCTATCATAGCGCAAGTTCGCAGGTGTCCGGCAGCCGGGCTGTCACGAATTTGTAACGCTGCGTTCATACACTAGACGCACTGAATTGCCGAGGGTTCGCTTGCATGTCCGCCACCATTCTTGTCGTTGAAGACGAATCTTCGATTCAGGAACTGATCGCCGCGACGCTCTGCCGCGCCGGTCACCGCGTCGTGCGCGCCGACTCGGCCGAAGCAGCCGTGCAGCGGGTCAGCGACGCGCTGCCCGACCTCGTGCTGCTCGACTGGATGCTCCCGGGCATGAGTGGCGTGCAGTATGCGCGGCAACTGCGCGCGGCTGAGCGCACCCGCGATTTGCCGATCATCCTGTTGACGGCGCGCAGCGAAGAGGGTGACAAGGTCGCCGGGCTCGATGCCGGCGCCGACGATTATCTGACCAAGCCATTCTCGCCGCGCGAACTGATTGCACGAATCAAGGCCGTATTGCGTCGACGCGCGCCGCAAATGACCGACGATTGCGTCGAGGTCGATGGCCTGCGCGTCGATCCGGTGACGCATCGCGTCTCGGGCAACGGCCGGGCGCTCGACCTCGGGCCGACCGAATTTCGCCTGCTGCATTTCTTCATGACCCACGCCGAGCGCGTGCACAGCCGGACGCTGCTGCTCGATCAGGTGTGGGGCGATCACGTCTTCGTCGAAGAGCGCACCGTCGACGTGCATATTCGCCGCCTGCGCGCGGCGCTCGAGGCGAGCGGCCACGAGCGCCTGATCCAGACCGTGCGCGGCAGCGGTTACCGGTTTTCCGAGCAGGCCGAATGAGCATCGAAGCGCTCCTCATGGTCGCTGACTTCTGCCGTATGGGGCTCGCGCCGTGAGCGAGGTGTGGGTGCGCAGCCTGTGGCTGCTGGCGGCGATCGCCGGACTTGTGCTCGCCCCGCTGGCGCTCGCCGTCGGCCTCGCCGCAGGGCTCGCGGCAGCGATCGTCTGCCTGCTGCTTCTGTTCGGCTGGCATCTCGTTCATCTCGGCCAGCTCATGCGCTGGCTCGAGGGGCCGCTCGACCAGCCCCTGCCGCGCGGACGCGGCGCTTGGGAGAAGGTTTTTGCCGAGCTGCATCGGCGCGTGCGCATCCGTCGCGGCGAGCAGCAGGCACTGGCGCAAACGCTGGCCCGCTTCCGCCAGGCAGTGCAGGCGCTCCCCGACGGGATCATCGCTTTCGATGGCCACCGGCACATCGAATGGCTCAACGAGCGCGGCGAACGTTACTTCGCGATTTCAGCACATCAGGATCGCGGCCAGGCGTTGTTCAACCTCATTCGCCACCCGGACTTCGTCGCTTATGTCGAGGCCGAACGCTTCGATGAGCCGCTGATTTATCGAGGCGGCCGCGTCCCCGGGCTGACGCTGTTGATCCAGGTGATCGCCTACGGCGAAGACCAGAACCTCCTCGTCGCGCGCGACATCAGCCACATCGAACGCATGGAAACGATGCGCCGCGACTTTATCGCCAACGTTTCGCACGAGCTCAAGACGCCGCTGACCGTGGTCTCCGGCTTCGCCGAGATGCTCGCCGACGATCTCGGCGCCGATTCGGCCGAATCGGCGACGGTGCCGGCGGGCGGGCCGCGCCACCCCGTTTCGCTGATCCGCGAACAGACGGCGCGCATGCAGCGCCTGATCGACGACTTGCTCACCCTATCGGCGCTCGAGTCGGGAAACGCGCCGGCCGGCGACGAAGTCGTCGAACTCGCGCCGCTGCTGCACAGCGTCGTCGCCGATGCCGAGGCGCTCTCGGCCGGGCAGCACGCGATCACTCTGACGATTGCAGCGCCGGCTTCGATCGCCGGCTGCGCCAACGAATTGCGCAGCGCCTTTGCCAACCTCGCCGCGAACGCCGTGCGCTATACGCCAGCCGGCGGCGTGATCGCGATCAGCTGGCGCGTGTGCGAGGCGGACGAAGCGGACGGTGCAACCGACGGTGAAACAGCCGGCGCCCGGTGTGGCGAATTTTGCGTCACTGACAGCGGCATCGGCATTGCCGCCCACCACCTGCCGCGCTTGACTGAACGCTTTTACCGCGTCGACCGCAGCCGTTCGCGTGAGACTGGCGGCACCGGACTGGGCCTGGCGATCGTCAAGCACGTCCTGTCGCGTCACCAGGCGAGCCTCGCGATTGTCAGCGAGCCGGGCAAGGGCAGCCGCTTTACGGCGCGTTTTCCGGGCGCGCGGCTCGGCGATGGTCCGCGGCCGGCTCAGCAGATCGTAAAGCTAACGCGCTCGTAGTCGTATCCGTGCTCGACAAGTCGGCGCAGTCGGATACGCCGAACGCCGCCGCTAAACAACTCGAACATCCGTCCGGGCCGGAACCAGCCGTGCGGCATGATGAGCGTTGGCTCGGCATCAATCGCCGCCATTTCGGGCAGCAGGAAAACGCGATGGAAGCGGCCACTGGCGACCTGGTCGAGCGCCCGCGCCGCGATCGCTCTCGGCATGCCGGGCAAGGCCCGGACGCCACCGATCAAGCCGTCATTCTGCTGGCGTAGCCAGCGCGTCTGCGCCAGCAGAAAGTCCTGACCGTCGTCGGGGCAGAGCGCGAGCAACTGGCCATAGGCGATTTTGCGGCCCGGCGTGCTGCGCGCCAGGCGAAAACCGTTGGCTGACTGGTTGATTGCGGTCCATACATCGACCGTGTAACTGGTCGGCCGCGGGGCGTGTCCAAGTGGCGGCGGCCGAGTCAGCGGCGGATCTTCATCGGGGCTCTCATCCGGGCGTCGCACGCGGGTGCGCTCGCCGGGCGGCTGCTCGAACGGCTTGCCGGAAATGAAGTAGTGTATTTCCTCGAAGCCGGTGCACAAACGGGTGCTGCCCGTCGCGGGACGACGCGGGAAGCGGCGCGGCGCGAGCGTTTGGGACCAGGGGCGGGCGACGCGTTCGAGCAGCCGGCTGCATTGGCCTGCCGTGAGTTCTTCGCCCAGGGCAAGCTGGGCCGGCGCAACATTGGCTTTGAGTTGCTGGCGCACGTGGTTGATCTGCATAAGGAGCCGTGATGTGTCGAGCCGGCGCACGAAGTCTCTTTGCCCGCACTCGCGCGCTGGGCGCAGTGCAACGTCTTGCATCAGGTCGACGACAAACTCGGGCAACGGCATGCCGTTTTTCGCTTTGCACAACGTGACGAGCGGCGACCAGCAGACGGCCCAGCGGCGAACGAGTGTTTGCTCGCGCAGCGAAAGACCGGCGCGCCACGCCATGTCGGCGAGCAGGAAGCTGACGTAGGCGACCGTGCAATTTGTGCCGCGGCCGTGCGATTCGAGCGCGTCGGGAACGATCAACGCGGCGACACCCCACTCCTCGGCGTTGGCAAAATAGCCGTGCAGGTCGAGCCACAGTCCCCACGGCGGTGCACGTTGCACGCGTTGGTGCTCGACGATCGCCATCCCGGTGTAGTGAATGCAGCGGTGGAGGATCATCGCCAGACCGAGATCCGGATTGCCCGCGTCGGGCGCCCCGCGTTGCGCGCAATCGGCGTAGGCCCGCGCTGTCTTGAGCGATAAGGCGACGACCGCCTGGAACAAGCGCTCCTCGTGATCGGAGAAGGGCAGCGGCTTGTTGAGATAGCCGCGCGCCAGTTCCTCGGCGACAAAGGCGATGGCAACGCGCGCTTCGTCGAGAAGCGGAAAGCAGGTCTTGCCATCGGGGGGAGCGCTAAGCAGCCTGTCGAGAAAGCGCGTGACGTCGGCTTGCGCCTGGCGCAAATCGCTCAGGCAAAAGCGTGCGGTGACTCCGAACCCGGTGCGCAAATCGGAGAGCGCGAGGACGGGGGCCGCACAGTCGATCAATCTCGCCAGCCTCGGCAACATGACCGCCCACGTGCGATTACGGCTGACTCGGCCATTGCACTATCCCTTTGGCTGATGAAGTTGGGCGCGGCAAACAATACTTGGGGGGCTACAGTAAACGATGGCGCGATTTGCGGCAAGGAGCTCAGTTGGAGCTAAGGCGCATTGTGGCGACGCCATCCGCGCTTTACGGCCACCGCACTCGGCGCGCCGCTCCGCTTTACCTTCGCCTTGCCGCGTCGCCGCGTGCGCCGGATGTGATTTAATTCCTCCGCCACGCTCAGCAATTGGTGTTAAATGGCCGATCAGTAAAAAAGGGTGCTCCTTGAACGCCAACGAATCCACGACCATGCCGCCGCTCGCCGGTACCGCCGAGTTTTCGGCCAACCTGCGCGAGGATCTGCTGCATCACGACCCCTTGCTCGCCTGCCTGGTCGAGCTGACGCGCTTGTACGGACGTCCCAGCACACGCGCTGCGCTGTCGGCCGGCCTGCCGCTCGAAGGCGGTTGTCTGACGCCCTCGCTGTTTGCCCGCGCGGCGGTGCGCGCCGGCCTGTCGAGCCGGATCGTGCGCCGCGCGCTCGACGAAATCGACAGCGTTTTGCTGCCCGTCATCCTGCTTCTGCGTGGCGATCAGGCGTGCGTTCTGATCGGCTGGGACGAGAGCGGCGCGACCGCCCGACTGCTCTTTCCGGAAACCGGACAGGGAGAGGTCACGCTGGCGCGCGCCGAACTCGCCGAGCGCTATACGGGCATCGTGCTCTTTGCCCGTCCGCGGTTTAACTTCGACGCGCGTACGCCCGAAGTCGGCAAGGTGATCGGCCGCCATTGGTTCTGGGGCGCGCTGCTCGAACAGAAGGCGGTCTATCGCGACGTGCTCGGCGCGGCGCTGCTGATCAACGTGTTTGCCGTCGTCATGCCGATTTTCGCGATGAACGTGTACGACCGCGTGGTGCCGAACAACGCCACCGATACGCTGTGGATGCTGGCCCTTGGCGTGCTGCTGGTCTTCGCCATGGACTTCATGATGCGTCTCTTGCGCGGCCACTTCATCGATCTGGCCAGCGCGCGCATCGACATCAAGCTGTCGGCGCTGATCATGGAGCGCGTTCTCGGCATGCGTCTCGAAGCGCGACCGGCGTCGGTCGGTTCGTTCGCTGCCAATTTGCGCTCGTTCGAATCGGTGCGCGATTTCATCGCCTCGGCGACGGTCACCGCGCTGATCGATTTTCCGTTTGCCATCGTCTTCCTGCTGCTCATCGCCTGGATCGCCTGGCCGCTCGTCTTCATCCCGATTGCCGGCCTCATCGTCGGACTGATCTACGCCAGCATCGCGCAGCACAAGATGCACCAACTGGCGGAGACGACCTACCGCGCGTCGGCGCTGCGCAACGCCTCGCTGATCGAAAGCCTGACCGCGCTCGAAACGATCAAGACGCAGGGCGCCGAAGGCGTCGTGCAGAAGAAGTGGGAAGGCACGACGGCGTTTCTCGCGCGCACCACCGCCGAAATGCGCCTGCTGTCGGCGACCGTGACGAACAGCGCGATGACCATCACCCAGGTCGTCAATGTGCTGCTCATCATCGCCGGCGTCTATCTGATCCGCGACCGCCAACTGACCATGGGCGGTCTGATCGCCATCACCATGCTCGGCGGTCGTTCGATCGCGCCGCTCGGGCAGGCCGTCGGCCTGCTCATGCAGTTCCAGAACGCGCGCTTGTCGCTCGAAACGCTCGACAAGCTAATGGCCCAGCCGGTCGAGCGCCCGGACGCGGCGGCCTTCATTCATCGCCCCGAACTGAGCGGCGAGATCGAGTTTCGCAATGTGTCGTTCAACTATCCCGGACAGGGCGAGGCGGCGCTGCAGGGGATCACGCTGCGGATTACGCCGGGTGAGCACATCGTCATTCTCGGGCGCACCGGTTCGGGCAAGACGACGCTGCAAAAACTCATGCTCGGGCTCTACCAGCCGAGCGATGGTGTCGTGCGCATCGACGGCATCGACCTGCGCCAGCTCGACCCGGCCGACCTGCGGCGCAACGTCGGCTTTGTCGGCCAGGATGCGACGCTGTTCTACGGCACACTGCGCGAGAACATTTCGATCGGCGCGCCTTACGCCGACGACTCGGCGATCGTCGCGGCGGCCGAAGTCGCCGGGTTGACGCAGTTCGTCAACCGCCATCCGAAGGGTTTTGACATGCTCATCGGCGAGCGCGGCGAGTCGCTCTCGGGCGGCCAACGCCAGGAAGTCGCGATTGCCCGCGCGGTGCTCATGGACCCGCCGATTCTGCTCCTCGACGAACCGACGAGCGCGATGGATTTTTCGACTGAACACGGCTTCAAGGAGCGGCTCAGGCGCTTTGCCGCGCACAAGACGATGGTCATCGTTACGCACCGCACGAGCCTGATTGACCTGGCGACGCGCATCATCGTCGTCGACGACGGGCGGATCATCGCCGACGGGCCGCGCGAGCAGGTTGTCGCCGCGCTGCAGGCGGGCCACATCGCGAGGGCCGCGCCATGAAGCGGCCGCTGAACAAGACCGGAAAGGCCGTCGCCGACAGGCGCGAAGGCGTGCGCTCGCGCATTGCCCCGGGGATCGATTCGTGGCTGGCGCGCCTGGCCGCCGCCGATAAGGGGCGCGAAGAACACGGCTTTGCCGCCGACACCGATTACGCGATCCTGCAGCAGGAACCGCTGCGCGCCAAGATCCTGCTCAGAACCATAGGCATCGCCTTGGCCATCGCCGTGATGTGGTCGGCGGTCAGTCGCATCGACGAGGTCACGCGCGGCGAGGGCAAGGTCATTCCGTCGCGCCAGCTGCAGGTTCTGCAGAGCCTCGACGGCGGCATCGTCTCGGAAATCCTCGTGCACGAGGGCGAGATCGTCCAGCCCGAGCAGGTCCTGCTGCGCATCGACCAGACGCGCTTCACCTCGTCGGTGCGCGAGAACCGCGTCCAGTACACGGCCCTGCTCGCCAAGGCAGCGCGCCTGCGCGCGCTGACCGAAGGGCTGCCGTTCGTCATTGCCCCGGAGATCGCCAAGGAAGACCCGAAAACCGTCAACGAGGAGCGCCGCCTTTACGAGTCGCGGCGCAGTGAGCTGTCGACGACGATGTCGATCGCCCGCCAGCAACTCAGCCAGCGCCAGCAGGAGCTCGTCGAAATCCGCGCCAAACACACGCAGGCGGCGAGCGCCTACGAGCTCTCGGCGCGCGAACTTGTGGTGACCAAGCCGCTGATTGCCTCGGGCGCGGTGTCCGAAGTCGAGTTGCTGCGCCTGGAGCGCGACGTCGGACGTTTTCGCGGCGAGCGCGACATGGCCGCGGCGCAGATCTCGCGCATCCAGTCGTCGATCAGCGAGGCCAACCACAAACTCGAAGAGGTCGGGCTGGCGTTTCGCAACGAGTCGGGCAAGGAACTTGCCGAAACCATGGCCAAACTCAATAGCCTGTCCGAGGGCAGCGTTGGCCTGTCCGACAAGGTCAATCGCTCGGTGCTGCGCTCGCCGGTCAAGGGAACCGTCAAGCGCCTCTTGATCAACACCGTCGGCGGCGTCGTGCAGCCGGGCAAGGACGTCGTCGAGGTCGTTCCGCTCGAAGACAACCTGCTCCTCGAAGCGCGCGTGCTGCCACGCGACATCGCTTTCCTGCGCCCCGGGCAGAAGGCCGTCGTCAAGTTCACGGCGTACGACTTTGCCATCTACGGCGGCCTCGAAGGCCGTGTCGAACACATCGGCGCCGACACCGTCGTTGACGAAAAAGGCAACGCCTTCTACACCGTTCGCGTGCGCACCGACCAATCGACGATCGGCAACAACCTGCCGGTGATCCCCGGAATGATCGCCGAAGTCGACATCATCACCGGCGAAAAAAGCGTTCTTTCGTATTTGCTCAAACCGGTCTTGCGCGCCAAGGCCCGCGCCTTTTCGGAACGCTGACCATGCGCCAGATCTTTCTGTCGAGCGACGCGCGCACGCGCGCATCGTGGGTCGCGGCTTTCCCCGAACTGATCGCCGGGCGCCTTGATATGCCAGCTACGGCGCTGCCCGCCGGCCGGGCGCTGGTCTGGGCGCTGCTGCCCGTCGGCCAGCCCGCCGCGGCGCTGGTGGACCGCCTGCGCGGCGTGCTCGGCGGACGTTCGCTGCTGCTGCTCGCCGACCAGCCGTCGGAAGACGACGCCCTCGCCGCGCTCACCGCCGGGGCCTGCGGCTATTGCAACGGCCACGCGGCGCCTGATGTCTTGCTGCAGGTGGCCCTGGCCGTGGCCAACGGCGGCACCTGGGTCGGCCAGGGCTTGATGCACCGCCTGCTCGCGGCAACGGCTCGCCGGCTGGCGCATGCGTCGATCGACGACGGCGCCTGGCGGCGCACGCTGACCGCGCGCGAGCAGGAAGCGGCGGTCCTCGTCGCCGGTGGCGCGAGCAACAAGGAGATTGCCCGCCAGCTCGACATCACCGAGCGTACCGTCAAGGCGCACGTCAGCGCGATGCTCGAAAAGCTTGGCGCGCGCGATCGCCTGCAGCTTTCGTTGATTATTAACGGCGTCGAAAAAACCGCACTCGTCGTGCATTGAGCCGCGCCGATCCGGTGTTACCAAGGGCGGCCGTCTATGGTACTTCGGTACAGTAGGCGGCCGCCCGTCGTTTGGCTATCGTTGCGCCATCATCTACCCCTTGTCGAGGTTTCATCATGGCTACCACCGCCCCTGCCGCCCCTGTCGCCCATGTTGCAGCCGTCCAAGGACAGGCTTTTGCCCGCGGCAGTGATGGACTCCTGCGGATCCTGCACGTCGGCGACCCGGTCTTCGACGGCGATGTGCTCGTCACCGCGGAGGGCAGTCGCCTGGAACTGGCGAGCGCCGACGGACGCGCGATCAGCGTTCCGGCGAACGAAACGCTGACCGTAGACGCTGAAGTCGCCGGCTTCGTCACCCCCGACGCCAGCGACTCGGCGCTCAGCGTTGCCGGCGCCGACATCAACAAGGTGATCGAGGCGATCAATCGTGGCGGCAACCTCGACGACCTGCTCGAAGATCCGGCAGCCGGCGACAGTGCTGGCGCCGACGGCGGGCCGACCTTCGTTCGCCTTTTGCGCATCAGCGAAGGCGTCGACGGCCAGGGTTTTGAATTCGACCCGGCGCGCAGCGCTGCGGCGATCGACATCCCGA
>Ga0105048_10016096_pt1 | contig 11570 bp, 9 predicted proteins | sample MAT05_FD_78382 | JGI IMG/M metagenome (GOLD analysis project Ga0105048, IMG submission 78382) | Freshwater microbial communities from Lake Fryxell liftoff mats and glacier meltwater in Antarctica - MAT-05 | ecosystem: Environmental > Aquatic > Freshwater > Ice > Liftoff microbial mat | place...
GCCCATCGACGTCTCGGGCCGGTCAGCCGGTGGCCGGGTGGTCATCGAGGTCGCCGACCGCGGGCCCGGGATCGCCCCCGAAGAGACCGCTCGCGTGTTCGAACGCTTCTACCGGGCCGACCAGTCGCGCGCCAACGACCGCGGCGGCGCCGGGCTCGGCCTCGCCATCGCCCAGTGGATCGTCGACCTGCACGGCGGCGAGATCAGCGCCGAGCAACGCCAACCGAACGGCTGTCGGATGGTGATCAGCCTCCCGGCCTAATGGAGGCCCAATGGGCGCTGGCTCGCCGCCTCGTTCCTTTCGCCCCACCCCCTGTCCTTCCCCCGACCTCCCCAACGGCGGTCCCGGCTCCAGCCCCGTCCGCTCCTGCGCGTCGGATTCCGGCGCACGCGTCCGTCGTTCGGCGCGCCCGGCGATCGACCTGCGCACCGAGATCACCGCTGCGGTCCCCCCGTCTGCACCCGTTCACGCCACCCCGTCCCCATCCCATCCCCTCCGCCCGACCCCAGGAGCGCACCACCATGAACCCACCGACCGCGTCGATCGCACCGGGCGATCCCCGGGGGCCGGCCCCCACCCCGCCGGCCCCGCCCGACCCGTCCGCCGGGCCAGGGTCCGCGCCCGGTCGAACCGGTCGAACCGGTCGAACCGGTCGAACCGGTCGGACGGACCCGGGGTTCGAGGCGCCGACCCGGTGGATCGCCGCCATCGTGGCGGTCATCGCCGTTGCCTTCGACGTGGCGGTCCACCACCCGGTCGCATCACTGGCCTCCGCGCTGCTCGTCATGGTCGCGCTGGCCGGGCTCCTCGCCGGCGGGCGCATCCGCAACCGCCAGGCGCTGGTGCTCGCCGGGGCAGCGGCGCTCGTCGCCGCCTTCCTGGCGTTGCGGACCAGCCCCTGGCTCGTGCCCCTCGACGTCACCGCGGCACTGGGCCTCACCGTGCTCGCCGCCGGATACGCCGCCGGAGGATCAGTGCCCTCGCTGTCGGGGTCGGCCCTCGTCGCGCACAGTGCCCGGGCGATCGTCGCCCTGTGCCTGGCGCCGGCGTTCGCGATCGGGTGCGCGTCCACGTGGATCCCCGCCCGAACCGATCGGGGTCGAGCCCGGCTGCTCGCCGTGGGTCGCGGCGTCGGTCTGGCCCTGCCGGTGGTCGTCGTCCTCGCCCTCCTGCTGGCCTCGGCCGATGCGGTGTTCGCGTCGGTTTTCGCCGTTCCCGACGACGTCGGTTCCGTTGCCGGTCACATCGCGATCGTCGGCGTCGGAGTCGTCGTCGCATCGGCGCTGTTCGTCGCCGCGTCCGGCCCCGCGCTCGAGGCGCGGACCGTCACGGTGACACCCTTCGGTGCGACCGAGACGACGGTGGTCCTGGGGTCGATCGCCGTGCTCTACGGCGTCTTCGCCGCGGTGCAGGTGGTGACGGCGACGGGTGGCGCCGACCACGTCATCGAGACGACCGGGCTGACCTATGCCGACTACGCCCGCAGCGGGTTCTTCCAGCTGCTCGCCGTGGCCGCGCTCACCCTGGCGGTCGTGTGCGGCCTCCGCGTGACCACGCGCCGGGAGTCACGGAGCCGGCGGATCGTCGTCGCGATGCTCGGGGAGCTGGTGGTGGTGCTGACGGTGGTGATCGTCGGCGTCGCGATCAATCGGCTCGCCCTGTACGACGAGGCGTTCGGGTCCACGATGCTCCGTCTGGCGAGCACCGTGTTCGCCTGGTGGCTGGGCGCGGTGTTCGTGCTCGTCGCCATCGCCCTGGCCGGGGTCGGCGCCCGGCGCCGGTGGTTGACCGCGGCGGTCGTCGCGAGCGGCTTCGTCGCCCTGGTTGGATGGAACGTCATGAACCCCGAGCAGCTCGTGGTCGAGCGCAACCTGGCCCGGACCCAGGAGGGGGCCGACCTCGACACCGCGTACCTCTGGCAGCTCTCCGACGACGCCGTGCCGGCGATCGCCGCGATGCTCCCGGCGCTCGGCCCGGACACGCGGGGCGAGGTGCTCGCCCGGGTCTGCCTGGTGCCGGCGCCGGCCGGGTACGAAACCTCCTACGTCGCCCCCGACGAGCGAACGGGGCGACCGGGGCGACCGGAGCCGCGAGGCGGCATCGCCCCCGGCGCCGGTGCGCCCGGCGGTCCGGAGGTCGATCGTGGACTCGGTGCCAACCGGTCCGCGACCCGGGCCGCCGAAGTGCGCGCCCAGGTGTGCCGCGGATGAGCATCGCCACCTTCTCGCTCGTCGCCGCGGTCGCCGCCGGGCTGCTGGCCGGCGTCGCGGTGGGCGCCGTGGCCGCTCGCCGCCGGTCGTCCGCCGCCGTCGACGACACCCGCCCGATGCGCCCCGCCGTCACGAGCGTCGACCTGCTCGTGGGCGCGGTCGTCGGCGGCGTGAGCTACGTCATCGCCCTGGCGGCGGCCGAGCTCCTGGTGGGGATGACGGTGTTCGGCGCCATGAGCGTGACCTACCTGTTCGCCGTGGTCGGTGCGCCGCTGGCGATGGCGCTCGTGCTCTCGCTGGCCGTCCGAGGACGGCGGCGAGAGCCCGGCCCCGCCGCCCGCCGGGCGATCACCCGGCCTGCCCTTGCGGTCTGCGCCGCCGGCCTCCTGCTCGCTCCGCTGGGGGTCTACGCCACCCACATCGAGCCAGGGATGCTCGACATCGACCGGCCGGCGCCGCTGGCCGTCGCCTCCGAGCGCGGCGGTACCGGCACCGTCACCATCGGGGTGCTCACCGACCTCCAGACGACATCGATCGGGGCCCGGGAACACGCCGTGGTCGACGAGCTCCTGGCGACCCAGCCCGACGTGATCCTGCTCCCCGGCGACTTCCTCCAGGAGGACGACGCCGGTTTCGCCCGGCATGTCTCGGCCCTGCGCGAGCTGCTCGGCCGGTTGTCTGCGCCCGGCGGGGTCTTCCTGGTCGGTGGCGACGTGGACCAGCCCCTCGACCGCCTACCCCAGATGGTGGAGGGCACGTCGGTGCGGTACCTGGCCGACGAGGTCGTGCGCACGACGGTGGGGGACCGGTCGCTGACCATCGGCGGGATCGGTCTCGACTACGACTCGCCGTCTGCCCTCGCCGTCCTGGACGAGCTCGAGGTCGCCCCGGGCGACGACGACATCCGCATCCTGCTCGCCCACCGCCCCGACCCGGTGCTGGACCGCCCGGCGGTGTCCCGGATCGACCTGCAGGTCTCGGGCCACACCCACGGCGGCCAGATCGCGGTGCCGTTCGTGGGGCCGATCCTGACGCTGACGGCGGTGCCCCGGCACGTCGCCGACGGGGGTCTCCACGACCTCGACGGCCATGCCATCTACATTGGCCGCGGAGTCGGCCTCGAGAGCGGTCAGGCCCCTCAGGTCCGCTTCCGTGTCCGTCCGAACATCGGCGTCCTGACCCTCACATGAACGAACGTCCGCAGGATGGCCGCTGAACGTCCGCTGAACGTCCGCCGGACATCAGCGGTCGTGGTGAGGTGCGGTGGCCCGACGAACGGCAGCGTCAGCTCGGGGTGGCACAGGCGGCGGCGCGGGTGTTGAGCCCGATGCCGCGGCGACCCTGGCGGATGACGTGCTCGTCGAGGCCGTTGGTGAGGTAGCAGAACGAGATTCCCGAGTCGGGGTCGGCCCAGGCCAGCTGGCCTCCGGCTCCGTTGTGGCCGAACGTCCGCGGACCCTGGCCGTGGCCGTACCCGCGGCGGGTGCTGTCGGGCGGGTCACCGGCGACGACCATGCCCTGGCTGCGGTGGGCGGGAACGCCCATGAGCGGGTCCGGGAGCTCGACGAAGGGCACGGTGGCCGCGGCGAGGGTGTCGGGGTTCCACAGGTCGCCCGGGTTGTGCAGGAGTCCCTGGTAGTAGCGGACGATGTCGGCGGCGTTGGCGATGCCCCCTGCGCCGGGGACCCCGACCGCCTTGAAGTCCGAGCGGTTGAACGACAGCAGCGCGTCGGTCGTGACCTCGCCCAGGAAGTCGGCGAGTTCGATGCGCATGCCGATCGCCGCCTCCATCTCGTCGGGGGTGGGCAGCTCGCCGACCGACACCAGTTCGTTGCCCCCGTCGGGGCCGGGGGCGATCGCGTCGGCAGGGTGGCCGAGCCCGAACGTGGTCATGCCGAGCGGGCTGACGATGCGGTCGTGGACGAAGGTGCGGTAGTCGGCGCCGCTGGTGCGCTCGATGAGCTCGGCCAGCACCCAGTGGGCCGCGGTCGGGTGGTACTCGTAGCGGGTACCGGGATCCCAGCTCAGCCGCCACCGGGCGAAGCGGGCGCACCGGCCCTCACTCGTGACGCCCTCGAGGGGCGGGAGGGGGGCCTGCGGGAAGCCGCCCGTGTGGGTGATGACCTGCTCGACGGTGACGGCCTCCTTGCCGTTCGTGGCGAACTCGGGGATCAGGTCGCTCACCCGATCGTCCCAGCGGAGCTTGCCCTCGCCCACGAGCAGCCAGACGGCGCCGGCGACGATGCCCTTGGTCATGGAGAAGATCGTGTAACGGCTGCCGGGCACGGCGTCGCCGTAGGTCTCGGACAGGACGAGCTCGCCATCCTTGGCCAGGGCGAGCTGGCACGACGGCAGGAGACCCTCGTCGATCTCGCGCTGGGCCCGCTGGCGGAGCGCGTCGAGCTTCTCCGGGTCGAGGCCCACCGATGCGGGGTCGGTGAGGACCTCGGCGGTGACGGTCGTGGTGGGCTCGGTCATCCTGGTTCCCCCTTCATCCCGCGTCCCCCCAACGCGGAGCGCCAGCGGTTGGCGCTGCCGTCGGACCGTAGCCGTTCACCCACGACTGGTTCATCCCGTCCCGGGCCGACGGCGCAGGACCGAGGGCCGGGTCCCGTCGGGCTTGCCGCCTCCCCGGAACCGAACCTCGCCGGTGCTAGCGTTTTCGGTTCCCCACGGTCGGTGCGCGACCCGGGACGAGCGGCTGGAACCAGTGCTGGAGGGACATCGATGAGCCAACGCGGGGCGAGCGGTCGGGCACCGACCCGTCGTCGCGGGTGGGCGCAGCGATTCGTCGGGCTCCCGCGTTCGCCCTCGCCGTCGAGATGACCTCCGTGGCCGCCGACGATCACGCCCGGCGGGCCCGGCGCCGTCGGCGCAGCCGCTCGTCCAACGACCGTACGACGGCGTGGGCCGCCGCCAAGGTCCTGCTCGTCGCGTCGTTCCTCGCCCTTGGCGCCGCCGTGTACCTGGCCTGGAGCCCCGTCACGAACCCAGGTGTGCAGGACTGCGGGTCGCCCGTCGGCTTCTACCTCACCGACCGCGACAACGTCACCATCTCGCCGGGCCTCCCGGGTGCGCCCGAGAACGCCGTGGCGCTGGCCGAGCAGCCGACCTGCCGCGACCTCGCCGAGGTCGAGATGCGCAAGGCAGCGATCGGCGCGGCGACGTTCTTCGGGTTGGGTCTGGTCGGGATCGTCATCGGGCTCCTCGACGACCGGACCGCCTACTGGCGGGCACCGCGGTTCGAGACGCTGCTGCGCCCGATGGACCGCACCGACCGCATCGAGTTCGGGCTCGTTCCCAACGTCGACGTCGACGAACTGGGTTCGGTGCTCCCGCCGATCGAGCGGCCCGAGGTCGTCGGCCTCGTCGTCGCCGGTCTCGCGGCCTCGATCGGCCTCGTGTTCGTCGGGCCCGTCGAAGTGACGCGCTCGGTGGCATCGACCATCGAGCTGGGTCCTGTCCTGGTCGCGCTCCTGTTCGCCGGCCTCGCCTACGCCGCAGCCACGGCGCAGCGGTGGTCGGTGGTCGGGCGCGACTCGTTCGTGGCCGAGGTCGCCGAGGTCACGGTCGCGACGTCGTGGTCGGGGACCCTCCGGCCGTTCGTCGGAACCTTCGGCATCGACGTCCACCACCTGCGCCGACGGGGTGCGCCGGTGGACGACGCCGTGGAGCGGGTCCAGGCCATCGAGTCGGTGAGCGTGCTGGCGCACCTCGCGCTCCTGGTCATCGCGACGCTGGTCTCCATCGGGACACCGCTGCCGTTCGTCACCGTCGACCTGGCCGAATGGGTCCTCGTCTCGCTGCTGGTCCTGGCGGTGCTCGTCGGAATCTCGCGGGTGCCCCGCCGGTGGCGGGCGGCGCCGGTCAAGCCGGGCCGTGCGGCGGCGCGTGGCCTGCGGAACCTCGTGGGGCAGCCGCTGAACGTCCTGGTGCTGATCGTCTCCACCCTGGCCCTCACCGGAGCCCGGGCCGCGGCGCTGCTGTGGTCCATCCAGGCGTTCGGCGGCTCGATCGACGGGTGGCAGCTCCTCTGGCTCTACCTCGCCGTGGTGGTCGTCGGCGAGCTGGCGCCGACCCCCAACGGCGCCGGCGTGGTCGAGATCGCGTTGGCGCTCGGCCTCTTCTTCACCGGCATGGCTCCTGCGTTAGCGGTGTGCGCGGTGCTGACCTACCGGGTCGTCACCTTCTGGCTCCCGCTGCTGCCCGGCTGGCGGGCCAGCCGCTCGCTGCACCGCGCCGGCGCCCTCTGACGATCGGCCCGAGCGGCGGCGAGCACCGACCGGGGCCCGGTGGATCAGTCCGTGCGGTACTTGGCCGACGCCGTCAGCTCGGTCTTGACGAACTTCGACGGCTGGAATTGGCCCTCGGGGAGCGCGGGAGGAGGCGGCGCAAAGACCTGGCCCTCCTTGTCGACGCCCTCGGCGTAGAACTGGCTGTACCACTTGCGGAACTTCATGAACGGCGGGTCGGTGTCGGCCAGCGCCGGGCGGCTGATGTGGGCCTTGTTCTCCCAGATCGGCCGGTCCTCCTCGAACTGCTTGCAGACCTCCTTGACGAAGGCCCTGCCGACCCCGGAGGTCGTCGTGGCGTCGCCGAGGTTCTTGGTCTTGAAGTTGAAGCGGACCTCGCAGCGGTTGGCATCCACCGGGGTGGCCGCGCCGACGAGGAAGGTGTCGACGATGCCGCTGAACCGGGTGACGCCGAAGCCGGGACCGATGTTGTCGACATCGATGCGCCCGTCGACCACGCCGCGAGGCGTGGGGAACTGCTGGATCGACCGCATGATGGCGGTGGTGCCGTCGGTCTCGTACGACTGGATCTCGGGGACGATCTCGGTGTTGTGGACGTACCGGAAGTGGGGGCCGTCGACACTGTTCTCGGCCAACTCCTGGACGGCGGCCGCCACCGAGAAGTGCACGGTGGTCCATTCCGAGTAGTCGTCGCTCGCCATCTCGGGCTGGTCCCCGATCTCGTACGACGGCGGGGCCCCCTCGGGGTGGTACCACGCCATCACGAAGTGGTCACCGATCTCGCGCACCGGGTACGACCCGACGCGGGCCTTCTGGTTGGTGCGGGTGCCGTACGGGATGTCGGTGTTGGCCCCGTCGGCGTCGAACTTCCAGCCGTGGAAGGGGCACACCAGGTCGCAGCCGTCGACGTGGCCGCCGTAGCCGAGGTGCGCACCGAGGTGTGGGCAGAAGGCGTCGTTGAGGTGCGCGACACCCTCGTCGTCGCGCCACAGCACGAGGTGGCGCCCGAAGTAGTAGCGGGGGAGCACATCACCGGGTTCGAGCTCGGCCGACCACGCCACCTGGAACCAGCCGTACGGGACGGCGAACGGGTAGCGGCTCACCTCCGCCTGCTCGGCAGCGACCGGCAACGAGACCGCCCGGCCGGTGCGGGGTGCCCCGTCGGTAGCGTCCCGCGCCGCGGGCGCGGCGTCGGTGGGTGCCGGGAGCACGTCAGTCATCGGGAGGACCTTTCTTGCGGGGTCGCAGGCGCGAGCTCGGTGGACCGGAGACGCTCGCCGGCCGCGACGGCCCGCTGGAGCGAGCGGCCGTGGTGCCGTGGATCCACTATAGAACAGGTTCTAGTTTTGCGGAACCTCGCCGACGCGGGTCCGATCGGGAGGCGGTCCGGCCCGAGACGCGGAGCGCCCGCCCGTCGAAAACGGGCGGGCGGCTGGGGACGCAGCTCGGCGGGGGGACACCGAGGGCTGCGTCGCTCCGATGACCGAGTCGGGACGGTGCCGTACCCGGTGTGGGAAACCTGACCGGGCCGTCGCTCAGGCGACGGGCCGGTGGATCTGGTCGTAGGCGATGCCGGACTGGACCTCGGCGATGAAGGCCTCCAGCTCGAGCTCACTGGCCCGACGCCGGTAGGTGTCGGCCAGCACGGACGGGAGGGGCTCGGCCTGCGAGCGGAGGCTGGCGGCTCGCTGCGACAACGAGCGGGCGAGCCCGAGCAGCTGATCGTCGACGACGGGTGACACGAGCATGGGAAGCCTCCGGGGATCGTCGCCAGCCTCGGATTCCCGCCGGCGTACCCGGTACAACCGGTTCCCACGCACCGTGCTTCCCGCAGGGCCTATGGCGTTGGTCACCCCGGGGGGGGTATCGGCCCGCGATGGTCCGGTGCTCGATCCCCGACCCGGCTCTCCGCCCGGTCGGTGGGGAGCGAGCGGGTCAGCTGGCCGTGCCGAGGAGCATCTCGCGCCACGCCGCGGGGTCGAGCTGCGCGGCGTCGGTCGTGTCCATGAAGTCACGGAGGACGGCCGCGAACCGCTCGGGCTCCTCGGACTGCGGGAAGTGGCTCGATCCCTCGAAGATCTCCAGCCGGCTGCCGGGCATGGCGTCGTGCGCCGCGTAGGCGTGCTCGACGGGGATGATGTTGTCGCGCTCGCCCCAGACGATGAGGGTCGGGAGGTGCCGCGACAGGTAGAGGCGGTCGTGGGCCGAGACCGACTGGCCGGAGATGTCGACGACCGAACGCAGCGTCTTGACGAACGCCTGGCGGTTCTCGCCGCCGCAGAGCGACACGTAGGCCTTCCACTTCTCCTCGACCGACGGTGCCCGCACCCCCGCCCGATGGAGGAACTGGCTGACGACGTTGCCAGCGTCGCGGACGTAGGAGTTCATGACCGCCGGCATCACGTACTCCGAGCCGGGGAACGTGAAGACGCGGAGCAGGGCGCTGACCTCGCGACCGAGACCACCGCTGCTCACGAGGACGAGGCGCTCGACCTGCTCGGGGTGCTGGTAGCAGAGCTGCATGGCGATGCCGCCGCCGAGCGACTGGCCCACGACGGTTGCCCGTTCGATGTCGGTGGCGATGAGCAGGTCCCGGAGGCCGGCGGCGAAGGCGCCGAGGGAGTAGTCGGTCCGGGGCTTGTCGGAGCGCCCGTGGCCGAGCAGATCGGGGGCGATCACGGTGAAGTCGCGGGCGAGCAGCCGCATCGTCGCCTTCCACGTGCTCGCGCTGCCCGCCATCCCGTGGACCAGCAGCAACGCAGGGCCCTCACCGGCCCGGAAGTAGCGGACCTCGTGCCCGTGGATGGTCAGGTACTGCGGTTCGAGGTCGTTCACCCCGCGAACCTACCGCTCGGTAACCACCGGTGGAAGGGTCTCCGGTCACGAAATCTCGGCGCTCACGAGCGGTTCCGACCGTGAGCGCCGAGATTTCGGGTGTGACCGACGCTCAGCCGAGCGCGCCGCTCGCACGGAGCGCGGCGATCTCGGCGTCGGACTTGGCGAGGACGGACCGCAGGACCTCGTCGGTGTGCTGGCCGTGCGTCGGCGCCTTGGTGGGGGGCGCCAGCTCGACGCCGACGATCTTCACCGGTTGGGCGAGCTGGTCGGCCCCGAGGATGTCCTGGGAGATCCACGGCAGGCGATCCTGGAACTGGGGGTCGTCGGCGATGGTCTTCGGCGTGTTCATGGGGGCGATGGTGGTGTTGTGCTCGTCGGCGAAGTCGAGCCACTCCTTCGAGGTCTTGGTGGCGAAGATCTCCCGCAGGACGGCCTGCAGCTCGCGGTTGTTGCGGGCGTGGTCGGCGTACTTGCTGCCCGGCCACCTCTCGAACAGGTCCATGCGGTCGATGCCCTCGCAGAAGTTCTTCCAGAAGGCCTGCTCGGACGCCATGAAGAGGACGTGCCCGTCGGAGGACTCGTAGAGCTGGTAGCGCACGCCCTCCTTCATGCCGGCGGTGCCGGGGGCGCGCCGCTCGTAGTTGTCGGACTTGTTGCCCGTGACCTCGTCCGCGGGGCGGTCGTAGGCGCGGAACGACTCGGAGCGGTACCAGTCGAACGCCGCGGCGGCGTCGGATTGTGCGATCTCCAGGAAGCAACCCTCGCCGGTCGCCCGAGCCGAGATGATCCCGGCGAGGATGCCGAGCCCCCCATAGAGCGGCCCGGCGTTGATGCCGATCGAGACGTGCTCGGGGAGGTAGGTGAAGCCCTCGTCGTCGTACGCCGGCGGGACCACCCCGGCCCAGGTGTCGTACGCGATGCCGTGCGACGGCAGGTTCTTGTACGGGCCGGTCATGCCGTAGCCCGAGATGGTGATGAACACGAGCTTCGGGTTGAGCGCCTTCAGCACCTCGTAGCCGATCCCGAGCTTGTCGAGCTGGCCGGGGCGCATGGCCTCGACCACGACGTCAGCACCGGCCGCCAGCTCCTTGAAGGTGGCGACGCCCTCGGCGCTCTTGAGGTTGAGCACGACGCTCTGCTTGCCCCGGTTGACGTGGAGGTGGAGCAGCGAGACGCCCTCGATGATCGGCCAGGTCATCTCTCGGATGTAGTCGCCAGCGGGCGACTCGATCTTGATCACCTCGGCGCCGAGGTCGGCGAGTGTCGTGGTGATGGCAGCGGGCCCGAGGAGCGAGACCTCGATGATGCGGACGCCGGCGAGCGGGCCGGGCACGGTGGGAGTGTCCATCGCCATATCTGACACCCCATCAGATTCGCGCGCAAGCGCAGCGCCTGCGCCCAACGGACCACCGTCGTTCCCGCGGCCGAGATCGCCCCGGTCGGCGTCCGATGCGAGCGGTTCGGCGGGAGCTCGGATGGGCGGAGGTGACGGTAGGGTCACCACCCATGGCAGATCTCTCGGGACTCGTGGTGGTGGTGACCGGCGGGAACGGCGGCATCGGGTTGGGGATGGCGACAGCGGTGGCCGAGGCCGGCGCCGATGTCGTGATCTGGGGTCGCAACGGGGACAAGAACGCCGCGGCCGAAGCCGAGCTCCGGGCCACCGGCCGGCGGGTGCTGGCGCTCGAGTGCGACGTGAGCGACGAGCAGCAGATCATCGACGCGTTCGCGGCGTCCGTCGCGGCCATGGGCAAGGTCGATTCGCTGTTCGCGAACGCGGGCATCGGCGGCTACGCGCCGTTCGTCGACATGTCCCTGGCCGAGTGGCGCCGGGTGCAGGCCGTGAACCTCGACGGCGTCTTCCTCTCGCTCCGGGAGGCGGCGCGCCACCTGGTCGAGCGGGGCGAGGGGGGATCGCTGATCGGCGTCTCGTCCACCTCGGCGATCCACGGCGCGCCGGGCATGGAGCACTACGCGTCGGCGAAGGCGGGAGTCACCGCCCTCATCCGGAGCTGCGCCGTGGAGCTGGCCCGGCACAAGATCCGGTGCAACACGATCCTGCCGGGCTGGACCGAGAGCGGCATGCTCGATCCGTCGACCTCGAGTCCCACGTTCATCGAGAACACCACCAAGCGCACCCCGGTGCGGCGCTGGGGCGTCCCGGCCGATCTCGGTCCCGCCGCCGTCTTCCTGGCCGATCCCACCAACCTGTTCCACACCGGTGACCAACTGGTCGTCGATGGCGGCTACACCGTCTTCTGACCCGCA
>Ga0105048_10016099_pt1 | contig 11570 bp, 8 predicted proteins | sample MAT05_FD_78382 | JGI IMG/M metagenome (GOLD analysis project Ga0105048, IMG submission 78382) | Freshwater microbial communities from Lake Fryxell liftoff mats and glacier meltwater in Antarctica - MAT-05 | ecosystem: Environmental > Aquatic > Freshwater > Ice > Liftoff microbial mat | place...
CTGGACCTGGCGTTTGACGTCTTCGGCAGTCTCGGGCTTGCCGCCGGAGGTGAGGACGCGGTCGATGAGGGCGGCGACGGTGTCCATCTCCGGGGTGCCCAGGCCGCGGGTGGTGATGGCGGGGGTGCCCAGGCGGATGCCGGAGGTGAACTTCGGCGGGCGTGGGTCGTCGGGGATGCCGTTCTTGTTGCAGACGATTCCGGCGGCGACGAGCCACTTCTCGGCGTCGGCGCCGGTCAGGTCGGGGTTTTTGCCGCGGAGGTCGACGAGCATGAGGTGGTTGTCGGTGCCGCCGGAGCTGATGCGCCAGCCGCGCTTGCTCAGGCCAGCGGCGAGAGCCTTGGCGTTGGCGACGACGCTGGCGGCGTAGGCCTTGAACTCGGGGCGGAGGGCCTCGCCGAAGGCGATGGCCTTGGCGGCGATGACGTGCATGAGCGGGCCGCCCTGAACGCCCGGGAAGACGGCGCGGTTGATCTTCTTGATAAGGTCTTCGTCGCTGGTCAGGATGAGCCCGCCGCGGGGCCCGCGGAGGGTCTTGTGGGTCGTGGTGGTGACGACGTGGGCGTGGGGGAAGGGCGAGGGGTGGACGCCGCCGGCGATGAGGCCGGCGATATGGGCGACGTCGGCGACCAGGAGCGCGCCGCAGGCGTCGGCGATCTCGCGGAACTTCTTGAAGTCGATGATGCGTGGATACGCGGAATAGCCGCACATGACGACCTTGGGCTTGTGTTCGAGGCAGACCTTCATGGCGGCGTCGTAGTCGATCTGCTCAAACTGCGGGTGGTCCTTGGCGTAGTGGAGGGGGTAGTGGACGGGCTTGTGGTAGGTGCCGGAGAAGTTGAGGCTCATGCCGTGGGAGAGGTGGCCGCCGTCTTTGAGGACCAGGGAGGCGAAGGTGTCTCCGGGCTTCATGAGTGCCATGAAGACGGCGGTGTTGGCCTGTGCGCCCGAGTGGGGCTGGACGTTGGCGAACTTCGATCCAAACAGCTCGCAGGCGCGCTGGATGGCGATGGACTCGATCTGGTCGTGGAACTCGCAGCCGCCGTAGTAGCGGAGGCCGGGGTAGCCCTCGGCGTACTTGTTGGTCAGGCACGAGCCCATGGCGTGCATGACGGCGGGGGAGACGTGGTTCTCCGAAGCGATGAGCTCGAGGGTGTGTTCCTGGCGGTCGGCTTCCTTCGCCATGAGGTCGGCGATGGCCGGGTCGGTGCGGCGGATGAGGTCGAGGGTCGCCTGGGCGATGGGGTCGTGGGACATGGTTTCAAGGGTATGGGCTGAGGGTGGCGCGGGGAGGGGGTCGCGGGGAGCGCAAAAGCACAGCGACCGAGCCTGTGGGAGGCCCGGTCGCTGGAATGATCGAATCGTGCGGGATGGTCGGGAGGGGCTCAGCCGCCCTTGGACTCGCCCTTGTCCTTGGCCTCGCCGGCGGCCTCGGGGGCGGGGCGGATGACCACGCGCATCTGCGATCCGGGGACGTAGTACTTGGCGAAGGTGGTCTTGAGCAGGTCGGGCGTGAGGGTCTGGTAGTAATCGTTCGCGCCCATGACCTCGTCGAGCTTGGTGGCGCGGTAGTCCAAACCCGCGAGCTGGGCGGACCAGAACGCGGGCGACTTCATCTGGTCGTCGAGCGTGTTGGCAACCTGCTTCTTGGCGACGTCGACCTCGTCCTGTGTGGGGCCTTCCTTGGCAAAGGTCGAGAAGACCTCGTCGAAGCCCTTGACGAGGGCGTCGACCTTGTCGGGGGCGGTGGGGGAGATGGCGGTGAAGGTGCCGAAGCCGGGGAACTCGCGCCCGGGCTGGAGGCCGCAGCCGGGGGAGTAGCCGAGCTGGCGCTCCTCGCGGATGACCTTCATCAGGCGGGTGTTGAGGATCTGGCTGGCCATCTGGAGCTGGCGGCGGTCGGGCATGTTGGTCATGTCCGGTGCGTAGAACCCGGCGGCGACGATGGCCAGGGGCGTCTTGGTCGAGAGCGACTTGTCGGTGATGATCGGCCCGGGGACTTTCTTGAGCGTGCGAGCCTCGTCAAGCGTCGTGTCGGAGATGCGGTCTCGCTTCGGGAGCGAGCCGAGGTAGGTGCTGACCAGCCGCATCGCGTCCTCCTGCTTGATGTCGCCGACGACGGCGACCTCGATGGGGGCGGACTTGATGGCGTTGCTGAGCCAGGCCTGCGCGTCCTTGAGCGTGATGGCCTTGACCTGTTCCTCGGTGAGGGGCTGGGTGCGGACGTCCTTGCCGGCGAAGACGGTCTCGGCCCGCGCGACGGCGAAGGCCGCCTGCGGATCCTTGCTCCGAGCGGCGATCGACTGCAGCTCGCTGGTCTTCCACTGATCGAGCGCGGCGGCCTCGATGACGGGGTCGGTGAGCAGCAGGTGGGCGAGCTGGAAGCCCGGCTCGAGCTCGGCGGGCGATCCGGCGATGGTGAGCGAGAGCGTGTCCATTCCGGCGCCGCCGCCGACGCGGACCTTCTTGCCGGTCATCAGGTCGCGGATGTCGGTGCTGGAGAGCGACGAGGTGGCGGGGCGGGCCCAGGCCAGGCCGGCGGCCTGGGAAACGCCGCGGCTCGCGGCCGTTTCCTGGATAGCGCCGGCGGCGAGGCTGATGCTGACGCTGACGCGGTCCTTCTCGATGTCCATGAAGCGGTAGTGGACGCGGACGCCGTTGTCGATCCAGGCGCTGGTCACCTCGCTGGCGGCGTGGGTGGCGACTTCGGCGATCGCGCCGGGCTTGGGGATCGACTTGAGGAGCGTGTCGGCCCGGGCGGCCTCGGTCTCCTTCTCGGGCTTAGCGTTCAGGGCCTTGGCGCCGAGCTCGACCAGCTCGCTCTCGGTGGGGACGCCGCCGGTGACGCCGGTGGGGAGCTGGGCGACGAACATGACGTTCGCGGGGTCGTACTGCGCAGCGAACTGGTCGCTGGCCTCGGCGGGGGCGATGGTGGGGAGCAGGGCCTTGAGGGCGGCGAGCTCCTGGGCGGCGGACATGATGGTGTCGCCGGTGGCGACGGCGGAGTTGATCTGGCGGAGCAGGGCATCGCCGCGGACGGTGCTCTCTCGCTCGACGGCCTGCTCGGCGGAGGAGACCAGCTGGGCTTTGATGTCGTCGATCTCGCGGGCGCTGAAGCCGTGCAGGCGGGCCCGCTGGAGCTCGAGGGCGACCTCGGCGAGCATCTCGCGCCACTTGGCCGGCTCGCCCGAGGCGCTGACCTCGGACCACTGCATCGCATTGAACAGGTTGGAGGTGCTGGCGCTCGCGGTGAGGAACGAAACCTTGCCCTCGGCGAGCTTGCGGCCCATGCGGCGGTTGAAGGCGGCGGTGGCGATCGATTCGACCAGGTCGCGGCGCATGTCGGCGTAGGTGGTGGTGGGGGCCAGCGGCTTGCGGACCAGGTTGATGCCGATCTCGGCCTGGGTCAGCTCGGGGTCGTGGGCGACGATCGCGGCGGTCTTGTCGTAGGCCCTCACGAGGGGGTCGTTGTCGGTGGGCTTGGCCTTCTTGGCCCCGCCGGAGAACGACTTCTTGATCTGCTCGACGACGACGCCGGGATCGGTGTCTGCGACGACCATGACGGTCATGTTGCTGGGGACGTACCACTTGGAGTAGTAGTCGAGGAAGTCCTGGCGCTGCACGCTGAGGATGGTCTGCTCGACGCCGATGGGGAGGCGCTGGCCAACGATCGAGCCGGGGGCGATGCGCTCGATGATGTATTCCTGGACGCGCTGCTGGCCGCCAAGGCGGGTGCGCTTCTCCTCCATGATGATCTGGCGTTCCTTCTCGATCTCTTCCTGGGTGAGCAGGAGGCGGGTCGCGACGTCGGCGAAGAACCGCATGCCGCGCTCGAGGGTCTCGGGCTTGACGTCCTGGAACGAGAGGATGTAGGCGGTCTGGTCGAAGGAGGTGAAGGCGTTCTGGTGCACGCCGAAGGTCAGGCCCATGGACTGGAAGAAGTCGACGACCTTGCCCGGGGGGAAGGACTCGGAGCCGTTGAAGGCCATGTGCTCAAGGTAGTGGGCGATGCCGCGCTGCTTGTCGGTCTCGTTAAGCGAGCCCGACGAGACGTGGATGTACATGTTGGCCCGGCCGGGCGGGTTGGAGTGCTTGACGACGATGTACTTCATCCCGTTGTCGAGCTCGCCCGCGAGGAGGCGCGGGTCGGTCGGGAGGGCGCCCTTGAGGTCGACCGCGGCCGCCGCCTTGTTCGGGGCCGCCGTGGGCGGGGCCTTGTCGTCGAGGGCCGCGCCGGCACGCGCGATCAGCGCGGCCGGGGTCAGGACCGTCGCGGTCACGGCCAGGGACGTAGACACAACCACCTCACGCCAGGCTGAACGGTTCATGCCGATCTCCGAGAGCCCCGCCCCCCCGGGCAAAGGTCTTTACACAATCCTTGATAACGCTATCCCGACGAGGACCAAGACGCGGGCGGGGAGACTTCCCGTCCGGCATCAGCGACGACCGGGGCGAAGACTTCCCGGGTCAGGCGAAGCGGTACTTGCCAGCAGTCCGAGCCGGGCCGATCAGGCCGCGGACGGTGATGGTTGGCTGGTGGCCCGGTTCGGGGGTGGGCCGGGTATCTGGAGTTGGGCTTGGGAGTGTGGGGGACTGATGGGCCGGGCCAGCGTCTTCCCCGGGGGCCTTGCGGGCTTCGTCGAGGGCGCGATCGAGCGACTCGAGCATGCGCTGGGTCTGGGCGATGGCGGTTTCGAGGCTGGACTTGCCGGTGACGAGCTTGACGTGGTCGATGCGCTGCTCGGCCTTGAGCTGGGACTGACACTCGGCCAAGGCGGCTTCGAGCTGCTTGAGAACGTCCGCCGCCTGTTGCCGGGCGGCGTGGGTCTGGATCAGGACGTTCTGCCGAGTCATGCTCATGCGTCTGACCTTGAAACCACCCGGCCGCCAAAGAGTTTCGGCGTTCGACCGGCTGGCGGCTGCACAGCATGATATCGCATTCAGCCGCCGAACGAAGCAAGTTTCCCTACAGACACCGAACAGACTGTTGACAATGTGTTGAGGAGTGGCGGATCATGGGGGGTGAAAAGCGGTCGGGATCGGTGAGCACAGGCGGGAACCGCTCCGAAGGGGTGTGCCGCCGACGAGCGCTGGCGTGAAGCCGACTCGGGCGGCACGAGACATCGGCGGCACCCGGCGGTCCCCGGGAAGTCGCCCGCCATCCGCATCACTCACCGAACGACCATGATCTCCTCGATGCTCTTGCGGTGAATGTCTGGAACGATGCACGATTCAGCCGGATACCCCACCGGGATCAGTACGAAGGCGCGCTCGGACTCGGGACGGCCGAGGACCTTGCTCAGGAACCCCATCGGGCTCGGCGTGTGCGTCAACGCGGCCAAGCCGGCGTGGTGTACCGCCGCCAGGAACAGTCCCACGGCGATACCGACCGATTCGTTCGGGTAATACACCTGCTCCGATCCCTGCCCGGCGTCGGCTTTCATGCACTTGAACACGATCACTAGCCACGGCGCAACATCAAGAAATGCCTTGTCCGCCGTCGTCTCGAGCGGAGCAAGATCGGCGAGCCACTCCGGGCTTGCCCGCCGGGTGTAAAACTCGCGTTCCTCGGCCTCTGCCGCGGCCCGGATCTCGTGCTTGAGCCCGGGGTCACGAACGCACACGAACCGCCACGGCTGCTTGTTCGCGCCGCTCGGGGCCGTTCCCGCCGCGGCCACGCACCAGCGGAGCGTCTCCTCGCTCACCGCCCGCTCCGAAAAGAAGCGCACGCTCCGCCGCGTTCGAACACGATCGTAAAAAGCCCGTGCGGCGGACTCCGGCGTCTGCGCCGGGGGGAGGGCGGGGAGGGTGTGCGCAATGAAGGGATGAGGCATGACCGGACTCGCTGCTAGGGCCACAATGCGGGCCGCGGTGGCGGCCTCTCGGAAATCTATGCTCGACTCACGGATTTGGTGCCGCGCGGCGAAGCCCGTCTCGGCTGGCCGTCAACGGCATGCGACCGTCGACCCGGGGTGGGCCGCGGCCGGAGAGCGCATGCAAGCAGCCCCGGCCGATGCCGGGGCTGCTTTGGAGCGAAGGTAAACGGCTGCGATCAGCGGCGACGACGCCGGGCCGCGAGGAGGCCGCCCATGCCGAGCATGGCCGCCGCACCGGGCGCGGGCACGACAGCGAAGGAGATGCGGTAGATCTCGTCGTTCGCGCCGAACTGCCGCTGGAACACGTATCCCGCCGTGGTGGTCAGGCCGTTGAACGCATCGAGCCGGTCAAAGTTGAAGCTGACGACGCCGTTCTCGGGCGTGCGGTTCGCGTTCACGCTGCCGACCAGGAATGCTGCGTTGGCCGGGTCTTCGGTCTCGGACCCGTTGTCCCAGACCTGGCGACCAAACTGTGAGATGGACGTGATGTTCAACTGGCCCATCGCATTGAACAGCATGTACTGCATCGGGTTGTCGTTACCGATCCAGTGATCGTTGCTGGGCACCACCATCGACCCGAACGTGAAGAAGCGATTGATCGAAGGGTCAACCAAGAAGTCCGAGAAAGCCGACTCGCCAGGCCGCAAGGACCCCCCGGCCGGACGAACGACCGAGCCCAGTGTCGCGTTCGGCTCCGCCGCGGCGAACGCCGGGAACCAAAGGTTACCGGTGCCACCCTCCGCGATCGAGATGGCCGGCATGCCGGAGGCCTGCCCATTGTTGAAGGAATCAAACGTGCCGTTGTGAAAGCCGAGGCGAAGCGCCGCGAACGACACACTGTTCGCCGGTGCGAGGTTCTGCACGGTGACGCGCAGCTCCACGGGCTGAGCGTGGGCAGCGGCAGTGAGTGCGGCGATGCCGAGCAGGACAAAGGCCTTGGAACGATTCGAGATCGACATGAACTACTCCTCTGGAGAGAGACGAGGGTGGATCGGGGCAAGAGTGATACCGTCCGCGCCGACACAGCGCGGAAACGGCACGGGCCGCCATGACGGACGGCACGTTGCCCATCGGTGAGTCGCGTTCGCGGCCCGCGCCTTGCAGCCCGATCAGGATTTTATTCCGGTCCGCGCGACGCGGGCGTTGAGCCGCTTGCGGACCGCCGCCGAGAGGTCCGGCTCCAGCTCCGGTCACCAGCGCGCAGACATGCTGGCCGGCGTGCCTCAACAACCGCCGTGCCAGTTGTTCACAGCGTGCTTCTGGTGAGCCGAGGTGAATGCGGAGTTCCAGGGTTTCGCTGGCGACGAAAGCGGCGGGGACGGTGCCATCGGCGGGGGTATCGGCAAGCAACCTCTTTCCCATCGGCACTCAGCGTGACCTCGGCTGGTGCGCCGCGCCCGGGCAGGGAGGCGCATCAGAACGAAATTTGTGTTCGGACGCTGCTGTCCGAAAAGTCGTGAGCCGCGCAGCGGGGACGAGCACCGGCCCGCGATGAACGCGGGCCGGCACGGAGCAGAAAGGAGTTCGGGCTTTGACACCGCTTCAGCGACGGCGGCGTCGGAGTGTCAGCACGCCCAGTCCGAGCACCGCGGCGGATCCCGGGGTGGGGACGGCGATGAGATTGAGACCGTATCCGGTGGTTCCGCTGGTTTCCTGGAGCCACAGCGTGAAGCTGCCGGGGTTGAGCGGGGGCGTGAACCCGATGGCTCCGAAACCCGCGGCGATGGCGGGAAGGATATTGGTGTTGAGGTTCCCGTTACCGAAGAGGAAGTAGCCGAGCAACGCTGCGGGCGATGCGGTGTTCGGATCGATCGAGAACGTGGTGCCCGACTGGAGGCCAACGAACGAGACGCTGCCTCCGGAGTATGACGTGACGTTGATCGCGGAGATCTGGAGCCCCGCGGGGATGTCGATGCGCAAGTAGTCGAGGTCGCCGGAGCCGAAGGTGCCGGTGACCTGGTTGTTGCCGAGCGTGATGTTCAGCAGCGAGGGGGAGAGGCGGTTGCCGGAGATGTCGCCATTGGAGGATTCGATCCACGAGCCCGCGAGCGCGGGGGTGGCGGCCAGAGCGAGCAGATAGGCGATGGCGGCGGGGTGGTAACGCATTCAAGGACTCCATTAACGTGAGAGACGATCGTGGACCGGGGCGACAGAGACACCCACCGCGCCGACACAGCGCGAGAGCGGCACAGGCCGCCGCTACGGACGGCACGTTGCCTTTGAGTGAGTCGCGTCCTCGGCGTTGGCCTTGCAGCCCGAACTAGTTTCTCTTCGCCGCCTGCGCGACGCGGGCGTTGAGCCGCTCGCGGACATCCGCCGGGAGGCCCGGCTCGGTCTCCGCCTGCTGGGCCAGCGTCTGCCCGAGCGATTGCATGTGGCGCAGGTGCTCCCGGAAGCGGCGGCACCCGCCGCAGTAGACAATGTGCACGCGCAGGCCGAAGGTCTCGCCGCGCGAGAGCGGGGCGTCGAGCTGGCGGCTAAAAAGCACAACGTGCTCGCGGCACGGCATGCCCAGCACTCGCAGCATGTCCCGCACGAACCGGATCACTTGCCCTTCTCCTTGGACAGGCCGAACTTGGTGTCCAGACACGACCGCAGCGCCACGCGGGCGCGGTGCATCCTTGACCAAAGATTAGTATCGGTCAGGCCCATGGCCTTGCACACCTCGACCGCCGGAATGCCCAAGATGTCCCGGAGCCAGACCGCCTCGCTCTGGCCGGGGGGGAGCGCATCGATACACGCCCGCAAAGCCTGGGCCTGGTCGGCCCTTTCCGTTTCGCTGAGTTTCAGATCGGGCCACCTCTTCGCGACGCAGGCCCACATCCCCTTCTCGGAGAACATGGCCCGGCACGCGGCACACGCGCACGTCGCGTCGGGCGAGATCTCGGGCGCTCCGGGAGACTTGGCCCGCCTCAGGCGCCGGAAGTGATCGGCGATCTTGTGGGCCGCGATCCCCAGCAGCCATGTTCGTTCGGACGATGCTCCCGCGAATGTGCCAAAGCCCTGCATCGCCGCCAGCACCGTCTCCTGCACGATCTCCTCGGCGACCTCCTTCGACCTTGCGCGAGCCAGGGCGAACTTCCACAGGATGTCGCCATGATCCGCGACCCACCGCCGCGCGGCGACCTCGCGTGATTCCCCGGCGCGCGAGGGCACCGCTGCCAACTCGGCGTCGGGCGTGGGTCGACCTGGTGCTTCCGCGTCGTTCATTGTGGCCGATCACACCGTCCACGCCCCCCGCGTGGCCGTGCGTTCGACCATACGCATCGCGGGCTCTTCGGATTCACGGCCGACTCGGGCGCGGCGGGTGTTTGCGGCGAACCAAGTCCTGGAACTCATCGCTTCACGCCGCGCGACGCGTCATCGCCGCCTCTGCCTCTGGTGGCTGGAGACGCGTTCGCGCCTCGGCGAACTTCGCCCCGCAGGCCACGAACGCATCCACCACGCCCGGGTCGAACTGAGTCCCGCGTTCCTTGATGATGATCGCGGCCGCGTCCGCGTGGCTCATCGCGGCCTTGTAGACGCGTTTACTCGTCAGGGCGTCGTAGACATCGGCGAGGGCGACGATGCGGGCCGCGAGCTGGATCTGATCGCCCGCGAGCCCCAGCGGATAGCCCCTGCCGTCCCAGCGTTCGTGGTGTTCGAGCGTCACCACGATCGCCATCTCCAGCAGCTCATCGTGGCCCATCTTCTCGCGGATGGCCAGCAGCGTGTCCGCGCCCATGACCGGGTGCCGCTGCATCCGCTCGCGCTCGGCATCGGTCAGTTTGCCGGGCTTGAGCAGCACCGCGTCTTCGACGCCCACCTTGCCGATATCGTGCATCGACGAGGCGACGCGGAGGCGGCGGACGTAGGCCTCGTCGATCTCTGGGGTTGTCGTCGCAAGTTGCCGCGCGAGCAGCTCCGCGTACTCGGCGATGCGCTCGAGGTGGGTGCCGGTGTCGGTGTCGCGGTAATCGGCCAGCTTGGCCAGCCCGAAGATCAGCGAGTCGCGGAAGGTCATGGCCTGATCAACCCGGCGCGAGACCTCGCCCTCCAGGCCCGTGTTTATGGCTTCGAGTTCGCGATCGTGGCGGCGCATGAGCCGGGCCGTGGTCAGCCCCGTCGAGAGCAGCACGATGCTCCCGATGCCCAGCGCGATCCACAGCAAACCGCTGGTGGACGCCTCGCCCGCGCTAAGGAGGCCTTCTTCGGGCTGATGGACCAACAGACGCGCCTTCGTGCCCGGCAGATAGCTCGTCGCGAGGTAGTGCGTCTGCACGCCGTTGAACACGACCCTGCCCGTCGAGACGCCCGTGCGGGGCAGGTCCGAGAGCGGCGTCGAGCCCGCGCCGCTGTCGTCGCGGAGCCGCTCGTCGCCCAGGCGGATTTTGCGCAGGCTGGGGTCGGTCCGCATGTCGGGGTGGCACAGGAGCGCGCCCTCGTCGTCGATCAGGCAGGCAAAGCCCCCCGCGGGCATCTTAAGACTCTCGATCACCGACTGGGCCGTCTCCCAGTCGGTGCTCTTGTAGGCGAGCTTTCGCGGCACAAGCTCCCAGAGCTTCACGCTCACGGCCTCGACGGTGGCGATGTTGCTCGCCACGATCTGGTCCTTGAACTTTTCCACCACGCGCGTCCGCACCTCGCGGAACGTGAACGTCCAGCCCGCGGCCAGCAACAGCGCCTGCACGCCGAGGGTCGCCAGGAGGATCCGCCGGCGCGAGGTCTTGGTGCGCTGCGCGCCGCGGCCCAGCGGAGCCTCCACGTTGCTAGAAGTTGTCTCGCCTTTGGTCGTGTTGTTGCTATTCATGGGCCACATCCTCGATCTCGTCGGCATGTATCGGCCAATTCCGGGGTCCACTGCATCGGTCGTTGCCGCCGATCGCTCGGGAGGACACCACGCCGCCACCGGTGCCGTCGCAGTTCTCGACCACAGGCCGCTTCCGCTGCGGATGTAGCCCCGGCGGGCCGGGTAGGCGGCGGGTTCGCCCCCCCGCCCTCGAAGGGACGCCCGTGGAGATGCTCGGCTCGATCGCGCTCGTGAGGAACGACATCGGCGCCAGGCCCGTCGGCGTCTGGCTACCAGTTTTCACCAGCTTCACCTACACCTCGGGACCGAGCACACCCGCCGGGCGGGCACCGCGGACCTGGGGCTCAGGAGGCCGTAAACTCTGTCGATGACGACCGCAAGCCGCCAGCAGCGTGCTCCGGTGCCCCCCGTCGTGCGACAGCTGGGGTGGCTGTTGGATCTGCTGCCGTATTGGGGGGTCGCTGCCGCGGCTTCATGTGCACTCCCGTTCGTGCACCCGTCGTTGAGGACCGCGAGCCATTGGTTGGCGATCGCTCTGGTCGCGACGGCACCGGGCATCCTTCTGGTCACGCTCTGGATCGTGCTGCGGGGATCCGCCGCATCAAGCGGGCCGTCGTCGCCGCGTCGGGCCGCGCGTGCGTGGGTTGTGTGCATGACTTGAACGGCCTCGGCAACTCGGGCACGTGCCCCGAGTGCGGGCGGGTCTTTGATCTTGCCGCCGACCAACGGTCATGGTCGCGTGCGAGGATGTTCAGGTGAGGGTCGGCCAGCGAGCCGCAATACGCCGCCATCGTCGCGGTTGCCGTGCCGGCGGGCGGCACTGATGCCCTGCCACCGGACTCGGCCTGCCGCGAAAGCGAGTTCGGTACCCTCGGCGAGTGTTGCGACACCGCCGAGAACGCACC
>Ga0105048_10016100_pt1 | contig 11570 bp, 5 predicted proteins | sample MAT05_FD_78382 | JGI IMG/M metagenome (GOLD analysis project Ga0105048, IMG submission 78382) | Freshwater microbial communities from Lake Fryxell liftoff mats and glacier meltwater in Antarctica - MAT-05 | ecosystem: Environmental > Aquatic > Freshwater > Ice > Liftoff microbial mat | place...
TATGCAGGCGCGTCGCTTTTAAAAGTGGAAGATGTTCACGTGCGTTACCCGGCGAAAAAGAACTGGCTTGGACAAACAACCTCCTGGCTACACGCTGTAGATGGTGTCAGTTTCGAGGTGTTTACAGGAGAAACATTTGGAATTGCCGGTGAATCGGGTTGTGGAAAAACCACCCTTGGCCGCACCATCGCCCGGTTGACGGATGCGCACAGCGGCAACATATCCTACAAAGGATCGTCCAATCTTTTGGAACAAACAAACCAGGAATTTCGGCCGCTAAGGCGCGAAATTCAGGTTGTTTTCCAGGATCCTTATGCCTCGCTGAATCCGCGCATGCGTATCGGCGAAGCCATTCTGGAGCCCATGCAAGTGCATGAACTACACGGCAACAACATCCAAAGGCGGGACAAAGTCATGGCATTGCTGAAAACCGTTGGCCTGGAGGCAGATCATTTTCGGCGTTATCCGCACGAGTTTTCGGGAGGGCAGCGACAGCGCATCTGCATCGCCAGGGCATTGGCCGTAGAGCCACGCCTGCTCATCTGCGACGAAATGGTTTCGGCATTAGACGTGTCTGTACAGGCCACCGTGCTCAACCTCCTGCTCGAACTTCGCGAGCAGTTCGGACTCACTTACTTGTTCATTTCCCACGATCTCAGCGTGATCCGTCAAATGTGTGACCGCTTGCTCATCATGAACAAAGGCAAAGCCGAAGCACTCGGTTATCCGGAGGAAATTTATCGAAATCCTGCAACGGAATACGTTCGAAAGTTGATTGATTCGGTTCCGGGGGAATAGATTTTCACAGAAGATTCACGCAGATTTTCACAGATTTAGGGTGCAGATGTACACAAAACCAACCTTCTGTGAAAATCTGTTTTTACAAAAAAAATAAGCCATCCCGGAAACCCGGAATGGCTCATTTTTATTTGGCTAACTGCTAACTGCTAACTGCTAACTGCTAACTGCTAACTGCTGCGAGCTGACTGCTAATTTAGTGACAGATCATGATTTTTTTCATGGTCGAACCTTCGGCGGTACGTACCCAAACCACGTACGAGCCCGAGGGCAGATCGGAGGCGTTGAGGGTAATTTGCGTACCGTTGGTGAAGTTTTTGAACACCTGCGAACGCACCTGGTTGCCGGTGAAGTCGAGCAGCGAAACTGCTACGCCTTGTCCTTCCTGTTCCAAAGTGAGATCTACACGCACCTGATCAACAGCCGGATTGGGCGAAACGCTGATTTTGGTATCCGAAAGCAGGTTTGGTTTTACGCTCGAACCGGGGTTAAAACCTTCGAGTTCAAGGCGTTGGATTACCATGGCACCTGCCCAGCCGCCACCGAAGAGCGAACCGAGGTATAGGGGTGTTGTAGGCAAACCTACAAAGCCAAAATAGTTAACATCGGTCGTGTTGCTGAAACGAACGCAACGGCCTGTGCCGGCGAGATTGCCGTCATAAAACAGTGAAACGTAGTAAGCGCTGTTGGAGTCGAGGGTGAGCGCTTCGCCGTTGAAGTCGGTGATCGGAACACTGAAGAGGCTGTCTACGCCTTCGTTACCTGTAAATTCGTAGCTTGCAAAACCAACTTGGCCTGCAGAAAGGTCGTCCCAGCTGGAGCTAAGGTCAAACGTACCGTCGCCGTCAGCATCTGCATTGTAGATGGTGATGCCGATGACGTTGGCGCCTGGTTCGGTTACCCAAACTGAGTCAACGTTGGAGAGACCGAAGGTAACATAACTGGCAACCGCCGGGCTGTCGTTGGTGGTTACCAAACCGCCACTCTGGATAAAGAAAGCAGCGTCGATGAATTGTTGGTTGCTCGGACCTACGCCAAGCGGGTCGATCACCAGGTTGTCGGTAGCATAGGTGAACTCTGTGATTTCAAAAGCAGCAACAGCCGTGTCGCGCGATTCGGTGTACTTGTTGTTGGAGTAAACCACTTCATACTTACCGACACCAGATGAAGGCAGGTATCCGGGCATGTTTACTATAGTATCCTGATCGGCTGCTACAACATCAATAGGTACTTGGAAACTTGTGATGGTGGTTCCAGGCTCTAAAATGTCGGCTTTGATGATTACGTTGGTTTGGTCGAAGCCCGAGCGGTTTACGTAACGTACGGCCATGTTGACAAGCGAGTCAACCTGTGTGGCGGGTGTAGCGTAATGGTAAGCTGCATAAGGCTCAAACATACGTGGCAGGGTAAAACATGCTTCGGTTGGACCCGATTTGATGGCTTCGTCAAGGGTTGCGCCTACGTCGCGAGCGACAAAAATAGATGGAATAACGACGAGAGCAGCCGAGTCACCACCCAGCATGCCAAAAATGGTGCAACCATCATCTGTTGCAGCGTTGAAGTGATTAACGATGATGACGCCCACAGCGCCCGCTTGTTGTGCATTCCAAACTTTAAGGCTGAAACCGCAAAATCCGCGACGGATCAATGCGAATTTGCCTGTCAGGTCCGTTGTAATCGCTCCACAACCCAGCGAATCGGTGGCATCATACGCCCAAACAATCGGTGCGCATATGTCCTCAGTAACTGCCGGGCCAAATTGGCTACCGCTCCATCCGCAAGCACCATTGCTCCAGGTAACAACGCCGCCTGTTGAAGTGGTCATTTGCAAAAGGAAAGCATCATTTTGTGTGCCTCCCTGGGCTTGAATGGTTTGTGAAGTTGTAAATTGCAGCATCACCATGAGAACCAGGGCAAGCAATAGGGTCAAATTCTTTTTCATAACAAGATCGGTTTATTTTCAATTTAAAAATGTTCGATGCCAAAGATAGGGCAATTGCCGTTTCTATCAACTAAAAAAGCGGATAAATGCCAAATACGTCAAAGAAAGTTTTAAGTTTTAAGGTTATGCTGAAGTTGGTACTTGTAAGCATTGATGCAGGTATTGGGTTGTGTCCTTACATCGTCATAGTTCTAAAAAATGAGCCATCCCGGAAACCCGGAATGGCTCATTTTTATTTTGCTAACTGTTAACTGCTGCCAGCTGACTGCTAATTAATGGCAGATCATGATTTTTTTCATGGTCGAACCTTCGGCGGTACGTACCCAAACCACGTATGAGCCCGAGGGCAGATCGGAGGCGTTGAGGGTAATTTGTGTGCCGTTGGTGAAGTTTTTGAACACCTGCGAGCGCACCTGGTTGCCGGTGAAGTCAAGCAGCGAAACTGCTACGCCTTGGCCTTCCTGTTCCAAAGTGAGATCAACACGTACCTGATCAACCGCTGGGTTGGGCGAAACGCTGATTTTGGTATCCGAAAGCAGGTTGGGTTTTACGCTCGAACCGGGGTTAAAACCCTCGAGTTCAAGGCGTTGGATCACCATGGCACCTGACCAGCCGCCGCCGAACAGCGAACCTAGGTATAAGGGTGTTGTAGGCAGCCCTACGAAGCCAAAGTAGTTAACATCGAGGGTGTTGCTGAAACGAACGCAACGGCCTGTGCCGGCGAGATTGCCGTCATAAAACAGTGAAACGTAGTAAGCGCTGTTGGAGTCAAGGGTGAGCGCTTCGCCGTTGAAGTCGGTGATCGGAACACTGAAGAGGCTGTCTACGCCTTCGTTACCTGTAAATTCGTAGCTTGCAAAACCAACCTGGCCTGCGGCAAGGTCGTCCCAGCTGGAGCTGAGGTCAAACGTACCGTCGCCGTCAGCATCTGCATTGTAGATGGTGATGCCGATGACGTTGGCGCCTGGTTCGGTTACCCAAACCGAGTCAACGTTGGAGAGACCGAAGGTAACATAACTGGCAACCGCCGGGCTGTCGTTGGTGGTTACCAAACCGCCGCTCTGGATAAAAAAGGCGGCGTCGATGAATTGCTCGTTGCTCGGACCTACACCAAGCGGGTTGATCACCAGGTTGTCGGTAGCGTAGGTGAACTCCGTGATTTCAAAAGCAGCAACAACCGAATCGCTCGACTCCGTGTACTTGTTGTTGGAGTAAACCACTTCGTATTTACCAACACCTGAGGAAGGCAGATAGCCGGGCATGGATACGAGGGTGTCCAAATCGGCAGGAACCACATCAATGGGTACTTGAATTGAAGTGATGGTGGTTCCAGGTTCCAGAACGTCGGCTTTGATGATCACGTTGGTCTGGTCGAAGCCGGAGCGGTTTACATAACGTACGGCCATGTTGACAAGCGAGTCAACTTGTGAAGCGGGCGTAGCGTAGTGGTAAGCAGTATAAGGTTGGTACAAACGTGGCAGGGAGAAGCATACTTCGGGCGTGCCGGCTTTGATGGCCTCGTCAAGAGCGGTGGCTACGTCGCGGCAAACGAAGATGGACGGGATAACCACAGCAGTAGCTGAGTCGCCTCCGGACATGCCAATCGTCGAGCAACCCGTTTGGGTAAGGTCGTTGAAGTGGTTGGCAATAATAACAGCTACGGCACCTGCCTGCTGGGCCTGGTACACTTTCAGGCTGAAGTTGCACACACCGCGGCGTATCATTGCGATTTTGCCCGTAAGATCCTGAGAAATGGGATCGCAAGCAAGCGAGTCGCCGCCGTTGTCGTCGTAAGCCCACACAATCGGAGCGCAAAAATCTTCGGTAACTGCTGGACCAAAAAGGCTGTAGTTCCAGCCACAATCGCCCTTATTCCAGGTAAATGAACCTGCACTGGTGTTCATCTTCAGCAGGAAGTTGTCGTTTTCCGTACCGCCCTGAGCGAAGGCTACAGTATGAAACAGGCCAGTAAGGAGAAGGCCCAAAAAGAGTGTAAACAATTTTTTCATAACACGTCGGTTTTAATATTTTAAGAAATGTTCTGCGGCAAAGATATAAGCTTCGCAAAATTGACAAGCAGTTTTTGCTAATTTCAATCAAATTTTTACAACCTTAACCATCTTATTTGCAATAAACCTTAAATAGACAGAACTTACTAACGGTTTTATGCCTTTTTTTGCCGGAGAAAAACTTTGATCATCACGCAAACCCAAACATAATTTCCATGCAATCAAGAAAATTGTACATCCTTCTTGCCTTATGTGTGCCCGCTTTGGGCTGGTCGCAAGCACTTATTCCCAAGGCCGCAAAACTTGAAAAAGCGCCTTACAACAAAAAAGCCATCCTTCCTGAAACGGCAGTTCCCGAGCCCGAGCAATACGTGCCGGTGTACCAGTCGGGTGTCAATTACCGCTCTCCCGAAGAATATGCTGGTTTCACCCGTTGGGATGCCCAGTCCTATGGTTGCATGCCTTCACGCATTTATGCCAACAACGATGGAAATCCGGTAGCAACCTGGATCTATGGTACCGACCAAACGGGCGCCTTTCCCGAACGCGGAACCGGTTACAACGTGCGCCAAAACGGCGCATGGCCCAATGTCACCGCCCGCGCCGAAACGGTGCGAACAGGGTTTCCTGCCGCAACACGCCTAAACGACGGCACCGAACTCATCATTGCCCACAATACAGGCACTACGCCTTACAGCCTGCGCTTTCTTCGTCGCGCTCCCGGCGCTGGTACCTGGACGGAAACCAACCTGCCCCTTCCAGTAGGTGCAGGTTGCCTTTGGCCCCGCATTGCAGTTGGCGGCCAAAACGGAAACATCGTACACGTCATTGCCATCACCACGCCTGTAGCCAATACCGGAACCATATACCAAGGCGTAGACGGTCACCTTTTGTACTGGCGCTCGCAGGATGGCGGGCTTACTTGGGACAAACAAGCCACCGTCATTCCGGGGCTCGACAATTCCAAATACACCCTCATCAATGCCGACTCTTACACCATCGACGCCAACAGCGACGCCGTTGCCATTGCTGTTTTGCCCGATTGGAACGACCTGCGCGTGTACAAATCTGTCGACAATGGCGACTCCTTTGATGTCATTACGGTAATAGACTTCCCGGATGCACTCGAAAACTATGTAGGTTTGGCTGGTGAAAGTTACACCATAGACGATGTGGGCGGTTTCGATCCTGAAGCGCCCGACTCCCTGGCTGTATTATCCTCCGACGGTTTCGGCAGCTTGCTCATCGACGACAACGCCGAATGCCACCTTTGGTTTGGCCGCATGTACTATGTCGACAACGACCTTGCTGCAGGCAGTTTTTTCTACCCGGGCATCAACGGTCTGGTGTATTGGAAAGAATCGTTTGTTGATGAACCTCGTGTCATCACAGGCGCCCTCGATTACGATGGCGACACAACGCTTGCTGTGGTCAGCCTCACCGAAATCGGACCTTATTTCAACAGCCTTTCCAGCTTCCCAAGCGCAGGCATAGCCGACAACGGTACCATTTACCTCGCCTATTCCGCCCTGCACGAGCTCTACCGCACGGGCTCCGGCGCCGACAGTGACCAGTTTTATCGCCATACCTACCTCATGAAGTCGGAAGACGGCGGCGAAAACTGGGGCGATCCGTTCGACATCATCAGTGACCCCTATGTTTTTGCCGATCTGGTGCCCTTCATCGAGTCGGTTTGGCCAGCAGTACCGCGACACATGGGTGATAAAATCTGGGTGCTTTACCAGCAGGATTACCTGCCAGGTACGGACCTTTGGGGCGACAACCACGCCACCTCCGACAACGGCATCACCTGGGTAGAAATTGACAACGATTCCGTACCTGCCTATGTCGGTATTTTCGAGCCCGCCAAGCCAGATCAATCGTTCGAAATGAGCCTTTCGCCTAACCCTGTATCCAATGTGACCACATTGTACGCGACGTTCCAGGGTTCGGGCAATGCGTCCATCGAAGTGTTCGATGCTTTTGGCCGCCTGGTATACAACCAGCATGTATCCACCCAAAATGGCAGCCAGTCGATGGTGCTTCAACTGCAAAATCTACAGTCCGGCGCCTATGTTGTGCGGGTGCAGGAAGGCAGCCGATTCGGAACGATCAGGCTTATAAAGTCGTAATTTGGGTAGACAAGATGCCCCGGCCGCAGCCATCATCCCCAATCTTTTTTGGTGTGATTGCTGCGGCCGGGGATTTCTTTGAACGCCATTGAATAACCTTTTTGTGTTATTTTATTATAAAAAATATTTTAATTTAAAAAAATATTATTATTTAAAATATTAAAAAACAAAGACAAATAGCCTAACAATCTGTTTTCAATTGCCACAGAAGGCAGATTTAACATTTCCGGCCTAAATAAATTTTGGAATGGTCCGTTTAGTCCTTTTTAATCCTGACGCCACAGCGCAGTGGTACGCCTGTCTTATGCGACATCCCAGCCTTTCCCCCACAACAGCTGCGCTTCAACCGATTTTTTAACCATTTGATTCTCCGATCATGGCTTCTTTGAATCCCGTTCAAGGCGCTTTGGGTCATCGGCGTGCAGCTCACCTGTTGCGACGTACGAGCTTTAGGTATACCCGTGCCCGTGTGGATGCATTTGCATCGCTTACGGCTGCCGAAGCGCTCGTCGATTTGTTTTCCAACAGACCCCTGCAGCTCGAACAACCCGTTTACGGCGCCTCTTCTCCCGCCCCTTGGGTCAATCCTCCCCAACCACCTGACGCGCCCCTGCCGGCCGACGACATGGAGCTCACGCGCTACGTCATGGCATGGTGGGTAAATGAAACCCTGCACGACGAAGGCATTGGCCACAAAATGTCTTTTTTCCTGCACCAGTACCTTTCAGTAAACTATGAAAGCGGTAGCAGCATGGAGTTTTACGATTACCTGATGCTTTTGCGTTGGAGTCGGTTCGGAAACTTCAAAAAAATGATCGCCAAAATTGTGGTCGATAACTGCATGTTGCGTTACATCGACAACGATCAGAATTTTGTGAACAATCCCAACGAAAACTACGCCCGCGAATTTTTCGAACTGCACACCATCACGCCCGGTGATGCTGCCGGCGCTGGCGATTACACCACCTACACCGAAGATGATATCGTGCAGGCTGCCCGTGTTTTCACCGGTTTTAACCATGCCAAACGCCACCAATATGTGGATGCCGAAACCAACATCCCGGCAGGCAGAGGTTACCCGCCGAGCCACGACTTCGACCCAAAAATCTTTTCCAACCGCTTTGGAGGTGCCACCATATCCGCCCCAACCAACGATGAAGCAGGTATGTTTGCAGAAATGCAGGCACTCATCGACCTCGTATTCGTGCAAGAAGCCACAGCCCGGAATTTTGCCCGCCGGTTGTACACGTTTTTTACCACGAGAATCATAGACGACGAAGCGGAAAACGACATCATCGGTCCGCTTGCGCAAACCTTGATTACCTCCGGTTTTGAAATGAAACCCGTGGTGGAACAACTGCTGCAAAGTGAACATTTTTTCGACGTGGACGATGCGGACGCAACCGACGAACACGTAGGAGCGTTCATCAAATCGCCGCTCGACCTGGCGCTTCAGTCCCTGAGCTTTTTCAACATTCCCGTTCCCGATCCGCAAACAGAGAACCTCGACCATTACATGACGTTTTACAACGGCGGCGTGATCGAACGCATGTTGGGACGAGCCGGCATGGACCTCTTTTACCCACCCGATGTAGCTGGCTATCCGGGCTACTACCAGGATCCTTCGTTCAATCGCCAGTTTTTCAATTCAGCCACCATCATTGCGCGGTATAAACTGCCCCAGATGCTGCTTACAGGTACCTACGCCTGGGGCTCATCGTCGGGCGAAAGCATCGGCACAAAACTCGACATTGCAGCTTGGCTGCGCGACAGCGGCGACATAAGCGATCCCAACGACTCGTACATTCTGGTGACCGAACTTCTGATGTATCTCTTCCCCGAAACGCCCGACGACGACCGTTTCGAACATTTTCATACTGTGGTTTTTCTCGATGGATTGCCCCCGGCCGACTGGTCGTACGAATGGCAAAATTACCTCAATACCAGCAACGATACCGAAGTTAAAATTCCGCTCGGACGCCTGGTAAACGCCATCATGTACGCTCCTGAGTACCAGGTTTTTTGAAAATTTATGGGATTGGAAAAATGCAATTGCATTGACCCAGACCCTTCGCAAACTCGGGACAAGTCCTGCAAATCCAGATCCATGAAGAGAAGAAATTTCCTCAAATTATTTCCGGCCGCCGGCGTCAGCTCCTTCGCTGTCAACGGCTTTGCCATGACCCCGTTCGCCAACAGCCGCATGGCCCGCATTTTGGCCGATTGCGAAGAAGTGGAAGAACGCATACTGATTCTCATCCAGCTTAAAGGGGGCAACGACGGGGTGAATACCATCATCCCAATCCCGCAGTACGACGCTTACGTCGGCCTGCGTCCGGTGGTCGCCGTGCCCGATGCTGGCCCGGAAAAATTCATTCCATTAGACAATACTTTGCCTGCGGCCGACCGTGTGGGACTGCATCCGGTGATGACCGGCGTCAAAGCCCTTTACGACAAAGGTTACGCCGCCGTAGTGCAAGGCGTGGGTTATGAAAACCTGAACCAATCGCACTTCAAAGGCACCGACCTGTGGCTGTCAGGTGGCGATGGTACACCCGACAATTTCAATATTTCCTCAGGCTGGATGGGCCGCGCTTTGAACGCCATGTTTCCCAATGTGGTGGGTTCGCCCATACCTGAAATGGAGTACCCACTCGGCATCCAGATCGGCGATCCAAACCCATCCCTGGGTTTCCACACCGATACTGAGCACCAGAATTCTTTGAACTTGTACGGGCAGGACCCGGAAGGTTTTTACACCCTGGTACAAACGATCGGTGGCGCTCCCATTGTGAATGTGCCGGATTCGGAATATGGTGACGAACTTCGCTACATCATGGGCGTGGAAAAAGCCGTGGATGAGTATTCTGTATACATCACCCAGGCGTTCAATGCCGGAAGCAACGCTTTGAACAACTATCCGCAAACGACCCTGGCCAACCAGCTAAAAACCATTGCAAGGTTGGTAAAAGGTGGTTGTAAAACGAAGATTTACCTCTGTTCCATGGGTGGTTTCGATACCCACGGCTCGCAGGTGCCACCTGAAGGCACAGTGACCCTTGGCGGCCACGCCGATTTGTTGCGCCAACTTTCGGATGCGGTCAAATACTTTTACGACGACCTGGATGGACTCGGGCTGGCCGACAAAATAGCCGCCTGTACTTTTTCTGAATTTGGCCGTTGCGCCAAGGAAAATGGTTCGGCCGGAACCGACCACGGTACCCTGGCGCCCATGCTGCTTTTTGGTAAAGCCATCGGCGCCGGTGTGCACGGCACCAATGTAGACCTGGAAAACCTGAGCGGCGATAACCAGCTTCAAGGCATGCAGTTTGACTACCGGCAGGTGTTCACGACGTTGCTCCAGGACTGGCTCGGCGCAGGACAGTATGTGCTTGAACAAACCATGTTTGAAGGTTACATGAAACTACCCATCATCGAAAGTGCAGCCGTGGTGTCGCCCGATTGCTACTTGGGTCCGGTGAACACCTTCAGTCCGCGCGACGAACCCAGGGCGATGCGTTTGTCGCCCAACCCTGCTACAACCCGCTGCGAAGTGTTTTTCCAAAGCGTTATGGGGTACGATGCTCGATTGAGCCTGCACAGTTTGGGCGGTGCATTGGTATCCAACACCCCCGTGCATGTACACCCCGGCAACAACCTGTATTACCTCGAAGTGCGGCATCTGCCACCGGGAACGTATTTTGTGCGTTTGGAAAACAAGGTGAGCGGGGCAGCGGAGGTGGTGAAATTGTCTGTTGTGAGGTAAAGCATTATGCCAATGCTTGTTCTTTTTAATCCAAAAACTAATCATTTATCGCTCAAAATCCGAATTTTCATGCGATTCATCCTTGCCTCCGTTTTTTTAACCTTAGCCTGCCTTACCACCTTACGGGCCCAAATGCCCGTTGCCTGCGGTGGTGGGGCTGCTCCGGCCATTGCCTGCGACCAAGCCTGTATTTCCTGCAGTTTCAATGGTTTTTCCGGATCAACCACCGGTTATCCCACGGGGGTGGCACCCGATTATTGCGGCACGGTGGAGAACTTCCAATGGCTGGGTTTCATTGCCGGTGAAAATGCCGCCTCGTTTATCGTTTCTGCCAACAACTGCTCCGACGGCAATGGCGTGCAAATCGCCATTTACCAGGATTGTACGGCAAGTCCGCTTGCTTGCGACAAAGGCGAAGCCGACGGCGCAGGCATACCAGTGTCTGTTTCCATTCCCATGCAACCGGGCACCAATTATTACCTGTTGATCGACGGTTATGCCGGAGATCAGTGCGATTTTACGGTAACCGTTGATCCGCCGTCGGCAGTGTACGAACCTCCTCTGGGCGTTGTAGGTGCTATTACCGGTCCGATAGCCTTGTGCCCAGGGGCCACCCGTACGTTCAGTGTGCAACCCGTAAATGGCGCCGGGGCCTACATTTGGAGCGGTCCAGCAGGCACTTTGTTCGACAGTTTACCATCGCCTGCCACGTTCAGCGCCGCTGAAGGATTGGCGGTGGAAGTGACCATGGGCGATGTGGGTGGTGAAATTTGTGTGCAGGCCGCCAACGTTTGCAACCAAAATGCCGCATGTACAGCCTCTCTCGTTGTGGAGGTTTTGGGCCCTGATGCCTGGCCGGTAATCCAGCTCGAAGAGGAGGCCAGTTTGAACTGTACCAACGAATCGCTCGCCATCAAAGCCGA
>Ga0105048_10016102_pt1 | contig 11570 bp, 7 predicted proteins | sample MAT05_FD_78382 | JGI IMG/M metagenome (GOLD analysis project Ga0105048, IMG submission 78382) | Freshwater microbial communities from Lake Fryxell liftoff mats and glacier meltwater in Antarctica - MAT-05 | ecosystem: Environmental > Aquatic > Freshwater > Ice > Liftoff microbial mat | place...
CCGCGCCAGCGACAGGTCGATGCCGTCCGCGCGGTAGATGCTGCCCGTCGAGTCGCCGATCGCGACGACCTGCGCGCCGGCCTCGGCCGGGAAACGCGCCGCCGCCTCACCAACCGTGCCGAAACCCTGGATCGCGACCCGCGCGCCGCGCATGTCAAACTTGATCGACTTGGCGGCCTCCTGTACGCAGTAGACCAGGCCGCGCCCGGTGGCGTCCTGCCGCCCTTCCGAGCCGCCGATGGCGATGGGCTTGCCGGTCACGACGCCCTGCACCGAGTAACCCTGGTGCATCGAGATCGTGTCCATGATCCAGGCCATCGTCTGGGCGTTGGTGTTTAGGTCCGGTGCCGGAATGTCGCTTTCAGGGCCGAGCAGGATCGAGATTTCGGTGGTGTACCGCCGCGTCATCCGCTCAAGCTCACGCATCGACATCTGCTTCGGGTCGCAGACGACCGCACCCTTCGCCCCGCCATAGGGGATGCGCACGACGGCGCACTTCCAGGTCATCCACATGGCCTGCGCCTTGACGGCATCCAGGGTCACGTCGGGGTGATAGCGGATGCCGCCCTTGGCCGGGCCGCGCGACAGGTTGTGTTGCACGCGATAGCCGGTGAAGACGGCGACCGTGCCATCGTCTAGCTCGACCGGAAAGTGGACGGTCAGTTCGCGCCGTGGCTCGCGCAGTACGGCGCGGACGCCGGGGTTCAGTCGCAGCAGGTCGGCGGCAGTCTCGAATTGCGCCCGCGCCATTGCGAACGGCGATTCGCTGCCCCGCTCGACCTCTGGTCCGCTGGTTGTCACCATCTCCTCCGATTCCCGCTGGCGGGACGGTCAATTCCGGCTGTCAGGGCCATCGTCGGCACAAAAAACGGCCGACCGAGCAACTCCGTGCCCAGATCGGCCAGCCGTGGCGTGCGGATTCCGGTCATAGATCCGCCACTGGCAGACCATGGGAGCCGCTGACTCATCAGCCGTCTCGCCATGCGGCGCTGCATGCCGAATTACGCCGTCAGTCTACCACGCGGGGGGGCGACCTGATACCGTTTATCGGCCAAGCTAGTAGCCTGTCACATGAGCATTGATGGGTCGCAGCAAGTCATGTCATCCCGACCGACGCGAGCTCGCGAGCGAAGCGGAGGGATCTCGGCAACGGATATCCCGACCTAGAGATCCCTCGATTGCGCTCGCAAGCTCGCTGCACAAATATCGTCACGCTGCGCGCAACGACATCACTCGGGATGACATTTCGGGATGACATTGTGAGGCCCTCATGTTCTGTGTAACAGGCTATTAGAACGGGGGAGGATGGCGTTGGCCGGTGGGGAGTACCGACCTATTTCGTCAAACTCCATCAGTCCACGGCAGCACGCACCCGGCTCCGCAGAAAGCTGGGCCGCGCCGCTGCCTGCGCCTGCTGTGGCGTCTGCTACGATAGGCCCGACATTCTTTCGAGTCAGTGCCCGCCCCGGCCCCGCTGTTCCTTGTCCTGGGCCGGGACGGGCGACGGGAGGCTCCTGGTGCAGAAGGCCGATCGGCTGGGCAAGCTGCCGCCGTATCTGTTCGTGACGATCCGAAACAAGATCCGCGAGGCCCGCGAGCGCGGCATTGACGTCATCAGCCTGGGCGTCGGCGACCCCGATCAGCCGACGCCGCCCCACGTCATCCAGGCGCTGCAGCAGGCCGCGGAAGACCCAGCAAACCATGTGTACCCGACCGACGAAGAAAAGGGCATGCTCAAGTTTCGTCAGTCGGTGGCGCGCTGGTACGCCGAGCGGTTCGGCGTGAAGCTGAACCCTGAGACTGAAGTGCTGGCGCTAATCGGCAGTAAAGAGGGCAACCACCACCTCTGCCTCGCCACGCTGAACCCTGGCGACACGGCAATCCTGCCGGACCCCGGCTACCCGGCTTACTTCGCGAGCGCCGTCTTCGCCGGTGCCGAAGTCGAGCGGATTCCGCTGTCCCGCGAAGACGGCTTTCTGCCGCGCTTCGACAAGATTCCCGAAGAACTGGCGAAGAAGGCGAAGCTGCTGTTCCTCTGCTACCCAAACAACCCGACCGGTGCTGTCGCGACGCTGGAGTTCTGGCAGGAAGCGGTTGCCTGGGCCAAGAAGTACGACGTGATCCTTGTGAACGACCACCCGTACAGTGAAGTGACGTTCGACGGGTACCGTTCGGTGAGCATCCTCGAAGCCGAGGGCGCGATGGACGTGGCGGTCGAGTTCAACTCGCTCTCGAAGCCGTACAACATGACCGGCTGGCGCATTGGCATGGCGGTCGGCAACTCGGAGTTGATCGCGGGCATCTCCCAGGTCAAGGAGAACACCGACTCCGGCGTGTTCAACGCGGTCCAGTACGCGGCCATCGCGGCGCTCGACGGCCCGCAAGAGGCGTCCCGCGAGTTGATGAACCTGTACAAGGCCCGCCGCGACCGGGTGCTAGAGACCCTACGGTCCATTGGCCTGAACCCTGACACGCCGAAGGCGACCTTTTACGTCTGGTCGCCGACGCCGGAGGGCATGTCGTCGGCAGACTTCGCAGCGGCGGTGTTGGACAAGGCCGGCGTGGTGGTGACGCCCGGTCGCGGCTACGGCGAGAACGGCGAGGGCTTCTTCCGCATCTCGCTGACGGTTGCCGACGACCGCCTCGACGAGGCGCTGGCCCGCATCAAGGCCGCCTTCTCGTAGTCCGCGCGCCCCTCGCCGGCCGTGCTGCCCCTCACCCCCTACCCCCTCTCCCGTGCGCGGGAGAGGGGCGACGAATTGTCAGTTGCGGCATACGGTCGGGTGCGACGGACCAAATGTGCATGCGTGCAACTGTCTATGTCAACTTGAGCGCAGCGAAGGAACTCGCAAACTAATCCGGGCAACCCTGAAGGCATTGCCGACTCGGTCGCACCCGCTGACTTGACCTACTTCGGTAGGACAACCATCGAAGGCGTCTTCGCCGGCATTGCTCGAAATCCCATCGAGTTTGCGGGGTTGGCGACGTCGTGGCTGCGCCTCGTTGCAATTGGCCTATTGGTGCGACGCGTCTCGAAGCGATGGTTCACGCTTCACCTCGCTGTCTGGAGCTATCTGATGGCAGGGTCCGGAGCGGCGACACCCCTCTACCTCAGCCTTCTTTCCAACCGAAGTGACCTGGACGCGCTACGTCAGACGCCTATTTGGCATTTCGCAGCCGCATGTCTGTCATCATGTGTCGTGTCATTGATCTGGCCGATTCTGGCGTCATTGTTCCTGCTTTTAGCGATAGATGGGAATGACCCAGTAGGACCGATCCGAGCATCAATGACGATGTCACTCCTGGGGGCGGCGGTCATCGGGCCAGCCCTCGCAATGCTTGTCCGGCACTGGGGCCGGCGGCTCGCGGCCCGCAGGCAGGAACGGCTCGATGAGGGCTGAGGCGCGCTCGAGAGCGTCGGGGCCGGCCGTGATCCAGGTATATTCGGGCTGGCGCTTAAGCCACAGGTCTTGCCGCCGCACGTAGGCGTGCGTGTTCCACTTCGTGCGCTGGGCAGCGTCGGCCAGGGACATCTCGCCCTTCACCACCGCCACCATCTCGCGGTAGCCGTGTGACGAGATCGAGGGCAGGTCGGCATCGTATCCGCGCGCCAGCAGACTGCGCGCCTCCTCGACCCAGCCGGCCGCGATCATCGCGTCCACCCGCGCATCGACGCGCGCGTAGACCTCGGCGCGCGGCATTGAGAGGACCAGCCGCACCGAAGGCAGCGCCGTCCCGCGCTCGCGCCCGACCTCTGAGAACGGCCGCCCGAGCGTCAACGTCACCTCCAGCGCGCGGATGACCCGGCGCACATTGCGGCGCTCGATCATCGCGGCGGCGGCCGGGTCAACCTCGGCCAGCCACGCATGAACCGCTTCCGGCCCCTGCTCGGCTGCCTGCTGCTCCAGTTCGGCCCGCAGCGCCAGGTTCGGCGGCACCTGTGGCGGCTCAATCCGGTCCACCAGCGCCTGGATGTAGTGCCAACTACCGCCCACCACCCACGCGATCTTGCCGCGCACTGCCAGGTCGTCCAGCACCGTGTCGCCGTCCTCGCGGTAGCGCGTCACGGAGTACGGCGCGGCCGGGTCCACGTAGTCGGTCAGGTGGTGCGGCGCGCGCGCAAGCTCATCGGGCGTCGGCTTGGCGGTCCCGATATCGAGATAACGGTACACCTGCCGCGAGTCGGCTGAGACGACCTCGCCGCCGAAGCGCTCGACGAGGGCCACGGCGAGCGCGGTTTTCCCGACGCCGGTCGGTCCGGTCAGCACAACAATCGGGGGGGTCTGGCGGTCTTGACGGCTCATGCAGATGGTATACTCGCCCGCGTGCCGATGTGGACGCGATGATGACGATAGACGAGCGCCTCGACGCGCTGATCCCTCGGATTGACGGCTGGATTCGACCCTATGTCGGGCAGCCCAAGAGTCCGGCCGCGCGGTTCTATCAGATGATGGCCTACCATCACGGCTGGGTCGCCGCCGATGGGACGCCGCTCAGCCCGCCCGCCCGCACCGGCAAGCGCATCCGCCCGATCCTCGCCATCCTGACCTGCGAGGCGTTCGGCGGCAGCACCGACGACGCGCGCGGCCCGGCCATCGCCCTGGAGTTGATCCACAACTTCTCGCTTGTGCATGACGACATCCAGGATGTCAGCGACCAGCGCCACAACCGCGATACCGTCTGGAAGTTGTGGGGAAGCGCGCAGGGGATCAACGTCGGGGACGCGCTCTACGCGCTGGCCCAGGTCGCGCTGGCCGAGCAATCCGCCAACCACCCGAAGATCGGGGCCGGCCTGCTGCGGCTCAACCGCACCTGCGTCAAGCTCTGCGAGGGCCAGTACCTCGACCTCGCGCTTGAGTCTGCCGCCGACGTGACACTGGAGCAGTACGAGGCGATGATCGCGCGCAAGACTGCCGCGCTGATCGAGTGTTCGGCGGCGCTCGGTGCCTGGGCGGCCGGAGCGACTGACGAACAGATTGAGGCAGCCGGGCGCTTCGGCTACGAACTAGGCATCGCGTTCCAGTTGCAGGACGACCTGTTAGGCGTCTGGGGCGACCCAGAAGTGACCGGCAAGCCGGCGCGCGACGACGTGCGGAGCCGCAAGAAGGCGCTGCCGATGATGCTGGCCCTGCAACTGGCGGACGACGACGCGCGCGCCGAGATAGTGGCGATGTTGCGGGCCCCCGAGCCGCCGGCCGAAGCGGCCGTTGAACGGGTGGTCACGCTGATGGAACAGGCCGGCGTGCGCGAGCAAGCGGCCGAGATGGTGCAGGCTCGGTTCGCACTGCTGGAGCAGGCCATCGGCATTGCGCTACCGCCCGGCCAGGACGGCCCGATCCGGGACCTCTGCGCCCGGCTGCGCGTCCGCGACTACTAAGCCGCCTGCATCATCCTCACCGACTTGCCGGGTTCCGCCGGCATCGCGCCACGCTTCGAGCGCACCTTCGATTCGCACCAGCAGTTCGTTCGTGACCAGGATGCTCGCCTCGGCCACGCGCAGGCGCTGCTCGGCACGCGGCCCGGCATCGAGCCATTCCAGGCAGCCCGCATCCAGCAACTCGCCCAGCACTGACCCCATCGCTGCCCGGACATCTACGCCAAGCCGTCGGCCCATCGCCGTTATGTCGATACCCTCGCGCAGCCGCAGGCCGACCGCCAACGCGTCACCAAGCTGCGTCGGAAAGTCGGTGTGTTCCTCCTCCACACGGTCGGCCTGCCCCTTCGCGACGGACGCCATGTAGCGGCGCGGCGACGGCGTGTTCTTGGTCCGCACGCCGTCCACCCAGCCGGCCGCTCCGGCCCCGATGCCGAGGTACGGCTGATCGCGCCAGTAGGTCAGGTTATGGCGGGACGCTCGGCCCGGCTTCGCCCAGTTCGAGATTTCGTACTGCTCATAGCCGTATGCTGCCAGGAACTCGCCCGTTGCTAGGTACTGGTCGGCGATGCTGTCGTCGGACGGCAACTGGATGCGCCCGCGCGCCACGTCGCGGCCCATCGGCACCCGCTCATCAACGGTCAGGACATAGCATGACAGGTGCTCCGGCCCCAACCTGACGGCAGCCGTGAGGGTCTCCAACCAGCTTTCGACGCTCATGCCGGCCAGCCCAAGCATGAAGTCGAGGTTGAGATTTGCGAAGCCGGCGGCGCGCGCTGCGGCCAGCGCCGCCCGCGCCTCGTCGGCCGAGTGGCGGCGGCTCAGCGTCACTAGCACCTCGTCGTCCAGGCTCTGGACGCCGATGCTCAGCCGGTTGACCCCGGCCGCGCGGAAGCCGCTCAGGCGCTCGACAGTGCACTCACCGGGGTTGGCCTCGACGGTGATCTCAGCATCTGGCAACACGTCGAACGTTTCTGCGGCGGCCGTCAGGATTGTGGCTATCTGTTCGGGTGTCATAAGGCTGGGGGTGCCGCCGCCGAAGAAGATGCTGTGCACCGGCCGCCGCGCCTGCAACCGGATCTCCGCAGCTACGGACCCGACGTAGCGCGGAATGGCCGAGAACCCCGTCGCCTGCCGATCAAAGTCGCAGTAGTTGCAAATCGACACGCAGTACGGGAAGTGGACGTAGACGCCGGCGCTCTGGGTGTTCACGGTGGAGGCTATCCTGGCAGCAGCCGGCTAGTCGGCGAAGTTCTGCGTGAACATCTTACCGTGCATGCCGCCATCGGCCGCGCCAATACCGATCCGGCGGAAGCGCGGATTCAGGATATTGGCGCGGTGGCCTGGGCTATTCATTAGCCCATCGTGGGCTATCTGGACCGTTGGCGAGAGCGCCAGATTCTCGCCGGCCGCGCTGAAACTTACGCCACCCGCCCGCATCCGGTCGAACGGGGTCGCGCCAGCCTGATCGACGTGGGCAAAGAAGCCCTGCTGAAACATGACCGTCGAGTAGGTCCGTGCGACTTCCCGGATGGTCACGTCGAGCACGACCGGCTCCAGGCCGTTTTCGGCGCGGTCGCGATTGAGCAGCACCAGCATTTGTGCCTCCGCGTCGGCGTCCACGCGCGGTGCCGCGACCTTGAATGAGAGGTTGACGCGCTCCGACGACTCCGGCCGAACGGTGAGCAGCGCGATAGACTCCTGCACCGCGTCGCCTAGCACGCCGCTGAGCGCCCGCTGCACCGATTCTCCGCGCTCGGCGAGACGCGATCCGAGTTGCGACTCGCGAATCGCCTGCCCGATCGGCTCCGGCAGCGGCAGCGCCGCAATGATCGCCAGCAGCAGCGTGCCGACGATGGCCCCGCGCACCAGACCGGTCGCCGCCCCGAGAATCCGCCCAACTAGTGAGCGCGCGACATCTCGTGAGGCGCGCGCCGTCATCTGCCGCACGGTCAGGCCGAACAGCAGGTCGCTGATGATCCAGATGCCGCCAAACGCCAGCGGTTTGGCGAGGCCGTACCCCAGCCCGAAGCGCTCCACCAGTTCGGAGGCCAGGACGGGATACAGCAGGAGCGCCGCCAGCATCGAGACGAGCAGGCCGGCAATCTGTACCAGCCCGTGCAGAATCCCGCTGCGAATGTCCTCAAGGACGTACAGCCCCACCAGGACCAGCACGAGCAAGTCTACGAGTGTCGCGTTAGAAATGGTCGTCGGCATCAGCAATCAGATCGCACAGATCGGGATGGTCGGATGCACGAGCCGTGCCCGACACCCGGCTCATTGACGATATACTACTGCTGTGAGAAGAACACATACGTGCGGCGCCGTTCGCGCCACAGATGTCGGTCAGCGCGTCCGCCTCCAGGGCTGGCTTCACCGCAGCCGAGATCATGGCGGTTTGATCTTCTCCGACCTGCGAGATCGCTCGGGTCTGGTGCAGATCGTCTTCAACCCAGAACGTGCCGCCGCCGCGCACGCAGTCATCAGTGACTGCCGCGCCGAGTATGTCCTTGAAGTTGAGGGCGTGGTCAGCCCGCGCCCCGAGGGCACCGTCAACCCGAACCTTTCCACCGGCGAGATCGAGGTGCTTGCCGACGAGGTGACGGTGCTGAACCCGTCTGCGCCGCTGCCGTTCTCGGTGGCCGACGAGACGGAGGTAGACGAGCAGCTTCGGCTGCGCTACCGCTACATCGACCTGCGCCGCCCGAAGATGGCGCAGAACCTAGTGTTGCGGCACAAGGTCATCAAGCACATCCGCGATTTTCTTGACCGGGAAGGCTTCCTGGAAATCGAGACGCCGATGCTGATGAAGAGCACACCAGAAGGCGCACGCGATTATCTGGTGCCGAGCCGCCTGCGCCCTGGCGAGTTCTACGCCCTGCCGCAGTCGCCGCAGCAGATGAAGCAGCTTCTGATGGTGGCCGGCATCGACCGCTACTTTCAAATAGCCCGCTGTTTTCGCGACGAGGACTTGCGCGCCGACCGTCAGCCAGAGTTCACCCAACTCGATCTGGAAATGAGCTTTGTTGACCAGGACGACGTGCTAGACGTCATCGAGCGGCTGTTCATGAGCCTGACCACCGCCACCACCGACTTCACGGTAGACGCACCATTCCAGCGGATGACCTACCGCGAGTCGATGGACCGCTACGGCAACGACAAGCCTGACCTCCGCTTCGGCATGGAGATCGTGGACCTGTCGGAGATCGCCGGGAGCAGCAGTCTCGGCTTCTTCCGTTCCGCGATTGAGGCTGGCGGCGTGGTGAAGGCCATCGCGGCCCCCGGCGCTGGCGAGTACAGCCGCCGCCAGCTTACCGAACTTGAAGATCTGGCGAAGTCGTTCGGAGCCGGCGGGCTGGCCTGGGCCGCCTTCCAGGGCGATAACGTGCGGTCGTCGTTCGCCCGCAATCTGGGCGAAGGCGAGCTAGACAAGATAAGGGCGCAGGCGAACATTCAGTCTGGCGACCTGCTGCTCGTCGTTGCCGGCAGCTACGAGGTGGCCGCCAACGTTCTGGGTCGGCTCCGCAACGAGCTTGGCGCGCGCCTCGGCCTGATCGACGAGTCGCGGATGGCCTACGCCTTCATCACGGAGTTCCCCTACTTCGAGAAGGACGACGCCGGCGGTGTGACCTTCGTGCATCACCCGTTCACGATGCCGTTTGAGGACGACATTCCGATTATCGAGTCGGACCCGCTGCGGGTGCGGGCGAAGGCGTACGATCTCGTGGCAAACGGCTACGAGCTTGCCAGCGGCAGCATCCGAATCCACCAGCGCGACGTGCAGGAGGCCGTCTTCCGGGCGCTCGGCATCACCGCTGAGCAGGCAGAAATGCGGTTCGGGCACATGCTGCGGGCGTTCGAGCTTGGCGCGCCGCCGCACGGGGGCATCGCCCCTGGCATCGACCGGCTGGTGATGCTCCTCGCCCGCGAGAAAACGATTCGCGAGGTTATCGCCTTCCCGAAGAATCAGAGCGCCATCGACCTGATGATGGGCGCGCCGTCGCCCGTCGAGGAGGCGCAGTTGCGCGACCTGGGTCTCGCGGTTCGGACACCGCCCCCCCGGTTATAGGGAAAACGGTGTGCACACCGCAAAAGCCCCCTGGGCGCACGGCCCTGTGGCCGTCTCGAACCTTCTGGTGGCAAGAAAAGACCCCGGGCACGTGGCCCGGGGTCTTTCGCGTCTGTCGCAGTTGGTACAGCGCGACGGAGATTTACTTGTCGCTGGCCTCTTCGGCAGGAGCAGGCGCGGCGGCGGCAGTGGCGGCGTCGTCAGCATCTGCAGCGGCGGCCTGGACCCGGGCGGCCATGATCTTCACGACCATTTCGTCGCCGTCGGTCAGGAAGGTCACGCCTTCAGGTGCGACGAGGTCGCGCACGAAGATGCTGGCGTCGTCCTCAGCCAGTTCGCTCACATCCACGTCGATGGCTTCTGGGATGTTCGCCGGCAGCGTCTCGATGCTCAGGAACGCCAACGGCTGGAACGGCAACCCGCCCGTCAGCTTGATGGCGGGTGCCTCGCCGTGCAGGCGAATAGGCACGTCCATACGCAGCGTCTGGGTCATCGCGACGCGCTGGAAGTCAACGTGCAGGAGGGTGCCCTTGTACGGGTGGCGCTGCCACTTCTTCAGCAACACCGTGGTGGGCGTCGACCCCTCAACCGCCAGATCAACCAGGGCGGTGCGGCCAGCCACGTGAATCGCCCGCTCGACATCACGCGCGGCGACCTGGACGGTCGTCGAAGCAGCGTTGCCAAAGATGTTGCCGGGCACGATACCTTCGCGGCGGAGAAAGCGGACTTTCTTCCCGACAACGGAGCGCGGCTCGGCCCGAAGCTCGAAGTTGCTCATAGAATCCTCCAGGCGCCGAGCGGCGCCAAGCAGATGAGTATACGGACGCATTCAAGAGAACGGCAACACGGGGGCGCGTGTTCTTGAGACCGTTCGTAGCATCACCGCGACGAATGGTCAACCGTCACTCGGTCGCCGACCGCCACGCCACTACCTCAACCTCAGCCCGGCGGCGACCCTGCCAGACGTTACCCTTCACCTTGTACAGGATTGCAATCTGCGAGCCGGTCGGCGGCGCTTCGGCAGCTCCGTTGAACGCGATCCCGACGAGCGGCCGCCCGTCGCCCTGTAGCTTGAGGCGCAGATGCTTCTCGCCGACCGTTCGCGCCTCCCTGACCACGAGCGGACCGGTCTCAAACAGTGGCTCCGGCGCGCCATGCCCGAATGGCCCGACGTGCTCCAGCAGATCAAGCAACTCTTCCGACACCGTCTCGGGGCGCAGCCGGGCGTCCGCAACCAAGCTCACGTCGGCCGGCGGCAGCGCCACCTGGTTCGCCACCGCCGCCTCGAAAGCCGCACGGAACGCCGCGATCCTGCCGCCTTCAATCGAGAAGCCGGCCGCCCCGCGATGCCCGCCGTGGCGCAGCAGGTACTCCGCGCAGGCGTTGACCGCGTCGATTGCGCTATGGGTAGCCGGCGCGCGCACTGACGCCCTGCTCACCCCGTCCGTCTGCTCCAGCACCGCCACCAGTCGCCCCGTCTCCTCGACCAGCCGCACGGCGACCAGCCCCAACACCCCGGCCGGGTGCGCCGACTCGACGACCAGGGCCGGCGGTAGCTCCCCGCCGTACGTCCCGACGAACAGGCGCGCGGCATCCAACGCCGCCGCGCCAAGCTCGCGTCGCCGCGCGTTCAGCACTTCCAACTCGTCCGCCAGTTCGTCGGCTTCGGCGTGGTCGGTAGTCGCGAGTAGTCGTTGGGTGATGCTGGCTTCGGAGATCCGCCCGGCGGCGTTCAGACGTGGGGCAAGTTTGAACGCGATGTCCTCAGCCGTCACCCACGGGCGCGCCAGCCCGGACCGGCGCACCAACGCCGCAAGGCCGGCGGTCGGCCGGTCGTTCAGGGCGCGCAGGCCGTGCCGCACGATGCCGATGTTCTCGCCCACCAGCGGCATCACGTCGGAGACGGTGCCGAGGGCGGCCAATTGGAACAACGCCGGCTCCAGCGTGGCGCGCGCCGCTGGGTTTAGCCGCCGCTCGGCCAGCGCCAGTGCCACCTTCAGCGCGACGCCGGCCCCGGCCAGTTGCTTGAACGGTGACGGGCAACCGGGCTGGTGCGGGTTGACGATGGCAACGGCGGCGGGCAGGCTGAGCGGCACGTCGTGGTGGTCGGTGACGATGACATCCAGG
>Ga0105048_10016105_pt1 | contig 11568 bp, 7 predicted proteins | sample MAT05_FD_78382 | JGI IMG/M metagenome (GOLD analysis project Ga0105048, IMG submission 78382) | Freshwater microbial communities from Lake Fryxell liftoff mats and glacier meltwater in Antarctica - MAT-05 | ecosystem: Environmental > Aquatic > Freshwater > Ice > Liftoff microbial mat | place...
CGTTCACGGAAAGCCACTTGGAAGCGATCATAATTGCGTAAGAGTTGGGCTGTCTCTTCGGGCGCTTGCCGAAATTGATCCGAGGTTGGGCCGGGCACAGCTTCATTCAGGCTGATCCAGGCATCAATAAGCAGACGCCCATTGGCCCCCCGCTTGGTGGCCAACCCAAAGTTGTAATGTAGAATTTCTTCGGCCATGGCACGGCCGTGTGCGGCAGGATCGCCATTTGCCAACAGTTGGCGCTGGGTATTGACATCCTTATAGAGACGGCCGATTACAAACGTATCGGGTGCGCGAAATTGACGGATTTGCTCCAGCAGCATGGTGTTGGCTGTATCAGCGTGAATCAACAGCACAGGCGGCTGCACACGGCTGACGGCATCCCACAGGCCATGCTGATCGGTGGACAGGTGCATGTAAAAGCCAAGTTTATTGCCCTGCCCTTCAGATGGTTCCACCACGACCGGTGGATCAATCGGCGGATCAATTGCTGGCGCAACAACAATGTCGAGCCACAGCCGATCCCCAAACCAAGTGCCTGCGGCGGTGCGTAATTGCCAAACGCCGCGGTAGGTACCCGGTGTCGTGGGTGCAGTACCGGTAAGGGCCAGGGTTGCTTCGGCCCCCGGTGGCGTGGTCGGCACGGCTATGGTCACCGGTGCGCCCAATCCGTCACCGCTTTGCAACGCCAATGTATAGCCAGCGCCCCAAGTGGTGGTGCCACTATTGCGCACAGTCCACTGCTGTTGAATCGGCGTACCAGGCAAGAAATGTGTCCCATCAGCCACTAATTCCTGTAGATAGATGGCATAGTCTTGGGTGGCAGGCACCAATTCCTCAGTGGGCGGGGCTTCACCGTCGGGCGTTGGTTCGGTCACCGCTTGGCGACAGCGCTGGAAAAGCACGTAGAACGAATGATGACCAATGGAATTCCAGATCTGACCATTAGGCCCGCGTTCGTCGGGATGATTGGTATGACAATTGAGCACCTGATCACTGACAAGGCCATCGCCTGCGAGCTGTAGCCAGAGCAACTGGCCCGAGTAGAGATCGACATGCGCAGCGGGTTCATTGTCTGGTTTATCGAATGCCTTGGGATCGGCATGTTCCTCCTTGCGCTGCCCTTCCCAGCCCCACCGCAAGCACAAGTTGGGATCGCGCACACGATTGCCTGCTTCGTCCACCACATCCACATAAACCGCATGCCGGCCCCGATTTTCGTCGGGATTCAAATGGTGAACGCCAATCACGCGCCAAGCCACCGCTTCCTTACTTGGCGCATTTTGTTGTAGACGTACCGCATAGGGTGCCGCCGTGCCCAGAAGCGTCGCCGCATCAGCAGGCACTGGACGATTGAGAAATTCGGCAAGCCGTTGTAGGTGAAAAGACATAAATCCTCCATCGTATCAAGAAACGCATCATAACCGATCCAGCAGGATGTTGCTGGCATAGAAGCTGTTAACCAGCACACCACAAGCTGCTATCGAACAATGTTATGTCTCTTAAACTACCAAACCATACCGTAGAGTTTCATCCTGGGACTTTTGCAACTTAAACGCGCGTTTGTGCGTTATTGATTCATTGAACACAATTTGCTATAAAGCTCTGTTCAATTCGTTCAGACTGGCGGCGGTGGTAAAGTAGGTAATGTGGTCGATCCGGCGCGGGAACAGCATAGCAAGGGAAATTCACCTTGAATTGTACGTGAATTAGTCCGGGAATAGGTTACCAATTCCCGGACGAACGGCTTTCTATCAGCGAACTCACTCCGGGCGGACAAGGATGCCGTGAAGCCAGTCATGGACAAGGATTGCTAGCCGCTGGCAATATCGGGTAGATTGGGGCGCGCTTGGCTGCGCGCGGCGTGCTTGTCGATCAAGGTATTAAGTTGGGTCAGGGCATCGGTGGAAGCGGCGCTGAGTTCCTGTTGGACGCTGTCCAGATCCTGGATATAGAGCAGGCGTGTCCAGTAGGTGTTATAGACAATGCCTAGCCATGTAATAAACTGGAGATTTTCCTCTAGCGCCTGCAATGGGCGACTGAGGAAGAAGGTGAGAAAGGCCACGCCACTGAGACTGCCAAAGACTGCAGTCGGCCCCAACCCGCCCCCAGCCGCAACCGGTCGCAACGCCAAGATCATGGCGACAACAAAGGCAACAATGCCAACGACAAAGAGCATGCCATACATGCCAACCGTGATCCAATAGGGGCGCATAAAGCCATTTAAGGTACGCTGAAAAAGCGTTTGATTGTTCTCAAAGCCCTGGATCATATGGGTACGCCACGCCGCATAGAGCGCGGGATCGGCTTCACTCAGGGGTTTGCTGGGCAGCGGCGAGGGGGGCATAGGCAAGCGAGACGTTGCCTGCGCAGCTGGGGGGAGGCCGCGTGAGGCAGTTGCCCCGCGGGCCGTGGCAAACGCCGCGATGTTTTGCCGAATCAAGGTTGCATAATAGTCAGCTTGGCCCGGTCCATTGTAAATCTGGGCAAAGGTCTGGTAATCGCCGCGCTGCATGGCATCGACCAAGCCGTTGCTGGTCATAAATTGAAAGAGACTGGCAATTTGGTGGCGTACATCGGCTTGAAAGGCTTGAAACATGGCTTGTGCGGTTGGGTAGCCGACTGCCGTATGATTGAAGCCCATAATCTGCGGCGCACCCATGCTAATGGCATAGAGGGCAGCGCGCTCATCAAGCTGGCGCGCGAAGTCAAAGACTTGCCATTCTACCGCTTGGTTGGCGTGACAGGGTAGCCACCCGCTATTGGCATCTGCGCGCCATTGGTGGCCTTGCCAAGTCGTGGTGCCATCAAAGGTAAAGTGCTGACGAAAGCGCGCTTCGTTGGCTTTGCCCCAATAGTGATAAAAGATATGATTCTCAAAGCGGATGATCAGACGGCCATCCGTGCCAAAGGGCTGGCCCTTGGATTCGGCCACCAGCACGGCCACGGCGACGCTGGGGTCGATCCCCAGTTGGGCGGCATGGGACAGCAATAAACTGCCATAACGATTCCAGGTGGTAGCCACCGCGCCCGCGATTGTGTCTACGCTGGCCGCATTGACAAACAGTTGTTCGGCAGGTGGGGCATAGATGCCAGCTTGTGTGGTGGATGGCGTCAGCGAAGTCTGTGTCCCCTGGGGCTGCACATAGGCGCTATGGACATAACCCTGCTGCCAATTGACAACCACCTGTAACCACTCACCGATACGGCCAGTCACCGTGACGGGATCGCCTTGGAAGAGGGTAGCGATCTGGGCATGCTCGGTACCCGGGCCCAGGCGCACATTCAATTGCGTGGCCGTCACCATACCAATCCACTGTTCGGCGGTGAGCACGCTGGGCGGCGTTGGTGGGGTGGCAGGTACAGGGGTAGGGGGTGGCGCTGGCGGCTGATTACCATTGGTTGTACCATCTGGTCCAGCTTGGACGACATCTTGGACTGTACGCTGAAAGAGCACATGGAATGAGTGATGAAAGCGCATGTTACCCTGATTGCCCTGCTCGGCTGGCTCATCGGGGTGAGCCGTGTGGACCCCAACCACCCGATCACTCGGCAAGTCATCGCCTTGCAGCCAGGCGGTGATGATCTGGCCTTGGTATAGATCGAGATTACCGGCTGGCTCATTGGCGGGCTTGTCCAACGGCGTGGGCAGGGCAGCTTCCTGATCGCGGCGGCCTTCCCAGGTGTAGGCAACGCGCAAATCAGGGTTGCGCACCCGCTGGCCGGCTTCGTCAATCACATCCAAATAGAGATTATGGCGGCCACGATTCTCGGCCGGGGATAGGTGACGCACGCTGATGATTTTCCAATACAGCGCACCGCTTGGCGCGTCGGCAGTCTGAATGATGACGCCATAATCCGTGGCTTGATTGCTGCTACCGGTTACAGTACGATTGGCTGTCAATAACTGCCAGTCACTCTGTCGTGTGCTAGACATCATGATCCCCCTTTTCTACCTCTCCGAGTGCCCAGTCTAATCGCACAGTAAATACGCAGTGGCCAGCGGTTAGCGAACAAAGCAATTTGGCAAAGGAACTGGGCCATCAATCACTTCTAGTTGAACGTGAAAGGAACGCGCATTTTGATTAAATAGAGTAGGCTACACGGATGTACTGTTCTTCTATTTAACCTTATATCTGTTGATCTAACGTTGATTATGCAAAGATGGTTCAATTGCACCGTTTGTAAAAGCTCCTGGGGGCTATTCGTCAAGCCGGATGCGCCAACTTGTTGTGCCTCGGCGCGCAACTGATAGACAAACTATTTAAAAGTCAACCAAATAAGCCGGTTACTACACTAGAAACTATGGATGACTTTTAAGGATTTTATCTATGAGGTTCATTGCCACTTGCCGCATAGATAATAAATGGGGTTGTAACACCCTTGATACGCAATCTTTGCAACAGATTGTAACCGGCACGACTGTCGGGTGGGCGGTTCATATCGGAGATGATCACGCGATATTTTCCAACCGTAGCACGCGCCACGGCTGGCTCTGTCGCAAGGCATAAGTCAAAGTGAAGCCCAAACAGTTTCTCGAACGATGTGACAAGGCTGCTGTTATTGGACGGCATATCATCCATCCACAAGGCTAAGTGCTGCGCTGTTGCATTTTCAAAGTCCAAAGATTGGGCAATTCAATAAAGGAAAACGTCATTCGCCTAGATTCTGTTGGTACTTATGATATGCGCTAAGTAAAGTATAGAAAGTTCTTAAAAATCTTAGTCACGAATGATACGAATAAACCGAATTTCTCCTTGACCATTCGCAAAATTTGCGCAATTCGTGACAGGTGGTTTTTACAAAGACTTTTTCACTTTTACTTAATTGAACCATGAATCAAAGTACGATGAATTAAGGTACGATGTCAGGGGAGACATCGTACACACTCGAGGTTCGATCCACTTGTCCTGGCCGGCTACCCTTCGGTGAGGAGGCTCACCAATGTAGATGCAAACTCGAACAAGGCAACGCCTTGCGGATAGACCATAGCCTTGAGCAGGGTATAGGGCGGCGTGTCATCCCGCTGTTCGAAGAAGGTGGAACTAATGACGAATTGAAGTTGGGCATGTGCGGCCTGGGTCAGCAATTCGTCTACCCGCGGATCGTTGACAAAGCGGGCCAGCAAGTTCTGATCGCAAGGAATCACCACACAGATCACCCAGCGCACCAGCGACAAAGCTTCTACCGGGGTGAGATCGGGCTGGATGCGTAGCCCATGACTGCCCGCAATCTGGCTACCGCTGACGCCCACCAACCAAACCCGCAACCCCGCCGCACGCAGTTTGCTCACCAAGATCGCGACGGCGATTTCATCGCAATGTGCGCCCCATAACACGAGGCAGCAGTGTTTGGTCATCGCCATATCTTCTTGTCCTTGGGGTGCGCCAATGTCCACACCCCTAAGATAGCACTGTTTTTCTGATCATCGGCTCACGCGTGGCTCGCCGCTTTCTATCTAGCACTCACATCTGTACGTAACGCGTTGTTGTCACCTAAAAATTTTCTTACGATCATTGACAACGACCAAAAACCTTGTTATGCTGTGAGTTCAATCACAATTTCATGTCTTTATGTCGCCTTGTGTGGTAGAGGGAAGTGGCATATCCAATGAGCAACTCGAATTTGGTTTTGCTACCAACAGAAGAAGCGGTTCACAAAGCATTGACGCTTTGGCACCAAAGCGATGCGCACGACACGCCCTTTGGCGATCTGCTGCTTTGGCAACAACTGGCGCACACCTACCAGGGCGCACGGCGGCGTACCACCAATGAACTTTTGGTTCAGGCATTTCATGTGCTGGCACGCGAAGATCCGGATCTGCACAAAATTCTAGAATTGCGCTTTATCCAAGAAGAATCTGGTCAGCGCATTGCGAACCAGATGCACATGGCCGAGGGCACCGTCTGGCGCAAACAGCGCGAGGCGATCATACGCCTGAGCACCATCTTGCAAGAACAGGAAAGCAACGTGCGCGCCGCGCGGCGGTCGCGCTTTGCCGCACGCCTGGAAACGCCCACCTATACGCATCTAATTGGCAGCGAACGGCATTTGGCCACATTGGCCGCACAGATCAACCAGCCGGGGGCACCCCACTTGATTGCGATTGAAGGCATTGGCGGCATTGGCAAGACCGCGCTGGCCGATGAGTTGGCACGCCACTTGCTGGGAGGCCATCAGTGGCAGGATTTTGCCTGGGTGACAGCCCGCCAGCAGGTGTTTAATGGCGGGGGTGCGATCAAAGCCGTGGCCAAACCGGCGCTCACCACCGATGCGCTGGTCGATGCGCTGGTCAACCAATTACTGAGCGCAGAAATGGGCTCGTCGGTGCTTTCCATGGAACAGAAGCGTGCCATGTTGCAACAGCGGCTGCGCGCTCAGCCCCATCTGATCGTCATCGACAACCTGGAAACGCTGCTCGACATTGAAAGTCTGATGGGGCTGCTGCGCGAGTTGAGCAACCCGACCAAATTTCTGCTCACCAGCCGGCTCAGCCGTTTCCATGAAACCGATGTTTTTCACTTTACGCTGCCCGAGTTGGACGCAAGCGATGCGCTGACCCTGGTGCGCCAGGAAGCCCAGATCCGCAATCTGCCCGATCTGCTGGCGGCGAGCGATGGGGAGCTAAACGCCATCTATGCGATGGTGGGCGGCAATCCGCTAGCGTTGCGGCTGGTGGTGGGGCAGAGCTATGTCCATTCGCTCGACCGGGTGTTGACGAATCTGCAATTGGCCCAAGGCTATCGTGTGGAGCAACTCTATCGCTATATTTATTGGCAGGCCTGGGAAACGCTGGATAGTCCAACCCAACAGACGTTACTCTTGATGCCGTTGGTGACCGAAGCGGGTGGCGATCTGGATTATCTGACGCAAATGGCCGCGCCCGCCGGTCTGGGTGCGGCGGCCGTCAGTGATGCACTGGAACGACTGGTGGCGCTCAGCTTGGTCGATAGCAGGGGCGGGCTCCACGCGCGGCGCTATACGATCCACGCGCTCACACGCACCTTTTTGCAGGAACAGGTATTGAAGTGGGGCAGTCAGGAGTTTCAAAATCCCGGAGTAGGATGATACAAGTACACGTCACGAATGAACCGAATTATACGAATTAGGCAAAAGCAAAATTCGCGCAATTTGTGTAATTCGTGACAAATTCTTCATTGGCTCAACTTATGCAAATCCATCAGTCTTTGTTTGTTCGGTATATTGTTGCTGGTGTCACCACATCCTGGCAGCAAGTGCAAGCAACCGATAGCCCCATCCCAGAGCCGGTCCGCCAACAGGCGTGGCATATTTTGAGCTTTGCGCTGGACGTACCCGTGGCCTGGCCGATGACGCGCATGTTGTTACTGGCACTGGCCCCCAAAATGGAACAGGCTGGCTTTCGTGATGCATGGATTCCCTATTTAGAAAAAGGCTTTGTCTGTGCACAAGCGGCAGGGGATGAACAGACCGCGGCCGAGTGCGAACTTCAGCTTGGGTTGCTCTATCGTCTACTGAGTCGCTTTGCGGAAGCAACGCGATGGACAACGGCAAGTGTCGAACATTTTGCGGCGCAAGGGGATACCCACGCCCAAGCCCGCGCGCTGAATGAATTGGCATGGCTGGAACAGCTACAACATCATTATGAGGATGCAACTGGTCATGTGGAACAAGCGCTGGCACTTCTGGCAGAAGATGATCCAGAAAGAGCAATGAGCTGCCGTGTGCAAGGTATGATCGCCCTCAAACAAGGTCAACTTGATCGAGCAGAGAAATATCATCGACAGGCGCTCATTGGTTTTGAGCAGCAAGGAGACCAACGCCGAATTGCGTGGGGATTGCAAAATTTAGCGTATACGTACCAGGAACAACAAGAATATGATAAAGCAATTTTATTTTATCAGCGAGCAGCTGCGATGCTGCAAACCATTGGCGATATTCATCATTGGGCGCTTGTCACCCTGAATTTAGTGATATCTCATCTTTACCGCAATGAGGCAGAAGTAGCGATTGCACATTGTGCTGCTGCCGAGCCGATCTTTATGCATCTACAAAACAAATTACAGCTAGCCCATATTCAAAACAACTTTGGCTTGAGCCATCTTAAGCTGGCGAACTACACGCAGGCTGAGGAAGCCTTTTCCTCAGCTATTGGGTTATATGACGAGCTTCATGAACAGAACTGGCGACTCAATTCGCTTGATGGGTTAGCATTAGTCTATCTTACTACCCAGCAGTATGAGCGAGCTATCTCGATTCTTGAATCAGGTCTCGTCCAATTGGCAGGAATGCGCCACGTTCCGAACTATGCCTATCTACAGCGGTCTTTATCGCAACATTTACAAACTGCCTATGCATTGCGGCAGACAGCCTAGCCGATTCGGACTTGGCCCTTGCTTGAACAACCGATGTTGCTAATAATCGGTTGTTCAAACATCATGCGTCTAGCAGCCAGCGCCACCGGCTGGTTGACAGGCATAGGCCGGGGTACTCACCGAGATACCGGCCACTTCATCCAGCAACACGGGGCCATAGGCCAGGGTCACGGCGACCATGGTGGTTACGATCAATGCAACGATCCAGCGACGGCTGGTCTGTACGATACCTGTAGTCATGATGAAAATCCTCCATTGGAAAGATAGAGGCCCATCGAGTTGGGGATCCCGTCGGGGATGGCAATCGGCCACCACCGACTCACGCGTGTCGCCCCAATGAGCACAGGGGTAAAAGGTCTACTTGGTTATTGCGATTGAGTTGTTAAGGTGCATCCACTGTCAGCAGCGAGCCTGATTGTTCAGTGTTCGGGCATGGGTTGGTGACAATCGATTCTGCTTTCCCATTTGCTTAAGCCCCTTGATTATGGCAGAATGGCTGATGGGTTGTCACCCAGCAAAGCCATCAGCGCACCCATCATTCTAAAAATTCAAACCCAACATCACCCATCAACGCCCATGCCCAATATCCTCCGTCTCGACATTTTGCGTACGCTGCGCGAAGAAGCCGGCATTACCCAAGAAAAGGCCGCCCGACTCTGTGGCCTGCAGGGCAAACAAAGCCGCCTCACCTTTAGCCAATGGGAAATGGGCGCCATCATGCCGCGCGCCCAGCGCCGCGGGATGCTTCTCACCTATTTGTGGGATCAGCTTCACCTACGCAAAGAACCCGAACACTTTCTCCAGGTATGGGAGGTTTTGGTTGAGGAATGGGACTGGGAACCGATCAGCGATCGCGAGTGGAAAAAGTTAACCAACCAAACAAGGCCAGTAGCGGCGGCTTCCAATCTGACAGCCAGCCCAGCACCCACATTGGCACCCTTTCAAGCGCCTGCCTTGCCACCTCATTTTGTCGGGCGCACAGCGGCAATTGCTCAAGTAGCCACCTGGCTGACAGCGCCCGCTAGTCATCCGATTGTGGCCCTGGTGGGTATGGGTGGTGTGGGCAAGACTACCTTGGCGACCCATGCCGCCCACACGTTGCGCACCCACTTTGCCGATGGTGTGCTGTGGGCCCATGCCGGAGTTAGCACACCGCTGGATATTTTGCAGAGTTGGGCGCGCGCCTTTGGCTATGACTACAGTGGCCTGCGCGATGTGGAAAGTTGTGCAGCGACCCTACGCAGCACCCTGGCCGAAAAACAATTGTTGCTGATCCTGGATAATGTAGACAGTGCGCAGGCCGTGCGTCCGCTCTTTCTGGGGGGTAAGCACTGTGCTTTTCTCCTCACGACACGCAGCGAAGATGTGGCCGTGGCGCTGGGTAGCCAAGTGCTCCCGCTCACCGAGTTAGCGCCCACCGAAGGGGTGCAACTGCTGACCAATCTGTTGGGGCAAGCGCGCGTCGATAGTGAACCGGCAGACGCGGCCACCATTTGCCAGTTGGTGCATCATCTGCCCTTGGCCGTTGAAATTGTCGGGCAACTCTTGGCCGCGCGCGGCCGTCGCCCCCTGGCGCAGATGGCGCAACGCTTGCAGGATGTGCAATACCGGCTCGACTTGCAGATCAGCGATCGCGACGTGCGCACATCGTTTTTGGTCAGTTGGGAAGCATTGGATGGTGTCCATCGCCGGGTCTTTACCCAGTTGGCGCTCTTTGGCGGGCGCTCGTTTACCGCCGCGGCGCTGGCCGCTATCCTAGAGGATGAAGTAGAGGCAGTAGCAGAACAATTGGATACCCTGGTCGCGCGTTCACTAGTGAGCGCAGTGGAAGGGGATCGCTACCGCCAACATCCGCTGCTGGCCGACTTTGCCCGCGAACAGTTGGGCGACGCGCCCGCCCCCTGGCAGCGCTTCGCCACCAGTCAACTAGAGTTTGCGCGTCGGCACCAACAAGCGTTCGCCGCCCTCGAGCCCGAATGGGACAACCTCATGGCCGGCATGGAAACAGCCCACCGCTTGCAACAGTGGCAGCTTGTCCTCGACTACGCCGATACCCTGACCGAGCCGTGGTTGACCCGCGCCCGCTACACCCAGGCGCGCCAAGGCTACGCGTGGGCTGTCGAGGCAGCGGAAATGATGCAGGAGCAAGAAACTGAAGTGCGGCTTTTGTGTAACTGGGGCAATGTTTGCATCGAGCAGAGTGATCACAGCGATGCAAGTGCGATCCTGGATCGCGGCCTGCGCCTGGCTTACCAATTAGAGGTTGATGATAGTATTGCCAACACCCAGTTTGCCCAGGCCCGAATCTGCATTGAGCGCGCGGACTATCCGAGAGCAGAGCAGCTATTGACAAATTGCAAAGCGGTTCGAGGCATTATAGGTGATGTTGTTGGCAGCGCGGCAGTCACCTATTGGCAAGGATTTATTGCCTATCGGCATGGACAATATGCAGTAGCGGGTAAACACTGTTTAGATGCCAGTCATGTTCAAAAACAAGCAAAAGATCAACTTGGTCTGCTACGGACGTTGCGCTTGCAGACAGACATTGCGTTTAAGTGTGAGGATTTTGATAACGCGCTCCACTATGGCCAACAAGCACTGAGCCTTGCCCAAACGCTACAAGATCATGGCGAGTATGCGGCGGCCCTCTACAATCTCAGCAAGGTCTATCGACGTACTGGAAAGCTAGCGCAAGCTGAAAAAAGTGCGGAAGCTAGTCGCGTGCTCTTTCAGCAGATGGGGAGCAAGCTGTTTTACGCATTTACCCTCTTCGAACTAAGCAGAATCAGACAAGCACAGGGTGAGCTCAAGGTGGCCATCGATTATGCACAGCAGAGCATCGGGCAGCTTCGGTTACTCCAGGATAAATTCAGCCTTGTTACTGTGTTACGCATTTTGGGCGATCAGCAAACGCAAATGGATGCCATGGATTCGGCGCGCGCAACGTGGACCGAGGCGCTTGCGATGGCACGCGAGCAAGATCATCCCGATATCCATGCATTACAAGAGCGATTGCAAACAAGTTCTACGAATGGTGTAGCTTTCGGTCTAATCCGATGACACATTCCCACCGCCTGGTCCAGCCGTGATCCAACCACCGAAATTATAAATGCGCAGCCATTCCGCGGCAGCCATGGGGATGGCAGTAAAATTGGTGGCTGCACTCACCTTTTCCGGAGCGACCCAGCCAGCAGGCAGATGGTGAAGTTCAGGC
>Ga0105048_10016106_pt1 | contig 11568 bp, 9 predicted proteins | sample MAT05_FD_78382 | JGI IMG/M metagenome (GOLD analysis project Ga0105048, IMG submission 78382) | Freshwater microbial communities from Lake Fryxell liftoff mats and glacier meltwater in Antarctica - MAT-05 | ecosystem: Environmental > Aquatic > Freshwater > Ice > Liftoff microbial mat | place...
AACCCCACGCCGTGCGCAATGCATCGACCAACGGTTCGATCGGATCGCTTCCGCTGTGTACGCGACAGCGCGCAACCGCCGACCAGGTGCGCAGGTAGCCCAGCAACTGCTCCACCGTCCATTCCGCATGCATCGCGAAGTCGCCCAACGCGATTGGCGAAAACGGAAATGCGAAGTCCTGATAGTGTCGGTCGACGAAGCGGCGCTCCGGCGGCCAGTATGGGTGCATCGCGACATCGAAGTCCTGCACGAATCGCGTCACCGCCGGTGCCGACCGAACGATCATCAGTCCGTAGGTCCACTCCGCGATGACACCGTTCTTCACAAGCACCCGCGTCGCCTCGGCGTGAAACGCATCGACATCGAACCAGTGCAGCGCTTGCGCGACGGTGATCAATGACACGCTCGCGTCAGGAAGGCCGCTCTCTTCGGCTCTGGCGACGCCGTATGTCACGCGTGGATGCGCGACCGCGTGTGCGATCTGGTTGGCACTCGCATCGGTAGCGAGCACTTCGTCGAACCACTCGACAAGTGCGACACTCGCCTGCCCTGTGCCCGCGCCGCAATCCCACGCCGATGTGCGCGTGGGTGCCGCGTTGGCGAGCGCCTTGAACAGCGACGCCGGATACGACGGACGAAACGCGGCGTATCCGGTCGAGTCGCTCGCGAAGTGATCGGAAAACGGGCGTTCAGTCATGTCACCGCATCGCGTGACCGTTGTGCAACCGCGCCAGGTGACTGCGCAACATGACTGCATCGGGCGACCGCGTCATGTGACTGCGCCACCTGTGCACGTGCGCGTTACCTGGGAGCCATCCCCGCACACGCGGTCGCGCCCACTGCGTCTGCTGCACCAAACTGCGCCGTGAGCAGCTTCACGGCGCTTCCACCTGCTGCCGGTTCCAGCACGTACATCGTCGCGTACGACGCGTCGCAGATATCCGGCAACGACGGGCCGCCGAGTGCCTTCGCGATGGCCGTCACCGTATTGCTGTGTCCAACCACCAGCACCACGCCGCGCTGCTTGCGCACCGCTTCGGCCACCGCGGCGACGTGTGACGCCGACGAACCCGCAATCGGAACAACAGTGGGCGTGATGCCGAACTTCGCCGCCGTGGGGGCTGCTGTCTCCGCCGTGCGCTTGAACGACGTGACGATAATGGCATTGGGCGCCATGTGCGTTAACGCCTGCGACAGTGCGACCGCGCGTGACTGCCCGATTTCGCTCAGCGACGGATCGCGCTCCGTCTGCGACGCCTTCTCCGCGTGCCGAACCAGAATCACCAGCGACGGACCGTCCTGCGCGCGTAGTGTCGCGGCGCTCACCAGCGGTGCGCCAGTAAGCAGCGCACCCGTCAGCACGGTTGGCAATACGATGCCGCGCACCGCCAACTGTACGCCGATGCCAAGTGATCGCACGCGACACCACAGCGCGCCGCGCATCAGGCGCGCGACTTCTGCATGCCAACGCCAATCATCGCGATGCCGGCGGCTATGGCGATACCGCCAACCCACGTAGGCACGGCCTGCTTCTCGCTGACGGACGCCTGAATTGGCCCCATATCGATCACCGTCTTGTCCTTGGTGAATGAAAACCCGCGCAGCAGCACAAATCCGCCGGCCAGCAACAACACGATACCAACCACCGTCAGCCCCTTCATGACGCCTCTTGTGTGCGGGAAACTGCAGCCCTCAACCGACGAGCGCCACGTGCGCCCGCCGTTGGTCCCTCAGACAAGCACGCCGCGTGCCACACACCACCATTCCGCCGACCTTGCGCACCACTCGACAGCGATGCGTGGCGCACCAGGCTCAAGCTCAGCCGTTGAAAATCGCACTCGCTGCATCCCAGTTGATGCGCGCCAGCACGGCGTCGAGATAGGCCGCCCGACGGTCCTGATATTTGAGGTAGTAGGCGTGCTCCCACACATCCACCCCCACGATCGGCAGCTCACCGTCGAACAGCGGCGTATCCTGGTTGGGCAGCGCCCGCACCGCGACACGGTTCGTGGCGGTCTTCACCAGCCAGGTCCACCCCGAACCAAACTGCCCCAGACCGGCGGTCTTGAGCGCGGCCGCGCACGCCTCTGGCGAACCGAACTCGCGCGTGATGGACGCCGCCAAACGTCCGTTCGGCGCTGATGCGGTCGCCGCGCGCGGGGCCAACAACCCCCAGAACATCGCGTGGTTGGCATGACCGCCGCCGTTGTTTCGTAGCGGCGCCCGAACCGCCGCCGGCCAGCGCTGCAATCCCATCAGCAACTCGCCGAGTGTGTACTGATGCAGCTCGGCCTGCGTTTCGAGCGCCTTGTTCAGATTCGTCACATATGCCGCGTGATGCTTGTCGCGATGAATGCTCATCGTCAGCGCATCCACCGCCGGCTCGACGGCATTGTTGGCGTAGCCCAGTGCCGGGAGCGTGAATGGATACTTCTGCAGCAGCACGGGATCGACGACGTTTTTCGCGGGCATCGCTTCGTTCGGCAACCGGAGGTGTTCATCGCCGCGACGCGGCTCCCCCGCCGTTGCCGACTCCGACACAACAAGCGACATCGCCGCCGCTCCCGCCGCCGCTCCCGCTGCCTTCTGAATAAACCTCCGTCGATCCATCAACTCTCCAGCCCACCGTAATCCTGCAAATACTCCGTTCTTCTCTCAAAGCCCAAAACCCAAACTCGAAGCCCGACACCTGGTGGTTGGCTCCCGCTCGTCCGAACTCCAATCATCGCTCTCGCGCCAGTATCCCTAGTACCTGCTAAGGTAGCGCTCCAACTCCCACTCACTCACGTGACGGTTGTACTCGCGCCATTCACTACGCTTGGCCGCCAGAAACTGCTGGGTGACGTGCTCGCCCAACGCCCCCGTCACCACTTCGTTCTTCTCCAGTTCGTCGCACGCTTCGTTCAGATCCTGCGGCAGGTCGTCCACGCGAAGCCTGCGGCGCTCACGGAACGACATCTCCCAGATGTTCGTGTTGATCGGCTCGCGCCAGTCGGCTTCGGTGGCCACGCCATCCAGTCCCGCCGCCAGCATCACCGTCAACGCGAGATAGGGATTGGCACTCGGATCCGGCGTTCGCAGCTCCAGTCTCGTACCCGCGCCGCGACGTTCCGGCACGCGAATCATCGGCGAGCGATTACGCATGCTCCACGCCACGTTCACCGGCGCCTCGAATCCCGGTACCAATCGCTTGTAGGAGTTCACCAGCGGATTGGTGACCGCACACAGTGCACGCGCATGCTTGAGCAGCCCGCCGATGTAGTGCAGCGCCGTCTTGCTGAGCGCCCACTCGCGCTGCGGATCCCAGAACGCATTCTGCCCCGCCTTGAACAGCGATTGGTGCGTGTGCATCCCGCTGCCGTTCTGCCCGAACACCGGCTTGGGCATGAACGACGCAATCAACCCGAACTGTCGTGCCACCTGTTTCACGACAAATCGGAACGTCGCGATGTTGTCCGCCGTGCGCAGTGCGTCGGCGTAACGAAAGTCGATCTCGTGCTGCCCGTGCGCCACCTCGTGATGCGCACCTTCCACCTCGAACCCCATCTGTTCGAGCACGTCCACGATCGCGCGACGCGCATCCTCGCCCAGGTCCATCGGCGCGAGATCGAAGTAGCCGCCCACATCGTGCGTCTCGGTGCTGGGCCGTCCGTCCGCCGCCGCCTTGAACAGAAAGAACTCCGCTTCCATGCCGGCGTTCATCACGAATCCCTGACCCGCCGCCAACGCGAGCTGACGTTTGAGCACACCGCGCGGGTCGCCGGAGAAAGGTGTGCCGTCGGGCATGTTCACGTCGCAGATGAGCCGTCCCACGCGCGCCGACGGATCGCCCCACGGAAAGATCTGGAACGTGCGCAGATCGGGGAGCAGCAGCATGTCCGACTCTTCGACGCGCACGAATCCTTCGATGCTCGAGCCATCGAACATGATGTCGCCATGCAGCGCTTTCCTGAATTGCGACGACGGGATTTCGACGTTCTTGATGACGCCCAGAATGTCGGTGAACTGCAGTCGCAGAAATCGCACTTGCTGCGCATCGGCCAGCTCGAGAATATCACTCTCGGAAGCGCCGCTGAGGTCGGTCGGAACGATGGATCGGCTTGCTGGGGGCATGGCGACGAATGTTAGCGAGGCGTCAGCACCGTGCTAACTCAAACGACATCCCGGTCCGCGTTCTCAGTTCTGCGGCTTCGTCCACACCACCACCCATTTCGCGCTGGCTCGATTCGCGGCGCGTCCACGCACCCCCGTCGACGTTTCCGTGCACGGCACGTTCCGCGGCCACCGCGGCGCCAACGTCCCGGACCCCTCGCCGTACGACGCGCCGTACACTTCCACGGTCGCGACACGCTCCGGCCGTACGGCGTCGAGCGAGAATCCGGGCATCGGTCGTCCGTCGATGAACAGGCAGACCCCGCTGTCGAAGCGCAAACCGTTCGCGGACACCTCGTTCGAGAACTGCAACGCCAGCGTCAGCTGACCGCCCTTGGCCAGCAGTTCATCACCGCTCAGGAGCGCCGAGTTGGTGCCGCGCAAACGCAGCCGCTGGTTGAAGTCGGCCATCAGCGCGTCTCGCGCGGTGGGGGGTTCGCCATCGAAGGCGTCGAGCAGGCGCGAGGTCTCAGCGCGCTGTCTTTCGGTACGTCCACCAGGAACATCTGCTCGCTGAACCCGTCCGCGCTCACGCGCACCATGTACGACGACGGCTTGATGCCGAGCAGCTGGAATGCGCCGGCAGAATCGGTGCGCACGTCGCGCGAGGCGCCGAGCAGTTGTACGCGCGCGCCGGCGATCGACGCGATCTGCGACGATCCCTCCTGCATCCCGCCGATGATACCAAAGAAAGCCGATGCGGAGCGTGGTCATGCGATAGCCTTGGGCCGGCAGCTTGTCGAACTGAAAGCGACCGTCGCTCCCCGAGAGCGCGGAGCGGCGCTCGCCAGCGGCCAGAAGGTCCACGCGCGCTCCGCCGAGCGGCGCACCCGTCGCTGAATTAACCACCGTGCCGCGCAGCCGCGCCGACTGCGCCCCAATGCCACTCGTGGGAAGCGTGGCAACCACCAGCCCCGGTAGCAGCATCAGCATCGCCGTGCGGGACATGCGCACAGGAATGGATCTGGCGGCGCGTGAAGAGGCAGGAATGGAGAGCACGGACGACTGGAATCGTGAGAGACAGACATTCGGAGACGGACAGTCACCGCGGGAATCGCATGACATGTTGGGGGAGAACCCGTTTACGCTGCCGCCCCCGCTCCGGTACCTTACCTCCAACATGACTCCTCCGTCCAACTCCGGGCCTACCGCCCCTGCCGCCGGCGCACCCGCTCAGGGCGCCGGCTTTTGCGCTTCCTGCGGTGCGTCGCTGGCTGTCGGCGCGCGCTTTTGCCATCGCTGCGGCACACCATTCGGTCAGGGTGCGCCGACCGCGCGCGCCGCCGCCTCCAACAACTTGGCCACGATGCTGCCGTGGGGGGTCGCGTTTGTCGCGCTCCTCGCGCTGGTCGCCAACTTCGCCGGCAAGAACTTCGGCGCGGCCAAAGGCTCCGCTGTCGATGGCTCGGCGAACTCGCTCCCCACGGCCGCCATCGATGGTGCAGCGGGCAGTGCGCCAACGAGTGCCCCCGCCGCTCCGTTTGCCGGCGGCGCCGCGGCCGGCGCACGGGCGCCCGATATCGCCAACATGTCGCCCAGCGAGCGCGCCGTCCGGCTGTACAACCGGATCATGGAGTACTCGGAGGCCGGGAAGACCGATTCGGTCGGTTTCTTTGCGCCGATGGCCCTCGCGTCTCACGAGATGCTCGCCGCGCCAACCATCGACGAGCGCTACCACTACGGTCGCATCGCGGAAGTCACCGGCAACGCCGACATCGCCAAGGCCCAGGCCGACGCGATGCTCAAGGAACGTCCCACCAACCTCCTTGGTCTGCTGCTCGCCGCACGCGCGGCACGCCTTTCCAACGACAAGGCCGCCGAACGCGCCTTCAGTCAGTTGCTGCTGAAGACGGCGGACAAGGAACTCGCCACCACCAACGGCGACTACGACCTGCACCGGGCCGAGATCGATCGGGCGATCGCGGAAGCCAAAGCACTGAAGTGAGCTTCGGCTCCCGTCGGACCAGTGGAAGTATCGGCTCCGCTCCGCGACGCTGCGGAAGGGCTGTACTGACTGTGAGACCACACTACGTCGAGTTCGTGGAGTAATCCGCGAAGGCGGGGCATGTCGTGACTACGGCATCTGATATGCGCCACGCCGACACGCCCGAGCCCAAACCCGAGCGACCGACTGGCGCGCCCGCCGTTCTCGCCCAGTTCGTACGCGATCTCGCCAGCAGCACGCCAACCGTCCGCCAGTTGCTCGAGCGTGTTGCCGACACGGCCGCCGATCTGGTGCAGTGCGAAGGCAGCTGTGTGCTCGAGCTCAAGAGCGATGCCTTCGTCGTCGTCGCGCCGAGTGGCACGACGAAGATGTTCGACGGTCGCGAGTTCCGGATTCGCGAACACCCATCGCTCTTTCGCGAAGCGATCGCCTCGCGCCTGCCGGTGTGCACCAACGATGCGCAGACGGACCTTCGGGTCGATGAGCGTTTCCGCGAAGCGCTGAACGCCCGTCAGGTGGCCGTCGTCCCGATCATCGTCGAAGGCGCGGTCTCGGGCTTGCTGGTGTGCGTGAACACCGCGCACGGCGCCTTCACCCGCACAGACATCGACCTGCTCGGCCACCTTGCCGACCACAGTGCGCTCGTGCTGCGCAGTCAGCGACTGGTGCAACGCGCGGAGCTCGCCGCCATCGATGCGCGACACCGCGCCGAAGACGCCGCCAGCGCCGCCCACCGCAACGCCGTGCTGGCGCGCACGGCGCGCGTCCTCGCCGATTCGGTCACCCGCGAAGGCGTGTACGAAGGGCTCGCGCGCGTGCTCAGCGAAGAGCTGCAGGCGGGTGGGTTTGCGCTCTACGAGGCCAACCCGCAGCTCCGCACGGCCCGCCTCGAGTACCAGTGGGGCGCGGGCCTGATCGACGAGGAAGAGATCACGGCGAACTTCTGGCGCTCGCGGCTGGGTCAGGCACTCGACAGCGGCGTCTCGGATTTCATCGAAAGTCTCGCCGACGCGGTGTCCCCCGGAGAGGTCGACAACGCAGCGCCGTTGCAGGCGGCGGGACTGAACGCGGTCGCGCTCCTACCCCTCATGCTCGAGGAGCGAGCGCAAGGGCTGCTCTCGGTGCGCTATCGCGGCATCCATCGGTTTGATGACGACGAGCGCCAACTGCTGCGCGACATCGCCACACAGGTGGTGCTGGCCTTCCGCAATGCGGTCAACCTGGCTGAACTCGAACGACGCGCACAGCGATTGACCGCGCTCGCACGTGCGCAGCATCAGCTCACGCACGTGGTTGGCGAAGACACGTTGCCGCAGTCGATCGTCGATGCGGTGCGCGGCGTGATTCCAAATGCCGCCTGCGACATCTTCGCCGCGACCAGGCACGGGCTCACACGGGTACTGGCCACGCGCCACGGCGCATCGCAACTGCAGGCACCGGTGAGCGACCTCGAACTCGCGCTGGCGAACGAGACATTCACGACGGGGGTGTCTCGACTCGCCGTGCACACCGACGACACGCGATATTGGTCACGAGGCTCGTCCGAGCTGTGCGCCGTCGTCAAGTTCGGCGCGCGCAGCACCGGTGTGCTGCGGCTCCTCTCGCCGGAGCCCGACGCGTTCGATCTGCAGGACCTCGACCTGCTCACCATTCTGGCGCGTCAGGCCGGCACCGCCGTCGAAACGTCGCGTCTGTTCACGCTCTCCGACTTTCAACGCCAGCGCGCCGAAGGCGCCGCCGAACTGGCGCGGGTCACGCTGCAAGCAAGTTCGCTCGCCGACGGTGCGAATGAGCTGCTGCACGTCCTCGATCGTTTTGTGCCCTCCATCGGCAAGGCGATCGGTGTCGCGCGGGCGCGTGATGGCCTGATCGAATACGTCGCGGCCAGCGGCACACTCGATGTGTTGCGCGGCCACAGACCGGGGGGCAATCGCGGGGTCTCGTCCATCGCGCCCGACGGTCGTCCGCGCGAACTCACCTCGCTGCGTGACATCGCACCCGCCGCGCTCGCCGCCACCGTCCCCGACGAGTGGGGCTTCGTAGTGCCACTCGCGGCGCGCGAACGCACACTCGGCGTGCTCGTCGTCTCGTCGCCACGTACGGCGCCGCTGTTGCGTCGGGATCGCGTCACCCTCGAACGGCTGTCCACGTCATTGGCGCTGGCGCTCGATGCGTTGTTGCTGGACGAGGAAGAACGGCTTTCCCGCGAACGCGAACACCTGCTCGCCACCGCGCTCACCACCATCGATCACCCGATCTTCATTCTCGATCGCGTTGGCGTGCGCTACGCCAATCCCGCTGCGGCGCGCGAGTATGGCTGGTCGCAGGTGGAACTGATGGAGATGCGCTTCGAGCAGTTGGTGGTGAAGGTGCGCGCCACCGCGCCCGCGCCACTGGATGCGTCGCTGCTCGAAGAGGGCGTCAGTCTCACCGAGCATGTGCACCGTCGTCGCGACACCACCGAGTTCCCTGCCGCCGTCACCATCAGCCCGCTCACGTCGCAGGACGGTGAGCAACTCGGCCACGTGGTCAGCGTGCGGAACGTCAGCGCCGATCGCCGCATGGCCGAACAGCTGCGGCACACGGAGAAGATGGTGGCGCTGGGTGAACTGGTGGCCGGCGTGGCGCACGAGATCAACAATCCGCTCACCGGCATTTCCGCCTTTGCGCAACTGCTGCTCGAAGAACAGCTCGAAGGCGATCAGCGCGAGTCGGTGCAGCTCATCAAGCAGGAAAGCGACCGCGCGAAAACCGTCATTCGCGACCTGTTGATCTTTGCGCGCAAGACGGAGCCCGTCACGGCGCCGTTCAATCTCAACGATCTCATCGAACAGACGCTGCGCCTGCGCGCCTATCCGCTGCGCAGCGCCGGCGTGCGCGTGGCGTTGCAACTCGATGCCGCGCTGCCGCGTGTGCCCGGCGACCCGCAGAAGCTGCAGCAGGTGCTGCTGAACATCATTGCGAACGCCGAGTACGCGATGTCTGAGCGCGAGACGCGGTTGCTGACCGTGGCAACGCGGGTGGATGGCGCGCAGGCGGTGATTTCAGCGACGGATACCGGACGCGGCATGACACCCGAAGTAGGCCGCCGCATCTTCGAGCCGTTCTTCACCACCAAAGCCGAAGGACTCGGCACCGGACTCGGCTTGAGCGTCAGCTATGGCATCATTCAGGCGCATGGCGGTACGATCGACGTGCAGTCTGAGGTCGGCAGCGGAACCACGGTGACGATTGCGCTGCCGATCACCCCGCCGCCCGACGGAACCAGGACTGAGGATGTGCCCGTGCGGGTATTTGCGGACTCTCGTACCACTCTCTGATTGCGCGTATGAATTCGCCGACCATGTCCGACCCATTTACGGCCATCGACGCTGCTGCTGCCGCCATTGCCGACGACTCGCTGCGACGCATTCTCGTGGTCGACGACGAATCGACCATCCGCCTCGCGCTCAGTCGCTTCCTGCGCACGCGGGGCTTTGAAGTGGAAGTCGCCGATTCCGGGGCCGCCGCGCTCGAGCAGATCGAGCACCACAAGTTCGCGCTCATGCTCTGCGACCTGCGCATGCCCGGCATGAGCGGACTGGAGACCGTACCGCGTGCCCTCGCCGTCGACGGGGATCTGGGCGTCATCATGCTCACCGCCGTCAACGACGCGACCAGTGCCACCGAAGCGCTGTCGTCGGGTGCGTTCGACTACCTCCTCAAGCCCGTCGAACTGCCCGATCTGCAATCGGCCGTCGAACGGGCGATGCGCCGCCGCAGTCGAGCCATTGAACGCCGCGCCACCGATCGCCTCATCCGCGAGGAGGTCGCGTTGCGCACCGCCGAACTGGAACAGGAGAAGGGCGCCCTGCGCGCGCTCACCGTCAGCGTCGCGGAAACGCTGATCAACGCGATGGAAGCGAAGGACGTGTACCTGCGCGGCCACTCGCATCGCGTCGCGGAACTGGGCGCGCACATCGGACTCGAACTCGGACTCGATCACGTGCACGTCGATCGCGTGCGACTGGCCGGCCGACTGCACGATGTCGGCAAGATCGGCATTCGTGAGGCAGTGCTCAACAAGGCCGGCCCCCTCACCGAAGACGAGTTCAATCACGTCAAGGATCACGTCCGCTTTGGCGTCGAGATCCTGCGTCCGCTCCAACACCTTGGCGAGTCACTCGACTTCGTCCAGGATCACCACGAGCACTGGGACGGCAGCGGCTACCCGCGTGGACTCGCGGGCGACAACATCGCACTCGGCGGTCGCATTCTCACCGCGGCCGATGCATTTGACGCGCTCACGTCGCAGCGCGCCTACCGCGACCCGATGGCACCAACGACGACACTCGACTACCTGCGCACGCAGGCCGGACGGCTGCTCGAGCCGAGGGTGTACGAGGCGCTTCGGACGGTGGTGACACGGGGGGCGGTGCCGGGGATTCCGCGCGTCTGAAACGGCGCGAAGGGCCGGTGCCCGTCACCGGGAACTCTCAACGACCCAGTTCGGGGCTGTGAGCTGGAGTTTGGGGTTGGGAGTTGACCCGCAACCTCCAAGTGTCGGGTGGTGGGTTTGTGTTCTGGGCTCTGAGTCCTCGAGCCGATCCGGCCCACGCGCGCCAATGTCCGCCCAAGCGCCATCTCACAACCCAAAGCCCAAACCCGAAGCTGGAGACTTGGTGGTTGTCGGTCTTCCGGTCTCGCATTTGGTTGTGAGTGCGCCGTCTCAGTCTTCATTTTCGCTCCGTCGCTTGACGTAGCGCCTGAGTCTTTGTACTAGGGTGTGTGCAGAACGCGCGGCATTGTGTCAGCGATCATGTGCGACGCACATGCGGGAGCAGCGGCGCCGCGGAATCAGCTTCGCCGCAGCACCCGATACCCTGAGTTTTGACTATTTCGAAGGAGGAGGCGGTCATGCCGCGTGGTGACGAGATGTCTGAAGAGCTGCAGTTCGTCGATCGCGACGAACTGCGTGAGATGGGTGGATACGGCGGCTCCTCCTACGACGAAGAGGAAGAAGAGGACGGATACGGCCTCCCCTCCGAAGACGGCGATAGTCTGTGGGACAGCGCCGACGATACCGATGAAGACGACGATGACGACGATGACGATGGCTTCGAAGAGGAATCGGTCGACGAGGAAGACGAGGAGGATGATCTCTTCGGTCGTCCGATCGTGCGTCGTGGTCCCGGACGTCCTCCGAAGAATCCGGGCGCGCCTCGTCCTGCCCCCAAGGCCAAGCCGGCAGCGTCGGTAAAGGCTGAGGAGCCGGCCGCACCCGCGGCGCCCGCCGAACCCGCAGCCGCGCCGGAACCCAAGTCCGCCAAAGCTCCCAGGCCGCCAAAGGCAGCGAAAGAACCCGCGGCGCCTGCGGTACCCGCCCCCGCACCAGTCGCCAGTCCGCCCTCGGATGCGATGAAGAGCACCGCCAAGGCGGTGAAGCAGGCAGCGGTGCCGACCAAGGCGGTGCCGGTCAAGGCGCCCGCGAT
>Ga0105048_10016107_pt1 | contig 11568 bp, 8 predicted proteins | sample MAT05_FD_78382 | JGI IMG/M metagenome (GOLD analysis project Ga0105048, IMG submission 78382) | Freshwater microbial communities from Lake Fryxell liftoff mats and glacier meltwater in Antarctica - MAT-05 | ecosystem: Environmental > Aquatic > Freshwater > Ice > Liftoff microbial mat | place...
AAGTGCTGGCTGCGCTCGAGCTGGTTCCCGCTCCACACATATCGATCGCGGTCCGCGAGCACCCCGGGGGAGTACGACGCACGCACCTCGACTAGCCGATCCGCGTCGTCCCACATGAACTCGAAAAAGGGCGCTGCGCCGTTCCGCTCCATCGACCGCGGCCGCCCGGCGCCGATACCCATCGGCCAGAGATCCGGGATGCCGAGCGAAAATCCGGCGACGTCGACGAGCGGGATCAACCCCATTTCGACTGATCCTCCATGATCCGCTTGTTGTTCGCCAGCGCCTCGCCGGCGACGCTGTTGATCATCGTCGACGTGACGTGGAACGGGCCCGACGTGATGGTCTTGGTGCGCGCCAGCGCGAGCTGCTCGTACCAGGTGACCTCGAGCGTGCGCAACGCGGGCTCGATCGCGGGGAGCATCACGCCGCGCATCTCGCGATAGGTCCGCCGCATCGCGGCCGGCAGCTTGGTCGCGAGGATCGCCGCCTTGTCGCGCAGCCACTCCACCGGCTGTGTGGTCGGATCGAACGGCGCCGTGGTCGACGCGCCGGTCGTCGCCGTGGTGGTGCCGTCCTTGAGCGCCTTGAGCGCGTCCCAGTACTGGGCGGCGAGGTCCTTGTCGGCCTCGGCATCCAGGCCGTCCTTGAACCAGGTCATCACCCGCCTGCCCTGGGTGGAGGGCGTGTCGTCGTCCTCGGTGTCGCTGATGGGATGGACGTGCAAGCGGCCGCGACGGTGCATGACCGACGAGACCAGGACCGCGGGCATCTCGGTGCCGCGCCGCGCCGTCTGCGGATCGAGCGTCCCGACCGCGATGTCGTCCACCGCGTTCACCTTCTTGCCGTCGAGCGCGAACTTCATCGAGCCGGTGAAGATCGCGTCGACCGGCTTGACCATCTCGGGGAACGGCTTGAGCGCGTGGAGCTGCTCGAAGAACTGGATGAGCAGGTACTGGGTCGTGTGGTGCGACTGCCGATCGGCCATGCCGTGGTGGGTCGCGTCGCCGTGCTTGCCGATCCACAGCGCCGACTTGGTGGTGTCGGTGGGACGGACCGCGCCGTGCCAGAACTCGGCAGCCTCGGGCAGCGTGATGGTCGCGGCCTTGGTGGCCTCGCGCTCGATCTGCGCCTTCAGCTTGCCGTTGAGCTTGAAGCCGCCGGCTGGCTCCCACGGGCTGTCGCCGAAGCCATACGCGAACAGCAGGATCCGGGTCTGGGCGCGCACGTTCACGTCGCTCTGCGACGCGCCGGTGAACGTGTTGCTCAGCATCAGATCCCACAGGTCCTTGCCGGCCTTGTCGTACGCGACGATCGCGAGGTTGAGGCCGTTGAAGACCGCCTTCTTGAGCGGCGCGACCCGATCGAGCTTGCCGTCGGTGAGAATGTGCAGCTCGAAGTCGATGCTGCACCCGGTCGCGACCACGACGAAGCGCTGGAGCTTGCGCTCGAACGCCTCGACGTCGAGCTTCATGATCTGGCTCTCGCGCGAGTCGGCGCGCCGGCCCACCGGCTCGCTGGCGTCGATCGCCAGATCCTCGACCGCGTTGGTGAGGTCGGACCCGCGCTGGACCAGCCACGCCTTGAGCTTGTCGACCGCCGGCTTGAACGTGCCGTGCGCGGAGGTCTTGATGCTCGCGGCGCTGAAGGCGTTGATCCAGGTCGTGATCGCCGCGCCGACGTGGCGGACGTCCTCCTTCACCTGCGCGCCGATCAAGGTGCGGCCGTGGCCGGTCCCGGTCTTCTCGATGCGCTCGATCTCGGGCTTGGCCTTCTCGACGTGGAGCAGGTAGTCGACGAAGCGCGAGCCGAAGCCGATGGCGCTGGGCTGGTAGCCGCGGGTCGCGCCCGGCTTCACCTCGCGCGGCAGATCCTGCGCCGCGATCTCGGTGGCCAGCGCCTCGGCGGCGGGATCGATCCGCAGGCCGCGACCCGGCTCGCCCACGCTGGGCGAGGCGCTGCTGCCGTCGGTGCGCGGCCCGGTCTGCTGCAGCACGTGCACCAGCTCGTGGCGGAGCACGCGATCGCCGCTGTCGGTGCCGGGCGCGACGTCGGACGCGAGCAGCACGTGGCTGCCGGTGGTCAGCGCCCGGGCCCCAGCGGCGCGGGTCGCGCGCTCGGCGTCGCCCCCGGTGTGGAGCCGCACGTGGGTCAGATCCTGGCCGAGCTGGCCCTGATAGCGGGCCCGCTGCGGCGGCGACAGCGGCCGCCCGCCCGACAGCTCGACCCGCTCGGGGATCACGGCGCGGGTCGCGCCCTCGCGCGGCAGCGGCGCGGCGTCGAGGAACTGATCGCCCGTGCTCTCGATGTTGATCGGCTGCGGCTTCGGCAGCGTGTCGGTGTGCCAGGGCAGCGCGCCGTAGAGCCCGGCCAGCACGTCGTACATCACGCCCTGGGCGCTCTCGATCACCGGCGTGAACTGCTTGTTGATGAACAGCATCAGCCGATCGATGTACTTGGTCGGATCGCCGATCAGCTTGATGATCGCGTCGGAGATCAGCTTCACGACCTCGTCCCAGCGCGACACCGCCTGCAAGAGCGCCTTCACGACGGTGTAGCCGAGCGCGTACTTGCCGCCGAGCCGCTTGCCGACCATGTCGAGGAAGAACTCGACGACGTCGGTCATCGTCACGATGCGGTCGGGCAACCGCAGCCGGCCGATCGCCGCGACCATCCCGACGAACAGGTCCTTGACCCCGGCCATGATGCGATCGGGTAGGTGGTCCCAGTCGGCGATCAGCTCGGGGATCTGCGCGATCCAGTGCAGGTGGTCGACGACGAAGTCGAGGACCCGCGCCAGCAGCAGGTGCTCGAGCACGAACGCCTGGATGTCGTCGCGGACGTCGTGCCCGAACCCGACCGCGCGCCCGACCGCGCCGCCGATGGCGCGGCCGATCGAGCTGATCCGCCGCAGCACCCGACCGACGCCGCCCGAGGTCCGCCCGGTGTTGCGCTGCGGCGGCTTGGGCCGCGACAGGGTCTCGAGCCACTCGAGCCCGGGGTTGAGCAGGACGTTCTCGGCGATCTTCTCGAAGGACAGGTTGGTCGTGAACTCGGTCCAGATCTGATCGATCACGCCGGCCGGATCGCGGATGAACGCCTCGACCAGCTCGCGGAACTGCGGATCGGCGAGCACGCTGCCGACGCCGAGCACGACCCGCGCCGCCGCCGCCGCCTGGCCCGCGACCGGGAACAGCTCGGCGATGTCGAGCGCGACGCCCATCAGGAACACCGCGCCCGCCTCCATGCCCTCGGCCAGCTCCATGAGCTGCTCGACCGTGCCCGCCATCATCGCGGCGAACGCCAGCACCCGCATCGTCTCGTCGCCACGCTCGTTGTTGCGGATCTCGAGGGTCTCGCCGTCGCGATCGACCCGCAGCAGCAGGCGGCTGCCGTCGCCGCCCTTCATGTCGATGACCTCGTCGCCGATCATGCACAGCGACGGCAGCACGTCGGGGCCGTTCTGCTTCCGCATCGCCGGGTGGTAGACGAAGCTGGTCTCGACGCCGAGGATCTCCCAGGTGATGCCGTCGATCTTGAACGGGTGACCGGGCCCGAACGCGCCGCCGCCGATCGCGTTGATCCCGCCCGGGTTCTCGATCGTGCCGTCGCCGCCGACGCCGACGATCCCGAACTCCTCGCGGTGCGCCGCCATCGCGGCGAACAGGCCGTCGTACGTGTTCTGCAGCGCCAGCTTGCGATCAGGCACCCACGCCGAGGCCGGCAGCTCGGCTGCGTTCAGGAACCTGTCCAGCGCCGGCGAGGTGTCGAGGAACGCGAGGGTGTCCTGGAGCGGCAGGAGCCACGCCCACGCGACCGCGCGATCCCAGCCGCGCATCGTCCAGTCGGCGCCGTCCAGCTTGACCACCTTGTCGCGCAGGCGGTACGCGACGCTGAGCATGGCTGCGGCCTGGTGCGACTCGCGCTCCTGCGGGGCGCTGAGCCAGTGCTTCACCTGGTCGATCTCGACCCAGCGCTTGTTGGCGTCCGAGACGAAGTCCTCGTTCTCGATGGTCCACACGAAGTGGCTCATCAGGTTGTCGAGCCCGGTCTCGGCGGCCGAGCGCGCGAACACCTCGCGGCCGTGGACCTCGACCTTCTCCCACGCGTTCGCGGTCGGGTCGTACTTGTCGAGGTACGGCAGCACCACCACCGTCACCACCCGCTGGCGCTCATGCACCAGGGCGGCGCGCTCGCGATCGACCAGGTGCGACCACTGCTGCGCGCGATCGGCGCTCAGGGTGTCGGCCAGCGACGCGCCCACGAGCGCGGTGCGCAGCTCCTCGCGACGCCGGGTCGCGACCGGGAGCACGCGCTTCCACACCGCCAGCCAGTCGGCGTCGTTCATCGCGGTGATCGCCGCCGCGGCCGGGGTGGTGCCGCCGCCCGGATCGGTCCTGGCGTAGGTCTCGAGCAAGGCGTCGATCGCCGGCACCCGCCGGAAGCCGAGGTTGCGCGGCTGCCACAGCGCGGCGCTGACCGCGTCGGTGAGCCGGGCGAACCAGCCGACCCAGGCGTCGTCGGGCAGCGCGGTCAGCTCGGCGGCGGTCGGCGGCTTGGTCGGCGCGATCACGTCGACCGCGGCGTACTCGGCGAGCCTGGCGTTGACCTCGGGGATCGCCTTGAGCGACAGGATCCGGCGCAGCTGGAGTGCGTTGACGTCGGTCGCGGTCAGGCGCACCCACCACGACCACCACGCCGCGTCGGTCATCTTGGCGAACTGATCGGCGGTGGGGGCCGACTCGCCGACCACCGGATCCACCGTCGCGAACCGGGCGAGCAGCGCGTTGACCGCCGGGATGGCCTTGAGGAAGCGCGCCAGCCCGGTCGGCGTCGGGATGCGCCACAGCACCAGGTCGGGGTGGATCTGGTTGGCCGGGACCAACCAGTTGTCCCAGCCCGCGACGGTGGCGCGGGTGATCGGGTGGTGCTTGATGAGCTGGTAGAGGATCGTGCGCGCGCCCGGCGCCGGCGCCGCCGGATCGTTGGGCCGGTACAGGTAGAGGAAGCCGTCGGGCTCGATGGCGTGCCGCAGCGGTCGCGCGACCGACTCGCGCTCGGTGGTCGTGGCCTGGTTGAGGATCGGCACCTGCGACAGCTCGAACTTCTTACCCTCGGCGCCGGCCAGGCGGGTGTCGATGCGATCGGCGACGCGGCGGTAGTGATCGCCCTGGAAGAACAGGATGAGCTGCTCGATCGTGAACTGCTCCCAGCCCTCGATCTGCCCGCCGCCCATGTCGTCGGCGAGCTTCGACAGCGGCATCCACGACTGCGGCAGGAACGGCGCCGCGATCGCGAGCACGTCGTCCTGCTGGCTGCCCTTCTTCCACTTCTCCTGGGCGATGGTGATCGGCCGCAGCAGGTTGGCGAGCTCGTCCATCCCGGTCGCGGCGGCGATCTCGAGCAGGCCGCGGGCGCTGCGGCCGCGGTGCATGAGGCGCAGATCGTCGCCCGGCCACGCCGCGGTCGGCGCGGTCAGCTTGCCGACCGGCGCGGTCCACTGCGCGACGAAGTCGGTGTCGGCCTGGGCGCTGTAGCCGGCGATCGTCTCCTGGTACGCGAGCAGTGACGCGACGAGCCAGGTGCCCTGGGCCAGCTGCGGGTTGCGATCGACCGGGACCTGGTTGGCGTCGAAGGCGAGCGGCTTGCCCGGGACGTTCCAGGCGCGGCTGATGCGCTCGAGGAGCTTGCCCTGGATGCCGCGGACCAGTGCCGTGAGCGTGGCGGCCGCGACGCCGACCCGGGCCGCGTGGTGCGCGGCGTCGGGCAGCGAGCCGTCGTCGGCGCGCTGGTAGAACCCGCGGGCCAGCGCGAGCAGGCCGCTGGTCACGCCCGGGTACGGCTCGGGCGTGGCCGCCGCGTACGCGCGCAGCGTGTCGGCGGTGAGGCCGCGCTTGGCGGCCTCGGCGAGCTCCGCGTTGCTGCTGGCGCGGTCGGCCAGCCCGCCCAGGCGATAGAGGTCGAGGACGTACAGCGCGAGGCCGTGCAGCGCCGGCGCGACGTCGCGGACCAGGAGGTGGCGGGTCTCGGCGGTGCCGCCGAAGCTGAGGTCGGTGCCGCCCTTGATCGCGTCGCCGCGCTTGGCGACCGCCTCGGTCCAGGCGATCAGCCGCGCTGACACCGTGAGGCGGGTGTCGAGCGCGTCGTTGCGCGTGACCACCAGGACCGAGCCGTCGGCGGGCGCGGTGAGCTGGGCCAGGCGGTAGCGCTCGATCCCGACGACGGCCTCGATCGCCGCCCACTGCAGCTCGTTGGGCAGGAAGGTCTCGGCCTTGATCTCGTCGTCGATGAGGCTCGGCAGATCGGTCGCGAGCTGCTTGCGGGCGGCTCCGCTGACGTCGGAGATCGGCGTCTCGAGCGCGTCCTTGAAGACGCCGATCAGGTAGGCCGCGGTGTACGCGTAGAGCTTGGCCGGGCGAGCCTCGCCGAGCTGCTTCAGGTGCTGCCAGTTCCAGACGATGCGATCGAGCAGGTAGTCGACGCCGACCCGGGTGACGAAGCTGTCGTAGACCGCGGCGCGGCGGACTCCCGACTCGGTGTCGTCGTGGAGGCGCAAGAGCCGGGCCGCCGCGGCGATCTTGCCGGCGAGCTTGAGCCCGTCGTACAGCGCCGATCGCGCCAGCGGTCGCAGCCCGGCGAGCTTGGGCGCCGCCGCGGTCCCGACCGCGAGGATCGGATCGGCGGTGTCGCCGGTGACGTGGCCGGCGCGATCGTTCCAGAACGCGTTGGCGTCGACCGCCGCGCGCAGGCCGGCCACCAGCGCGTCGATGGTGTCGGCGGCGGCGCTGTCGCCGCGGGTGCGCGCGATGACGGCCCACGCCGCGACGAAGGCGTCGGTGGCCATCGTGACGACGGTGTCGGTGAACGGCGCGTCCCAGCGGAACGGCTCCGCGGTGCCCGCGACGTCGTGGACGCGGACGCGCCCTGCCTCGTCCGCCTCGCCGCTCTGCTGGACCACGTGCGCGACCTCGTGGACCAGGACCGGGAACGTCGCGCTCGCGCCCGCCGACTCGCCGCGGCCGAGGTACACGTGGGCGCCACTCGCGACGCCGCGCGTTCCGCGCGTCGCGGCGGCCGCCGCCGGGCCTTCATGCACGCGCACCGCGGCGAGGTCAGCGGCGAAGACCCGCTCGAGCCTCCCACGCGCGTCGCCCGGCAGCGGTCGCCCGGCGCCGCCGAGTCGTCGAGCCGGTGGCGCGGCCGACAGCTCGCGCGGCGCGACCTTGGCGCCGCTCTTCGCGCGCGCGACCGCGCGGTGAGCTTCGGACTCGTGCCGCGCGCGAGGGACCGGCCCTGCCTTCTTCATGGCCCCTCAACACTGGTATCACGATCCGCCGTGTACCGAGGACGGGAGTGGAGCCCATGAGCTCGCGGTGGCGGCGTCGGCGTGGAGCCGGACCAGGCTCTGCGTCACCAGCGACAGATCGTAGTTGCTTGCCACTCAATCCGCTCCACCGCTGATCGCAGCGCCATGGTCCTTCAAGAGCGGGGGCGCGGCATCAGCGAACGGATCGGGCTCCAGCGCGAAGAAGCGCTCTTGGTACTCGCGGTCGAGCTCGCGGAGGCGCTCCTCGGCGTCGGGGTCGGGGTCGACGAGCGCGTCTTGGGCGCGGCGCAGCTCGTCGATCTTCCGTCGCAGACCGGTTGTGTGAGCCGGACTGTCTGCACGCTTGCCACTCGGCGGCGGCACGGGCGATGTCGACGGTACCACGGCATCGACCGCCGCCGCGATCACCGACCGCGGCGCATCGACCGGTCCCGCGTCGCGAACCGGCGCGCGGTCGACCACCGGCTGTGGTCCGGGCGCCTGGTCGCCGCGGCACGCGATCACAACGAGCAGCAGGAGAGCAGCGCCCCGCATCATGGCGATGACGGGCCCGACGGTGGCGCCGCCGCCGCCGCGCCGGCATGCAGGTGACCGGCGATCTCGATCAACACCATGAGCCGCGTCGCTCGCTGCGGTACCGCGTTGGCGTGCTCGACGGCACGGACGATGTCGCCGGTGACGAGCCGCGCCCGCGCGAGGTCCGCGTACAGACCGATGCGCCGGGGCTCGTCCTGTTCACCCGCGACGTGGGCCTCGACGAACGCCAAGATCTTCTCGGCGTAGCTGCGTCGATCCGTGTCCTCCCGCGTCGGAACCGGAAGCTCGAAGGCCAGGTAATACCGGGCAACCGCGAGCATGTTCTGCAGGTGGTCGGGCTTCCATTCGCCGTCCCAGGCATCCTTGACGATCTTGTCGGCGCTCTCGTGGTCCTTGCCAGCGAGCGCGGCTCGGATGAGCTGCTCGGTGCCGCCCATGGGGATGGCCGCGAGCACCTTCCGCGCGAGCGCGGCGGCCTTGGCGCCGTCGCCGAGGCTGGCGTAGATAGCTGCCGCCTCGGAGAGGTGCGCGCCCCGGAGCAACTTGTCCTTCTTTGCCAGTCGCACCGCGAGCGTCAGTGCTCGGCGAGCTCGCTTGCGGTCCGCCCCTTCCGCCCACGCGTGCGCAACAGCGAGCCAGCCCGCAGCGTCACCTCCTCCTGACGCCTCGACCGCCCAGCCCTCGGCGCGCTCGAGGTGTCCGGTGCGCACCAGATCCTCCGCCACATGCTGCGCGCAGATCCATCGATCGTCACCATCGAGACGTCGGAACGTTCGGGCGGCGCGGCGCTCATCGCCGAGCAGCTCGAACGTTCGGACCACATCGTCCAGGTAGAGTTCTTCGCCCTCGAGCTTGGCGAACGCCAGGTCGGCCTGCTCCACCAGCCTGGTAGCCCGGGGTGCATCGCCGGCCGCGATCGCGAGCCGCGCGACGGCCGCCTGGTGCACCGACTTCACCGCGAGGCGCTCCATCTCGGCCACCGACGCGCGCGCTGAGGTGTAGAGCCCCGCCTTCACGAGGTCCTCGGTCAGCGACCATCGCAGCTCGAACGTCGCATCGAGCTGAAGCTCATGCTCGACGACCGCGAGCAGTGCCGTCTCGGTCGGCTTGTCATCGGCTTCCACGCGACCTGCTCCGATCGTCATCGCCAGCAGCACCGTCAGCCCCACGTTACCTGGAAGGATCAAAGCCTGCACCACCGGTCTCCATCCTCTCGTTGTTCCACTTCACGGCGAGGTCCAAAGGACGTTTCGTGTTCGGTGCGTCCAGTCGGTGCGTGGTCGTTGGCAGCTTACCCAGCTCCGCGGTGAAGTTGTCGTACTCGACCTCCTTCGTCGCAAGCGCCTCCTTCAGCTTGGTCTGCATCTCGTCCCTCATCTATTTGTAGGTCCTGCAGCTCGCCGTGAAGATCTTGTCGGCGAACTCGTCGCGGAGGATCTTGTTGCCGGCCACGTCGAGCGGCTTGTTGTCCTGCTTCGACGCGCGCAACAGCTCCTTGCTCGCCAACAGCTTTCGCCATTCGAGCTTGCTGAGAGGCCCGCCCAGCCCTTCGTAGAAGTGGTTGTCGACCGAATGCCCCGGCGCGGACTTGTTCTTGTTCTCGACGCTCTCGTCGGGCTCGGCGTGGATGTGCACGTCGCTCCGGTGGGTGTGCTTGGCGAGCAGGATCGTCGGCATCTCGGCGCCGCGGCCCGTCTCCAACTTCTCGACCTGGATGCCCTTGATCGTGGTCACGCCGCTGGCGTCGCCGGACACGCCCGGATAGTAGTCGCTCGCGGCGCGACCTCGTGGGCCAGCAAGACGAAGCCGGCCTCGCCGGTCAGCTCCGACTCCGGCAGATCCAGGTACACGTCGCGCCCCGCCGCGAAGCCGCGCGCCGCGAGCCCCCGCGTCGCGGCGGCGGCGTTGGCGTGGATCCGCACTACAACGCTTGCCGGATCATCGCGAAGTCGATCACGACCGGCGGTTCGGCGCTGCTGAACCGCGAATACTGCGCCAGCACCCCGTCGAGGCAGCGCTGGATCGCGGCGACGTCGATGCTGGCGTCGCCCCTCGTGTGCAGCACCGTCGAGCGGGTGAAGCGATCGGCCGACTCGTAGCGACGATCGACATCGCCCCACGTCGTGCGCAACGCGATCGCCGCGTCTCGCCCCGGGCCGCCGTCCTCGAAGCACTGCACCACGTCGGGATAATGCTCGACCAGGAACTGCTCGAGCAGCACCGCCGACGTGCAGCCCTGCCGGAACGTCATCGAACCTACCTCGACCGATCCCAGCGGGCTCGACGCCCGCTGCAACGTCGCGTCGCGCACGCCATGATCGACGCACGTCACCGCCGCCGCCTTCGATGCGCGCCGCAGGTACTTGATGTCGATCGCCCCGTCCTCGTCGGGGGCGCGGCGATCGCGACGACACCGATGACGAACCTGCGCACTGCTGGAGGCTAGTCGCGCGGTTGGCGATCGGCAAGCGTGGTGGCCATTGCGGCCTCCTCATCGGTGTGTGAATAATCGAGTATGCGATGCCGGGTGGTGGTGATGGCCGCGACGTTGATGACGGCAGCGTGCGCCGGCGACGGTTCGCCGCCAGTACGAAGCCCCGCCGACCCGCTCGCGACGAAGTTCGAGCGCGCGCTGGTGCTGGCCGAGGCCGTCGCCGCGGCGACCGACGAGCCGGGCGACTGTGACGCGGCGACGACGCGCCTCGACGCGATCGACGCGGGTCCGGACGGCGATGCGATGACGGTGCTGCTCGCCGATCCGCGCTGGCCGACCGATGGCCTGGCGTTGAAGCAACGCGAGGACGCGCGCGGCCAAGCCTACGCCGAGCGCCTGATGGCCGCGCTCGATCGCTGCGGCGACCACGCCCGGTTCATGGACGCACTGACGCGGATCGGGTTGGTGCCGCGCAAGGTGAGCGACGACCGGTGACCGACGACGACGGCCTGGCGCTGCTGCTGACCGTCGCGATCGCGGCGCCCGACGACGCCGAGGCCGCGACGATGGCGCCGCACCTCGCGCCGCTCGCGGCACGGCTGCGCGCGGGTGGGCTGGTGCCGGAGACCTGGACGGGCCCGGTCGCCGATGCGCCGACCCCGTCGCACCTCGACCTGACCGGCGCCGATCGCCACGGCGACACGGTCGAGGTCGAGGAGTGGTATCGCACCGACGCCGAGCTGCTGATCGGGTGGCGGCGCGCCGAGGGTCGGTTCCCCGACGACCTGATCGCCGCGGTCGAGCAAGCGATCCTCGCGGTCGCCGCGGCGTTGCCCCCTGGCGCGGCGCTCGCGCCTCGTACCGGTCTGCGCCTCGGGCACATGAGCTGGCCGCGGCTGCGGCCCCCGCGATCGCTGACGAGCTGGGCGCCGGGTGCGCTGCTCGACGTGATCGATCGCCGCTGCCCGCGCTGGGTCGATCTCGGCGACGAGCTGGCGCGCGTGCTCGCCGCCGCCGTGCCCGCCTCGGCAGTCCGCGCCGATCTCGACGACCTCACCGTGCTGCGCTGGGCCCGCGATCCGCTCGATCGGGCCGAGCTCGTCCGGGCCGCGACGCTGCACGAGCGGTGGTTGACGACCGTGCTCGGCGCGCCGATCGATCGCGACTGGAACCGGCATGGCGATCGCGAGGCCGAGCGCCCCGAGCGCTTCGTCCGGCTCGCCGTCGACGATCGCGGACAGGTCGATCCGGTGGCCTGGGCCGCGCTCGA
>Ga0105048_10016108_pt1 | contig 11568 bp, 11 predicted proteins | sample MAT05_FD_78382 | JGI IMG/M metagenome (GOLD analysis project Ga0105048, IMG submission 78382) | Freshwater microbial communities from Lake Fryxell liftoff mats and glacier meltwater in Antarctica - MAT-05 | ecosystem: Environmental > Aquatic > Freshwater > Ice > Liftoff microbial mat | place...
CGTGACCGAGCGGGGTGCTGCGGATGCATTGCGCGGCGATGACCTCCGTGCGTCGTGGTTCCGGGGCGCCGGCGTGCTGCACATCCCGGCGTACTCGCTCTTCCACCAGCCGCTGGCGTCGGCCGCCGCCCGGGCCGCCGAGATGGTACTCGTGAGCGGGTCGCTGGTGTCCGTGGACCTCGCCTCGGCGGGTCCCTTGCGGACCTTTGGGGCGACGGCCGCCCGGGATGCGCTCCGGGCGCTGCGGCCGGATGTCCTGTTCGCCAACCGGGACGAGGCCACGGCGCTCACCGGCGACCGCCGCCGCTCCCTCCTGTCGCTGCTCGATGTGGCACCCCTGGTGGTGGTCAAGGAGGGCGCAGACGGCTGCCGCATCCTGTGGCTCGATCCGGCATCGGGCGATCATCAGCGACTGGACATCGCCACCACGCCCATCCCCGCCAGGGACACCACGGGTGCCGGCGATGCGTTCGCGGCTGGCTTCCTGTATGCGCTGTTGGTGCGCCCGGGTGCCGCGGTGCGCCCGGGTGCCGCGGTGCGCCTGGGCACCGGCTCCCCACGCGACGCCGCGACCCTTCGACGTGCGGCCCTGGCCGGTCACCGGAGCGCATCGAACCTCCTCCGGGCACCCCGGATCGATCTCGGCCTGTAGCCCGGATGGGCCAGCAGATCCTGCTGGATGGCGGTGTCGAGACCGGCGGCGGCGGCCTGCATGCGGTGGCCGCGAGTCTCCAGGGCCGCCGGAACTCCGTGTCTTCCGGGAGTCACGTCATCTATTTCGTGGCCGAGACAGGTGGTGTCGGCTGCTACTACCAGGCCCGTTCGCTGTTCGTGATCGCCAACATCCGTAACGGGTAGCGCCCGCACGTCCCGGCCGGGTCACATGGCCCGGCCGGGACAGGTCGTCCCCGGGACCGGTCGTGGTGATGACTATCATCGGGACGACATGACACACCCCCTCATCCGCCTGTCCGCCGAGGTCTCCCGGGCGCTCGCCGACGGAGCCCCCGTCGTGGCCCTCGAGTCGACCCTCATCACCCATGGCCTGGCGTACCCTGCCAACCTGGATGCCGCCCAGCGCTCCGAGGCGGCGGTGCGCGCGGCCGGCGCCATCCCCGCGACGATCGCGACCCACGACGGTCGGATCCGCGTCGGCATCGACGCCCAACAGCTGGAGCAGCTGGCCCAGGCTCGCGGCGTGGCCAAGGTGTCCCGCCAGAACCTGTCGGGCGTTCTAGGGCAGCCGGGGTGGGCCGGGACCACGGTCGCGGCGACCATGATCGGTGCGGCGCTGGCGGGTATCCGGGTATTCGCGACGGGCGGTATCGGAGGTGTCCATCGGGGTGGTGAGGACTCCCTGGACATCTCGGCGGACCTGGACGCGCTCGCGCGCACGCCGGTGGCCGTGGTCTGTGCGGGGCCGAAGTCGATCCTGGATGTCGGTCGGACGCTGGAGGTCCTCGAGACCCGCGGCGTGCCCGTGGTGGGCTGGGGCACCCACGAGCTGCCCGGCTTCTACAGCCGGACGAGCGGCCACCGGGCGCCGCTGCGAGTCGATGATGCTGGCGAGGGCGCGGCACTCATGCAGCGTCACGCGGCACTCGGCCTGGGCAGCGGCATCCTGTTCTGCGTGCCTCTGCCGGAGTCGGCCGCGATCCCCCAGGCGGAGATCGAGCGGGTCATCGCGGCCGCCGTCGCGGACGTGGAGGCGCAGGGCATCCACGGCCCTGCCTCGACCCCGGCCGTGCTCAGCCGGGTGGCGGAACTGACGAACGGCCGGTCGGTGGTCGCGAACCTGGCCCTCATCGAGCACGACGCGGCCGTGGCGGCCAGCCTCGCGGTGGCCCTCGCGGGAGTGGCCTGAGCCGGGCGCCGACGGGCAGCCGTAAGCCGTCGGCGGACGGCCTCATCGGGGTGGACGGCGACAGCCGGTTGGGACCGGCGACCCTTGTTGGACGTTCATTGGACGGTGCCCGCGGAGGATGGCCCTCGACAGCGGCGGTCCGTGCACCCAGGTGTGACCGCCCGGCAGTGAAGGAGACATGCGTCACGAAACGTGGGCCCCACGCGCCGATCCCTGCTCATCCCTGTCCAGCATCCCCACGTCCAGGTGCCGTCGGGTCGCCTGACCCGGCCGTCCTGTCCGGCGGCCGCGACCGCCGCGATCTCGCCACGGAGGTTCCCATGCATCGACCCTCGATCCGGTTCGCGCTCTCGCGTGCCGTCGTGCTCGCCCTGTCGCTGGTCCTTCTGGTCGCGAGCCAGGGGTCGGCCGCATCCACCTGGAGCCGGCTCCTCGCCGACTGGGGCAGCGTGACCGGTGCTGCGCCCGGCCCGTCGTCCGGGCTCTACGCCGCTACGTTCACCTACGCGTCCGGCAAGTACCGGGCACGGATCTATCGACTCGCCAGGGACGGCAGCACGGTATGGACCAGGCAGCTGTCCGCGGCGGAGTACATCGACGCCGGCCAGGTGATGGGACTCGTGTCCGACGGCTCCGGTGTCTACGTGAGCTACCGGGTCAAGTCCTGGCCAGAGCCGCTGCAGTACCAGGTCCGGAAGTACGACCCCGCTGGCAAGCTCACGTGGAAGGCTGCATGGAGCGGCGTCGTCGAGGGCGAGGGCGGCCTCATCGGCGTCGCTGGCGGCACCGTGTACGTGGCCTACCACGACGACCTCGGGCACCGCGACCTCATCAGGCGCTATGCCACTGATACAGGTGATCAGAAGCCCACCTTGGAGCTGGCGCTCGATGCCCGCCTGTACCAGAAGACCCTCAGTGGCTTCGTGGCGACTTCGGGTGGCTTGTACCTGGCCAGTCCGGGCGCGCTGTGGAACGAGGATAAGATCTATCTCACGAAGGTGGCGCTCGACGGGACCACCAGATGGTCCAGCACCATCAGTCGGACCGGAGACGACCTCGAGGTCGGCACGCTCTCCGTCGACAACTCGAGCCTGGTCCTGGCATATTCCGTCGTGTCGACGGACATCATCCGACTCGTGCGCTACTCCCTGGGCGGCACGAAGCGCTGGACGGCCAAGGCACCCGGGACCTACACGCCCACGGGAGCCACATCCGGCAGCGCCGCGTACTCCGCGACGATGCACAACACCAATACCAAGAGCGCCCAGACGATCGTTGCCCGATATAGCAGTTCCGGCGCCGTCACACAGCGCCGCGAGGTCGGCACGTCAGGCTCCGACCTGGCCAGCCAGATCGTGGTCTCGGGTGGATACCTGTACCTCGTCGGCTCCACGACGACTGGCGGCTCCGACCATCGGCCGCTCGTGATGCGTGTCGCGGCGCCGTGATGGCGTCACAGCCGCGGTGTCACCGGACGCCGTGACGGAGCGGCGGTGCCCCTGTCGCGTCGACCCCGACACGCCATTGGACGTTCGTTGGACGCCTCTCGCCGAGCATCACTGCAGATCGGGGTGTTGTCCCCCGACCCAGCGGCCCAGTGGGCGGAGGATCCAGATGTCCGGGACCAAGGCGGGCGCCGCGTGGCGTTCGCTCCTTCTCGGCGGGGCGCTCATCGCGTCGGCTGCCATACCGGCCCAGGCGGCCACCACCTGGAGCAAGATCCTGCCCCAGGAGAACAAGGCACAGGGAGTCGCTGCTGCCCCCGACGGTGGGGCATACGTGGTAGCGAGCCCGACGTATGGCCCGGGTACAGCGGTCCTGGTCCGGTACTCCAAGACCGGCAGCAAGCAGTGGTCGAAGAGTCTGGGCGACACCGATACCCAGGCACTCGGTCTTGTCTCCGACACCTCGGGCAACGCGTATGTCCAGCTGTACCACCGGACGCGCGACACCGAGGGCATCCCACACATCGTGCAGCAGGTCACGAAGAGCGGCGCGCTCGGCTGGACGGCCACATGGCACCACGACTACGCTGCGATCGGCGACGCCATCGCCCTCTACTCCGGCCGGGTCTATGTGGCCCAGTTCGACCAGGGGGTGGCTGACACCAACGTCCGTTCGTTCCGCACCAGCGACGGCAAGGCCTCCCCGGTCGTGACCCTGCCGTGGGGCACAGGGCTGACGGACCGGCCCGTCGACCTGGCCGTCACATCCAGCGGGATGTTCCTCCTGGGCACCAACGGCCAGCTCCTCGCGCTCAAGTTGGATGGCACGGTCCGTTGGTCCAAGCAGTTGCCCGGTCAGCTCGAGATCGGTGCTGGGTTGGCCGCCGACAGCGCCGGCTTCAGCGTGGCGTACTCGGTAGACAGATACGTGCTGCACGTGCGGCGCTATTCGCTCTCGGGTTCCCAGAAGTGGGACAAGGTCGTGCCCGATCTCCACTGGATCACATCCCTCACGACCTCGGGAGGCAACACCTATGTCGCGTACTCCAAGCGCGTGAACGACAAGGTGAAGAGCCAGGTCGTGGTGACCCGGTACGACAAGAACGGCGTCAAGAAGGCGAGCGTCACCGCCGGGACCAACTACGACGACACAGCCTGGTTCGTGCTGGTCTCGGGCAGCTCTGTGTACGTTGCAGGGTACGCCTGGACCGTTCCCGAAAAGCCCCTGATCATCCGGATGCAGCGACCCTGAGCCTGACCCGAAGCCATATCCAGCCACGCAGCGCGTGGCTGGATGAGCCACAGCCCGCACGTGGGCGACCCGTGGCGTGCTCGCCCACCGAGTCCCCCGCGGTACCCTACGGGGCGTGACCCAACCGACCACGCGCCCCGACAGCACCCGCTCCATCGACGGCATCGCCGCCGCCTTTGCCGAGCACGACTACGTCAGCGACCGCGCCCTCGCGACGGTCATCTTCCTGGGCCTCGAGCTGGGTCGGCCGATCCTGCTCGAGGGCGAGGCCGGCGTGGGCAAGACGGAGGTCGCCAAGGTCCTCTCGAGCGTCCTGGGGAGTCGACTCATCCGGCTCCAGTGCTACGAGGGCCTGGACGTCACGACCGCGGTCTACGAGTGGAACTACCCCCGCCAGATGCTGGAGATCCGGCTCCGTGAGGCGCGTGGCGAGGGCAACCAGGAGTCGACGGTGCACGACATCTTCGGCCCCGACTTCCTCATCAAGCGGCCGCTGCTCCAGGCGCTGGAGTCGACCGATGGCGCCGCCCCGGTGCTGCTCATCGATGAGATCGACCGCGCCGATGAGGAGTTCGAGGCGTACCTGCTGGAGATCCTGTCCGACTTCCAGGTGACGGTGCCGGAGATCGGCACCATCCGGGCCGCGCAGCCGCCGCGGGTCATCCTGACCTCGAATCGCACGCGTGAGGTCCACGATGCCCTGAAGCGTCGCTGCCTGTATCACTGGATCGACTACCCCACGATGGACAAGGAGTACGCCATCGTCCAGGCGCGCCTGCCAGGCATGGATACGCGACTGGCGCGCCAGGTCGTCGGGTTCGTCCAGCGACTGCGCCAGACGGAGCTGACCAAGCTGCCGGGTGTCGCGGAGACCCTCGATTGGGCGGCCGCGTTGATGGCCCTCGGTGCACCCCACCTGTCGCCGGAGGTCATCGACCCCACCCTGGGTGTGTTGCTCAAATACCAGGAGGACGTGCGCGCCATCCGCGGCGATCGGGCGGCGGCGTTCCTGGCAGAGGTCCAGGCAGCTGGACCGGCCTGATCGGGCCCAGGCGAGCGGCGACCTCCTCGTCCCGCCGCCCTCGGTCTCGGGGCCGGCGTTCCTGGGCAGCGTCCTGGGCTTTGGCCGGGAGCTCAAGCGACAGGGCCTGACGGCCGACCTCGCCGCAGTGCTGGACTTCGTGCGTGCCCTGGACCTCGTCGACATCGGCGCTCGGGATGAGGTGCGTGCGGCCGGTGCCGCGCTGTTCGTGCGCCGCCGCGACGAGATCGAACCCTACGAGCAGGCATTCGAGCGGTTCTGGCGCGGCCGACCCGGGGCGCTGCCGGAGATGCCCCAGCTGGCCAGCGACCGGGAGGAGGACGGGGCACCACCGCGGCCGTCGCCGGAGTCACTGCCGAATGACGCCGCCGCCATGACCACGGGCATCGTGCGCGATACCGCATCCATCGACGACGGGGAAGCGGCGCCGGAGGACACGCTGCCAGCCGAGACCGCGTGGAGCGCGGGGGAGCGGCTGCGCGGACGCGCCTTCGATCGCATGACCCCGTCCGAGCTGCGCGAGGCCGAGCGGCTCATCGACCGGATGGTGCTCAAGATGCCGTTGCGGCGCACGCGTCGCTGGAAGCTGCATCGTCGGGGCACGCTGCTGGCGCCGCGCCAGATGATGCGCCGCAACCTGGGCACTGGTGGCGATCCCGTGGCGTGGCTCTGGCGCCGCCGCGTGGAACGACCCCGGGGAGTGGTCCTGCTGTGCGACATCAGCGGATCCATGGAACGCCACGCCCGATTGCTGCTGCGCTTCTGCCACGCCCTGTCGCGCACGGATGTGCCCACGGAAGCGTTCTGCTTCGGCACCCGCCTGACCCGCATCACGCCCCAGCTGCGAACCCGTGACCCCGATGAGGCGCTCGACCGCATCTCCGCGGCGGTCGGTGACTGGTCCGGCGGCACGCGTATCGGCACCGCGTTCCACGAGTTCAACCAGCGCTGGGCGCGGCGGGTGTTGCGCTCGAGCGGCATCGTGCTCGTAGTCAGTGACGGCTGGGATCGGGGCGATCCACGAGAGGTGGGGGAGGAGACCGCCCGCCTGCGACGCTCCTGCCACCGACTCATCTGGCTCAACCCCCTGGCGGGCGCCGCGGGCTACAAGCCGCTGGCCGCTGGCATGGCCGCCGCCTGGCCACATATCGACGTGTTCCTGCCGTCGCATGACCTGGGCAGCCTGGAGCTGCTTGCCCAGGCCCTCGCCGACGATGCCGGCGCCCGGACGGGCACGACCCTGCGATGAAGGACCTCCTGTCCGAGCTGGCAGCATGGGAGACCGAGCACACGCCCAGTGCGTCCAGCGCGCCGCCGACGGCTCGGGCCGTGGTCGTCCGCACCTTCGGCTCCGCACCCCGGCCGGAAGGTGCCGTGATGCTGGTCAGTGGTGATGGACGGATGGCCGGCTCCGTGAGTGGCGGCTGTGTCGAGGGCGCCGCGTATGAGGCGGTGGAACACTCGCGTGCCACCGGTCACTCGCGCGTGATCAGGTACGGCATCAGTGACGAGCAGGCCTGGGACGTGGGCCTGGCCTGCGGTGGCACCATCGACGTGCTGGTGGAGCCGGTGGTCTCGGACGCGGTCCGGGTCGCTGCCCGCACCCTGGGCAGTGCCGTCATCACGCCCCTGCCTGCTGACGCACCGGGTCCGACATCCGGGCACCACGCGCCAGGCGAGGGCGCCGTACCGGCGACTGCCCTGGTGCTGGAAGCGGCCGGTTCGCTCGCCGGCACCACCGGGGATGCGACGGCGGACGCGCAGCTGGTGGCCGCGGCCGTCGACGCGTTGCAGCGCGGCCATGCACGGACCGTGGAGCTGCTCGACCGTTCCTGGTTCATCGAGACGTTTCCACGCCGGCCTCGGCTGGTCATCGTGGGCGCCGTCCAGGTGGCCATCCCGCTGGTGGCCATCGCGCACACCCTGGGCTATGAGACGGTGGTCATCGATGGCCGGGCGACATTCGCGACGCGGGAGCGCTTCCCGGACACGGACACGTTGCTGGTCGGTTGGCCCGACGAGCTGGCCGACCAGATCGGACTTGTTCCGGATGATGCCGTCGCGATCCTGAGTCATGACGTGAGGTTCGACGAGCCGGCCATCATCACGGCCCTTGCTCGTGGCTGTCAGTACGTGGGCGCCGTGGGTAGCCGCGTGACGCAGGCGGCGCGGCGGGAGCGCCTCCTGGCCGCTGGAGTCGATTCGCAGGACCTGGAACGCCTCCGGGGGCCCATCGGCCTCGACCTGGGTGGCCGGGGGCCGGCCGAGACGGCGCTGTCCATCATGTCCGAGGTGATCGCCGCTCGATTCGGTGGCAGCGGGGTCCCGATGCGCGAGCGTCAGTCCTCGCGGAAGTAGCGGGCGACCTCGAACAGCTCCAGGCGCTGCCGGTGCCTGGCATGCAGGACGGCCCGAAGGCGGCGCACCTCACTCACGACCAGCCCCAGGTCCCGCGCCTGCACGGCTTCGTAGCGCGCGATGGCCAACTGGAGGAGCACATTCAGGAGTCGCGAAGGGGTATGAAAGCGGCCGCTCACCCGGCGGCAGCTCGAACGTCACGTCATCTGGCGCAGGCGCTCATATACGGCTCGCTTGTACGTCGGCACATCGTGCAGGAGCGGTGCGACGGGCTTCTGCTGGGCACTGCCGCGCATCCGCGTGCTCACCGCCCGAACACCGTGCTGGGAGCACGCCCGGCATATCGTCCACCACCGGCATCGATGCCTCCACTGCCGACGGCGCGATCCGGGGCCGGGCCAGGGGCGGAAGCTAGGGCTCGATCCACGACCTGCAAGCCGGATCCGAGCACCGCGATGCCGCGGCTCCAATCGGGACTCGCATTGCCAGATCGGACATCAAATATCATATCTTGACATCTTGACAGACCATGAAGAGTCTCCGGCGACGGCGCGTCCTGCACGGGTATCTCATCCGGGGCGTCGCCATGACCGGTCTCAAGGGCTGACCGGCAGCCCGGGCACGTCCATCTCCCGCACGACCCTATAGCGCACAGGAGGTTCACAGGACTCCATGGGTAATCAGCCGTATCTGGTGCTTCGCTCGGACGATATCGAGCCGTTCACCCACCCGGAGGAGCCGGCCTACCACTCGCAGCACATCCTGGGCCGGGAGAACACCGGTGGCCACGACCTGCTGCTCAACCGGGGCACCGTGGACCCACATCGCAGCCTTGGCGGCACCAACCATCCCGACAACGACGAGATCTACTACGGCATCTCGGGCTGGTCGTGGGTCGACCTGGGGGGTGACCCCAACACGGGCGCGGGCAGCCTCACGTACCGCATCGGGGCGGGTGGCACGGTGTTCGTGCCCAAGGGCGTCTTCCATCGGCTGCACAACGACAGCGACGAGCCGTTCGTGCTGCTGGCCATCTGGCCCGAGCCGGCACCCCACGGTGCGAACGGCATCCACGACCTGCGGCTGGATACCTGGGGCACGGGCTTCCGGCTCCGCCCAGGATGCCAGTTGGAAACGGTGGCAGACGGTGGCAGGGTGGTGGAACCGGCCGCGGGTTGGGACCCGTTGCGAGAGGTGGCCCCGGCCGAGGGCTGACCACCGAGTCGTGAGACCTTTTCGCGCCATCACACCTCAGACAAGTGATGGCCGCACCCGACAGTGACCATCGGGTAGACCCTGTGGCCCAGGGACCGGATTTGACCGGCCGTGGGACACTGGCGCTGAGACCTGCTCGCACGACGACCCAGGAGGCCGCCCCATGACTCCCTTGTCCCTCGCCGGGATCCGCCGCAAGGCCCTGCTGGGCATCGGCGCCGCGGCCCTCATCGTCAGCACCGTCGGCTGCAGCGCCATCGGCACTGCCGGCTTGCCGCTGCTGGCCGGACAGAGGACCCAGGAGGCCATCGCGGGCGTGTCAGGCGTGCTCGCGGACGTCGCCGGGCGGACTACCACCGGCGCCAGCACCACGGATACCGTGGTCGAGCCCCCGGATCGCAGCACGCCGGCCAGTGTCTCGTCGTCCACCAGTCGCCGTCTCGCGCTGGGCGTGGCGATGCTGCCGGACACGGTCCTGACCGGCCCCACGAGCCCGTACCTGCAGTTCAAGGCGGATACCGGCCGATACCCCGCGACCTGGGCCATCTGGCGTGACTGGGGCAGCGTGACGACGCAGGACTTCCCGTCCGCGCTGCTGACCCAGTTGAAGGGCTCGACCGTGCCCATCATCTACTGGCAGCCGGTCAACCCCGCGAACCTCGAGTCGAATGACTGGACCTACGCCAAGATCGTTGCTGGCGATCACGATGCGTACATCAGGCGATTCGCGAGGGCGGCCGACACGTACGGCAAGACCGTGATCATCCGCTTCGCGCATGAGATGGATGGCACCTGGTTCCCATGGGGCATCGGTCGCTTCACGAACAAGGAGTCCAATTTCAAGGCTGCCTGGAAGCACATCCACAAGATCTTCAAGGAAGCGGGCGCCACGAACGCCAAGTTCGCCTGGACGCCCATCGTGTGCTGCGACATCAAGCCGGTGGACATCTACCCGGGCGACAACTTCGTCGACTACATCGGCTTCAGTGGCTTCAACTGGGGCGCCCCGAAGTGGCGGACCATGAAGCAGGTCGTGGACAGCAAGTTCGCCGCGCTCAAGGGCTTTGCCAAGACCAAGCCCATCCTTATTGCGGAGATCGCGAGCTCGCCCGACGGTGGCAACGAGGCGTCGTGGGTCACCCAGGGGTACGACTACCTGTACAAGACGTATCCGCGCCTGAAGCTGGTCATCTATTTCAACGTCGACTCCAAGGCGCTCGCCAACCAGGAGGACTGGCGCCTCATGAGGCGCGTCGCCACGAACGGCGTCGTCACCAACTCCATGTCGGCCTACACGGCGCTCCTGACCCAGGCCCGGTTCCGGGGCGTCATCACCCCGTAGCCTGCTGCGCTAGCGCCGCCGCTCGCTCCAGCCGATCCGGTCGCGAAGCCGTGCCCCCTGGAGTCGGAACATGGCCTCCACCAGGGCCCGCGTGACGGGGTTCGTGGTCGCCGCCAGGTGATCACGGAAGAACAGCCGGTGTGACGCGACGATGGCTCCCTGGAGCCGCCGCCGATGCGCCAACTCTTGCGGGGATAGCTCGGACGAGGGTGCCCGCAGTCGGCTGGAGGCGCCCTTGATATGCGTCGCGGCGGTGCTGCCCAGATATCGGACACGAGAGCCGCTCGCGGTGGTCCGGACGCACAGGTCCAGGTCCTCGCCGTAGAACCAGTAGCGCTCGTCCCAGCCGCCGATCGCCTCCAGGACGCTTCGGCGCACCAGCATGAAGGCCCCGGAGCAGGCCTCGACGTCGTGGTCGGTGGTCACGTCCTCCCAGGACATCCGGTAGCGGCCCAGCCTGTGGGACCCTGGCGCCAGCCGATCGAGCCGGAGCGCGTATGCCAGACCGGCACCCGGCGTTGGCAGGCCCCGGTGGCAGGCATGGTCCAGGCTGCCATCCTCTCGCAGGAGGCGAGCGGTCACGATGCCGATGGCCGGGTCCCCGTCCAGGGCTTCCAGGCATCGTTCGAGGGTGTTGGTGCCAACGGTCACGTCCGGGTTCAGGAACAGGACGTTGGGCGCCATGGTGGCCCGCCAACCTTGGTTGCAGGCGCGCGCGTAGCCCGCATTGCCGCTATTCGCGATGACCTGGACGCCGGCCAGGCCGTCGACCGCCGCGCCGAGCGCGATGGGGTCCGATGCGTTATCCACGACCACGATCCAGGATGGCGGCACGGACGACGCCTGGAGTGCCAGCACGCAGGCTCGCAGCAGGTCGTATCGGCGATAGCTGACGATGACCGCGGCGTAGCCATCCGGCGTCTGGTCTCCATCCGCCGCCTGATCGCCATCCGTCGTCTGGTCGCCGTCCGCGCGCATGTGCGTCGTATGCCTCCGCATCTGCGTCGTGTGCCTCCGTGGGCAAGATCCGTTGCTGGTGCCCGATGGTAG
>Ga0105048_10016109_pt1 | contig 11567 bp, 13 predicted proteins | sample MAT05_FD_78382 | JGI IMG/M metagenome (GOLD analysis project Ga0105048, IMG submission 78382) | Freshwater microbial communities from Lake Fryxell liftoff mats and glacier meltwater in Antarctica - MAT-05 | ecosystem: Environmental > Aquatic > Freshwater > Ice > Liftoff microbial mat | place...
GACGGCGACGGCCGCCTGCTGGGGTGCGCCACCCGCACCGGCGCACTACGCAGCACCATCTACACGCCGGCTGTCGACCCTCACCAGCGACTGCTGGTTGCTGCGGCGGTGGGCATCAACGGCGACCCGGCCACCAAGGCCCAAGCGCTGTTGTCGTTCGGCGCGGATGTGCTCGTCATCGACACCGCGCACGGCCACCAGACCCGCACGCTGCGCGCCATCGAGGAAGTGCGAGCAGTGGCTCCCGGAGTCCCCATCGTCGCCGGCAACGTCGTCACGGTCGGCGGCACGCGCGACCTCATCAACGCCGGTGCCGACATCATCAAGGTCGGCGTGGGGCCAGGCGCGATGTGCACCACCCGGATGATGACCGGTGTCGGTCGGCCGCAGTTCAGCGCCGTACACGAGTGCGCAACCGAGGCCGCCAAACACAGCAAGGTCATCTGGGCCGATGGTGGCGTGCGGCACCCACGCGACGTCGCGCTGGCATTGGCCGCCGGTGCCGCCAGCGTGATGTTCGGGTCGTGGCTGGCGGGAACCTACGAGAGTGCTGCCGACACGCTTCGCGACCTGGATGGCCGGCTGTACAAGGAGAGCTTCGGCATGGCCAGCAATCGGGCGGTGAAGAGTCGCAACCGCAGCGAGACAGCGTTCGAACGTGCCCGCAAGGAGCTGTTCGAGGAAGGCATCAGCACCTCGCGGATGTACCTCGACCCGCAGCGACCGGGCGTGGAGGACATCATCGACGACATCGTTGCCGGGGTGCGTTCGGCATGTACGTACGCCGGTGCGGCCACCATCGAGCAGTTCGCCGAACGCGCCGTCGTTGGCGTACAGAGCGCCGCCGGCTACAGCGAAGGTCTGCCCCAGGGAACCAGTTGGTGATGCGAGTCATTGCCATCGACGGGCCTGCAGGGGCTGGCAAGAGCACCATTGCGCAGGCGCTGGCCGCGCGCCTGGGCCTCGAATACCTCGATACAGGCGCCATGTACCGCGCCATCACGTTTGCTGCTCTCGAGCGCGGGCTGTCGCTCGACGACCTGGCTGCCGTGGGTGAGTTCGCTCGCGAGGCCACGTTGGAGGTCGGCCGTCACGGCGTGCTGGTGGAGGGTCTCGATGCCACGGCCGCCATTCGCACGCCGATGGTCACCGCCGCGGTCAGCAAGGTGGCAGCCAACAGCGAGGTGCGCACCGAGATGCGCTCCCGCCAACAGCAGTGGGCCGCCGAGCGTGGTGGCGGGGTCATCGAAGGGCGCGACATCGGGAGCGTGGTGTTCCCCGATGCAGAGCTGAAGCTGTACCTCACCGCTTCGCCGCGTACGCGCGCCGAGCGCCGTGTAGCGGAAGCCGGCGGCGACGTCGACGAGATCGAGGCCGCCATCACCACTCGCGACCACTCCGACAGCACCCGTGCCGACAGCCCGCTGACCGAGGCGCAGGGTGCGCTGCTGGTCGACACCACCGGCATGGGTGTCGAGGCCGTGCTCGACCACATCCTGCAACTCATGGAGCACTCGCAGTGACCCGAGTCCGCACGAAGTTGGCCGGCCGCTCAAAGGGCGACATGGTGCCGTACTACACGATCCGCACCATCGTGACATCGTTCAACGTCGGCTGGTGTCGAATGCGCGTCGAGGGCAAGGAGAACATCCCCAGGTCCGGCACCTTCATCCTCGCCCCTACGCACCGCAGCATCCTCGACACGCCGATCTCGTCGGGCGTCACCCGCCGTCGCATGCGGTTCATGGGCGCCGACAAGTGGTGGCACAACAAGTGGTTGGGCAGGACCCTCACCGCCTGCGGCGGGTTCCCTGTCACTCGTGGTTCTGCCGATCGTGAGGCGCTGAAGCGCTGCATCACGTTGCTCGAGGGTGGCGAGCCGCTGGTGCTGTTCCCGGAGGGTGAGCGCAAGAGCGGGCCTACGGTGCTACCGCTGTTCGAAGGCGCCGCATACATCTCGTCCAAGACCGGTGCGCCCATCATCCCCGTGGGCATCGGCGGCTCCGAGCGGGCGATGCCCAAGGGCGCGAAGTTCATCTACCCGCGGAAGGTGCGCGTCATCGTCGGCTCGCCCATCCCGGCACCCACAGGAGCGACCTCCAAGGAGTTGCGTGAGGCGGTGCGCGCCACGACTGCGGCGTTGCACACGGCGATGCAGGAGTTGCTCGACGAGGCCGAGCGCCGCGCCAACGCCTGAGTGCTACGACCAGGCGCCGCTGAAAAAGGTGTGTAGTGCCGTTGCCAGCCAGACGGGGTCGCTGGTGCCGCACAGCTCGCGTGCGCTGTGCATGCTCAGCTGCGGGACACCGACGTCGACGGTGTCGATGCCCAGCCGGGTGGCGGTGATCGGGCCGATGGTGCTGCCGCACGGCATGTTGTTGCGGCTGACGAAGGTCTGCCACGGCACGTCGGCGGCCTCGAACACGCGCTGCGCCAACGCAGCGGTGGCCGCCGAAGTGGCGTAGCGCTGGTTGTGGTTGATCTTGATGGCCGGGCCCTGGTTGACGACCGGACGATGGCCGGTTTCGTGGCGCTCCGGATAGTTGGGGTGCACGCTGTGTGCGTTGTCGGCGCTGATGCAGCTGCTGTTGGCGAGCTGAGCCAGGAACTGGTCGCGCCTTGCGCCAGTGCCGAGTGACAGTCGTTCGAGCACGTGTTCGAGCAACGGCCCCGCCGCGCCGGTGGTGCTCTCCGAACCCACCTCCTCATGGTCGAACAGGGCGACCACGGCTGTGGATGCCCCGGGTTGCGGGGCTGCGCACAGTGCCGCAATTGCCGCCCAGCAGGAGAGCTGGTTGTCGAGCCGGCCGGCGGCGAGCAGCGACTCGTCGAACCCCAGCAATGCGGCCGGCGTGATGTCGAACAGGCACAGATCCCAGGTGGCCACCTGCGACCCGGAGAGGCCGACCTGTGCGGCCAGCCACTCGCGGAACTCCCCGGCTCGCGGCGCCCCCACGCCCCATACGGGGCTGAGGTGCACCTGTTTGTCCAGGACCAGCTTGTCGTTGACCTCGCGGTCGAGGTGAATGGCCAGTTGCGGTACCCGCGCCACGGCCGTACGCACCAGTACGTCGACTGCCGTGCCGTCGCGCAGTTCGACGCGGCCGGCGATACCAAGGTCGCGGTCGAGCCACGAATTCAGTAACACTCCGCCGTAGATCTCGACCGCCAGCTGCTTCCACCCGTAGCCGCCAGCGTCGGCGTTGGGCTTCACCTTCAGGCACGGTGAATCCGTGTGCGCGCCGACGATGTGCAATGGCGACGTCGGGCCCGCCTGCGCGCCGCTGTGCCAGGCCACCAGCGCGGCGCCGCGCCGCACGAAGCCCTTGGTGGGCGGGTCGCTGAACGGCGTGTCGGCCGCTACCTCGGTGAAACCCGCTGCGACGAGCTGTTGTGCAGCGTTGGCGGTGGCGTGCCACGGCGACGGCGACGCGTCGAGATAGCTGATGAGGTTCGCAAGATCGTTCATGACTGCTGTGTCAATCCCATCGGGAGGCCGGTGCCTCGGAGGTGCGATGTCTCGTTGAGGGTGACCACGCTGCGATGCCCGCCACGTGACGCGACCACGCGATGGATGCTGGTGTAGTTGGGGTAGAAGAACCCCTGGCTGACGGGCAGGCCCAGCACGTGCGACAGGTAGGCGTTGATCACCCCGCCGTGACACGACACGGCCACTCGCTGTCCAGGGTGGCTGTCGATGATGACCTCCAACGAGCCGATGACGCGCGCAGCGAACTGCTCGGGCGTCTCGTCGTGGGCGGTCCACTCGCGGCGCACCATTGCCTGCCAGCGCGGATCATTGGCCGCCTTCAGCTCCTCGATGGGCACGTATTCGTTGGAGTTGCGGTCCCATTCGGCGACGCCGTCGACGACGGTGATGGGCAATGCCTTGACCGCGGCGACCGCCTCGGCCGTCTGCAGCGCCCGCTTCAACGGGCTCGCGTAGACGGCGTCGATCGACTCCGCAGCGAGGTAGTTGGCCAAGTGGCGCGCCTGGGCGATGCCGTCGGAAGCCAGCTCGGGATCAGCGATGCCCTCGCTGAGCTCTCGCCGTACTGGTAGACCATGCCGTATCAACATCAACTCCATAGCGACTAGATAAGCACCTGATGACCTCTCGTACCGATACCCGAACCAAGATCGTTGCCACGCTCGGCCCTGCCAGTGAACTCCCGGAGGTGCTCGACGAACTGCTACTGGCAGGTGTCGACGTTGTTCGGCTGAACCTCAGCCATGGCACCCTCGAGTCGCACCTCGAGCGGATGCAGGCCGTGCGCGAGTCCGCCGAGCGCACTGGACAGGTCGTGGCCGTGCTGGCCGACCTGCCGGGGCCGAAGGTGCGTTCAGGGCAGTTCCCCGACGGCGGCGGCATGTTGGTGGGTGGCGCACAGGTGGTGCTGACGCCCGACGAGGGCCCGTCCACCCTGCAGCGCATCACGGTCGACTACGACACGCTGCTCACCGACCTGCAGCCGGGCGACCGGGTTGTGCTTGGTGACGGTGCCATCTCGCTGCGTGCCGATTCCGTCGACGACGACGGCGTGCATTGCGTCGTGCTCACGGGTGGCCAGGTGCAGGGCAGGCCGGGCGTGCACCTGCCCTCGGAGCGGCTGCGGCTGACCACGCCCACCGACGACGACCTCGTGCTGGGCCGGGCCATGGCCGAAGCGGGGGCCGACTTCCTCGCGGTGTCGTTCGTTCGGACCGCGCACGACCTGCGCGTGGTGCGTGAAGCCATCCTGCCGTACACCACGCGTCTGGTCGCCAAGGTCGAGACGATGCCGGCGGTGCTCGCGCTCGAGGCCATCGCGGCCGAGGCCGACGCGGTGATGGTGGCACGTGGCGATCTCGGCATCGAGTGCCCGCTGGAAGACGTGCCGCACCTGCAGAAGCGCATCATCCGGCACTGCGTCGAGGTGGGCGTGCCGGTCATCACCGCGACCCAGATGATGGAAAGCATGATCACCGCCCCGTCGCCCACCCGAGCCGAGGTCAGCGACATCGCCAACGCAGTGTTCGATGGCACCGACGCCCTGATGCTGTCGGCCGAGACGGCCATCGGCGCCGACCCGGTCGCCGTCGTGCGCACCATGGTGCGCATCGCCGGTCGTGCCGAGAGCGAGGCAAGCTACTCGCAGTGGGCCTCGCGGTTGGGGCGATCGCAGCGCGAGCAGTGGCCCGACGGCCCGAGCCGCATCACGATGGCCATCACACATGCGGCGGGCATGGCAGCTGCCGACTCTGGTGCACACGCCATCCTGTGCTGCACCACCTCGGGCCGTACCGCTCGCGCCATGGCTCGTTTCCGGCCGTCGATCGCCCTGATCAGCCTGTCACCCGACCCGGCCACGGTGCGCGCCATGGCCTTGTCGTGGGGGGTGCGATCCCTCTCCGTCAATACCTTCCACACCACCGACGAACTGGTGTGGTTCGCGGTCGAGCGAGCGCTGCAGAGCGGTTGTATCGAACCGGGGCAAACCGTGCTGGTGTTGGCGGGCGCGCCCGACCGGCCCAGCGGTGCCGCCACCGATGTGTTGCGTATCGTGCTCGTCTCGTGAGCGCACCTGTCTGGGCCGAGGAAGCCGGACAGGTCGACCAGCCACTGATCGTGCTCATCCACGGGGCGATGGACCGCTCGGCCGGGCTACTGAAGTTGAGCCGCCGTCTCGACCATCGCTACCGCGTGCTGCGCTACGACCGACGTGGCTACGGCCGCTCCGCGCCCCACGATGGGCCGTTCGACATGGCCGCGCAGGTTGCCGACCTCGCGCTCCTGCTGGCAGGTCGTCGTGCCGTGCTCGTGGGCCACAGCTACGGCGGCAATGTGGCCTTGGCAGCCGCAGTGCAGCACCCCGAACTCGTCGCCGGCGTTGCCGTTTACGAGACGCCGCTGTCGTGGGAGGAGTGGTGGCCCGGCAGCACCGCTGGGGCGAGCGCTATCAAAGCGGCCGGTCGACCCGAGGAGGCAGCGGAAGCGTTCATGCGACGCCTGGTGGGTGATGCCCGCTGGGAGGCGCTGCCCGAGCGCACCCGAGCTACTCGCCGCGCCGAAGGTTTGCCGCTGGTGCACGAGCTCGCCGACCTACGTGAGCATCGTCCCTGGGTGGCCGAGGAAGTGCGCGTGCCGGTAGTCGTGGGGTACGGCAGCCGGGGCGCCCCGCACCATCAGCAGGGAATGCGGCATGTGGCCGCCGCCATTGCAGGAGCCCGGTTGGTGGTGCTCGACAACTGCGGGCACGGCGCGCCCAACAGCGACCCCGACCTGTTCTGCCACCTGCTCGTGGAGCCGTTGCTGGCGCACGTGGGTGCGCCCTACGCCTGAACTGGTCAGGTGCCTACGTTCACTTCAGTACCGAAGAAGGTGCAGGTGAGGCCGCTGGTGTCGCGTGCCTCGGCCTTCGCCTTTGCCTGGCTGGCGCAATCCTGCAGGCTGCTGCGCTGGGTCCACACGCCCAGGGCGAGCGCGAACATGAGACCCACCATGATCAGCTTGGTGGTGACGTTCTTGATGACCCACGCGGAGATCACGGCGAAGGCGACGAAGGCGATGACGATCACGATGGCGATGGTCTTGGCCGTTTCCAGCGACAGAGCAGTCATCTCCGAACCATACGCCGCGTCGGGAACGTCGTAGGGTGATCTCGTGAGCGATCAACCAATTCTTCTGACCCCGCAGGGCCCACCCCGCACGGTGTTGCCCGTCGAAGCCGCAGAGGTGCGCGACGCAGTGCAACAGGCCCTCGCAACACCCGTTGCCGAGCAGCGCGCTGCTGCTGCGTCCATCGTCGCGGCCCACCCGCGCTCGCTCATCGCGTGGTGCACGCTCGGCGACGTGGCAACCGATTCAGTCGAGCGTTACGCCGCCTACCGGGTCGGGTACCACCGTGGGCTCGACACGCTGCGTGCCAACGGCTGGCGCGGTTCCGGCTACGTGCGCTGGGCCGACGAGACCAACCGCGGGTTCCTCGGCTGCATGCGCGGTCTCGGGGCCATGGCCACCGCCATTGGCGAGACCGACGAGGCCGAGCGCATCGCAGTGTTCCTGGGGCAGCTCGATCCGTCGGGGGCTGCCTCCTGAGTTCGCAGGGCGCTCTGGTCGGAGCAGTCCTGTGTGGTGGTGCCAGCCGCAGGATGGGTCGCGACAAGGCTTTCGTCGCTGTCGACGAGGTTCCGATGGCGGCGCGGGTGCAGGCAGCGCTGAGCGCAGGAGGGTGCTCACCTGTCATCGCGGTGGGCGGTGACCTCAAGGCGCTCGCCGAGCTCGGTTTCGAGGTGGTGCCCGACGAGTTCCCGGGCGAAGGCCCCCTGGGCGGCGTCATCACGGCACTCGCCCGCCACCCCGCTGCGCTCGCTGTGCTGGTCGCAGCCTGCGACCTTCCGCACTTGAGCGTCGGCACCGTGCAAAGGCTCGTGCAGGGTGTGGGCGACGCCGATGTGGCCGTGGCCCGCGGCGATCGCGTGCAGCCGGTCTGTGCGGTGTGGAAGCCGAGCACGGTGGCTACATTGCGCGGCCTCTTCGCCGCCGGCGAGCGGCGGCTGCTGTCGGCGTTGTCGGTGCTGCAGGTGGTGGAGATCGGCGTCGATCCTCAAGATCTCGCCAACGTCAACACGCCCAGTGACCTCTCGCAGTAGCGTTCGTTGCCATGTCAATCATTGAGGTCAGCGTTGCCGTGCTGGAGCATGCACTCGTCGACGGCGCACGCGTCATCGACGTGCGTGAGCTCGACGAATACCTCGACGGGCATGTGCCCGGTGCGGTGCACGTCGCGCTCAGCACCGTGGCGCAGCACGTCGCAGCATTCGAAGGCGCTGGCACCACCTACGTCATCTGCAAGGTGGGTGGCCGCAGCCTGCGTGCGTGTGAATTCCTCGCCCAGCACGGCATCGAAACCGTCAACGTCGCCGGTGGCACGCTCGATTGGGTGGCCGGCGGTCGCCCCGTCGTCACCGGAAACGCACCCCTGTGACCTATCGCTGGATCGATACCGACGAGGGTGTCGCTCAGTACGTCACCCGTTTGCTCGACGAGCCCCGCTACGCGATGGACACGGAGTTCCATCGCGAGCGCACCTACTTTCCGAAGCTGGCGCTCGTCCAGATCGCCGGCGCCGACGAGATCGTGCTCATCGACCCCCTCGCGTGCGACCTGTCGCCGCTACGGAAGTTGTTCGCCAGCGACTGCCTGGCTGTGCTGCACGCGGCGCAGCAAGACCTCGACGTGCTCACGCATGCAGTGGGCGCGGTGCCGGAGCGCATGTTCGACACGCAGCTCGCAGCCGGGTTCCTCGGCTACAGCACACCATCGCTGGTGTCGCTGCTGCACAGTGAGCTTCGGGTCGCCGCGGCCAAGGGCGATCGCCTCACCGACTGGCTGCGCCGACCGCTCACCTCCGACCAGTGCGACTACGCGGCCAGCGATGTGGCCCACTTGCTGCTGTTGCACGACACTCTGTTGGCCAAGCTCGCAGCAGAGGGGCGTACCGAGTGGGTCGCCGACGCGTGTGAGGAACTGCGCACCCGGCCGGTGAGCGGCACCGACCCGTATCAGGCGTGGACCCGCTTGAAAGACGTGCGGGTGCTCAAGCCGCGGGCTCGTGGCGTGGCGCGGGCGCTGGCCGCCTGGCGTGAGCGGCGGGCGATGTCTCTGGATTCGCCGGTGCGTCAGGTCCTGTCCGACCTTGCCATCCTGGGCATCTCGCAGAAGCAGCCGCGTAGCATCGACGAATTGACCCAGTCGCGCGGCGTCGACGATCGCCACACTCGCGGTGTCATCGGCAAGGAGATTCTGGCCGCGGTGGCCGAGGGTGTGGCCAACGAGGTGGCGCTACCCGCCGGCGACGGCGAAGACCTCGACCGCAGCTTGCGGCCGGCCGTCACGCTGGTGTCGGCGTGGGTCAGCGAGGTGGCCCGTCAGCAGCGCATCGACACGGCGCTCCTCGCCACTCGCAACGACCTGGTCGCCTTCTTGCGCGACGACCCCGATGCTCGCCTGGCCACGGGGTGGCGCGGCGAGTTCCTCGGCGAGGGCATCCGCCGGTTGGTGGCTGGCCAGGCCGCGCTCACCTTCGACGGCCGCGGTGGGCTCAGCCTGATCGACGTGCCAGGGTTTGCCGCTAGCCCTTCGTGATGCGGCGAAGTTTCGCCCACAGCCTGTCGAACGCCTCCGACACCTCGCTGCTGCGCGCACCGTAGGTGTGGATGGGGCGGCGCTCGCCGATGGCCTGGTTGACGATGACCCGTTGCGGGATGGTGGGCTGCCAGATTGCCCGCTTACCCACGATTCGGGCGAGTTCGTCGACTCGGCGGTCGGCCTCGCTGCTGACGGCCGGCACCTTGTTGACGATGACACCTGCCAGCTCGAGTTCGGGGTTGTGAGCGTCCCATACCTCGTCGACCAGGTCGGCGACTGCGGCAATGCCGCGTAGACCCAGGGCCGAGGGCTCGACGACGATGACTGCATGACTTGCGGCTGTGAGGCCGGCGGCGCTCAGCGCGCCCAGCGATGGCGGACAGTCGATGAGCACCGCGTGGAACTGGTCGCTGACTTCCGCCAGCGCATCGCGCAACCGTGTGGGGTTCCCGCCGTGATCGCGAGCCAGCAACCGAGGACACGAAGGGATGACCCACACCTCGCCACCCCATGCGGACGGCACCATCGCCCGGGCTGCCGGGGTGCGGCTGAGTACGTCGGCAGCCGACACCTCGACGCTTGCTGGGTCGACGCCGAGCACCCAGCTACTGGACCCTTGCGGGTCGAGGTCGACCACCAGCACCCGATGGCCGGCCGTTGCGGCAGCGGACGCGAGCCCGAGCGTGACGGCGGTCTTGCCCACGCCGCCCTTCTGGTTCAAGATGGTGACGACTTTGCCCATGGCGCTACATCGTGCCAGGTCGGTGGGCGACGAAGGCACCGCGGGCGGGCACGGCATCGCCGACCACGGTGCCTTCGAGTGCTGAATCGGTGCACAGCACGATGGTGGCGCCGACCATCCGGCCCGCGTGTGACTGTGGTTCGTCGGTGGGGTTCACGCCGGTGAACCACGTGTGCTGCCCGTCGCTGCGCGCCCAGGCGAGTAGCTCGGCGGAACCCTCGAGCAACTGGAACTCGTGCGTCGTCGTGCCGGCGTGCAACGCAGGAGTGGCCCGTCGCAGCATGAGAAGCCGCCGATAGAAGTGCAGGATGCTGTTCTGGTCGGCCATCTGCGCAGCCACGTTGCGGGTAGCGGCCTCGGGAGCGAATGGCAGCCAGGTGGGGGCCGCCCAGCCATGCAAGGGTGAGGCATCCCACGGGATCGGCGCCCGGCAGCCGTCGCGCAGACCAGGGTCGACCACTCGCTCCAGCGGGATGTCGGCGTCGACGAGGCCGAGCTCTTCGCCCTGATACACGAACGGTGTGCCGGGCAAGGTGAGCAGCATCACGGCGGCCATGCGCGCGTCGAGCTCGTCACCACCGTAGCGCTGGCGGTGGCGTGGAACGTCGTGGTTCGAGAGCACCCACGTGGGCCAGGCCTCGCGCTCCGAGAGCAGCGACACCGTGGTGGCGATGCGTGCCCGCAGCGCGGACGGCACGAATGGCGCCCACAGGAAGCGGAAGTTGAAGCTGAGGTGCAGTTCATCGCCGTTGCCGTAGTAGTCGGCCATGGCCGCTTCGTCGAGCAGGTACACCTCGCCCACACTGGCGCGGTCGCCTGGGTACTCCTCGAGCACCCGACGGATGTGGCGCAAGCGTTCGTGCGTGACGGGTTCGTCGTTGTAGATGATGTGAGTGGTGGCACGGGCCTCGGCCTCGGAAGGGTCGTTCCTGGCCAGGTCCTTGCCGATCAGGTGCACCACATCCATGCGGAAGCCGTCGACGCCACGATCGAGCCAGAAGCGCAGCGTGTCGTGCATCGCGGCCTCCACCTGCGGGTTGTCCCAGTTCAGATCGGGCTGCTCCTTCAGGAAGCAGCGCAGGTAGTGCTGGCCCCGAACTTCGTCGAACTCCCACGCCGTCTCTCCCTTGGGGAACGACGCGTGCCAGTTGTTGGCGGGTTCGTCACGCCACACGTACCAGTCGGCCTTGGGGTTGGTGCGGTTACGGCGACTCTCCTGGAACCACGGGTGCTGATTGCTGGTGTGGTTGGGCACCCAGTCGAGCATCACCCGCATGTGGCGCGCGTGAGCCTCGGCGAGCAGCCGATCGAAGTCGTCCAACGTGCCGAACGTCGGGTCGATGTCGCAGAAGTCCGATACGTCGTAGCCGAAATCGGCCATGGGTGAGCGGAAGATCGGCGACAGCCACAGTGCATCGACGCCCAGCCACTGCAGGTGGGCCACACGCTCGGTGATGCCGATGAGGGTGCCGACGCCGGGGGTGGGGCCAGGAGCGGTGGCGGATTCGGCGAACGACCGAGGGTAGATCTGATAGACGACCGCGGTTTTCCACCATTCGGGCGATGAGCTGGGCATGAGCACGATGTTAGGTGCCGCTCAATCGAACACACAGCCGATAGAGTGACGCCCAATGTCAACTCTCTAGGTTCGGGAGCCCTACTGTGAAGAAGGGTCGTCACCGTCGCTTCGAAGAA
>Ga0105048_10016114_pt1 | contig 11566 bp, 11 predicted proteins | sample MAT05_FD_78382 | JGI IMG/M metagenome (GOLD analysis project Ga0105048, IMG submission 78382) | Freshwater microbial communities from Lake Fryxell liftoff mats and glacier meltwater in Antarctica - MAT-05 | ecosystem: Environmental > Aquatic > Freshwater > Ice > Liftoff microbial mat | place...
CCGCGGGGAAGACAGGCGTGGCCCCCGCGACCGGCTCATCAACCCTCAACACCGACAATGCGGGGCCAGCGTTCGCCGGCGAATAGCGAGACAGCGTCATCTTCGAGCTCGAAACTTCGGGCCCCTCGTTGACCCAGAATGAAATGGTCTGCGCGGCCCACGGCGTTTGCGCGTTCAGCGGGCTGAAAGTGAAACAGGCGCGGTAGACGCCCTTGACCTCGCCGTACCAGCTGGTGCCCTGCAGCGTGGCAAAGACATCTTTGCCAGCGGCGAGCTTTGCCTCGTCGGCAACCTGATCATCAATGATCTTGCCGTCGTCAATCGGCTCAACGCCGCAAGCAACCATCAAGGGAAAAACCACCAACACAGCACGACGCAAGCCGGTCATTCAGAGCTCCGATAGGAAACGGGGAAACTGCGCCGGCGCGTCTGCAAAAGCAGGCCCAGGCCTGCCTCGAGTGAGACGCGTGGCTCAGCACCACGAATTTTTGAGGCTGCCTCACATTTTCGAAGACGCCATGCTCGATCTCCGGTCGTCACCAGCATCTCGAGCGTCCTCGCCTACTCGAGCGTCGTGTCCACGAGGAGAACGTCGAGGCCTGAGCGATGTCTGCCGAAGAGCGTTCCTTGAACGCCCTGCCCCGCTTTGACCACGAAGCCTTCGAGGTTTGAGCGGGCGATGCACATGTCTGAGCGTCGCGACCTTGCACACGACCACCTGCCCTCACCGAGAAACCCTTCTCGCCGTCGTGCATTGAGCGCAGCCTTCGGGGCCCGTCGCTGAAGACCTTTCGTTCAATTGATCGTGCGTCGCGCCAGACTGCTGCCTAGCGTCTGCGCCCCATGAGAGCTTCGACGGTGCTGACGGTCGCTTCACTGACGTTGGGCTCGCTCGCCTGCCCGAGCGAGAAGCGCCCGCCTCCCGCGCCGGTGCAGGCCACGCCGCCTCCCGAGCCGGCCCGAGAAATAGTGGCGCTGGGCCCGCTGAAGTTCTCGCTGCCGGAGGGCTTCTCGGTGGTGCAGAACCTGGGCAGCTCGCTGATGTTGCGCCACACCTCTGACCTGACCGTGACGCTGGGCATTTCGCACAAGACCGACCCGGTGAAAGACGAGAGCACCATCGACACGTTTCTCGCCAGCGCCGAGACCGAGCTGGCCAAGCTCAATGAGGCCCGCGTGGCTCGCGAGACCCGAACGCTGCCCGGCAGCACTCGAACGGTGCGGGGGGTGGTAGCGCACACCGTCGACCGCAACGGCACCCCGGTCAACGAGCGCCGCGAGATGTGGGTGCTCAGCGATGGGCCGGCCATCATCACCGCCTCGTTCATCTTTCTCGAAGACGCGCCCGCCTCGGTCGCTGGAGTCGAGCAGATGCTCGAGCTGTTGCGCGAGGCCGCCGACGCGATGAGCAAGGCTGCTCCATGACCTCGCTGGTCGAGCGAGCGGCGACGGTGAAGCTGGTGGTCTTCGACGTCGACGGCGTGCTCACCGATGGCGGCCTCTGGTACGGCGCCGGCGGCGAGACGATGAAGCGCTTCGAGGTCAAAGACGGCCACGCGATGGTGATGGCGCGTCTTACCGGTCTGCCCATCGCCCTGCTCACCGCGCGCATCTCGCCCATCGTCGATGTGCGAGCCGCCGAGCTCAAGCTGGCCCGGGTGTTTCAAGGGCGCCGTGAGAAGGGAGCGGGCCTGCGAGAGCTGTGCGCCGAGCTCGCCGTCACGCCCGCCGAGTGCGCCTACATGGGCGATGACGTGAATGATTTGCCCGCGTTGCGAATGGCCGGCCTCTCGGCGTGCCCCGTCGACGCGGTCGCCGAGGTTCGAAATGAAGTTCACTTTGTCTCCCAGCAGCGCGGTGGGCACGGGGCCGCGCGCGAGCTTCTGGAGCTGATCTTGAAGTCGACGCACCGCTGGGCCGAAGCGATGACCCACATGAAGTAGCGTCTTGCGGCTGCGCCAAGCACGCTGAAGCGACGTCGCTTCGAATCGGTGTAGGTGAGTGTAGTCGGGGTGGAGGGTCAGTTCGGACACCTTTGCGCGGTCGAGCCCTGTAAGATTCGGTCTCTCGCTTCACTGGAGTCCGATTGGCTCAGCCCTCAGCACCCATCTGCGCCATGAGCGCGACCGACCACTCGTCAGCGGCGCTGCGGCTCGCGGTGGAGCAGAACGCACCGGAGGTCGTGCAAGCGATGCAGGCGCTGGTGGGCGAGGTGCCCGCGTTGGCCCGGGTGCCGCTGCTCGCTGCGCCCTTCGTCTTGCCGTCGAACAAGCAAGACGAGATCACTCGCGCGTGCCGTTTGCTGATCTCAGCCTTGCTGCGAATCGCCGGCCCCGAACGGTGGAACCCGGCGATACCGAGACCCGCCGGCCTCGAAGAGTTGATCGAGAGCGAGGCGCTGACGCTGCCGCGACTGGGCGCGTGTCGGCTCGATGCGCTCTGCCAACCCGACGGGAGCGCGCTGCGCTTTCTCGAGATTCAGGCCAGCGACCCCACCGGCCAGGGCCTGGTTGACGCGATGACCGCCAGCCTCGCGCAGGTCGCCGCGCTCCAGCCCTGGGTGAGTCGGGCGAGCAGCCTGGTCGAAGCGCGCCGGGCGCTGGTGACCCGGGCCATTCCCTCCTGGCGGGCGCGGGTTGCGTTCGTGAACCTCGACGACGCCTTTCTGGTCGCTGACACCGAATTGATGGCGCGCGCCTTTCGCAAGGCGGGCCACGAGGCGGTGCGCATCGACCCCCGCAACCTGGAGTGGGATGGCCGCACCCTCTCGGCGCACGACCACGTCATCGACGCGGTGATGCGCGACAGCCACGAAGAGCTGACCGTATCTCCCGGCGGTGCGACGCCCAGCGCGCTGTGGAGCGCGTTTCAAGCTGGCATCGCCCGCTTCAACCCTTTTCGCGACCTCTGGTTCGACGACAAGGCCAGCTTCGCGTTGCTCTGGGAGCAGCGACACACGTTGCCTCCCGACGAGCTCGAGTCGGTCGAGGCGCACGTGCCTGAGACCCGGCTGGTGCAGCGCGCCGACCTCGAGCAGCTGCGGCGCACGCAGACCGATTGGGTGCTCAAGCCCGCCAAGGGGTACGGCGGGTTTGGAGTGGTCATCGGCTGCGACGTCGACGGCGAGACCTGGTCACGCGCCGTCGACCTGGCGCTGCGGGAGCGCACCATCGCCCAGCGCTTCGTGCCGCTCACTCCGCAGCCGGCGGCCTTTCTGGCCGGTGACGCCATCGAGTGGCGCTCTCAGCACCTGACCTTCAGTTTCTGGTGCCACGACGGTCAGTACTCTGGAGCCTTCGGCCGCGCCGGCTCGGGCCGGGTCATCAACGTGCACCAGGGTGGCGGCATCGGGCCGCTGGTGTTCTCTGCGCCCCCGACCCTGTAGAAAGTCTCACCAGGAGCCTCCATGGCCTCGAGCCGAAAAATCAGCCGCATTCAAGAGATCATCGTTCGCGCTGGGTTGATCGACGCGCTGCAGGTGCGCAGCGCCAACGCGCACCTCGACAAGTGGGGCGGCTTCTTCTCGCAAGTGCTGGTCGAGCTGGGGTTCGTCGATGAAGACGCCTTGATGGCGACGCTCGGCACCGGCCTGCAGATGCAGGTGATGCACCTCGGCACCGTGCCCAAAGACGCGAGCGCGCTGGCCCGCCTCGAGCCCTCGTACTGCGAAGAGAACCTCATCTTCCCCATCTCGTTGCGCGACCGGGTGCTCTCGCTGGCGATGGCCGACCCGACCCAGCTCAAGACCATCGACGAGGTGCAGAATCGCTATTTGGCGCGGGTGCAGCCGATGCTGGCCAGCGGCAGCGAGATTCTGGCGGCCATCTCGAAGCACTACCGGAACATCGAAGTGCGCCCTGATGCCAACCGGGCGCGTCGCGCGGCGACCACCGAGCTTCCCTTGCGGCCGTCTGCTCCCGGCCAGGTCACCAGCCGCATCGCCGCGCTCAAGGGCTCGTCAGCCAACTCGATGCTCAACGACATTCTCGGCGATGACGTGGGTGAGCTGAGGGAGGCCGAGATGACCCGGCTCAAGACCGCGGCGCAGACCCAGGAGAAGGCCGGGCAGATTCTGCGCGCGCTGCGCTCGCTGCTCGACGAGAAGGGCACGCTGCGTTGACTCGAATCAAGGCTCGTCTACGCAGCTCGGTCGCGCCGTAGTCGCTCGCGATGGGAGCGACCTGTGACAGCGCCCGTCGCTGACAATGCGAGAGATATTGATACGAGCTGCGCATCGAGGTGGGCGAGCCCCTCGAAGCCTGAGCCGGGAACGGTCAGCGCGTCAGCAGTGCGACATCGGCGAGATCTTTAGGTCGTGCAGACGCCCGCTTGTTCTTGATCAACGCGCGCAAGCCGATGATCGACAGCACAACTTCGCCATCTTTCACGCTTCGTCGTGATGACCACGCCTCTTCGAAGCTGACGCCACTGATGTGATTGAGAATGTCGATGCGCAGTGGCTTCGCGCCGAGCATGATGAAGCGCTCACCGCTCGCGAGGTAAGTGACGGCCTCACTGTTCTGCGGAAACCCGAAGTCGACGAGGGCCCGACCGAGCCGCTCGATATTGCGCGGCGCCCGACCGACGAAGATGTCGATGTCAAACGTCGCGCGAGGGGCGCCGTGCAGGGCGACGGCGTGTCCACCGATCAACAAAAATTTCACCCGTTGTGCGGTCAACGAGTGCAAAAACTCCCTGAAGTCTCTGGGGAGCGCCCTCAGGTACGAAGAGCTTGCTGACCCGAATGCCTTCGCAGAGGCGCTCGAGGTCAGTGAGCGCCCTGACGCGCGCGCGCTCGAGCCGATCTTGGTCTTTGACTTGGCCAAATTGAATGCTCCATTTGCGACGCATCGCTCGACACTTTATCACAGGGGCGTCCCGACCGCGCTTGCCCGATTTGAGCATTGTCGACGTCAGATTTCTCCGATTGACGGCACCGCGCTGTTCATTTGAACCAGCTCAGCGTTGGTCATACTTTCGGATGATTGCCAGCTCGTCGGTGCGCTGCGTTGCGGACCAGCCCTCACGCCGGCGGCGGGGCTTGCGGCGATTCGTGAACTCGCTCGAAACTCCACGCGCCCGACGGTCGAAGTAGCTCTCGTCGGTGACCTCGAAGGCCTCTCGCCCGTGATGGAGCGCGCGTTGTTTCGCCTGGCGCAAGAAGCGGTCACCAATGCCATGAGGCACTCCACGAACGCCTCGAGAGTGGCCCTGCGAGTCGTGGGCGAAGCCTCCGAAGTTCATCTTTCGACGCAGGACGACGGTCACCCGAGGGCCCCTCATGGAGCCGGTTTCGGCTTGGTGGGCATGGCCGAACGGGTCGCGCTGCTCGGTGGAACGTTCGAGGCGGGCCGCTGCCGGAGGGCGGCTGGCGCGTCGATGCGGTTCTCCCACGCAATGGAGTCATTCGATGACGCTGCGAGTTCTCATCGCTGATGATCAGCACCTCGTGCGCAGCGGCTTGAAGATGGTTCTGCAGGCGAACGACCTGAACGTCGTCGGTGAGGCAGGAAATGGTGCGATCGCGGTGAGGCTGGCCCAATCACTGCGCCCCGATGTGTGTCTCTTCGACATTCGCATGCCGGTAATGGATGGTCTGGAAGCCACGCGGCGAATCGCGGGGCCCGGCGTAGAACACCCACTCGCGGTCGTCGTTGTCACGCCCTTCGATCTCGATGAATACGTCTTCGCTGCGGCGAGCGGAGACGCGCTCATTTCACCGAAGACGACCGCGCGCTGCTGGAGCGCTTTGCCAGCGCCGCGACACCGTTGAAGCAACCGTTCGAGCCGCTCACGGACCGTGAACAAGTACTTTCGGCTCACCCGCTCCGAGACCTTCGGCCGATGTGACGGGCCCGGAGGCGGTCATCGTGGTCGCATGAAGAAGCGAATCACAGGGTTGTTGATGTTGAGCGCAGTGCCGATGATCGCTGGTTTGAGTCGACTGTTCTCGTTGTCGACGGGCGCCCTCACGCTCGATGGCCACGAGCGATTCGCGGCGGAACCTTGGGTGGCGTCATTGCACATCATCGGGGCGACAGTATTTGCGACGCTGGGCGCGTTTCAGTTCGTGCCGTCACTTCGGAGGGGCGCGTGCGCGCCTACGCTCTTTTCCTCGGAGCGGGTACACAAGTCTTCACCGCCGGGTTCACCGCGCTGCCCTTCATGAACCCATACATGAGCGAGGGGCTCGCCACCGCGTCGATGGCGGGGGGATGGATTATCAACGCGCTCGTTGCGGAGTGGATGCTCCAGAAGCCGCGTGTCATTCAGCTCACGGCTCGTCTACGCCATCGGGGTCGGTGAGCTGGAGCTTCAGCGCCGCAGAGAGCGTCAGCCGCTCGACCAGGCGCGCACGGGCCACCCTGAAACCCAGCTGCTCGAAGAGCGACGTGACCTGAGGCACCGCATCGGTAGGCGCAGGGTCGGCGACCAGCGAGAGGTCGAGGGCGCCATCGTCGCGTTGGCGTACCGTGTAGAGCTCCAGCCAGTGCAACGGCTCCAGCGCGTCGTCGACTTCCCGCGTCGTCCAGAGTCGGTTGGGCGCGTGGAGACAGTCAGCGATGCGCCCCCAGAGTTCGAGCGTCGGCAACGCGTTCATCGCGCAGGGGCTCTGCGTTGGCGGCAGGAGCCGACCCAGATCGCCAGGGCTGTAGCGAATCAGTGGCGAGGTTCGACTACCGGGCGTCGAGATCAACAGCTCGCCGGCGTGCTCCAGCCCGGCGAAAGGCCGCTGCTCCAGATGAACGCGCGAGGTGAGCACGTGAAGGTGACCCTGGGGGCACCCCATGGCCACCCCGGTGCCGGCAAGCTCGGTCGCGCCGTAGTCGCTCGCGATGGGAGCGACCTGTGACAGCGCCCGTCGCTGACAATGCGAGAGATATTGATACGAGCACAGCAGCACCTTCGGCTTCGGGTAGTCGAGCTCGAGCGCGCGAAATCGCCGCAGCGCCCAGTGCAGGTACACTGGGTTGGCCACCAACACCTCGGGCTGAAAGTCGGCCCACTCGAGCGCGATGGTGCGAAAGAAGTCATCGGGCTCCGAGAACAGGGCCCGCGTGGAGGGGAAGAACAAGAAGTCAGGGTTCGGTTGCCGGGTGGTTCGGTCGGCGTTCGAGAGGCCACACTTCTCACCCATGCACGCGGGGCTGGTCAGGCAGGCAAAGCGGGGCGTGCCTGGAATGCCCCACAGCGACCAGTACTCCGATGACACCGTGGCCTCGGTATCGAGCAGCGTTCGCAGTGGCTCGCTGGTGCTGCCGCTGGTCGACATGATCGCCGCCGTACCGCGCGTGAGCTCAGCCGCCGCGTCGATGGTGTCGGGCACCAACAGCTGAAACGGCACGCGCGCGAGCCCCGCGCGGGTCATCACCGGCAGGTTCATCGGGTCCTGATACGCCGTGCGGTGCATTCGGTAGTACGGCACGTCACGAGTCAGCCTCGGCAGGGCGTCGAGCAGCATCTGGCCGCTGTGGGTGTGTCGATTCAGCCTCTGCGTGAGAAGGGCCATGGCGCGGGCTACTCTATTCCGCTCCAGATGCCTTCTGCCCGACCTCTGAGACGCGGTCTTCAAATCGCCACCCTCGAGCGGGTGCTGCGTCGGGAAGCGGTGAGCGCTTCGGCCTGGGCGAACGTGCTCCGCGACCCCGGGTTCCGAGCGAGCACGGTGATGCCCGCGGTGCGTCGCGCCCTGGTGAAGGCCACCCGGGCGCCCACGCCCGACCCGGTGTGGGACGTGCTCATCGTCGGCAGCGGCGTGCTGGGGAGCGCGTTGGCCTTTGCAGCCGTCGCGCGCGGTCTGAAGACGGTGGTGGTCAGCCGTGAGCTGGGCTCGGAGTCGTTTCGATACGGCGAGGCCTTCACCCTCAACACCTGGAGTCGGCCGCCCCAGGAAGAAACGCCGCCGGGCAGCGCGTGCGAGCAGCACCCCGGGCTGATCATTTCGCCGCGCGCGCTCTCGCGAGCCGAGTTCATCGATGCCTCGGTGCTTCGAGATCTCGCGCTCTGCACCCTCTGGGCCTCGGGCGCTTCGTTGGTGCGCGCAGAGGCAGGGCGGGTCTCATCATCATCGCCGCTGGTGATGCGAGTCACCGGATCACACCGACTTCGCGCCCACGCCGTCATCGCCTGCCCTGGTTTCACCCAGCCAGTGGTTCGAATCGCGCATCAGCCATCGGCTGCACGAGTTCGTCGAGCGCTGGAGCAGGGCTCGAAGCGGGTGCTCGGGTTTCAGCAGCTCGCCAAGCGCTGTGTCAGCGACCCTCTGGCGGCCGCGCGACTGGGCCGACACGTCATCGTCGTCGGGAGCGGGCCGAGCGCACTCTCGGCGCTGGAGCTGATCTGGCGAGCCAGCGACAGCGTTCGAGTCACCTGGCTCACTGGCCCTGAAGGCCCCACCGTGCCCTTCGACGCGGGGCGCACCTCGGCCGCGGGAGTGAGCGAGATGTTCGACCGCCGCTATGCCGCGATGCGGGCCCGTGCACTGCATCGCGCTCGCGACGGTTGGCTCACCATGCACACCGGAGCCGTCGACCGCGTCAGGCTCACTGCCCAGCAGGTGGAGCTCGCGATTGGCAATGCGACATTTCGAGGTGACTGTTTGATCTGGTGCGGAGGCATGACGGGCGACTTCACCACCGTCGACCCCCACGCACCGCTGGTGGTCGACGGGGTGTCGCTGGGCATTCAACGCGAAGAAGCGGGGCGTCGCTGGCCGGTGTTCGGAGTCGGGCCAGCGCTCGACAGCCTCGGGCTCGGCGACTGGCCCACCGGCCCGTACTCTGAGTGGGTGCGCAAGGGGCTTACGCTCATCGCGCGACTTCACGCACCGTCGCGCTGAGTCATTTCGATTGGGCCTTGGGCGCGGTCACGATCGGCACCGCCTTTTTTCCCCAACCCGGGTTGCGCTGTCGCTTCCACTCGGCGAGCTCGGCCTCGGTAGCCGGTCGAGCTTTGGGTCGCTTGAGCGTCATGGTTCAGCGTGCCCCGTCAGGCTTGGCCGGGCCGACAGTGTCCTGGCCGTTCTGACCGGCGACGAACGCGCGCTCGAGCAACGAGAACAGCGCCGGGTTCTCAGGCGCATGCAGCGAGCCTTCTTCTTTGTAGCCAGTCGCTTGATTTCGAAACTCGACGTAGGTGGGTGTGGCATCGGAGTCGGGGATTCCGTTCTGCGGGGTGGCGGCCCTGCCCAACGCGAGGGCCAACGCCGCCATCGCGCCGTCGTCGGGCCTGAACTCGATGCCCGAGTCACCAATCACGACGTCTCTGACGAAGGCGGTGACGTCGCCTCGCACCGACGGCAGCGCGAGGATCCCTCGCATCTGCACCGCGTTGACCTGCCCATCGAAGTTTCGGAAGTGGGAGTGAATTTCACCTCGAACGGTCGCCTGATAGGCAGCAGTCCGCTCGGCCAGCGGCTTGACCAGCGTGCGAATGTCAGAGTTGCTTCCAGCGACGTATCCACCCATGGCTTCTCTCCAGTGCTGCAGTGAGGTTTTCGACTCGAACCACCAAGACGGCTGAGGCCATTTTGGTTTTGCGTGGCTTCGTAAAGGGCTGTTATTCGCGGGTAAACAAGACGACCGAGACCCCTCCCAGGGCTGCGGAGACGATGGCGCTGGTCAGGGCGACGGTGAGCTTGGTGTTGGCGCTGCCCGCAAGACCGGTGGCCTGCTGCTGGGTGAGCCGCGAGCCAGACATGCCGTTGCCCAGGTCGATGCGGGCCGAATCGAAGGCGGCTTTGTCAGCGAAGCCGAGCCCGGCGAAGGTACCAGCGACCGCCGCTGTGGCAACGGCCGAGCCCGCGAGTACCCAGGCGCCGATCTTCGGTCGCTTGGTCTTGGTCGTGACCAACGAGGGCGCAGTGGGCCGGCTCGAGGCTTTGGGCTGCAGGTCGGTGCGCACGGGCGCGTCGGGCTGCAGGGTCTTCGGTTCGACTTGCACCGGAGGCGTCACCGTCGCCACCGCGGTTCGCTTGATCACCAGCTTCTCTTTGAGCTGGCTCATCAGCTGCGCGAGCGGCGCGTTCGATTTCTCGGCCCACTTGTCGGCGGGGGCGACGAAGTCGATGGTGGCCAGTGGCTCTTCAGCGTCGGCCGCCATTGCGTCAATGTGAATGGCGAGCGATTTTGAGATCTTGCCCACGTCGATGCCGATGACCACCGCTCGCGGCCCGAACAGCACCGCCAGCTTGGCCACGCACGACCGGCTGCCGGCGCAGCTCTTCGGGTCAGTCACGCCCGCTTGCTTGAGCTCACGGTTGGCCGAGGCATCGTCGAGCAACGGGCCGATGCCTTCTTTGCGCAGCGCCTCGAGCACCTTGGTGGCGAGCTTGGGCGAGTAGGCCTCGGCGTTGGCCCGCTTGCTCGAAATCACCACCGCGATAGGGCTCCGCGTCTCGGTGGCCTGTGACAACACCGAGAGTGAGAGCGCAGCGAGCAAGAGCATTCGGGACGCTGACCCTAGATCCACTCTGCGTGCGTTGCCCACCCGAGACACGCTCCTACATTGGGGCTGTACGAGTCAGAGCGGTATGTTGCCGTGTTTTCGCGGGGGGTTCTCCTGGCGCTTGTCTTTGAGCATTTCGAGGGCGCGAATCACCTTGAGCCGGGTCTGCTCGGGGCGAATGACCTCGTCGATGTAGCCGAGCTCGGCGGCCTTGAAGGGGTTGGCGAACTTCTCGCGGTACTCGTTCACCAGGCGGGCCTTTTCAGCGACCGGGTCTTTGGCTTGATCGAGCTCTTTGCGAAAAATGATGTTCACCGCGCCGTCGGGGCCCATCACCGCGATCTCGGCAGTGGGGTAGGCGTAGTTGATGTCGGCTCGAATGTGCTTCGAGGCCATCACGTCGTAGGCACCGCCATAGGCCTTGCGGGTGATGATGGTGACCTTGGGCACGGTGGCCTCGGCGTAGGCGTAGAGCAGCTTGGCGCCATGCTTGATGATACCGCCCCACTCCTGGTTGGTGCCGGGCAAGAACCCGGGCACGTCGACGAAGGTGACGAGGGGAATGTTGAAGCAGTCGCAGAAGCGAACGAAGCGCGCGGCCTTGACCGAGGCGTCGATGTCGAGCGCGCCCGAGAGCACCGCCGGGTTGTTGCCGACGATGCCGGCCACGCGGCCGTTGAAGCGCGCGAAGCCGATCACGATGTTCTTGGCGTAGTGCTCTTGCACCTCGAAGAAGCGCTTCGAGTCGACCACCAGCTTGATCAGATCTCGAATGTCGTACGACTTCATCGGGTTCGACGGCACCAGCGTGGCGAGCGCGGCCTCGGCTCGGGTCGCCTCGTCTTCAGAGGGTTGCGCAGGCGGGTCTTCGGTGTTGTTCGAAGGCAGAAAGCCGAGCAGCTCGCGGGTGAGCATGATCGCCGCCTGCTCCGAGTCGGAGGCGAAGTGCGCCACGCCTGATTTCTGGTTGTGGGCCAGCGCCCCGCCCAGCGCGTCTTTGGTGACCTCTTCGTGAGTGACCGTCTTGATCACGTCAGGCCCGGTGATGAACATGTACGACGACTGCTTGGTCATCAGAATGAAGTCGGTGATCGCCGGCGAGTACACCGCGCCGCCCGCG
>Ga0105048_10016117_pt1 | contig 11564 bp, 10 predicted proteins | sample MAT05_FD_78382 | JGI IMG/M metagenome (GOLD analysis project Ga0105048, IMG submission 78382) | Freshwater microbial communities from Lake Fryxell liftoff mats and glacier meltwater in Antarctica - MAT-05 | ecosystem: Environmental > Aquatic > Freshwater > Ice > Liftoff microbial mat | place...
AACTCGACGACGAACGAATCGCGGAACCGGCGCGACGCGACGCGGAATCGGAAGCCGATCCCGGCATCGCCTTGACGCGGGAACAGATTTGGGCACAGGTGGCGGCGAGCCGTTGAGGCTTCCGCTCGTCTTCCACCCCGATGTCGCCGCCGAAACGGATGCGGGCTACCGCTGGTACGAATCCGAACGAGCCGGATTGGGTTCGGAATTCCTCGATGAACTCGCTCGGGTACTCGGCAACATCGAATCTAACACGCAGCTCTACGGTTTCAGCGAGAACGACGTTCGCGAAGGGATCTTGCGCCGCTTCCCTCACGGCGTCTGTCATCGAGTTCTGAAGAATCGAATTCGGGTCCTCGCGGTCTTCCGTGCGGCACGCGACCAAGCCGTTCGATTGACGCGTCGATGAGCTTTCATCCGATGCTGTTCAACCTGCTGCAAGCGAAGTGGTTCCCAAAGTCATCGGCCGTAGCTCCGTCTGTCCGCCGAGCGTTCTCTTGGGGGCGATACTTCTCGCGGTTTTCACCGAAGCAACACACCGTCGATGGCGGCGGTTGCCAAAATGATGATGGTGGCGGGTGATCGTCTTCCGCCGTTCTCATCCAAAAGGGAATCGATTCATGTCATCCTCGAGAATGCAACGCGGGTTCACGCTGATCGAACTGCTGGTCGTCATCGCGATCATCGCGATTCTGATCGGGTTATTGTTGCCGGCCGTGCAGAAGGTCCGCGAAGCGGCCGCGCGGGCGCAGTGCCAGAACAACATGAAGCAAATCGGCCTCGCGTACGCGAACTACGAAGCCGCCTTCAGCATCTACCCTGAAGGTCCGTACGATCGTGATCCATCACTGGAAACTTCAATCACTGTTTACGACGAGTTTCCTCCTGCGTATGGTGCTACCCCGTGCTGTAACTCCGCATCTCCGAAGGGTTACAATCAATTTTTCCGCATCCTGCCGCAAATCGAGCAAGATAATATCCACAAACTTATAGATCAGAACATCGTGCCAGGCACCGTTCCTGCTGCAACGACGACACAAATCGCCAAGTCGATCGTCAAGACTTACTACTGTCCCTCGCGGCGAGCTCCCGGTCTGTTTGGTGGCGGCCAAACCGGCCGGTTGGACTACGCCGGCTGCGCCGGCACTTATCAAGGTTCTCGCATCGAGATTTTCGGCGGCGGAGCACCCATCGACAACACATACTTGGGCGTGCCTCCCGCACCAAACGGGTTCTCTCCTCAAGCCGATGAGCGAGCGACACCGAACTTAGGCAACACCCCCGGTCGTAAGGGTTATCTCGTCAACCCTGTTAAAGGTGCCAAGAGAAGACTTGCTGAAGTTACGGACGGTTCTTCCAACTCGATCATGGTTGGCGAAAAGTCGATTCCGGCCACCCGTCTCGGTGTGGACGGTGGCGACAACGAGAACTGGCATAACAGCGGTTGGGATGAAGATAATGTTCGCTGGCACTTCATGCCCAGCGGTGACACGGACATCATCAATACGCCTCCATTCCTGAACATGGCGACCAATTCGGGTACCGTGTGGCGTCGTCACTTTGGTTCGGCGCACTCCGGTGGTTACAACGCAGTGTTTGGAGACGGTTCGGTCCGCTTTATCAAGTTCACGATCGACCCCACCACTCACCGCTTCCTCTGTACCATCGACGATGGTGGCGTCATCGGCGACTTCTAAGCCTGACACATGAAGCAGCCATACTGGAGACCTACAATGAAACGAATTCTGCTATTATCAATGTGTGTATCGGCTTTCGGCTGTGGCGGCGGTGAGAGCAAAGTAGCTGATAAGCCGACCGATGAGCAAATCAAAGCAGTCGAACGAAGCGATAAGTCGGTCGAAGAAGAAGAACGCGGTACACCTGTCAAAAAGAAAAAGTAACTCGCTGATAAGCTGTTAACCCGGCCGACCGAGCAAATGCTTGGTCGGCTTTTACTTATTCTCCGCCTTATCATTCGTAGGCTATCCATCATGAGATCATCGCCCTTAGTCCAGTTATGGCTGTTCCTGTTCTTTTTAAGTTCGATTGGCTGTTCAGCAAAACAGGCAGATCAGGCGAATCCTAGCCTGCCGTCATCGGCTCAGCCCGCCTCGAACGAAGCGTCCGAAACACCTGTTGAACCGCCTCAAGAGTTGATCGTGGTGACGAATTCTCGATATCTGAACTGGGAGAAGCAATCTCTGGGCACGACAGTCTCTGTGCGCGAAGTGTCCAAGTTTGGTAATGACAAAACCGAATCGACCACAACGATTCGACTGGTCAAGAAAACAGACAATGAGATTGTCGTGGAGCAAACCAGCCAGATCATCGCCCCCGATGGGACCAAGTACGATCCGACCACGCAAGCACTGACATACAGCAAAACAGTGAAGCTTCCGAAAAGCCAAGCAAATCGCAATTTGATGGCTCCATCGGGTATTGTCGAAACGAAAGAAGAAGAAATCGAAGTGCTCGGCAAAACGTACAAAGCCAAGTTTTACCTTTCTAAGGGAAGGGTCGAAGCGGGCGATACTTTCACCAAAACTTGGATTGTTCCGGAATTGCCACATGCGATCGTCAAAACAGTTCATGATATCCCGGCTTCCGGGAAAACTGTGACTTCTGAAATCATCAAAATCGAGTCAGGGAAACCCTAACACATACGTCAACCCGTCCGCCGCACTTCCCAGTCTTCGGGGGTGAGGAGCACTTCGCGCGCGTTGCTGCCGTTATAGCCGCCGACGATGCCGTCTTCGCACATGAAGTCGATGAAGCGGCTGGCCTTGCCGTAGCCGATGCCCATGGCACGCTGCAACAGTGAGGTGCTGCCGCGCTGCTCGCGGATGACGATCTCGACGGCCTGTTCGTAGAGTGGGTCGCGGTCGCGCAGCTTTTCGGCGAGCGACCCGCCGGCGTCGTCCTTGGCCTTGAGGTTCAGCAGTTCGTTCTCGAAGTTCGGCTCGTAGCACTCCAGGGCTTCGACGGTGGCGGCAATCTCGCGGTCGTCCACGTAGGCGCCTTGTGCCCGGATGATGGTGCTGGTGCCGGGTTGCAGGAAGAGCATGTCCCCCATGCCCAGCAACTTTTCGGCACCCTTTTCATCGAGCACGACGGCACTGTCGGACCGCGTGGCGACTTGGAAGCAAATCCGGGCCGGCAGGTTCGATTTGATGAGGCCGGTGACCACGTCCACCGTCGGCTTCTGGGTGGCGAGAATCAGGTGAATCCCGGCGGCGCGAGACTTCTGCGCCAGACGGATGATGTGCCCTTCGACTTCCTTTTTCATGCTCATGATCAGGTCGCCGACTTCGTCGACGATGATGACGATGTAGGGCATGTCGGTCGGGATCGCGGCGCGTTCGTCCTCGTTGACCGGGTCGATGCGGCGCAGGATTTCGTCGCGGGTCAGTTCGTTGAAAGTCGCGATGTTCCGCACCCGCGCCTTGCGGAGCAGTTCGTAGCGTTCCTCCATCTTGTCGACCGCCCATGCCAGCACGGCCTCGGCTTTTTTGTCGTCCGTGATCACCGGGTGCATGAGGTGTGGGACTTTGCCGTACTCGCTCAGTTCGACCTTTTTGGGGTCGATCATGATCATCCGGCATTCGTCCGGCGTGCGGCTGTAGAGCAGGCTGAGGATGATCGAATTCAGGCAGACCGACTTGCCCGTGCCGGTACGGCCGGCGATGAGAAGATGCGGCATCGCGGCCATGTCGTAGACCAGCGGCCGACCTTCGACATCCTTGCCCAAAAAGATCGGCAACTTGAAGCGGTCCGCCTTGGCACCCGTCGTCTGGATCAGTTCCTTGAGCCGCACGGTTTGGCGATGGTCGTTGGGCACCTCGATGCCGACGGTATTGCGGCCCGGCAGCGGTGCCACGATGCGGACTGCAGGCACGCCAAGGCAGAGGGCCAGGTCGTCCGACAGGACCGTGACCTTGCTCAGCCGCAAGCCGGTATCCAGTGCGATTTCGTATTGCGTGATGACCGGGCCGGTGTGAATGCCGACGACCTTGACCGCGAGGCCGAAGTCGGTGAAGGTCTTCTCCAACAATGCAGCCCGTTCGCGGAGTCGCTGTTCATGATCGAGCACCGGATAGGCTTCGCTGTCCGAGAGAAGTTCGAGGCCGGGGGCGACGTAGCCGCTCGGCTCGGTCGCCGTCTCCGCGGAGACGACCCGCAGGAGTGTGGCCGTGGCTGGTGCCGTCGAGCGATGGATCGGCAGGGGGGGTCGGGGCAGTTCGATCGGCGTGTCGTCGTACACGTCGGTGCCGGCGTAACTTGCCGCGATCGCCTTGGCTTCCGCCGCCGCGACGAATGGGGCTTGAAGACCGGTGTGCCGTACGATCGGCGGGCCGTCGCTTTGCAGAACGATCGGCTTCGGCTGGAACTGCCGTTTCGCGAAGGTTAACGCGCGGTCGCCACGACGGCCGACCCAGGCGTTGCCGCCACGCAGAGTTGTCCCGACACGCCGGAACAGGAATCTCACCAATCCATCCGCGATCAGGTTCACGCCAAGGAAGCCGGCCAGAGCGAGCAGCAAGGCGGGCACCGGTGCCGCGGCCAACGATTTCAATTGCATCGAAACGAAGCCACCGATCGCACCACCTCGCCCATAGGCGGAGACGACCGGAAGTTCCCATCCATAGGCTCGATCGGCGACCGCTGCCGCAACGACGGCCAGCATGGCCCAGCCGGCGAAGCGTATGCCGATCCGCAACCACGAACGCCCCAGCACGTACAGCACGATCAGTGCGAAGGCCCCGCTCACGAGCAGCCAAACGCCGAAGCCGAGGGCATCGACCAGCGGTCGGGCCAGTTGCTCCGCCGCCGGGCCGATCGGGTTCCGCACGCCGGTCAGCGGGGCGTAGCAAACCAGGCACGCCGTCACACCGGCACTCGCCGCGACGGCCGCCAACGCGGCGGCATCGAGTCGCCGCCGCGGCACCTGCAATTCGACCAAGTCGTCGGCCATGAATCGTCCACCCCGGGCCGTCGGCATCCCCTCTCCATTCTGTTCCGGAGACGAGGAAAGACGTAGACGCCGAACCGGGACTTGAGTCGAAGTTCAAAATGATCCGCCCGAAGTTGCGGCACAATCGGCGAGGTCCATACAGCTTATCGGGGCGCGACTCCCGGTCGGGGGAAATGCGGTGCCGCCTGCGCGGGCAGGGTAGTCGTCCGCCTGCGGAAACCGTTTATTAGGTGAAGTATTTGTTTTCAGTCCCCGTGAAGCGCTTCGCCATGAAACTCGATCAACTCCAAGGCAAAACCGTCGGCTTCGCCGCGTCGGGCGGCTTGGATTCCTGCACCGTCGCCCGTTGGCTCTCGGACCACGGCATCACGGTCGTCGCCTTCTGTGCGGACATGGCACAACCGGACGAAACCAACTTCGCCGAGATCGAAGACCGCATGCGTGCCTCGGGCGCCTCGGACTTCGTCGCCGTGCCGTTGCACGACATGATCGCTCGGGCGGGCATCGAAGGCATCCAGTTTCAGGGAAAGTACGAAGGGGCGTATTGGAACACGACCGGCATCGGCCGGCACGTGATCGTTGCGGGCTTGGTCCCCGAACTCCGCAAGCGTGGCATCACCATCCTCGGCCACGGGGCCACAGGGCGCGGCAACGATCAGGTCCGCTTTCAGTTGTGCACGAACATGCTCGCCCCGGAGATGAGCATCTATGCTCCGTGGCGGGACGAGGCCTACCTCGAACGCTTCGGCGGCCGCAAGCAGATGATCGAATACTGCCAGGAACGAAAACTTCCCATCAAGGCGACGCTCAACGCACCCTACTCGACTGACGCCAACCTGCTCGGGCTGACCCACGAAGCCGGGAATTTGGAGCATCTCGATTGCCCGCCGTGGTTCGTGAACCCCGGCATGGGGGTGCTTCCGACCGAAGCACCAAATGAGCCGGAGACCGTAACCATCCGCTTCGAAGCCGGCGTGCCCGTGGCACTCAACGGTGCGGCGGTGAACCCTTTTCAAGCGGTCAGCCAAGCGAATGCGCTCGGCGGCAGGCATGCCATCGGCATCTGTACTCATCTGGTGGAAAACCGCTTCGTCGGCATCAAGAGCCGCGGCGTCTACGAAGCCCCCGGCATGGAACTGCTCGGCACGGCCTACGGCTATCTGCTCCAACTCATCCTCGACCGCCGCAGCCGCGAACTCTTCGATTCGCTCTCGCTGTTCATGGCGAAGCAGACCTATCAAGGCTACGGCTTCGACCTCGCCGCCCACATGGCCCGCGAAGCGATGAAGCCGATCGCCGCCTTGGCCACGGGCACGATCGAACTGAAGCTCTACAAAGGCAGCCTGCACTACCACGCCGGCTACGACGTGCCGCACCAACTCTACTCGGAAAGCAACGCCAGCATGGAAGCCGTCGGCGAGTTCAACCACGCCGACAGCGAAGGCTTCCTGCGCGTGCTGCAGGTCAGCGCGCGGGCCCTGGCCGCGAACAAACTCATCACGCCGCCGGCGTGGGCGGCGGGGTGATGTTGAAGCGCGAGGCTGCGAAAGCGGCCTGTGGTGTCACGCCGTCAGGCGAGCCAGGGCTTCGGCGTACTTCTTTGCGGTTTCCGTCATGACGTGTTTCGGCAGGAAGGGCGGGGGCGAGGCTTTGTCCCAGCCGCTGTTGTCGAGCCAGTCGCGCAAGTACTGTTTGTCGAACGACGGCGGGGACATTCCGACGACGACGCTTTCGGCGGGCCAGTAGCGGGAACTGTCCGGGGTCAGCACTTCGTCGATGAGGATGATCTCGCCGTCGGACAGTTTGCCGAACTCGAACTTGGTGTCCGCGAGGATGATGCCGCGTTCGGCGGCGTACTCGGCGGCGGCGTGGTACATCTCCAGCGTGCGGCGACGCAGTTCCTCGGCCGTCTCGACGCCGACTTTCTTCACCATCTCGTCGAAAGTGATGTTCTGGTCGTGCTCGCCTTGGGCGGCCTTGGTGGCGGGTGTGAAGATCGCCTGGGGGAGCTTCTCAGCCTGTTTGAGTCCTTTGGGAAGTTCGTTCCCGCACACGGAACCCGTGCGTTTGTAGTCTTCCCAACCGGAACCGATGAGGTAGCCGCGGGCGACGCATTCGATCGGAATCACTTCGGTCTTGCGGACCAGCATGGTGCGGCCTTCGAGGAGTTGCCGTTGGGCTTGGAACTCTTCCGGCAGGTCGTCGAGGTCGCAGGAGATGCGGTGATTGGCAGGCAGCAGGCGATCGAGCCAAAAGTTCGTAAGGGTGGTCAGCAGCACACCCTTGCCCGGGATGCCGTCCGACATGACGTGATCGAAGGCGCTGATGCGGTCGGTCGCCACGAGGACGAGCCGTTCGCCGAGATCGTAGACGTCCCGTACCTTGCCGCGATAGGGTGTGTGGCCGGGCACGTCGCTTTGGATCATCGGTGTCATGGGTGTCGTCTTTACTTCGGTCCGGGTACGGCGGTCGTTGAAGAGGCATTGTAACAGCCGGGCGTGCGATGGTCCTGCTGCGGTCGAGACGGTGGATAAAATCGAACGATTGCAGCGATTGTAAGGCATTCGATTGAAGTCCGCACTTCCCTTCGGTCGATGAGATGGTGCGTGTCTCCGTCTCGGCGGCGCGTCGGGGGTGCGGAAATGGCCAGATGGATCGTCCTGATCGTCGCGTTGGCGCCGTTGTTTACGGCGGGCGGCTGCCTGTCGGCGGGCCGGCCGAACGTGAAGTTGACTGACGCCATCGGCGGGCCGCTGCCGCCGCGCGGCGGGCAACCGATGGTGACGCTGCCCGACGACACTGTACCCCGCGAACTCAATAAGGTGACTCTGCCGGAATATGTGATCGAGCCGCCGGACGTGCTCCGCATCGAAGCGGTCATCCGCAAGCAGACCGAAGATCCGGACACGAAGAAGAAGGTGCCCGGCGACGAACTGTTGAGCCTGCCGCTGCAACCCGTCTGGGGTGAGTACGCTGTGCGACCGGACGGCACCATTTACCTCGGCGTGTACGGACAGGTGCAGGTCGCGGGTTACACCCTGTCGCAGGCGGCTGCTGCCGTCCGGGAAACGCTCGCAAAGCAAGCCTTCGCGGAATCGTCCGGCCTCAACCCCGAGTATCTGCTCGTGGTGTTGGACGTCACGCAGTACAACAGCAAAAAGTTCTACGTCATCCTCGACGGCGGCGGCAACGGCGAGCAGGTGATTCCGCTGTCGATCACCGGCAACGAAACCGTGCTGGATGCCCTTGCGGCCGTCAACGGCCTGCCGCCGGTGGCGAACAAGCGGAACATCTGGGTAGCCCGCCGCACGCCGCACCCCAACCAACCCGAGCAGATCCTGCCCGTCGACTGGGTCGCGATCACGCAGCACGGCATCATCACGACCAACTGGCAGATCATGCCCGGCGACCGCGTCTATGTGAAGGCGCAACGGCTGGTCTCGATCGACAATGCGTTGGCGCGATTGCTCACTCCCGTCGAACGGATCTTCGGCGTGACGATTCTCGGGGCGAGCACCGTCAACCAAATCCAAGGCCGCGGCGTGGGCTTCGGCAACACCGGCTTCTAATCGAGGGATGCAACCATGACGCGAATCCTGCTGACACTCGGCCTGCTCGCCGCATTCGCTTCGACCGCGACCGCGCAATACCCGAACTACCCGGCGATGCCCTACGGAAATGCGCCGCAGAACCAATTCGCGCCGAACTTCTACAACCGGGCCTCGCAGCCGCTCAGCCCTTACCTGAACCTGCTCCGCGGCGGCGACCCGGCCATCAACTACTTCTACGGCGTCCGCCCCGGCACCATACCGGGAACTCTGCCGATGGGTGGCCTGGGTGCGCTGCAGGCTCCGCAGAACTTCAACCAACTCCGCAGCGGTTTCCTGCAGGCGGGCGCAAACCCGACGCAGGAACCGACGAAGATCCCCGAAGGCGGCGTGCCGGTCCCATCCCTGCCGCCCTCGGGCCACCCGATCAGCTTCGGCCCCGGGCTGACGCGGTTCACCCCATTCACCGGTGGCGTCGGCCGACCGGGCGTGTTCGGCAACGCCCCGCCACCGGCTTATAATCGGAATGCCAAGAAATGAATGCATGCTCGCCACAGAGAGCACAGAGAAGAAAAAGCTTAGTGGGAAAGTTTCATCTTGATCAGGACTGTCGCGAAGCTGAAGACTCGACAGTTTTTTCTTCTCGATGTTTTCTGTGGTGATTAGTGTCCGGGTTTTCGAAACGAGATCCATCATGAACGCGAAAACTCTGGTGCGGTGCGGCGGGTTGGGCTTGGCGTTGGCCGCGACAGCTTCGACGGCGCAGTCGCCCATACGCGAGCCGGCGGCAAGACTGGTGCGGGCTGTGCCGGTGCTGGAGCCGTCCGCGGCCATTGTCGTACGCGGCCTCGCGCCGACACCGGAAGCGGTAGTGCCGAAGCCCGGAAGTTGGATAAACGGTCCGGTGCCGACGACCGTGAAGCCGCTCGCCCAGCCGAGTCTCGCGCCGGCGAGCCGACCCCCGGTCGCTTCGGATTCCTCTTGGCAATCCCTTCGCAATTTCTTGGTCGGCCCACCGAAGCCGGACGCTCCCGCGCCGCCGCAACCGAGTCGGGCGGAAATGCCGCGCGGCATGCCGGTCACTACTCGGCCTTCGCCGATGATGATGAGTGCACCCGTAGTGCCGACGATGCACCCGGGCGTCTATGCCGGGCCTCCTGCTTACCGCTGGTACGGCTGGGGCACCACCACGCCGGGCCGCAATCCACTCGCTCCGACCGGGAAATCGCCGTACGGTTCCGCCGGCTGGTATGCCCAAACCGGGGCGACTCCAGGAGCCTTCCCCATCACCGCGCCGGCGACGTTGCCGAGCTACGCCAGTGCGGATGCGCCGCAGTATCGCCCGGCCGGGATGATGCAGCCGCTCGTCGTCGACTCGATGAGTTACGGCTTTCCCATCGGTTCTTATCCGACGTCGATGCCGCCGTTGCCGTCCCCGTTGCCGCCCCCATTACCGCCTGGCGCGGTTGTGATCGCCGACGGCATTCCGATGCCGCAATCGGTTCCCTACGCGGCTCCGATGCTGATGCAGGAAGCCATGCCGGTTGTGTTGGGAACGAGCGAATACCCCGTGCCGACGCTGCCGGTCTCCCCGACGTACGTCGGGGTGCCGATGCCGCTTCCGGCGGAAAGTCCTTTTACCGTGCCGATGCTGCCGATCCCGGTACCGCCGCCGGCGCCGCCGAGCGTGAACTGGTCCTCGGCCGCCGGGACTGCCATTCCCTTCGGTGTTCCGTCGCAAGCACTCGCCGGTCCGCAGTGGGGCACGCCGCCGACGGTCGCCCGGCCGCAAGCCCCGACGACCACCACGGCGCCATCGTTTGAGACCCAAATCCGCAATGCTGCTTATGGCTTGGCGACGGTGACCGAAGTTCGTCACGTCGGCCTATCCAAGCTGCTCGTTCGGCTTGAGGTGAAGACCGTCGCCGAGGCCCGTGGTGCCGCTGAGGCCATCGCCAAGGTGCCCGCACTGAAGCCCTATGCCGTCGATTTCGAGGTCGTGGCGCCGTCGACCGCGAAGTAGCCCGGTTTTCCGCTACACTGCCCCGGTACGACCTCCGCACCGGGACGCCCATGCATCGCAACAGCAAGCTCCTTTTCGAGAAGTACGCGCAGGGCCATTTCTCACCCGCCGCCAAGGTGCTCGAAATCGGGCCGGATGTGTCGCCGTCGAGCTACCGCGCAATCGTGGATCCCAAGCAGGAACGCATGTGGGACACAGTCGATTTCCCGCGCAACTTCACGACCACCTTCACGCTGACGAATGAATACAGCTTCCCCATCGAAAGCGATGCGTATGACCTTGTGCTTTCGGGCCAGGTCATCGAACACGTCCGCAAGATTTGGGTCTGGATGAAGGAAGTGGCCCGCGTCTGCAAACCCGGCGGGCTGATCGTCACCATCGGCCCGGTGAGTTGGCCCTACCACGAAGCCCCCATCGACTGTTGGCGCATCTATCCCGAAGGTATGAAGGCCCTCTGCGACGACGCCGGGCTGGAGGTACTCACCTGCACGACCGAGTCGCTCGAAGCGAAGGAATTCAACTTCACGATCCCCGGCCGCTCGCCGGAATGGCAGGACAACTTCACCCGCCGCGTCTTCAGGATCCTGGACAAAGTCCGCTTCCCGGTTGAGTGCGCCTACGACACGATCACGATCGCTCGGAAGCGATCGTAAAATGCCGAATGCGGAATGATGAACGACAAGCAACGAAACCGAAGCGGAGAATCCTTATGGCATCGGTGACTTGGCGCGGTGTGTTTCCTGCATTGTGCACGCAGTTTCACGATGATGAATCGCTAAACATCGACGGTACGATCTCACACTTGGATGCCATGCTGGATTCCGGCATCCACGGCATCGTCATGATGGGCAGCGTCGGTGAGAATACCACACTGGAACGGGACGAAAAGATCGCCCTCCTGAAGGCGACCGTCGCCCGTGTGAAGGGCCGCATTCCCGTGCTGACCGGCGTGGCGGAGTACACGACGAAGCAGGCCGTTCGTTGGGCCGCCGAGGCTGCGGACTGCGGTGCGGATGGGCTG
>Ga0105048_10016118_pt1 | contig 11564 bp, 9 predicted proteins | sample MAT05_FD_78382 | JGI IMG/M metagenome (GOLD analysis project Ga0105048, IMG submission 78382) | Freshwater microbial communities from Lake Fryxell liftoff mats and glacier meltwater in Antarctica - MAT-05 | ecosystem: Environmental > Aquatic > Freshwater > Ice > Liftoff microbial mat | place...
AATAACTCGCAGCGCGGTGCGGACGGCCGCCCGACCATCGACAAGGCCAACCCGCGCGCCGCCAACACGATGGGCCACATCATCGAGATCTCGGAGGACGGCGGGAACCACTCGCGCCTGACCTTCACGTGGGACATCTTCCTGCTGGCCGGCAAGCCCGAAGATCCGTCCACCTATTTTGCCGGCTTCCCGAAGGATCAGGTGAGTTCCTTCGGGTGTCCTGACAACATCTCCTTCGACTCGCGCGGCAACCTGTGGATCGCCACCGACGGGCAGCCGTCCGCGCTCAAGGTCAACGACGCTATCCTCGGCGTCGCGGTGAGCGGCCCGGAGCGCGGCAACGTCAAGCAGTTCCTGAGCGCCGTCACGGGTTCGGAGGTCGCCAGCCTGTACATGCTGCCGGACGACTCGGCGATGTTCCTCTCGATCCAGCACCCAGGTGAGGGCGGCTCGCTGGCGGCCCCGACCAGCGTCTGGCCGAGCGGCGTCGCCAAGCCGAGCATCGTCGTCGTGTCCAAGATTGGTGGCGGCGCAATCGGCGCGTAACTCGTACCCTTTCGCCGTCCTGATTTGTGCAGTTCACGCGCCCGGCCGAACTTTCGGCCGGGCGCGTGGTCTTTTGTCCCGTTCCGGCGGACGATGCGCCTTCAGAGGTCGCGGGCGACGACGACTCCGTAAATGCGCGCGGCACCTGCCGCCCGCAGCGCGTCCGCGCAGGCCGCCAGCGTGGAGCCGGTCGTCATCACGTCGTCCACAATGGCGACACGCGCCCCACGCAGCTGTGCACGATCAGCGCACCCGAACGCGCCGACCATGTTCGTGTGGCGCTCGGCTGCGGACATGCCGACCTGTTGCGCTGTCTCGCGCTGGCGCACCAGGATCGCGGCCGAGACCGGCACCCCCAGCCGCTGCCCGACGATTGCCGCGATCAGCGCGGATTGGTTGAAGCCGCGTGCCCGCTGGCGGCCGGGTGCCAACGGCACCGGTAGCATGAGATCGACGGCCAGCGGGCGGCGCTCGACGGCATCCGCGAGCAGGTTGCCCAACAGTACGGCTCGGTCGCGCATACCCCGATACTTCAGGTCGTGGATGGCGCGCCGGGCGGCGTCTTCGAAGCGGAACGCGGCGCGTACGCCATCGAGCGGCAGCGGCGTTCGCTGGCACCGCCGACAACGCGCTCCGGACGGTACCGCCCCAGCACAATTGGGACATACGGCGTTACCGAGCCAGGGCAGGCCACCACGACACGGCAGACAGAGCGCCGCGCCGCGAATGCCACAGCCGACGCACCGGCTCGGGAAGAGCAGGGCGACAACGTTCGCGAGATGCCGCCCAAGCACGTCGCCGCCCGCCCGCGCCCGAAGCCGTCAGCGCGCGAACGGCGACGGCGACGGGGAGGGCGACGGCAGCAGGGACGGCGACGGCGACGGCAGCGCGGTCGGCACGAGATCGGGCACGGGCGTCAACGCCGGCGCAGCCTCGTTCGCGCCGCTGCCGCTGAATAACCCGACGATCCAGCCGATCAGCGAGCCGATCCCCATGAGGGTGTCTGCGATGAGGCGCGGAATGAACGTCCAGTAGATCAGCCAGGTCAGGAACAGCGCGATACCCACGACTGCCAGCCCGAGCCGCCACTCGACATCCGTCAAACGGCGTTGCTGAAAGAGCACGCGCGCCCAGAACTTTTCCGGCCGATTCTCTTCGTCCATCCCCGTCCCAGCCCGTCCGCTAGCAGCGGATCAGGCGACCATTCTCAACTTCGGCCACGCCGTCCTTGAAGACCCAGCGAAGCTTGCGAATGTCGGTGATCGTCTTCGATGGGTCGCCCTCGAATGCGAGGAAGTCCGCGCGCCGCCCCACCTGGAGCGACCCGAAGTCGTCAGCCCGGCCAAACGCCTGGGCACCAGTGTACGTCGCCGCCGTAATCGCCTGCATCGGTGTCAGGCCAAGCTCGTCAACCGAGGCCTCAAGCTCCCTCGCCATCGAGTCGAGGGGGACATTCGCGACGCCCGCGTCGGTACTGCCAATGATCTTAACGCCGCGCGCCAGCATGTCGCGCTGGGCTTCACGGATCTTCGGGCGCATGCCGAGGGTTCGGCGTCGAACTTCGCTCAGGTGAGCATCGGCCGCCGTGTTGCCGACGCGGCTCGGGCTGATCGTCGGACTGAGGTAGATGCCCTTGCGGGCCATCTCGTCCGCAACGGCCGGGTCGTAGTCCACCACCGTGTCGTCATGCTCTGAGACCCAGGTGCAGTGCTCGATCGTCGTGACGCCGGCGGCGACAGCGTTGCGAATGCCGGCCGTCCCGTGCCCGTGGGCGGCCACTGTGCGGTTCAATCGGGTGGCCTCGCTGACGAGAGCTGAGATTTCTTCGATGCTGAACTGCGCTGCCATGACGTTCGTGTTCGGCGTCATCCGGCCGCCAGTCGCCATGATCTTGAAGAAGTCGACACCGTCCTTCGCCAACTGACGCGCCAGTTTGCGGATACCGTCCACCGAATCCGTCTCGCCCCCGAAGAAGTAGCAGTGCCCTCCGGTGACGGTGATTGCCGGGCCAGCAGCCATGATGCGCGGCCCCGGCACGATGCCGTCCGCGATGGCGTCGCGCAGCTTGAGGGTCTGGTGGGCACGGCCGCCGCAGTCGCGGACGGTCGTCACGCCAACGCGCAGCGCCAGTTGGGCATTGTGGACGGCTCGTAGCAGGATGCGCGGGTTGTCGTCAGCCAGGATGTCGGGCAGGGTCGTGGGGAGCGCGCTGAACACGAGATGCACGTGACCATCGAGCAAGCCGGGGAGGATCGTGAACTCAGAGAAGTCAATGCGGTCGATATCACCGCCCGGCACCTTGACCTGACTGGCCGGTCCGACCTCGCGAATCCGCTGGTCTTCAACGACGATCCGGGCTGCCTCGATTGGTTCGGTACCTGTTCCGTCCACGAGGCGCCCCGCCTCGATCACCGTGAGCCTCGGCATCCACGTCCTCCGGTTCGCCCCGCCTGGGGCGAGTCTGTGTCGTGCCTCGATCCCGCTGAAACCCTATCGCAATGCCGGGCCAGTTCAGCTACCCGGCCGCGCATCGCGCCGACATTCTAGGTGAGCACTCGCCTGCCGACCACCCGCCCGTCTGCCCAATCACGGTACGCCGATCCGTCCACCTCCGCACCATTCGGTTTCCCCTGATATAGATCGACGCGGCCTCAGCGCTGAGGCCGCGTCGTCTGCATGCCGCTTCTGTGTCAGGTCAGCCTGATCAGGGCTGCCTCGTCGCTGTGACGGTCGTGCCGTCTGAGAGCACATCCAGCGCAGAGATCGCAACCTCGTCGCCCAGGTTGACCCCGGTCTGGCCGTTCGCTCCAGCGATGATCTCGATCATTCGTCCGTCATTGATGCCGACCGTGACTTCCCGCGCCAGCACCTTGCCGTCCTGACCCACCACGAAGACGATGTTGCGGCCCGAGCGGTTGACGATGGCCTGCACGGGAACCAGGAGCGCCTGCCGAGAGGGCGTCTGCAACCCGACCTGCGCGAACATGCCGTCGCGCAGGCGGCCCTGCGGGTCGTTCGGGTAGATGCGCACCGCGAACGTGCGGCTGCGGGCGTCGGCGGTCGGGGAGATACTCGCAACCGTGCCAGGGAACGCCTCCCCCGGGTACGCAGCCACCGACACTTGAGCCGTCTGGTTACGCTCAACCTGCCCGATGCGGGCCTCCTCCACCTGGAGGATGATCTCGGTTTCTTTCGACACCAGGCTGATGATCGGACTGTTCGTGCCGACCGTCGCACCCGCGCTGATGAGCCGCTGGGCCACGACGCCGTTGAATGGCGCGCGAATGGTGGATTCCGCCTGGTTGACGCGCGCGGCTTCAAGTGAGGCCGCCGCCTGATCGACCTGGGCCGCCGCGATCTGGATATCCTCAGTCGTCGGGCGCTGCCGTGATTGCAGCGTCGCCTGCGCCTGATCGACGGCAGCCTGTGCGGCCCGCACGTCGAACGGGTTCGGGTTCACCAGCCGCGCCATGTTGGCTGCCGCCTGATTGACGACCTCCTGCGCGTTTCGCACATCCCATTCGGCCGGGTTGCGCGCCGAGTCTGCCCGCGACTGGGTGGCTTCCAGCGCCGCCTGCTGCTGTTCCAGCGAGGCCTGGAGGCGCTCGACTTCCGTCTGGGCGACCCCAAACCGCAGCTCCAGCGTGGCAAGGTCAGTGGTGCCGCCGAAGCGCGTGCGCTGCAGGGTCGCCTCGGCCTGACGGACGGCCTCATCGCCCTGGGCAATCTCGAACGGCGTTGCGCCGTTCCTGGTCTTCTCAAGCTGGTTCTGCGCTTCTTGCAGGGCAATCTGCGCGGAGTTCTTCTGCGAGGTCAGCTGATCCTTCTGCGCCGCGCTACAGCTTGCGCGCGACTGGCTCGTCGTTTCGCTCACCACGTCCGTCTGCTCGTTGCGCGAGCGGGACCGGCTCGTCGTGGTCGTCCGACCGCACGCTTGGAGCGCCGCGTCGGAGGCCGCGACGTTCGCCCGCGCGCGGTCCACCGCAAGTTCAGCGGCCCGAACGTCCTCGGGCCGTGCGCCGACGCGGAGGTTGTCCAGGCGGCTCTTGGCGGCGTTGAGCGAGGCCTGCGCCGCCGCGATGTCTTCCGCTCGCGTGTTCGGGCCACCCAGGCCAGCCCGGGCCTGCTCCAGCCGGAACTTCGACTCTGTAAATGTTGCCTGCGCGGCGGCAAGCTGCGCGCGTGTCTGATCGACGCTGGCCCGCGACTGGTCGATGGCGGCGTCAAGGCCGATGGCATCGTCTGGCTTCGGGCCGGAAATCAAGGCGTCCAGGCGAGACTGGGCCTGCCCGACCTGGGCACGGGCCGCAGCGATCTCCTCAGCGCGGGCACCGGACCGCGCCTGGTCGAGCCGTGCTTCGGCGGCCCGCACGGAGGCTGCCGCTGCTTCGATGTCCTCAGCCTTCGAGCCGGCCTGCACCTGGGACAGCCGCGCCTGGGCCACGCTGACGGCTGCTTCGGCCTGCTGCACCTGGGCGTCCAGCGCCGCGCGGTCCAGTTCAGCGATCACTTCGCCCTGCCGGACCTCATCGCCAATATCGACGAAGAGGCGTTCGACGCGACCGGTGATCTTCGGCACAACGTTGACCTGAGAACGGGCCTGCACGTTGCCGCTATACACCAGCGTGGCGGCGATGCTGCCCTGCGTCACCAGCGTGCTCGTGATCGGAATCGAAGCAGCCGCGAAATCTTTCCCAGAAGGCTTCGCCGGAGTCTGCGCCGCGGGGGTGCAACTCACGACAGCCACGACCAGAATGAGGGCGATGGCACCGAGGCGGCGGCGCATGTGTTGACCGCCTAGTGGATCGTCCCACCCACGTACAAGCGGATCGACCGCGACGCGACGACCCGCCGAGCTTAACCGTTGGATGAGGCGCATGTAGCGTACCCGGCAATCACTTTGATGGCCCCGAAGCAATTCGTTGCGCCCCGAGTCTACTGTCGTGCGTGCCTACTGTCAAGCACGTCCGGACCGTCTCGGCGAGGCGTTGGCGTGGGCTTACGCATTACGTCCAGTTGCGCCCGTGGCATGGTACGCCGCGTGGCGTGCCCGTGAGGCCGCAGGGGCGTCACGACTGCGCTACGGCATCCTTCGCGGCAGGGTTAGCGTTGACACTCAGCAAGAAATCCGTGTATTGTGCAGGGAGCAGCATCGTCGATGATGTTGACCGGGATGAGCGTATTGGCTACGACATCTGCGGCGCCGAGAAGCATACGTTGAACGACACGCCAGTGTGCCCTAGCACACTGGCGTTTGTGTTTTCTCCGGCGACGCAATGCGAGGTAACGAAGAGGAGGGCTCCTATAATGCAGTCCAGTCTCATCGGAAAGATCCAGAAGGCAAACCTCTACGCACGCGAACCAGATCGCGTAACATTCAGCGAGATTTCGACGACGTTTCGTGGGGAGAACGACAACCACAGCGTCGCCTTCCGTGACAACCAGTGGACCTGTGACTGCCATTTCTTCCCGTCGAACGGGATTTGCAGCCACGTCATGGCGATTCAGAAACTGCTCGGCACGATGCTGCCAACAGAGGCCCGTTTCTGGCCGCACACCGAGTTCGAAACCACTGACACCGCTGCCACAGTCGCAGTCTAGGCGTTCAGACCTTCGGGCACCGTCAACGCCTCCGGCTGGATGCAGCCGGAGGCGTTGATGCGTAACTCTCGTGTACCGGGTCCAGGTTCGACGGCTGCTCCCCTCGTCGCCCTCCTGGTGGACGGCATGGTTGGCGAGCCACCAGCCTCTGCCCATCCCGTCGTCTGGATCGGCCGGCTCGCGGGTGCGCTGGAGTCGTGTGCGCCAGCGAGCGACCGTGCACGGCTGGTGTACGGCACGCTGCTGACCGTGACGGTCGTCGGTGTGGCCGGGCTGTTTGGTGCCCTGGCCGCACGCGTCGCCGGCCGATTGCCGTTCCCACTCGGGCTGCTGCTCGAAGGCTGGCTGCTCAAGACCACGCTCAGTGCGCGCGCACTGATTGAGGCCGGCAAGACGGTCGAAAGTCACCTGGACGACCACGACCTGTCCGGGGCGCGCGAAGCGGTTCGCTGGCTCGTCAGCCGCGACACGAGCGCGCTGGACGAATCACAACTCGCCAGCGCCACCATCGAGTCGCTGGCCGAGAACACCGCCGACAGTATCGTCGGGCCGCTGCTGGCGTACAGCGTCGGTGGCCTGCCGTGGGCGTTCGCCTACCGCGCCGCGAACACGCTGGACGCGATGATCGGCTACCGCGGCGAGTATGAGCACCTCGGCAAAGTCGCGGCCCGCCTGGACGACCTGTTCAACGTCGTGCCGGCCCGCCTGAGTTCGGCGCTGCTGGTGCTGGGCGGTGCGGTGGCCGGCGGTGATCTGGCGAACGGTGTAGCAATAACGTTGCGCGACCACACGCTGACCGCCAGTCCCAATGCCGGCTGGCCGATGAGCACGATGGCCGGGCTGCTCGGCACGCGGCTGGAGAAGGTCGGCCACTATCGGCTCGGAGGCGAACTGCCACGCGCCGACGTGCCGGCCATCGACCAGGCGGCCGAAGTCGTCAAGGCCGCCACCGTTCTGAGCGTACCGGTCGTGCTGGGCATCGGCTGGCTGGCGCGGCGCGTGGTCGGTCGGCGGTGCCCGCGCGGCCGCAGCAGCGCTGCTCCTGGCGTCTGATGCCTGATACTTCCTGTCTGATGACTGGGGCCACCCGCACCTATCCCCGCTACGACCACCTCCCGATCTTGCTGGTGTACTCCCCCGAACGCGGCCGGCGGCTGCTGGCCCGCCTGCGTGACACGCGCCCGCTGTTCGTCTGCACCGTCGCGCACACCGAGACGGCCGAGATTGACGGCATCTCCGGCGCCGGAGCGACGGCGGCGCTCCGCCGCCTGACCGCCGCCGCTGACGTGGAAGCGTTGTTCCACGGTCGGCCGCTCTGCATGGATGGCGTGCCGTCAAATCCGGGCGGTGCGCCCGGCCCGGTCATCATCACGCTGGCCGGTCTTCGGATGGCGGGACTGGATGTCGTCGCCTTTGATGCCGGCCTGCGCGTCCAGCCGGACGCCCCGATCACCCGCGTGGCCGACCGCTGGGGAGACTCCATCGCGACGGGCCGAGCGGTGCCGCATGCCGCCGACCTGTTTGCGCGCGGACTCGACCACGGCGCGAGATTGGCCGGATTATCCGGTGCCCTGGTGCTGGCCGAGAGCGTGCCCGGCGGCACCACGACGGCGCTGTCGTTGCTCTGCGGCCTGGGCTACGACGCCTGGGACAAAGTCTCAAGCAGCATGCCCGGCAACGCCCACGCCCAGAAATCGGCGGTGGTGCGGTCGGCGCTGGCTGCCGCAGGCCTGGACGACGCTGCGCGCCAGTTCTCGGGCCTGGGCGTGGCGGCGGCTGTTGGCGACCCGATGCAGCCGTTCGTAGCCGGGCTGGCACTGGCCGCGCTGCCGCGCGTGCCGGTGTTGCTGGCCGGTGGCAGCCAGATGGCGGCCGTCCTGGCGCTGATGGTGCGCCTCGCCACTGAACACGGGCTGCCGTTCGATCCGGAAGCCATCGGCATCGCCACGACGCGTTGGGTCGCCAACGACCCGACTGCCGACCTGGCGGGGCTGGTGGCGCAGGTTGCCGACGTGCCCGTGTTCGCCAGTGACCTGGACTTCGGCCGGTCGCAGTACCGTTCGCTGCGGCGCTACGAAGACTTCCTGGTGAAGGAAGGCGTCGGGGCGGGGGCGGCGGCGATCACGGCGGCCCTGCTCACCGCCGCCGGTCAGGACACCCTGCTCACGGCCATCGAAGCCGTCTACCGCGAGATCTACGGCGCGGCGGTCGAGTAGCGGCGCCGCACCGCGTCCTCATGGGCTGATCGTGACGGGGCCGTAGCGGACCAGGCTGGTACACTTTGGGCAAGACAGAAGGAGTCAGCGGGAGCACGCGAAGATGACGGTCCGCCCGATTGTGGCGCTTGGCAATCCGGTTCTCAGAAACAAGGCACGCAAGGTCACGCGCTTCGACGCTTCGATCCAGGCGCTGGTACAGGACATGATCGAGACGATGCGGGACGCGCCGGGCGTCGGCCTCGCCGCGCCGCAGATCGGTGTGCCGCTCCAGATCGCCGTCGTCGAGGCCGAGAAGGACGAGGTCTACGTGCTGGTGAACCCGGAGATCGTCAAGTCCGAGGGTAAGCACGTGCTCGAAGAGGGATGCCTGTCGGTGCCTGGTTACTGGGGCCGCGTCACCCGCCACGAAAAGGTGACGGTCAAGGCCCGCGACGCCCACGGCCAGGAAGTCCGCATCGCGAACGCCGAGGGCTTACTCGGGCAGGCGCTCCAGCATGAGATCGACCACCTGCAAGGCATGGTCTACGTCGACCGCCTCGACAGCCTGGACGAGTTACAGCGCACGCCTCGGCGCGAGCGTCGGCGGACGTTCGACGAGGCCATCGAAGAGGCGTGACCGAACCGGGGCGGCCCCAGGGCCAGGGCGAGGCATCGCGCCGCACCAGTCCGCTGTCGCGCCGGCGGATGCTCGGCGGCTCGCTGGCGCTCGTAGGAGCGCTGTTGGCAGCCTGCCGGGGCGCGAGCCAGCCGGAAAACTTTACCGAAACACCGCCTGAAGCAGAGACCGCCGCGACACCGGTGCCAGCGACCGCCATCCCGGCCGCCACGCCAAATGTCGGGGCCACGGCGACGGCGCGCACGCTGCTTCAGTCGCTCCGGATGCCGATTACCGAGCCGCCAACGCTTGACCCGGCCCTGGCTACCGACCACGCGTCGGTGCAGGTGGCCGTCCAGCTCTTTGAGGGGCTGACCGAAATCGACCAGGGTGGCCAGCCCGCACCGCTCGGCGCCGAACGCTGGGAAACCGCCGACGACGGTCGCACCTATACGTTCGTGCTGCGCGGCGACCGCCTGTGGTCGAACGGTGCACCGGTGACGGCCCACGACTACGTGTGGGCCTGGCGACGGGCCATCGACCCGCGAACCGCCGCCGACTATGCCTCGCTGTTCTACGCCATCAAGAACGGGTCGCGCATCCACAACGAGCGCCTTGACGCCGCGCTGCTGGGCGTCACCGCCCGCGACAACAAGACGCTCGTGGTCAACCTCGAAGAGCCGCTGGCGCACTTCCCGTGGCTCACGTCACTGATAACGTTCGCGCCGCTCAAGAAAGAGGCGCTCGAAGCCTTCGGCGACCGCTGGACCCGCCCCGAGAACATCATCACCAACGGCCCGTTCAAACTGGTCGAGTGGACCCACGACAAGCAGATTACGCTCGAACGCAACCCGACGTATCCCGGCGCGGACCGCCTGATGCCGCGCGTCACCCTCCGCATCTTCCCCGACGACGCAGCAGCGCAAGTCCTGACCGCCTACGAGGGCAGCAGCCTCGACGCGATGGGCACCGGGGCGAGCTTTGAGATTCCGGCGGCTGAGGTTGAGCGGGTCATGAGCGACGCCACCGCCAGGACGATCGCCCGAACAACGCTCCAGTCCGGGACGCTCTTCCTGGCCGTCAACACCCGTCGCCCCCATCTGCAAGACGCCCGGGTGCGGCGGGCTCTCGGGCAGGTAATCGAGCGCGACAAGGTGCTGAAGGACGTCTTGCGGCGGGTCGGGACGCCGGCACTGGGGTTGGCACCGGACGGCATCGTCGGGCGTGACGAAGGACGCTGGCCGGTCGAGGACATCGGGGCTGCTCGTGCGAGCATGCTCGACGCCGGATTCCCTGACGGCAAGGGGTTCCCGCCGATCTCGTTCGCCTTTAACACCAGTGCACAATGGTCGCAGCTTGGCGAGTACCTGAAGCAGCGGTACAAGGACTCACTCGGTATCGAGTTGACGCTGAAGCCGATGGACTGGGTGGCGTTCACGAAGTGGCGGCGCAGCGACGAATGGACGACGGACGGCGATCTCCTGCGCGGCGGCTGGCTCTCTGACTACGAAGACCCATTCAACTGGTACAACCAGATCTGGGACAGTCGAGACGATGCGGCGGCGTACAACACGGCCTGGAAACACGATTTCTACGACGCACTGGTGCGCGAAGGTGCCATGACCGTCGCGCGAACTGAACGGGCCGACCTGTACAACCGCGCCGACGAAATCCTTGCCGCCGAGTACCCGGCCATCCCCATCTTTCACTACGCTTCGCGAACGCTGGTGCGTCCGTACGTGGGCGGCTTTGCGCCCGAGCGGGTGCTGTCGCTGGTACGCTTGAAGCGCGTGACCGTTGACGAAGCGCGGTAGCCGCAGCAACTTCTGATCCTGCGCCGCGCGCTGACTGGCATAATCCCCGGAACCTTGCCGCTACTTCCGTCGTTCTCGGCCTTCGGAGCACCGCATGAGAAATCGCTGGCGACTACTGATCACCGCCATTGTCACGGTCCTGGCCATCCTGGTCGTCTGGCCGTGGCCAGGCGGGCTGAGCCTCCACCTCGGCAATTTCCGGCTCGAGCGGCAGGGGTTCACGCTGGGCCTTGACCTGCAAGGTGGCACCCATCTGGTGCTGCAAGCGGACATGACCAAGGCACCGGGCCAGGACGCCGCCCAGGTGCTCAAGGGCGTGATCCAGGTGCTAGAGCGCCGCGTCAATGCGTACGGCGTCGCTGAGCCGGTGATCCAGTCGCAGGGCTCCGACCGCGTCATTGTGGAACTACCCGGCGTCAAGGACATTGAGGAAGCGAAGAAGCTGATCGGGCAGACCGCGCAGCTTGACTTCCGCGAGTACGACCAGGCCACCGGCGGCTGGAAGGTCGCCGTCGCAACCGGCCTGGATGGCACCGAGAAGGAACTGACCGGCAAGTATTTCCGACCGAACGCCCAGGTGGTCTTCGAGCAGCGATCCAATCAGCCACAGGTGGCCTTTGAGTTCGACGACGAAGGCACCACCCTCTTCGAGCAGTTGACGCGCCGCCTGATCGGCAAGCCGCTCGGTATCTTCCTGGACAACGAGTTGATCTCCGCGCCGACCGTCCAGGCAGTCATCAGCCGCAACGGCGTCATCACCGGAGTGCGCCTGCAAGAGGCCCGCACCCT
>Ga0105048_10016120_pt1 | contig 11564 bp, 11 predicted proteins | sample MAT05_FD_78382 | JGI IMG/M metagenome (GOLD analysis project Ga0105048, IMG submission 78382) | Freshwater microbial communities from Lake Fryxell liftoff mats and glacier meltwater in Antarctica - MAT-05 | ecosystem: Environmental > Aquatic > Freshwater > Ice > Liftoff microbial mat | place...
CAAGCGATGAAATACAAATTAATTTTACAGCAGAAACCGCCATTTTTTTACCAAACGATACTACCTTGTATGCCAATGGTTTTCCTTATACAATAGCACTTTCAAACCATTATAGTAATTACCAAAGCAGCCAATTATCAATTGTAAATTATCAATTATCAATTAAAACAGAAGGGTTTTACGTTCTTTCTGCTGTTGATGAAAACGGTTGTTTAGTAAAGGATAGCATTACTATTTCTTTAAAAAAGTTTGAATTGATTGTTCCAACGCTACTCAAAAAAGACCAAAATTTTATTGTCAATAATTTACCTGCCAATAGCAGCTTAAAAGTGTTTGATGCCTTGGGGCAAATTGTTTATCTAAACAGTAATTATCAAAATAATTTTATACCACTTATGGCCAATGCCATGTATTTTGCGGAGTTGCAATACTTTTTAAATAATAAAACAGAAAAGTATAGTGGTAAGTTGATGGTAGTGGAATAAATTAATTAGCTGATTAGCTAATGGAGATGATTAGCTGATGCTTTTAAAATTTGAAAATGGGATGATGTAGGATTAAAAATCTTTGCATCAATAGCATTTAATTTACAAATTGCAACATGTTAAAAATTGTATGCTGCTTTGCGAACTTTGCGGTTAAATCAATCTGAAAATAAGTACTTCTGAGGCAAAATAATCCTAATGTCCAACTACAAGTTTAGTTCTTTGAATTTTGTTTTTGGTAATTACTTCCACAAAATAAATACCTGATGGTAAATTACCTGTATTGATTGTTATAATGCTATTATCAACAGTAGCTTTTAGCACATTTTGACCAGCGGTATTAAAAACATTTACATTTGAAATTTTTGCCCCTTTAATTGCACTAATGTTTATCTGCTCATTGGCCGGATTTGGCAGTAATGTAAAAGCTTCTTCCTTATCAGTAGTATTCACACCAGTAAACGAAACAGTAGCAATATCAGTTCTTTTGGAACGTATTACCCAACGCATAAATTCCACCTGATTTTTGGTAAAACTATTCTGACAGTCTTCGGCACTATAATCCATATAATTCTCTATCATATCGGGCATGTCAATACCTGCAATATTATCTACACAAGTGTTTTTAACAGTGTCGCAATCTTGTTGAGAGGCATCAGTAGCTTGCGGTGTATCAATTATTCCATCATCACCTGCACAGTTGGTGGCATCGCCCCAAATATGTCTTAAGCCTAAATAATGTCCTACTTCATGCACAGGCGTTCTGCCTTTTACCGCATAAGTTGTACCACCTATAACCAAAGGATTGGGATTATTAGCCCCAAATACTTGGTATTGAATTACCACTCCATCACTAATGCCAACAGTTGAGCCCGCGTCCCAATTTGGTAATCCACTTGGTGGAGTTGCATAACCTAACACAGCAGGTCCTAAGAAAGGAATACTCATATCACATATCCAAATATTTAAATACCTGCTTTGGTCCCAAGCATCTATTCCCCCTGTTGAGTTTGATTTAACATCCTCAGCCAAACCACCTCCCAAGAAACTAAAAAAAGATGTTTTTGTGGTCGATGTTCTTGTAATACCATTTGTTGGATTCCCTTGTGGGTCAATATTAGCTAATATAAAACGAATGCGTGAATCAACACCTGCAATGGGTGCCAATACAGCGCGCATGTTAATGGTATCGGCATTCATGCGGCCAAAATCATTATTAAGTATATTTATTTGATTCAACACTACTGAGTCGGGCAAATTTTCTTCGGGCGTATTATATACCACATGCACAACTACCCTAACATATAAAAAAGTATCTGAAATTGCCCTGTTATCGTTACTACTATAAAATTCATTAAATAAATTTTTGGTGCTTTGAATATAACCAGGATTTGCTTCCTCCATTTTATTCATTACCTCAACGGTACCACATTTATTAATGTGCTGCGCTTTTGTATAGCTCGAAAAGGCTGTTACAACAATGGCTAGAAGTGTAATTTTTATTTTCATGTCAGATATTTTCGACCAAAATACAAAAAATAATTTTCATACGCACGCTGTAATAATTTACTTTAGCCCCATGGATTTAAACTTAAAAAACAAAACTGCTTTTGTATGTGGCAGCACTCAAGGAATTGGAAAAGCTGCTGCTATTGAATTAGCTATGCTTGGTGCCAAAATAGTTTTAATTGCCCGCAATGAAACAGCCTTAAAAACAACAGTGAGCGAAATCAACTTAATTAATAAACTTGAAAACGATTACATCGCTGTTGATTTTTCTGAATCTGAACAATTGCGTACAATGTTAGCCCAATATACTTCAAAAAATGGTGCAGCACATATTCTTGTAAATAACACGGGTGGTCCACCAGCAGGTAAAATTGTTGATGCTAAAACACAAGAATTTTTAACGGCCTTTAATAACCATTTAATTTGCAATCATATATTGGCCGAAGCTGTTTTACCTTTTATGAAAGAAGCAAAATTTGGTCGTATAATTAATATAATTTCAACTTCTGTAAAGCAACCGCTGAAAGGCTTAGGCATTTCAAATACCATTAGAGCAGCTGTAGCAAATTGGGCTAAAACACTTTCGGCTGAAGTGGCGGCTTATGGCGTTACCGTAAACAATGTGTTGCCTGGCGCTACATCAACGGCACGTTTGCAGGCCATAATTAGCAATAAATCAGTAAAAATGAATGAGCCTGCCGATAAAATTACACAAGAAATGTTGGATGAAATTCCTGCTGCGCGATTTGCCGAAGCCAACGAAATTGCAGCTGCGGTGGCCTTTTTAGCGAGTCCAGCTGCGGCTTATATCAATGGTATTAATTTACCTGTAGATGGCGGAAGAACTGGTTGTTTGTAATTTATTGTTTACTAAAGGTAGCACTACAATTATCAGCAACCCCACTTCCATCGTTCATCGTGTATGACATAGTTAATTTGGTAGATGAATTAACAGTACCGCTTCCGCTGCCTGTAAAGGCCGAATTTCCTGATCCTATAGTTTGAGATGAAATAGTGATGGAAGTAGCGCCAATGCTCACCGCAGCTTCGTTATTAAAACCTAAGTTGTAAAAATTCTCCACTTTATAATTTGTGGTACTTGTACCTACTTTTTTTAGTTTTACTGAATAAGTTGTTGTGCCAGCAGGGTTACTGGTTGTTTCGTTGCAAGTCCAAGTGCCTGTGTAATCAGCAACAACTTCATCGGCTGGTTCAGGAGCACAAGCTGCTAAAAAGGACAATAACGTAACAACTACAAACTGTACTAAACTTTTTTTTGATGGAATGCTTTTCATAACAATAATATTAATGCGTTAATGGCTTTTCAAAAATCGAGCCTATTTTAATCAACGATATTCTTTTGCTTTAATACTGCCAAAATTTTATTAACCGCTCCTTTTTGTGCTGTTACATAATTTGCTGCATTTATTCCCGCTGTTGTGCGCACATCTTCATTTGTTATCAACCCTTCTATTTGATGAATTAGTTCAGTTTCATTACTTATAACAAAAGCTGCACCAACCTCTAGCAATGCTTTGGCTTCATCAAACTTATGATAATTATTCCCAAAAAGTAATGGAATTCCGTAAACAGCTGCTTCTAAAGTATTATGTATTCCTTTACCTAAGCCTCCACCAATATAGGCTATGGCGGCATAAGCGTATAACGAAGAGAGCATTCCAATGTTATCAATAATTAAAACACGTTTGTGCTTTACCTCATCATTCAATTGTGAAAATCTTACACACAGCTCTTTCCCAAACAAATTTTCAGTTTCATTTATGCCTGTGGCTGAAACAACATGGGGCGCAATGATCAACTTCATATTTTTGTGCTTTTGCTGCAATTTAGTAAATGCAGAATGAAGTAATTTTTCATCTTCCCAATAAGTGCTCCCAGCAACAATAATCAATGCATTGTTAGCAAATAGTTCTACGGTTTCGAACTTTTTGCGCTCCTGCATAATTTGAAAAACCCTGTCAAATCTTGTATCTCCAGTAACATTTGCATTTTGATATCCTAGTTGATGCAATAATTGAAGACTCTGTTGATTTTGCACAAAAAAATAAGTAAAAGCCACCAATTGTTTGCTCGCCCAAGTACCATACCATTTAAAAAAATGTTGATTTTCTCTAAATATTCCCGACACTAAAAACACAGGAATGTTTCTAATTTTAAGTTCATTTAAGTGGTTGAACCAAAATTCGTATTTAATAAAAAAAGCTGCTTTTGGATTTATTTGCTCAATAAAAAACTGCGCATGAGCAGGCGTATCGGAAGGCAAATATAAAATCCAATCAGCCCCTTTGTAGTTTTTCCTTAATTCATATCCACTTGGCGAAAAAAATGTGAGCAAAACTTTATTTTTGGGGTTCAACTTTATTTCTTCTATAAGGGTTCTCCCCTGCTCAAACTCGCCCAAAGAGGCGCAATGAAACCAATAAATTTCTTTGCTTTTAAAATCAAATTGTTGAAGCTTAAACTTCCAATTTTTACGACCATTTATCCAAAGTTTTGCCTTATCGTTAAAAGCAGCATAAAGCGCTATTGATACGGTGTATAATTGAATAGAGAAGTTATAAAGCAAACGCATTTTGCTACATTTTTAAACGTCTGTAAAACTATTCACAAATTGTTAATGTGCAATAATTAATATTAAATTTGGTAAGATTGTTCAGTAGTAATTCATCTGTAAAAAAGCCAAAGAAGAAATTATTCAGTATAAAATTCAATTATTTTTTTCTATTTTTGTGGTATACAAATATGTTAACATTACATCCAAAAGATATTGCCACAGGAAAGCTACACGCCTATTTATTATCGGCTGTAGCTCCACGTCCTATTGCTTTTGCCAGCACACTCAACCAAGATGGAACACCAAATTTAAGTCCATTTAGTTTTTACAATGTGTTTAGCAGTAATCCACCAATTGCCATTTTTTCGCCTGCGCGGAGAGTTAGAGATAATAGTACCAAACACACGCTCGATAATATTAAGCACACCCCCGAAGTGGTGCTTAATGCTGTGAACTACGATATTGTGCAACAAATGTCCTTAACTAGCACAGAGTATCCTTATGGTGTGAATGAATTTGAAAAATCGGGATTAACACCAATTGCTTCTGAATTGGTAAAACCATTTAGAGTGAAAGAAAGCCCAGTGCAATTAGAGTGCAAGGTAAATGAAGTTATTGCTTTAGGCGATAAAGGCGGTGCAGGTAATTTAATTGTGTGCGAAATCATTTTGGTTCATATTCATGAAAGCATTTTGGATGATAATGGCAGAATTGACCAACATAAAATAGATTTAGTAGCGCGTTTAGGAGGTGATTGGTACTCAAGAAACTCTGGCAATGCCTTGTTTGAGGTGCCAAAACCAATAAGCACTTTGGGCATTGGTGTGGATGCAATTCCTGAACATATTAAAAATAGCCATATTTTAAGTGGCAACGACTTAGGTATGTTAGGCAATGTGGAGCATTTACCTTTTACCGAAGAAATTGCAATATACACGCAATCACCAGAGTTTGAATTGGTGCGCACAGAGTTCAACTTTAATAAAAATGGCGAAAAAGCCAAACATCAAGCAGCCAAATACTTTCTAACTAAAAACGATAGTGCCACTGCTTGGAAAATACTTTTATCAGCAAATAATTAATACTATATATCATGTTTCAAATTACAGGTACCTTAAAATCAAAACAAGCCGAACAGCAGGTTTCGGATAAATTTCGCAAGCGTGAGTTTGTGATCACAGAAAACAGTTCTCAATATCCTCAAATGCTTTCTTTTCAGCTTACACAAGACCGTTGTTCGCTGATAGAAAATGTGAATGTTGGCGAAGAAATAAAAGTGCATTTTAATTTAAGAGGTCGCGAATGGACGAGCCCACAAGGCGAATTAAAATACTTTAACTCGTTAGAGGCTTGGAAAATTGAAGGTAACAAACAAGGTAGTAATGGCTCTCAGGTTGGTCAACCACCAGTAATTACCGAAGCTTTAACACCAAGCGAGCCAGACGATTTACCTTTTTAAGATGGGTTTTTAAACCAATAAAGGCTCTACGACAGCAGGAATTAGCTGCTTTTCGGATGCTGTATGAAGAAGAAGGCGAATGGCTTTTTCGCCTTCTTCTCCTATATCTACACTGAATTTATTTACATACAATTCAATGTGTTGTTTCATTACCTTTTCATCCATGTTTTGTGCATGCTGCCTTGTGTAAGGCATTGATAGCTCGGGATGTTCAAAAGCAAATTCCACACTTTTTTTGATTAAGCCATCAATATCTTTTTTTATTTTTTCGCTTAGATTTCTTTTGATGGCAATAGCGCCAAGAGGTATTGGTGCTCCTGAAAATTCTTCCCAAAAGGCACCTAAATCTTTAATTAGCTTTAATCCCTTGGCTTCGTAAGTAAATCTATTTTCGTGAATTATAAGTCCAGCATCAAATTTGCCCGAGAGCACGGCATCTTCTATAGCACTAAAAATAACTTCTTCTTTATTGATTAAATTAGGATAGGCTATCCCTAATAAAAAATTTGCAGTAGTATATTTACCTGGAATGGCTGTTTTTAGCGCAGCAATGGGCTTATTTGAATTTTGAGGTGTAGAAACTAATAAAGGGCCGCAACCATTGCCCAATGCGCTTCCGGCATTCAACAATTGATAGTTTTGAGTAATGTAAGCTAAGGCATGAAAACTAAGCTTGGTAATATCTACTTCACTATGAAAAGCTTTTTGATTAAGTTGTTCTACATCGGCCAAAATTACCTCAAAATCATAACCTAAAGTGTCAATGCGTTTGTGTACTAAGGCATCAAAAATAAAGGTATCGTTGGGGCATGGAGAAAAGGCGAGCGTGAGTTTCATTTATGTTTATAACCAAAATAATGTTTACAAAAGTACCTAATTATTTAGCATTGCATTTAAATTTATGCTAAAACAAAATACCAATGGTAAATGTACTTTGGTTAAATAAGGCATTTTCTAAAAAACTGCTTTCTTTTTTAATGGGTACATTTCCTTTTAAGTCTAAATCAGCAACATTTTCTTCACCTAGCCAAGTATGAGGGTTATTATTATCATAAATAATATTCTTTCTTTTAGCCGACATATTCGCATATTTACCTTTAATTAAATCTAATTTAAAATTGCCATATAAACGCCCTAGTTTTGCGCCAACACCAAAGGCACTGCCATAGTGTAAAATATTAGCTTTAATATCCATTTGCATAACTTTAGCAATGCTTGCATTAGCATCGTACGTACCTATATTTCTTATACTTTGCTGCTGGCGTTGTTCGTATTGTCCAAACAAACTAAGAACAGGAAACACATACCATTGGGATGTTTTCTTAAACAATGAAAAAGGATTTAAATCTGCACTTATACCTATGTATTGCGACTTAGCATGATACAAATAGCTTTCTTTTACAAACAAATCTAAGGGTACAATGGAATTATAATTTCTATCCTTTGTAAAAGTTTCGTGTTTTCCCAAGTTAACATAGAACAGATTTCCTCCTTTTGATATTATTCCTGCACAAACTGTTGCTACTGGTTCAAATAAATCATAATTAAAAGCCACTTCAGCTAAATTAATTTCTTTGTTATCAAGTTGCTTCTCATTCAACCTATGATAATATATTCTTTCTTCTTTTAATATACGTGTAGTGCCTAAAAAGCCATACAATTTTCTTTTCTTTTTAAAGCTTAAGGAATCAACATTTATATTATAGTTAATTAATTTAGGCAGGGTGGCTTGTATGCCTAATAAATAGCCAGCATAATTTTTTCCAAATATTTCAGATTCAAAACCAAATTTGGCACTGGCATTAATCCACAAATAATCGCAAATTTGATATGAGCTCTTTACTTCTATTTCATTGTTAAAATCATAGCCCGCGCGATAATCTTTAAAATCAAACCAACCATCAGAACCATTAAATTGAGTATATGGCTCAACATATTTTAATTGGTTTCTTTGAAAGCTTGCACCTAGTTCAAGTTTTTTATTAATTGGATAAGTAATGCCTGCATAAAAACCGCTAGACAGTATGCGTTGATTAAATTTAAAACCATCAATATTATTCGGACTAAAATATACTTGGCTCGATACGCCAAAGTTTATATACTTTGTTCTAAAACCAACATTTCTTGAAAAATAAGTAGTAAAAACCTGCTTTGAAGTTAAGCTATATAGTTGGGAAAATTGCATCCCAGATGATATTGTCGCATTATCAAAAAGATGAACTTTGATTTCATTTTTATGCGCAAATAATGTTGAATGTAGCAATAAAAAGGCAATTAATGCAATTGAAATATTTTTGATTTTCATAACTTAATCTGTAAATAACAGTTCCTTATTGCAAGGATATTGAAAGTATTTGATATAAACAACACATTTAGGAATTATATATTAAACCTTATCATATTGGCAATTCAGAATTATACGCTGCCCTACAATTTGGTATATAAAGACGAATGAAGATAATTGTTAATTTTTGAGCCATCAGTTAAAATTATTGCTTGGGTTAAAAAAAAGTTGGTTCTTCGCGTAAATTTTAAAAAATCCTAAAAATAAATGAAAATTAAATTACTACTTATTTGCATTGTCTCAATTATATCCATTAATCAGTTCAAGGTAAATGCACAAAACGTGTTTTACACTCAAAATTTTAGCACAAGCACTCAGCCTGCTGGTTGGCTTAATGATAGCTTAGGTTTACCTTCAAGTCATGTTTGGGTTTTCAACAATCCATTTTCGCGAGTAATTACAGGTGCTGGCTTTGATGCTAACTTTGCTATGTTCGACAGCGATGAAGCATCAACCAATGATGGTGTGAATGAAAATGCTTCTTTAACTACCGAGACAATTAATTTAAGTGCTGCGAGTGGTCAACTTTTTCTTTTATTAGACCAACAATATAGAGCTTTGGGTGGTCCAGCATCGCAAGGTTCATCAAGAAGAATTGAAATGAGCATTAACAATGGTACAACTTGGAGTACCTTGGTTTACGATTCTCTTGATTTAGGCTACCCAACAGCTATTTTAACATCTTACAATATTAGTGCAGCAGCCGGAAGTGCCACAGTAAAATTTAAATTTACCTATACGGGAAGCTACGATTGGTGGTGGGCCATTGATAATATAAAAATTCAAGATCAAACCGATCCTTGCGCAGGTGTTACGCTTGGAGGCACTATTGCAGCTGATTCAGTAATATTTTGTACAGGAGGCACATTGAATTTAACATTTACCGCTAATCCATCAGCCAACACACAACCAATGCAATGGGTTATTTCTACTGATGGAATTAATTATACACCCATTGCTGGTGCAACCACCCCATTATACGCTACAACAGTAAGTGGAACTACCTATTTTGGAGTAAGCCTTAGTTGTGGTGCCAATAGTGTTAATATTACGCCTGTACAAATTATAGTTAATCCAACAGCAGGATGCTATTGTTATCCGGTAAGTCCTATTTGCAATGGAACTGATTTTATTACTAATGTTAGCTTTAATACACTTTTAAATGCAAGTAATTGTGACACATTAAATCAATACTCAGGATATTCATTTTATCCTTCAATTATTACCACCACTGCCATTAAAGGAGGACTAATTTACGCTTTAAGTGTAACTACTAACAACAGCAATATTATTTCAGCATGGATTGATTATAATAGAAATAATATTTATGAGGCTACAGAATGGTACCAAATAGCAACAACATCAGTTGTTAATGTAGCTAATACTATATCAATAACAGTGCCTGGCAATGCAATTCCAGGACCAACAGGAATGCGCATTAGAAGCAGAGGAACAGGCAACCCAAATGGTGCTGCTGATGCCTGTATTGATTTTTTCTCAGGCGAAAGTGAAGATTATGAAATACTAATTTTAGACAGCATAACTGGCGTAAATAGCTTGAGCCAGTTGAGCAATATTAAAATTTATCCTAAGTTAAGTTCTGGAATTATTACAGTTAACACGGGAACTATTGTTAAAGGTGCTCAAATTATGGTGATTGATGTTGCAGGGAAAGAGGTGGAGATGGTAAATTTAAACGCCAATCTAACACAAAACATTGATTTAAGTGCTTTATGTGATGGTATTTATTTTGTAAGAATTAATACAGCAAGTGAGGTTTTTACTAGTAAAATTGTGATTCGCAAGTAATAACTTCTAAATTATTTTTCTTCCCCATAAAAATTGACTTGCTCATTTTTATGGGGATTTTTATTTATTCTTGTGTAAGAATAACGACTTATGATGAATGTTTTTTTTGACTTAGATAAGCTCATCTTTAAAAAAATTAGGCATGCCATTATGCTGAATAAAAAAGCAATTGACTACCCTGGTAAAAAAATATACTACAGTGCTGCAATTACTAAATTAACTTTTGCATTTCCCATACAGCCGCTTATTGGCTCAATTTATTTGCTATTTGATTCTTCAAAAAACGACCTTGATATTTTCTCACTGTTTACAGTATTGATGTGGCTTTTCTTTATCCTTAACATGTTTCATAAAGTTATATTTAAGCAACTCGTTTTTATTATTAATGGAGATCAATTATACTATACAAAACTAGATAAGTGGTTTGATTTAAAAAATAAGGTACTATATGAAGGTGCAGTTGAAAGGTCAAACCTTTGGGGTACATTAATTATTGAATTGGAATATTGGGAAGATTCAATCCATGAAAATTTATGGTATATTGAATATGACAAAGAATTTATTAAACTAATGGAGAAATATTTCAAAAAGAGTAATTAATACCATCACTCAATATAAAATAGTCCAATAAACTCGTTCTTTTTCAAAAAATAGTTCCGTAGCTAATACTATGCAGCGATTTTTCTCATCGTCTAAATAAAAAATTACATCGTTTCTTTGGACTATTTTACATTAATTAATGGTATAAAAGAAAATAAAATTCATCAAAAATCACTTCATTTCACAACGTATAGCTTTTGGCACATTAATATTTTGCATTTTTGAGCCTCAATTAAAATAACATGACATTAACTATTGGAATAATTGGTACGGGTGCTATGGGTGCGGGCATTGCTCAAGTTGCTGCAAGTAATAAATGCAAAGTATTGCTATACGACAGTAACAGTGCTATGCTTGAAAAAGCTTTGGCTGGTATCAATGTTTCTTTATCTAAATTAGTTGATAAGGAAAAGATTACGGAAGCCCATAAAACAGCTATTTTAGGGCAAATTTATACACATAAAACAATTGAAGAATTAAGCACTTGTGATATGGTTATTGAAGCAATTATTGAGGATTTGAGTGTAAAACAAAAAGTATTTTCGGAGCTTGAAAAAGTTGTAAGTGCTACCTGTATTTTAGCAAGCAACACCTCATCGCTTTCTATTGCTTCGATAGCAGCCGCTTGTAAAAAGAATGAAAGGGTAATTGGTATACATTTTTTTAATCCAGCCGTGTTAATGCCTTTGGTAGAAATTATTCCCGCTTTAACTACTTCGCAGGAAGTATTTGATAAAAGTTTATCAATTATAGCCTAGTGGGGAAAAGTTATTGTAAAAGCTA
>Ga0105048_10016121_pt1 | contig 11564 bp, 9 predicted proteins | sample MAT05_FD_78382 | JGI IMG/M metagenome (GOLD analysis project Ga0105048, IMG submission 78382) | Freshwater microbial communities from Lake Fryxell liftoff mats and glacier meltwater in Antarctica - MAT-05 | ecosystem: Environmental > Aquatic > Freshwater > Ice > Liftoff microbial mat | place...
ATTCCGGAACCCACTGCGATTACGGCACCCGAGTTGATTCCCTTCTTTCGATGGGATCGGATTCCGCGAGAGCCGTTGGTCTTGAATGTGAAATTGTTAGGTCTGCTCCAGTAGGTTCCGCGAGCCGAGCGGGACTTCAGAGTGCCTCCACGCGGTTCAATAGTACCCGGGCCAGGTCGCCTCTCAAAACACGTTCGTACCCAATTACTCCATTCCCAACCAGAGCCCACTCGTGCCTGCCTTCGAGGGTGTTCGCCGCCATCAAGTCGGCATCACTTTGAATTCGCGATCGCTCGGCCACCGCCAGGAGTTCCGCCTCGGTCAAACCGACTTCGAGCTTGAACTTCACGAGCACTCCGTGAAAACCCCACACGGAACGAATCTTGTCCACGAGTTTCGGCGTCGGTACCAGTTTCAACCAGAGTTCGGGGTACGTGCTCTTCACCTTGCCGGTCGTGTCGATGGGCAACTCCGGCGTCGGAGCAAACATCCCGGCCAGGTGATAATCGCTCACAGCCGCGGCGTGAATGATGACATCGAAACCACTGGTGGTGATCTTCGATTCCATCAAGTGATCGAGGTCTTCAAAAGTCCGGTACTTGTGAATTTGCCAGTCGGGTGAGTGTCGGAGGCGAAGCTGGGGTATTGCGTCAAACACCTCGGGGTGCGACGTCAGCACGGTGACGGCGTGGCCGCGGTCGAACGCATCAGCGGCGATCAACCCGCCGGTGCGGCCGGTGAAAATGTTCGTGATGCACCGCACCTGGTCGAGCGGTGTCTGCGTATTCCCGGCGGTGACGAGCACGTTCATAAATCGGCCTCAGTTCCCAGCCGCTTGCGGTTTCGCGCAACGCCGTGGGAGGCTGTTCGCGAAGCCGCAAGCGGCTGGGAATTTAGATACCAGCTCAATTTTGGTTAAACTCGGCTAGAAAATTCTGCCGAAAGTAATTTATAGTCTTCTATCACGGAAGACTTTAACCTTCGGCCACCCCGGAGGCGCACGGATGCGACTTTGCCTGTACGAAGACCGTCGAACCACCGACCTCTTCCCCCTGACGCTGACCCGTCCGGTCTTTGACCTGCTCTGTGGTCTCACGCCCCTCGGCGAAAAGCACGCTCGTTATTTCGCCGCCGATTCCGTCGGCTACTGGGTTCGCCCCCTGGTCGCGGATTTGACTCGCGAAGGCCGGCCGTACGCCCCGGTCAATGACCCGCTCTGGCTCCGTGCCGGACCGACTGTGCTGGCGAACGCCCGCTGGATCCCCCCGGCCCGCTCCGCGAATGACCCACCGTTGAGCGGTCCCGACCTGTTTCACGACGGGCCGTTCCTGGCCGTGTGCGATGGGGAACTGGCATTCGCGGCCGTGACTCCCGAGATGCTGGCCGCAGTCACCCCGGGCACCCTGGACGACGTTCTGGAAGACTGGCTTTCCGTCCTGCCACGCGAAGAAGTCGGCGGGTTGATCGTTCGTCGACCCTGGGACCTGGTCGAGCGCAACCGCGCACAAATCGTGGCCGACTACCCGGGGTTTTACGACCCCGAGCGCGTCGGCTCCCGACCGAACGGCGTCGCGATTGTCGGGTGTGCAGATCGACTGTTTGTCAACCCCACGGCGATGATCGACCCGATGGTCGTGATCGATACGACCCACGGCCCCGTTGTGCTCGACGCCGGGGCTGTGGTGACGGCGTTCACCCGCCTCGAAGGGCCGTGTTACATCGGCGAAGGCACCCACGTGCTCGGGGCCAAGGTGAAAGCCGGAACGTCGATCGGCCCCCACTGCCGGATCGGCGGCGAAGTCGAAGCGAGCATCATCCAGGGTTACACGAACAAAGCCCATGAGGGGTTCCTCGGGCACAGCTTCGTTGGCGAATGGGTGAACCTCGCTGCGGGCACTCACACCAGTAACTTGCGAACCGACTACGGCCTCATCACCGTCCCGGGCGACGGCACGACGATCCAAACCGGTCGCATCAAAGTCGGCAGTTTCTTCGGCGATCATGTCAAGACCGGGCTCGGCGTTTTGCTCAATTGCGGAAGTGTGATCGGTGCGTTCGCCACGATTCTCCCGACCGGCCGGCTGTCACCGCGCGACATCCCGTCGTTTGCCAAGGCTTCGGTCGAAGGAATTCACGAAGACCTCGGCTACGAGGCGCACTTCACCACGGCCGAGGTGATGATGCACCGCCGGGGGCGAGCCATGACGCGAGCCCAGGAAGCCGTGTACCGAGCGGTTGCAGCTCAAACGACGACCCACCGACGACGGATCGTGACCGGGGAGGAACCCGCTCGCCAACGTCGTACGGGGTGATGGATTGTGTGTAACACACAGACTTGCCTCTGGGGAATTCCGAGCTATCTTTTCCCCGGCCGCTGACCGTTCTCGTCCTTTGGCCCTCCGGAACCGTTTCCCCTTATGACACCCGGACTGAACCTGACCGGCCGGCTCGACCTGGCCGGAGCGAAACTCACCCGGGCCGAAGCCCGCGAGTGGCTCGCCCGCGCCGCGGTCTGGTTCGAAACGATGGGCGATGCGGTCCTGGAAGCCGAACTCATCCGGAGTGCGGATGATCGCACGGCACTGCTCGTCTCCTTTCATCCTGCTGCGGACCCGTTGGATGTGCGGATTACCTCGAACGGCGTGGTCAAGATGTCCGCCATCACCGGCCCGGCTGGCCCGGGCTATCACGCTCATGTTTGCGGCGTGCTCGACGCCTTTGCCGACGACTTCGACGCCAAGCTCGATCAGGTCGACGACCCGACCGGCTACTTCCGCACGGCCGATACCAACTTACTCACCAAGTATTTTCTGAACGACCTCCGCACGAAGTCGCGGTTCCTCGTGCAAACCGCCTCGGAGTGGGTGGGCACCCCGGTCCCGCTCGGGCTGCCCGCGGATCACGGCTACACGCATCCCGGCCCCGTGCTAACTCCCAATGGACCGCGAACCCGCGACTGGCTTACCGCGGTCGCGCATGAAACGCACGACGGCAAAGATATCTTCCCCTGGTGGACCCCGGACCTCGACGCGGCGTTCTACCGCAATCGGGCCATCGGCCTGATGTGGAACGAATTCCCCTGGCGAACCCCGTTGACCGAGGACGAAGGCGAACTCACCGACCAGATCGCCGCGGATTTGGCGACGGCTCACACGCTCGACCCGCGAGCCGCGATGCCGTGGCGGGAGTGGGCCGAGGTGATTCAGGCCATTGAGTCCGACACCCACAGTTTCACCGTCGAACCGATCGGGGTGGCGGTCAAGGCGGAAGTGCTTCAACGTGCGGCCGCGTGCGAACATGCTGGACCGCGGATTGGGTATCGCCGGTTCCCGGTACGGGTGTCGATGGGCCACGGTTGGACTATTGAAGTGCCCGGGACGTTTACCGATCAATGGTCCGAAGACGGTCGCACGTGGCATGGCTGGGATAATCAACGCCGCGTGACCGCGGGGTTTGGTACGCCGCCGGAAGCATTGGGAGTGACGCGGGCACAAGATGGGTTTTGGTTGACGGTGGCTTGTACGGATAACACTTTTGCAGAGACCGTTTGGACGAGCGTTCGCCGCGAACCGGGAAGCGAAGCGGTGGCGGGGTAATACACATCGCCCTACTTCCGAAGTCCGGCTTCGACTTCGGAAGTCCACAAGTTACGATACACCGCATCACAGTTGATTGGGTTCCCCAGGGCCTTCCGATGATTGCCACGCCATTGAAATTGAGCGCCCTCGACCACGGGCGAGACCTGACCCTTCAAGAATTCGACGATGCCGACCGAGTGCCGGGGTTTCAGTACGAGATTATCGAGGGGCGGTTGTACGTGTCCCCAGCTGCCAATATGCCGGAACAGAAACTCGAGATCTGGCTGCGGAACAAACTCATCGCTTATGAGTTCCAGAACCCAACAATTATTGGTTGGGTAGCAATTCGCGGTCGGGTTTTCGTTTCGAGTGATCTTCGGGCGACCGTTCCCGAACCCGACATTGCCGTGTTTGCTCCGTTTCAGGACGGTTCGATCCGCGACCTGCGCTGGCAAGACCACGTTCCGTTCATCGTGGCAGAAGTTCTCGTCGATGGCGACATTGCGAAAGACCTGGAACGCAATCCAAAACTCTATGGGCGATTGAAGCCGATTCGGGAATATTGGGTTCTCAACGGCAGCGTCTCGCCCGATGAGCCGACGTTGATCGTTCACACTCGAAGCGGCCGTGGTTGGACTGTTACGCATTATCCGTTCGGTTCGACGTATACCACGAAGTTGCTTCCGGGGTGCGAACTCGTAGTTGATCCAACTCGCTGACGCCGACTTCCGAACTTCGGCTTCGACTTCGGAAGTCCGAGCAGTCGCCGGCGCTTTGGACTTCCGAAGTCGAAGCCGGACTTCGGAAGTCTAAACCTTGTCCGTACTCGGTTTCTCTTCGGCCGGTTCCTTCACCTCCACCGGTAACTCGGTCTTCATTCGCAAGTACGCAATATACCCAATCAAGCCGAACGACCACTGAATCATCCGCATCGTCAACCGGCCGACGACGCCGACGTTCAAGGGTTTCTTCAGCATCAAATAAAGGTTCCCGAAGATCCATTCACCCCCGCCGACCCCACCGGGGGCCGGGAATAAGGCTTCCATGATGTACCCCAGCGGCGCGACGGCGACGTGCTCGGAGAACGACGCCACATCGCCCGGGAAGACTTGAACGGCAAAGTGGAAGATCAACACGTAACAGGTGTGCGTGATCGCCGAGAGCCCCAGGCAGGCGAGCACGGTGAGCGACCGCTTGCGATACATGACCACCGTGGACCATAACTCCGCGAACATTTTCCCGACTTTCGGCACCTTTTGCAACCGCGTCGCAAAGCGATCCGCCCGGCTTTGCGGCAACAAACCCAACATGAGCCACACGACGACCGCGACCACGACGACCGTGCCACAGATCGTGATGATCCTCTGCAGATCCGGGTTCATCCCGAGCTTTTCATCGCCCGAGGCCCACAGCGCTCCACCGACGACCGCGACGTACAAAATCAACCCGAACAGCCCGAACAGTCGGTCGGCCACCACGGTCGCAAATGCCGCGGCACGTCGAGTCGGTTGATCGCGAATCAGAAAGTACGCCTTCACCGCGTCTCCGCCGACGGAGCCGGGGAGAAACGTGTTGTAGAAGAACCCGACCATGCCCAACCGCACCGCATCGCGAAACGTAAATTTGAGATCGAGCGCACGAACGAGCAGATACCATCGATAGAACTGCAAGACGGTCGCCGCGAAAATGCAAAACGCCGCGAGCCCGAGCATCACGAAGTCCGGCGTCTGGCCCATGAGGTCTTTCAACCCCGGCAACGGCGGCGGCAGCGGGGCATCCGGCTCGGGCGCGGGCGGTTGCTTGCCGTTCCAGTTGCTCTGAATCACGTACGCGAGCAGGGCAAACCCGATCACGTACTGGATCGGCCCCTTGTATCGCTTGAGGAACCCCAGCACCGGCGCCAGGAACTTCTTGATCCCCGTCGGAGCCGGCGGAGATGCATCGACCGTTTCTGCCACGCCAGATCCCCGTGCCGGGTAATGGAGCCTTTGCGGAAGCCGTCATTGTCCGGACCGCGAAGGGATTGGCAACTCAACTCTTGCCATGAGAAGAAGTTGTTGATGCTCGAATCGAAGGCCGGTATGCTCAAAGCTGTCGAGCAACTGTCTTCGGAGGCATCGCCATGAAACTGAGTAAGAAGCAATTGCGGTTCATCTATGCCGGCCTCGGGCTTTTCGTGGTGCTGGCTCTCGTCAACCCGAGCTATAGTAGCGCGGAAGTTAGCGGACCGAACGGTCGCATGAAAGTGGAGAAATGGGGCTTCGGACCCGGGCGGATGTTCGAACACACTTCCAGCACCATCATAGCGGACGACGACAAGATCGAGATGGAAGTGCACTGAGCGGCTCACGAAACCAGGGCCTCCGAATCGCCGCTCTACGCCAAAATCTCCTTTACCACATTCCCATGCACATCGGTCAACCGGTAATCTCGCCCCTGGAAACGGTAAGTGAGTTTAGTGTGGTCGATGCCTAACAGGTGCAAAATTGTCGCCTGTAAATCATGCACATGAACGGGGTTCTCGGTCACGTTGTAACCAATCTCATCCGTGCTGCCGTAGACGAGGCCTCGTTTCATGCCGCCGCCGGCGAGCCACATGGTGTAGGCATCAATGTGATGGTCGCGGCCAATCGCCTCGCGGGATTCGCCCATTGGCGTGCGGCCGAATTCGCCGCCCCAGATCACGAGAGTGCTATCGAGAAGACCGGCGCGCTTCAAATCCTGAATCAACGCGGCACACGGTTGGTCGACTTCCTTCGTCACCTCGGGGAGGTGCTTTTCGAGGTTCTCGGTCGGGCCGCCGTGGTGGTCCCAGTTGGTATGGTAAAGCTGGATGAACCGCACACCGCGTTCGACGAGCCGGCGGGCGAGCAGGCAGTTCGCCGCAAACGAGGGCTTCGCGGGTTCGGCCCCGTAGAGTTCCAGCGTTTCTTTCTTTTCCTTCGAGATGTCCATCAGTTCCGGCGCCGCGGTTTGCATGCGGTAGGCCATTTCGTACGCCGCGATTCGAGTGTCGATTTCCGGATCGCCGACGGTCTTCTTGCGAAGGCCGTTCAGGTCCTTGACGGCATCGACGAACTCGCCCTGTTGAGCGGGGCTCACGTTCGGCGGGGATTTCAAATCGAGAATCGGGTTCGCCCCTTTGAGGAAGGGAACGCCCTGATGCACCGTGGGAAGGAACCCGCTGGACCAGAGGGCCGCACCGCCGCGGGGGCCACGCGGGCCGGATTGCAGCACGACGAACCCGGGAAGACTATCGGACTCCGAACCGAGACCGTAGGTCGCCCAACTGCCCATGCTCGGCCGGCCGAATTGCGGGCTGCCGGTGTTCATGAAGCACTTCGCGGGGCCGTGGTTGAACACGTCCGTTTTCATGCTTCGGATCCAGGTCACATCATCCGCAATCTTGCGCATATTGGGCAACAGATCGCCGATATCCATACCGCACTTGCCGGCTTTCTCGAACTTCTGCTTCGTGCCCAGCACCGACGGTTTGCCCTTGAGGAACGCAAACCGCTTGCCCGCGATGAACGAATCGGGAATCGGTTTCCCGTGCAGTTCGTTCAACATTGGCTTCGGCGAAAAGAGATCAAGCTGGCTCGGCCCCCCGGCCATGAACAGGAAGATGACCGCCTTCGCCTTCGGGGGGAAGTGCGGCTTCGGTAACGCCTGCGCTTCCTTTGCCAATAGAGATGTAAGGGCGATGGAGCCGACGCCAACACCGCAATCGCGGAAGAAGTGGCGGCGGGTGAGATCGAGACCTGATGGAGGGATCATGTTGCTTTCACCGATTTAGATTAGCTGTATTTGATCAAGTTAATTGCGTAACGAATAGCTGAGTTCGACTTTCTGGCATACCCGTTTTCCAGCATGTTCGACAGCCATGCTCGTTGTTTGTAAACGGCATTTCCGATTTTCACTCCAACGTGGATCGGGACATCTCGACTGCTTGTGATAGAAACGCAAAAGTCATTGGCTCGGCGTGTCGAGTGACCTATTGGAACGAGATCAGTGGTATCATCTATCTCGTATGTGACGTCAAAAATTTCTGTTGCATTCGCCGATAGTAGATAAAGATTGACAATGTAGTTTCGACAATCATCATCCGTTTCAAACTCCGGGACACCATCGGCATCGATATGGAATCGAGCGTAGAGACGACCCTTCACTTCGGCATCAAAGGCACGTTCGTAAAAGACTTTATCTTCTGAAACTGATCTGCACATCGAATTTCCTCTGCCCTTTTTGGAGATGTAATTGGGCACGCATCACTCCCGCGTAATAAACTCATCCAAATTCATCAACACCCTCCCCGTCATCCCCCAATTGTTCTTCTGGGATTTCAAATACTTAATCACTCTGTCGCGTTCGTCCGCTGTCGGTTTCCGCGCGAAGCAGACCTGGAAGGCGAAGTCGATTTTCTCCGCATCGTCGGCCGGGCCGTCCTTCTCAATGCGTCTGCCGAGCGCCTCGGCGAACTCCACGAACGCGGGGTCGTTCGCCAGGTGCAAGGCTTGCAACGGCGTGTTGCTGCGGTTGCGCTTCGTGCAAGCGGTCTGCGCATCCGCGCCGTCGAACGTGGTCAACAAGTGGTGTTGGCTTTGTCGCCAGATGTGGGTGTAGATGCCACGGCGATAGCGGTCTTCACCCTGGCTTTCGGGCCAGGGGTGATTGGATTGCGTGAAGCTGAACAGCTCCTTGGGTAATGGGGGATAAACGCCGGCGCCGCCGAGTTTGGTGGAGAGTAACCCGCTGGCAGACAGGGCCGCATCGCGGATGATCTCGGCTTCCAGGCGGAGTCGATTTTGCCGGGCCAGGAGTTTGTTTTGCGCGTCGATGGTCGCAAGCTCCGGGCGTGCCACGGAGGTTTGCCGATAGGTCGCACTCGTCACGATCGTGCGGTGGAGTTTCTTCATGCTCCAGCCGTTCTCGCGGAAGTCGACGGCGAGCCAGTCCAGCAGTTCCGGATGGGTCGGGGCATTGCCTTGCATGCCGAAGTCGTTTTCGGTTTCGACGAGGCCGCGGCCGAAGAACTGTTGCCAGGCACGGTTGGCCACGACCCGAGACGTCAGAGGGTTGTCCTTGGACATCAACCACTTTGCGAGGTCGAGGCGAGAAAGCCCCGGGACGGCCGTCCCGGGGCTTTTTCCACTCAACACCGTCGGATACCCCGGTGTGACGAGGTCCCCTTTCCTCAAGAAATCGCCGCGGATTTGCACGAACGATTCCCGCGGCTTCGCCCGCTCCTTCAGGATCAACGTCGAGGGAATCTTTTTCGTTACCTGTTTGATCTCGGCATCGACGGCTTTGCCCTCGTCCAGTTTCCCTTCCGATTTCAGCTTGGCGGCCTTGGCCATCAACTCGTTGACCAGGGCATCCAGTTCCGGCGAACCGCCGACGGTCATCGTCGTTTCGTCGAACCCATTGAAGAACGCATAGAGTCGGTAGTAGTCCTTCTGCGAAACGGGGTCAAACTTGTGATCGTGGCACTGGGCACAGCCCATCGTGAGGCCGAGCCACACGGCCGCGGTGGTGTTCGTGCGGTCGATGGTCCGTTCGACGCGGAACTGCTCGGGGTCAGTGCCGCCTTCTTCGTTAAACGATGTATTGCGGTGGAACCCCGTCGCGATTCGTTGCGCCAGAGTCGACTTCGGCAGCATGTCACCCGCGAGTTGTTCGATAGTGAACTGGTCGAATGGCATGTCGTTATTAATGGCCGAGATGACCCAATCGCGGTAGGGCCAGATGCTGCGGGCTCCGTCCACGGTATAGCCATTGGAATCCGCATATCGGGCGAGATCGAGCCAGTGCCGGGCCTGTCGTTCTCCGTAATGAGGTGACGCCAGCAACCGGTCGACGAGTTTCTCGTAGGCCTGCGGCGACTTGTCATTCACAAAGTCCGCGACTTCCTTCGGCGACGGGAGCAACCCAATCAGATCGAGCGTCACCCGGCGAATCAACGTGGTCCGGTCCGCTTCCGGTGAAGGACTCAACTTCTCCGCTTCCAACCGTGCGACCACAAAGGCATCAATCGCATTTGACGTTTGGATTTTGTTCTTTGGAAGTTCCGCGCGGCGGGGCAGCACGAACGCCCAGTGCGGGGCGTACTCCGCACCACTGGCGATCCACTTCTTCAAGGTCTCCACCTGGGCCGCGGTCAATGGAGGGCCAGAATCTTTGGGCGGCATTCGGTCCTCGTCGCCGGCAGTGATTTTTTCCAACAGCACGCTTTCCGCTGGATTGCCGGGCACGATCGCGTTCTTGTTCTTGGCTAGGTTTTGAGCGTCGAGCCGGACGCCGCCTTTCTGCGTCGCCGGCCCGTGGCACTTGAAGCACGAGTTTGAAAGGATCGGGCGGATATCCCGGTTGAAGTCCGGATCGGCGGCCGTGACGAATGACGGTGTCAAGACAGTGAGAATGGCGAAGACACACAACCGGGGAGAGGTCATGACAACTCCGAGCGACAAGCCTGGGGGCAGAGCACTCATTGTGATTGATTGAGGCAATTCCAGCAAGACTTCCGGCCGATTACACACCCGGTGAAAACTTATGGTCCGAGCATGCCTCCCCGAGCGAAGGATTCGCGCCCGGCGAATCCGCATTATTGGCCCGAACCGAACATTGGGAAAAATTAGCGCTTTCCTTGTGATCGATTCACGGGAGTGCTAGAGACAGCACATGAAACCGCGTCCGACGGCCCGGACCGATTGTCCCATTGATGCCCGGCCACGGATGGCCTGGACCGCATGCCCACGCGGTCAAACCGTAAAAACCGAGTGTCGATGAACGTCACCTTGCAACTCCCAGATACCCTGATGCGGGGTCGCAATATCCTGGGATTTGCCCCCGAGACCGCACGTGGCCCGAAAGCGATTACCGCCCTTCTCCCCGGTCGAAGCGATCCGGATTATCTTTGGATTCTGACAGAACTCGTTCGTTCCGATATCGAGGAGCAATGCGCGAACGGCATCGTGCCAATACTGGGCGACTATCGTGCGGAGTACCCGGAGCTCTTCGCACAAGCCGCCGTCGCACGTGCCCTCGAAGAACTGGCCACCGGATCGAATCCCTCGGGGGATTTGTCCCAAACGCCGATTCCCTCCACGAACCTCGAACTGACGCGGGTCGTCTCGATTGCCCCGGTCGAGACCGAGCAAGCCCCGGCCCGATTTCCCACGGTGGGCGAAGTGTTCTGCGGCTTTCGCCTGACGGCCGAGCTCGGCCGGGGGGCGTTCGCCAAGGTCTTCCTGGCCGAACAAATTGGCCTGGCCGATCGACCGATGGCGTTGAAAGTCACGGTCCGCTCCAATCGCGAGCCGCAACGATTGGCCAAGCTCCGCCACACGAACATCGTTCCGATCTACTCCGTTCACGAAGCACCGCCAGTTCAGGCCGTCTGCATGCCGTTTCTCGGCCGGCAAACGCTCGCCGATCTGGTGAAGGAATACCGCGAAACGGGGACGTTCTCCGTTTGCGGGTCGCACGCTCACAGCACGGCCGCGGTTGCCGCTCGCACCACGGTCGTGGATCCGTCGCTGCCCGCACCGGTCGGGCACCCGGAGACCGGGCGACACCTCCCCGCGATTGTCGACCGACCCGAGCGATCCGCTCTGGCTCAACTTTCGCACACCGAGCTCGTCTTGTGGGTCACGATGCGACTCACCGAGGGTCTGGCTCATGCTCACGACCGCGGGATTCTTCACCTCGATCTCAAGCCTGCGAACATCCTCTTCGCGGACGACGGACAACCGCTTTTGTTGGACTTTAATCTCAGTTGCGACAGGACCGTGGGCGAACGCGAACAGGCCGGGGGAACTCTCCCGTACATGGCCCCGGAGCAGCTCGAAGAATATCGCGATGGTACTCTGGCCCAAGTCGATGAACGTACTGACCTGTTTGCACTCGGGGCGATGGTTTTCGAATTGCTCACAGGCCGCCAGCCGTTCGTGGCTCCCGCGGGCGAGCGATTGAGTTTGACGGACCTGG
>Ga0105048_10016122_pt1 | contig 11563 bp, 11 predicted proteins | sample MAT05_FD_78382 | JGI IMG/M metagenome (GOLD analysis project Ga0105048, IMG submission 78382) | Freshwater microbial communities from Lake Fryxell liftoff mats and glacier meltwater in Antarctica - MAT-05 | ecosystem: Environmental > Aquatic > Freshwater > Ice > Liftoff microbial mat | place...
ATCTGCCCATTGTGGCTGCCGGGGCAATGGTGCTGGTTGGCTGGGGCTTTTACATGCGCTTCTTCCGCAGTGACGCCCCGGCAGCTGAACCGGCATCCGACTAAGGCTGCGCAGCCAGCTCGTTCAGCAACAGGTAGCGGTTGCGGTGCTGTTCGGTTTCGGGGCGGGTCTGCACGTCGATGTGCATGAAATCAGCAGGGGCGTTGGGCGTGACGGGTTTCCAGTTGGGCAGGCCGGGGCCGTTGGGATTGCCGGTTTTAATGAAGTTGGCAAAGTACCGCTGCGTCGTTTTCAAGACTTTATAGTCGTCGGGCGTCTAGGCAAAGACTTTGTTGGTTCCCAAATTGCCCATCGCGTATTCGATCTCGGCGGAGTGGGAGGCTCCCCGCGCCTGCGGTACGGCGTTGGCGGCACCGGCCTTCACTACACCCCCGGCCAGGGCCGGTGCGGCATCGCCCATAGCAGCTGTCATAACTGGGCGGGGGAGGCTATAAAAGTAGCGGTACACGGGTTTTCCACCGCCGGTTTTTGCCTGCATATCGGCCCATTTCCAGGTGCTGTAGCCAATGAACCGATCGACGGCCAGGTCGGTAGCGGCCTGAATAACCTCGGCATCAGTGCTGGCCGGATACACCTTCAGTACCTCGCTGGCGCGTTTGCCGGAAGTTTTCGGGTGTGGGTTCGTCTTTGCCGAGAAGGGCGCGGTAATTCATCTCTTCAGAATTCCAGCCCACCAGCAGCGGTACGTGCGCCTGCTCGCCCGCCATAAAAATGGCCACCGGATTTTCAGGGAAGAAATACCCGTCGATGGTCGCCGAAAAGCGGGGGCTGGCGGGCAGAGCCGTTGCTTCGAGGAGCTGTTCGGCAGACAGGTTCCGCAGCTCAGTTAGCGAGTTGGCTCCGACCAGTCCGGCAAATTTTACCCCCGGCTGCTCGGCGTTGGCCAGTGGAATGGGTGGCAGCGTACCCAGCATCGAGCCGCTTTCGCCGTCGTAGCGCGGTTCGGAACTATCGCCCGCCATGAAGCCACCCCCGCAAAAATAGACTAATACCGGCAGCTTCTCTTTGCCGGTATTGGCGGGTGTCCAGACGTTGAGGTACAGGCAGTCTTCGCTCATGCCGTTGGCCCGGAAGTTCATGTCGCCGAAGATGGCGTGCTGCATAGCCCGGGGGCCAAACTGTTTTGCCGGGCGCGTGTTCGTCCAGTTTTTGACGGGTTGCGGGGCTTTCCAGCGCAGGTCGCCCACGGGAGGGGCGGCAAACGGAACGCCCTTAAACGACAGAATACCCGACGGTTCTGTAACGCCTTCGAGCGTGCCGTTGGCGGTTTTTATACGGGGTGGAGCCGACTGAGCCAGCGCACTACCCGCTCACAACGACCCGGATTCGATAGCCTTACGGATCACCGCAAATATGTTCAGGCAGTCGGTAAGTTGCTGCGGATCGGCATAATCGGTTTTGAGCGTGTTCCAGTTCGTGACCGAGCCGTTAAGCAGGTTATTCAGTTGCTGCTTCAGGTTGGTCTGGGTAGAGTCGAGCTGGGCAATTTCCTGCCGCACGGCTTTGATTTCGTGACCTACTTCGGCCCGGTTGTCGGCGTAGCGGACTTTCCAGCTGGCAAAGGCTTCGTCGCGGGCGCGGGCTTCATCGCTGAGCGAGTCAGCCCGGCTGGTGGTTTGGGCCAGTACGCTGCCACAGAGACAAAGTAATAGTATGATGAGGGGAAAACGCATAGCTGTTGAGTTGAGCGATGAACTGCGCTGCAAAATTAACCCCTATTTCTTCACCGTACCATCGCCGTTATTTCTTCATTTCGCCGTCTATGTTACGCCAGATATCGAGTGGGTTGGCGTCCTGCAACGCGGGGGGTAGCAGGGCATCGGGAAAACTCTGGTAGCTGACGGGCCGCACCCAGCGCAGAATAGCCCCTGTACCCACCGAGGTGCTGCGGCTGTCGGTCGTGGCCGGAAATGGGCCGCCGTGGGTCATGGCTTCGGACACCTCAACGCCGGTTGGAAACCCACCAAACAGCAACCTCCCCGCTTTTTCCTGCAACAGCGCAATCCAGTTGGTGCCTGAGTGGGCCAGTTCGTTGGTGGTGGCGTAGAGCGTGGCCGTGAGTTGCCCTTCCAGCGAGGTAAGGCAGTCGGCCAGTTCGGCTTCGGTCTGGCAGATAACGACCAGCGACGACGGTCCGAAAATTTCGTGGCTCAGTTCCGGATTACTCAGAAACTGGGGGGCGTTGGTGGTCAGTACGGTAGGGCGGCCTTCGGTACGGTCGTCGGTTGCGTGGGTGTCGGACTCGGCCAGAATGCGAATGCCGGGCATCACCTGAATGTGCTGAATACCGTCCTGATACGCCCGTTTGATGCCTGCGTTAAGCATGGTGGCTGGTGCCGATGCCCGGATTTTCTCGACCAGCGTATCCAGAAACCCGTCGGTTTGGGGGGATTCGAGCAGGAAGACCAGACCCGGATTGGTGCAGAACTGCCCCACGCCCAGCGTAACGGATGCGGCCAGTCCGGTGGCAACGGTCGTGGCCTCGCTGGCAACGGCACCCGGCAGGATTACTACCGGATTAACGGCACTCATCTCGGCATAGATCGGAATCGGTTCGGTTCGTTCCTGCGCTACCCGCAATAGAGCCAGCCCACCCCGGCGCGACCCCGTAAAGCCAGCTGCTTTGATAGCCGGATTGGCCACCAGCTCCTGCGCAACCTCATTGTCGGCATGGAGCAGCGAGAAAGTACCGTCGGGCATTCCCGTTGTCTGAGCAGCTTTGCTGATGGCCGATCCTACCAGCGACGATGTGCCGGGGTGCGACGGGTGCGCTTTGCAGACCACCGGACAGCCAGCCGCCAGGGCCGACGCCGTATCGCCCCCGGCTACTGAAAACGCCAGTGGAAAATTACTCGCTCCAAACACCACTACCGGACCCAGCGGCACCAGCATCCGGCGCAAATCGGGCCGGGGCAGGGGCATCCGGTCGGGCAGGGCGGTATTGATACGGGCATCAACCCACGAGCCTTCGCGCAGCAGACCGGCAAATAGCCGAAGCTGCCCCGTGGTACGGCCCCGCTCGCCCGTAATCCGGCCTGTAGGTAACCCGCTCTCCAGCACGGCCCGCTCGATGAGCGCGTCGCCAAGGTTTTCGATTTCCTGCGCGATGGCCTCCAGAAATTCGGCCCGCTGCCGGGGCGTTGTGCGGCTGTAGGGACCAAACGCAGCCGCTGCCTTTTCTACGGCTTGCTGGGCCTGTTCGGTGGTTACGTTGGTAAACCCGTCGGACAGGGTTTCGTTGCGGGCGGGGGCGTGGGCGTGAAAGACGTCGCCATCGCCGGTGGTGGCATTTTGGCCGATGAAGTTAGCGTTGCCGGTGTTGTTCATTGGTTGCATGGTTGGTTGTATCTGTTTAGAAACTGCAGCGGTCTGAAAGAATGAAATCAGGCCGCAAAGTAGGGCGCAAAGCAGAAAAGCCAGTTTTAAATCAGCCGTACTGTTGTTGCCATGCCTTTTTGAGCCGTTTGTAGTGGGAGTCTTCGCGGGCCTGGCAATTGCTGATGCGGCTACGGGGCCAGCCACGTGAAGGTCTCCATAGGTTCGTACTGAAACCGCGCCCGTGTTTGCCCGGCCCGGCCCAGGCGCAGGTAATCCAGTTGCAGCACCTGGCACTCGACTACGGAAAAATTGGGCCGCCCGGCTTCACTTTCAGCTTCGGAAGGTAGGGCCTCGCCAAAACGGGGTGGAAAACCGGGATACGGTTCGGGCTGCTCCGAGCCGGGCTTTTTCTCCGACAGATACGTCTTGCGCCCACCCGCCCAAAGTTTCTGCCAGTGTTCGTCGGCCACAAGATCATCGGTGTGCAGATGAGTTTCTACGCGTAGCCGAAGCTGAAACTGGTGTTTGCTGTCCCAGAAAAGCAGGGTAGCGTTAGGGAACTGTTCCAGCTGAATCACCTTGCCGGCGCGGGCATCTGTATGGAACCAGACTGTTTTATGGTTGGCGTCGGCCTGGCGCAACACCACTATGCGGGCGTCGGCACCGGTGGATGTGCAGGTGGCAAACGTCATGGTTTTCAGTGGGCTGTGCTTACGGGCCGGGGCTGATACAAGTTGCCGCCAGCAATCAGCTTCGAGGTCGGCGAGGAGAGGTTCTGATGTCACGATAAGAGACGTTCGTACGGGGATATATCGCCTGTTGAACAGTGAGGAACCTGGCTTTGTTTGCCGGGGTGCTTCTTGTTGACTCCGGATAGAAGCCGTTTTCTACCTAAGTAGTCCGGCCCGCTTGTCAACAGGGCTGGCCGTTTGTGTATAATCTGGCGATGGTGCAACGTTTAGGGCGAAATTTGGTCAATTAAGTTGTCTTTTTCTGTAAACAAATCCCGTCCATGAGGTTAAGACAACAAACTTATTGAACACACCCTGCAATGCAACACATTTTACGTTTCCTGCTGCTTAGCAGCTTCTTCACGGGTTCACTGCTGTCAACGGTTTCGGCCCAGAGCGATCTGCCGCGAGGTAGTGCCAAATTAACCGGCATCATCGTTGATTCCGTTTCAAAGAAACCGGTCGAATTTGCTTCCGTCGCGCTGATCGATCTACAAACGACCAGGCCCATTGATGGAGCAGTGGCTGACGAGAAAGGCCAGTTTACCATCAGCAAAATGCCCGAGGGCAGTTTCCGACTGCGTATATCGTTTATTGGGTACCGCGACAAAATTGTCCGGGGGGTAAAAATTAACCGGCGCGACGATGTCAACCTTGGTACCATCCTGCTGGTGTCTGATACCAAAACCCTACAGGAAGTGGAGGTAGTTGGTCAAAAGGCCATGATTGAGGAAAAAGTGGACCGGATTATTTACAACGCCGACAAAGACATCATGTCCAAGGGGGGCGACGCCACTGAGGTGATGCGCAAAGTACCCCTGCTTACGGTCGATCTGGACGGCAACGTCAGTCTGCGGGGCAACAGCAATGTGCGGGTCCTGATCAACAACAAGCCCAGTACTATTGTGGCCAGCAGCGTGGCCGACGCCCTCAAGCAAATCCCTGCCGATCAGATCAAGACGGTGGAGGTCATTACCAGTCCCTCGGCCAAGTACGACGCTGAAGGGTCGGCGGGTATCATCAACATCACCACCAAGAAGAACAGTATTCAGGGCTATTCGCTCAACGTCGATTCGGGCGTGGGTAACCGGGGTACCAACCTTGGCCTGAACGGGACCCTGCGTACCGGCAAGATGGGCTTTTCGCTCGGTGGCTTTGGCCGGGCCAATTACAATGTACGGGGGCGATTTGAAAACACCCAGACTCTGGCCGAAAGTGGCCGTGTTACCCAGCAAAGTGCTGAAACGCGTAACAATGGGGTTTTTGGACAGTATCGGCTCGGCTGGGATTATGACTTCAGCGAAACCAGTAACCTCTCGGCTAACCTTCGCTACGGGCTTCGCAACAACTTTCAGTATCAGGATAACTTCCTGACTCAGACCCTGGGTGGTGCAGTGCCATCCAATAACCTGCGCAACGTAAAAACCGAAGACCTGTCGGGTACCGTTGATGCCAATCTGGATTACACCAAACGGTACAAGACCACCGGCGATCAGGCGCAGAAAGAAATGAGCTTCTCGGCGCAGTACAGCCGCAACAACCGCAACAATAATTTCATTGCCGATCTGCTGAACTACACCAATCCGGGTACGTTGCTGGGACGGCAGCAAAACCTCAACGACAGCTTTAACCAGGAAATAACCCTTCAGGCCGACTACCAGACGCCTGTTGGTAAGCGGCAGCTAATCGAGTTTGGTGGCAAAGGGATTTTGCGGCAGGTTGAAAGCCAGTTCGGGTACAACATTGCCAGTGGCACCAGCCCGCTCGTGAAAGACCCCAACCGACTCAACAACACGCTGAACTACGATCAGGATATTACGGCGGCCTATATCTCCTACACGCTTACAACCAAAAGCAAATACAGCATCAAAGCCGGTACCCGTTTTGAGCGCACAACCATCAATGCCAATTTCAGTCAGGATCAGCCGGGCGAAGGGGGCGCGGCAGCTGGCAAACGGCTCCCTATTCCGAATTACAATAATCTGGTGCCGAGCATCAATATTTCGAAGACGCTCAAAGGGGGTAAAACCATCAAACTGGCTTACAACCGGCGGTTACAGCGGCCCGGCATTCAGTTCCTGAACCCGAACGTGAACGCAGCCAACCCCGCCAGCATCACGCAGGGTAACCCGTTGCTCGCTCCTGAACTGACCGATAACTTTGAATTTAGCAGTAGTGCCTACGTCAAGAGCATCTACATAAACGGATCGCTGTTCTATCGCAATACCAGCAACTCCATCACCAGCGTTCGCACCACCGACACAACGGGCCTGGGCCAGATTATTGATCCGGCTCTGCCCCTGCCCATCATCACAACGTTCGAAAACATTGGTCGGGAGCAGGCATACGGGCTTAATCTGTTTGGCAATGCCACGCTGTTTTCCAAGTGGCAGATTGGGGGCGGTATCGACACTTACTACGCTTACCTGACCAACAATAGCCCGCTGCCGTCGCTGAACGCTACCAATTCGGGCTGGGTAACCTCGGGGCGGCTGTTTACCAGCTTGACGCTAAAAAATGGCTGGGGGGCGCAGGGCTTCGCGTTTGCCCGGGGCAGGCAGGTACAGTTGCAGGGCTATCAGGGCGGATTTGCGTTCTATAGTCTTGGGGTCAAAAAGGACTTTAAAAACAAGCGCGGCAGCATTGGTCTGGCGGGCGAGAACTTCTTCAATCACCCATTCATTATTCGCTCTGAGGCCTCGTCGCCCATCTTCACCCAGAACGGCAAAACAAGCCTGTTCAACGCAGGCATCCGGGTCAATTTCAGCTACAAAATCGGTAAACTCTCCTTTGAAGACCAGCCCCGCAAACAGGGCAAGTCTATCAATAATGACGACGTAAAAGGTGGCGACGGCGGTGGCGATGCCGGTGGTGGCCAACCCGCAGCACCCGCCGGGGGCGGAGGCCGCAGACCGAGGTAAGGAATGCTGAATGGGTTGACGCGAAAGGTGCTTGCGTCAGCCCACTCAGCATCCGTCATTTCTTCCGGCTGGTATATCCGTGTTCGGGCGTGTAGCCAACAGACTGCTTGCCGTAGTAGCCGCTGCCGGTGTAGGGGCGCAGGTCGGGGTCAGCTTTGCAGGCGTCGGTGCAGGTGCCGCCGTGTTCGTGGCCGCAGCTTTTGCAGAGGGGTATGTGGTTGTTGCAGGTGGGGCTGGCGCAGTTGATGAGCCGGCTGCTGGGCGTGCCGCAGCGGAGACAGCTTGAAATTACCGTAGGATTCACGGCGTTTACCGGCACTGAAACGCGGTTATCGAAGACGTAACATTCCCCCTCAAAATCCTCACCCCCGGCTTCCAGGCCGTACTTGATAATGCCGCCGTGCAGCTGATACACGTTCTCGAATCCGCGCGAGAGCAGGTAAGCCGATGCTTTTTCGCACTTGATGCCGCCCGTGCAGTACGTTATGATTTTTTTGTCTTTGAGATGCTCGATCTCATGGATATGGTCGGGCAGGTCGCGCAGGTTTTCCATGTCGAAGGTCGCGGCTCCGCTGAACTTGCCTACAGCGTGTTCGTAGTTCGAGCGCATATCCACCAGCACCACGTCGGGGTCGTTTTTGAGTTGCCGGAATGCGTCCGGTTCGAGGTGGATACCCGTTTGCCGCAGTGGATCGACAGGTAGGTTGGAGTGAACAATTTCGGGCTTTACGCGCACATGCAGCTTCTGAAACGTGTGGTCGTCAGACTGGTCTATCTTGAACTTAACATGGGCAAAACGCGGATCGGCACGGAGTACGTCCATGTACGCGTCACAATCGGCAGTCAGACCCGATACCGTGCCGTTGATACCTTCGGGAGATACAATGATACGGCCCAGCAGATTCAGCCGCAGACACAGCCGGTGGTGTTCATCGCGGTACTGCTCCGGGTCGTTGATGGGCGAGTAGCTATAATACAGAAGAACGCGGTACGGTTTCATGCCGCAAATTTAACCCAAAACCACTATACGTTTGAGGGCAGGCAGGTAGAAACCGCTGGAGACCGGCCAGCCCTGTCGAACGCAACCGAACTCGTCCGCGTTATCCGGCCAGATAATCAATCAGTCAGTCAGCCACGTACCAACCAACACCGTGGCTGCACATAGGAAATGATGAATAATCCCATCACCGTATCGGTGCTGATGGCCGTTTATAACACCGATTTCGCGCTGGTGAAGCGTGCTATCGACTCCGTTCTCAACCAGTTTATGGTCGATTTTGAACTGATTGTCATTGACGATGGCAGCCAGAACGACCCTCACCACCAGTTACTCCGCTACGTACAGCAACACGACGACCGCATAGTGTATCTTCGTCATGCCAACTGTGGGCAGTCTAAATCCATCAGGCGCGGGGTGCTCAACAGTAGAGGTACCTATATCGCCATCCTCGATGCCGACGATGAGTATAAACCCAATCACCTGCTGGCCTGTCTGGATCTGATGACCGATGCCGACCTCATTGCCTCCACAACCGATACGATTGTCGATACTGACGACGATTACTACGTGCCCGATAAGCTCGACCCCACCCGGCTCATCCACGTGGACGACTGTATTCTGTTTGCCACGCTGTTTGGTCGGCGGGAGGTGTTTACCGGCACTGAATTCGAGGATCGGTATGGAGCCGATGCCTATTTCTACGAACAGGTGGCCCGGCAGTACCGCGTCAGGAAAGTGGACCTGCGTACTTACGTTTACTACCGAAACATGCCAACCAGTATCTGTTCGGTCCTGAAACGGCAGCAGTCCGCCCTGTTTGTCTAACCAAATGCAACAACTCGTCATGGCCTGTCACGTCACGGGTGTTTACGACGTGAACCGAAGTCAGCAGCTGCCAAACGATAATTTTTCGCTCGTCAGGGACTGGGTAGCGTCGATCAGTGGGCTGAATGTCAGAGCCGTACTCTTTCACAACGGTCTGTCTGACACTACCTGTGCTGCCCACCAGAACGAATACGTCCGGTTTATTCGGATTCAGTACGATGCCCGTTTGAACCCCAACGTGTTTCGCTACTTCGTCTATCGCGACTGGCTGAGGACCCACGCCAGCGAGGTTGACAGCCTGTTCGTTACCGATGTGTCGGATGTGGTTATGAGCCGGAACCCGTTTGTGGAGCCGCTCTTTCTGGGTAATCCCGACGCGCTCTTTTGTGGCGATGAACCCACCACGCTGCGCACCGACTGGATGAAGGCGCACGGCACCCACCTTCGCGAACAACTGGCGGACTACGCCGATTTTGAAGCCCGATTTGCCGACGCCACCCTGCTCAACTGTGGCATCATTGGCGGATCTATTTCGGCCATGCAGTTGTTTCTGGAGCAGCTTTGCGCCCTGCACGAGCGGTATAACCAGCACAATAAAACTGCTTATACCGGCGATATGGGCGCCTTCAACTACCTGGCCCGTACCCGGTTTGGCAACAACCTCCGGCACGGCGAACCGGTCAACACGGTTTTTAAAGCCTACCAGAATCACCGCACGGACTGCTGGTTTCGGCATAAATAATGAGCAATTTCTGGTCCTGATCGCTAACACAAACTGCTTCTAAACACAAAGCCGCATCAGCTGGTTAAGTTGCTCAAACGAGCACACTATCTACTATGATTGTTCATCCTACCAACCAGGGCTGGGATATTGTCCATCAGCAGGCACACGCATTGCTTGCCTACCAGATTGCTACTAACTGGCAAACCAGTCAGCGACCGACGTATTGGCCCGAAACGCTGACCGCCCTGCTCGAACATGACGATGGTCAGCAGCCATTTGAGGGCCGCAACCACCTCTCCGAAGCCGGTGCGCCGTTGACATTTGAGCCGTATTCGGTGAACCAGTGCCACAATATGATCGATATTGCCCTGCGCAAAAGCCGCTGGAATGCCCTGATGGTGTCGCACCACGCTACCTTTCTGTACGAACGCCTGCGGGGGCAGGACAAAGCCCTGGATACGTTTCTGGATCAGCAACAGGACAATCAGAAAAAATGGCGAAAAGGGTACGGGGCTACTCAGAAAGAGGTAATGTATGCCTACGATCTGGTACAATGGTGCGACGCCCTCTCGCTGATTCTCTGCCGCCAGGAGTTACCACCCGAAGCCCGCCAGCTCGAAATCAGCAAAGGCCCCGATGCCACCCGGCACTTTATTCACCAGCGTACCGACGATAAATCACTCTGCGTGGATCCGTGGCCGTTCGAAGCAAACGAGTTCAGCGTTCATATTGAAGTATATCCGGTAAGTCAGTTGCAATTCAACGACGATACCGAACTTTACAACGCCATCAACGACGCCCCGGTCGATCTGCGCGAGTGGATATTCAGGAAATAGCGGTTCGAATACCACCGTTGGCTATTCATCATGCACATTGCCATTACAGGAAACATTGGAGCCGGCAAAACTACCCTTGCCGAACAGCTTGCCCGGCATTACGGCTGGGAAATTCTGCACGAAGCCGTAGATGACAACCCGTACCTCGCCGATTTTTACGACGATATGCCGCGCTGGGCGTTCAACCTGCAGGTCTATTTCCTGAACAGCCGGTTTGCGCAGGTAAAGCAAATTGTAGCCATTGCTGAAGCGAACGCCCGGCACCCCAACCAGCCGCCCCGAACGGTGGTGCAGGACCGGACCATTTACGAAGACGCGGCCATTTTTGCCCGAAATCTCGCCGACAGCGGAGGCATGAGTCAGCGCGATTACCAGACGTACCTGAGCCTGTTCGAGAATATGATGAGTCTGGTACAACCGCCCGATCTCATGATCTTTCTCCGTGCCGACCTGCCCAGGCTCCGCGAACAAATCGAAAAACGGGGCCGCTCCTTCGAGAAAACCATCAGCGACGAGTATCTGAGCAACCTCAACCGGCTCTACGACCAATTTATCTCGACCTACACTGAAGGCCCGTTGATTACGCTCGACGTTAACCAACTCGACTACGCTACCCGCCCCGCCGATTTTGCCGAGATTATCCGTCGCATTGACGAATGGCTGATTGACCGGTAGTGAACCTGATGGTATGTGGCGCATTCGTCCGTAGATGTTCACTGGATGGATGGAAATCATCGAAAACCGTCACTACTTTACCCGGCTAGCTATTCAGACTACTTTTCTGCCACTGAGAAGTCGAATTTGTCGGTCGCTTTGGGGTTCAGCACCTGAAAGTTGATGCGGTAGATGGTGTCGCCCCATTTGGTCAGGATGCCTTTATCTTCGGGCGTTTCGAGCTTTACTTTTTCGATGGTCGGCTGCATCTTTTTTGGGTCGTAATTCACCACGAAATCTTTGGCCGGGCTACCGTTAGGGGCGTAGTGAATGACTAACTGGCCGGGTTTGCCGACCTCGGCAGGATAGCAGGTCATCAGGTGCTGGGTAATGGCCTTGGCTTTGCTGAGTTGCACAGCGTCCTGAATCTGAACGCCCTTGCCCCGGTTTAGCCGTACAGTTCGCTGCCACTTGCTCACGCCCGCATCGGCGGG
>Ga0105048_10016124_pt1 | contig 11563 bp, 12 predicted proteins | sample MAT05_FD_78382 | JGI IMG/M metagenome (GOLD analysis project Ga0105048, IMG submission 78382) | Freshwater microbial communities from Lake Fryxell liftoff mats and glacier meltwater in Antarctica - MAT-05 | ecosystem: Environmental > Aquatic > Freshwater > Ice > Liftoff microbial mat | place...
GCCGCCTACAGTGCATTTCGCTCTGGCCACGCACTGAACAACAAGTTGCTACGCGAATTGGTGGCCGATAAAGATGCTTATGAAGTCGTCACGTTCGACGATGAAAAACTCGCTCCACAAGGTTTTGCAACTCTGGCACCTGCCTGGTAGGGTATATCCATGCTTATTTTTCGTTGGCTCATTTTGTTGCTGCTTCTAGGCGCTGTTGTGTCTTTCGTGTTTTATGCAGTCACTGGGCAAGCGCGCTACAAACGCTATGGGCTCGTCACCCTCAGATGGACATTGGTCGCCGGGCTCGGGTTTTTTGTCGTGCTCATTCTGGAGCGGGTTTTCTGAGGTTTCAAGCTTTTTTCAAGGCCGCGGCAATGACGGCGCGGGCGCGCCCCGCATGCGCATGCGTGATGGCCAGGCCCAGTGCGTCCGCCGCATCCTTGCCCGGCAGCGCAGGCAACTTCAGCAACCGCCTCACCATCTGCTGCACCTCGGCCTTGCCAGCTTTACCGTAACCCGCCACGGCTTGCTTGAGCTGCAAGGCGGTGTATTCAGCCACTGGCAAATCAAGCGAGACCAGCGCCGTGATGCAAGCGCCTCTCGCCTGGCCCAGCAGCAGGGTGGATTGCGGATTGACATTGACAAACACGATCTCCACCGACGAGCAATCCGGCTGGTAGCGCTCGGCCACTTCACGCACGCCGTCAAACAAAACCTTCAGGCGGCCCGGCAAATCTTTTTTATCAAGATGTACGGTTTTGATCGTGCCGCTGGCCACGTACGTCAAGCGTTGGCCGTCCACATCGACCACGCCAAAGCCGGTGATTTGCAGCCCGGGATCAATACCAAGAATACGCATGAATCTTCCCGCTATGAATCCAGGAGCTGCTTGCGCCCGTATTTATTGGTCTTCTGACCAGTTTATATCCCAAAATACCATCTGACAGAGTGAAAAAACACCGGTGCAGCAAAGCACAGGGCATCAACCCTGTCCAGCAGCCCGCTGGCACCGGTGACAGACTTGCCCTCGGTGCCCCAGTTGGCCACGCCGCGATCACGTTTAAGTGCCTTCATTACCATGTGCCCGAGCGAGCCGGCCACGCAGGCAATCAGAGCCATCGCCACGGCTTGTGCAGGTTTGAAGGGGGTCAGCCCTGACAGCAGGCCACCTAAAAAACTGGCAAAAGCGACGGCGACAAACCAACTCACCCAATTGAATGTTTTACTCAAATGCGGGGCGCTGGCGGTACGCTGTAGTTTGCGGCTAACCAGGTGTTCCACGATCATGCAGCTTTGCACCACAAACACCAAAAAGAAAACCAGAAATGCGTTCTTGCCCTGGTAGCCCGGGAATTTAAGCAGCAGCAACGCGGGCACGTGGCTCATGCCGTAGACGCACACCATGATGCCCCACTGCAGCTTGGCGTTGCGCTCCAGGAAGCGCTGGGTGTCGCCTGCAAACGCACTCACCACGGGAATCGCGAGAAAAACATAGACCGGTATAAACACTGTTACCAGGTCAAAGCGGCGGTTTATCACCAAAGCAAACTGCACCGGCAATACGAAGAAGAAAGCCAGCACCAAACTGCGGTGATCGCCCTGGCGGGTGGGTGAAAGGGTGATGAATTCGCGCAATGCAAAAAAAGCGACAAAACCAAACAGCACAGTTGCAAAGGTTTCGCCCAACGCCCAGCCAACCCAAAACACCGCAGCCATGCCCCACGATGTGCTAAGCAGGTGTTGAAAGTCTTTGAGTTTTTGGGTGAGCTGTTCGTTTTCTTGCTGGTCTTTGATCGACAGCATCAGCGCGGCGATGCTGGCAATGGCCAACAGGCCAAAGACAATGACAAACAGCAAGCCAACTTGATCGGGCGGCGAGAGGTTGCGCAAAAATTGATTGATCATGGCGGCTTACGATTCTCTGAGTGACATCACCGCGTCCCGCGCCCGTGTCAAAAACGCGCCACGCTCTTCGCCCGCTTCCACCTTGATAGGCGCGCCAAAGGTCACGGAACACAAAATGGGTACCGGTACCACTTCGCCCTTGGGCATCACGCGCTGCACGTTGTTGATCCATGCCGGCACCAGAACGACATCTGGAAACTTTTGCGCCAGGTTGTAAAGGCCGGATTTGAACTTTTGCGGGTCCTCCTGATTGCCGCGTGTGCCTTCGGGGAACAGGATAATCGAGTCTCCGTTGCCCAGTGCGTCAATCAACGGCTCCAGTGGATCCTGGTCACCCGTCTTGGCACGATCTACATAAATAGCGTTAAACACGGCGGTGGTGATCCACTGCTTGAAAGGTGTTTTGGTCCAGTAGTCTTTCGCCGCAATGGGCCGCGTGATGCTGCGCAGCTCTTCAGGCAGGGCCGCCCACATCAGGACCAGGTCAGCATGGCTTTGATGATTGGCAAAATAGATACGTTGCTCAGCCTTGGGCGGGCAACCCTGCCAGCGGGCTTGTGCCCCGGTTAAAGCCCGAATCAAGCCAAGCAAAAAAAGGCTCATCAATTTCGCCAACAAGATAGCCCCCGCGCTTGTCGCTTCGCGTACAAAGCTGCACCTTGCAGGCCGCCGCTCGCCAGAGGCTTCGCTTCTGAGCCCTGTCCAAACCTGCTCAAGCAGGTTCGGAGCCGCAGCCCACAGCCCCGAGGGGGTACGTTTTTTCTAAGGGCGGCCTGTCGAAAAATCATGGCAGCTCCACCGCACCCATGCGGGCGGCAATTGTGCTGGCGCGTGACGACAAGTAGCCCGAGTTAGGCCGGGTTTCAAAATACTTGGGGCGGGGCAGCATCACTGCCAGGCGTGCGGCTTCGTAAGGGCTGAGTTTGCTGGCGCTTTTTCGGTAGTAGTACTGGGACGCCGCCTCCGCACCAAACACGCCTTCTCCCCATTCAACACTGTTGAGGTAAATCTCCAGAATGCGCTGTTTGCTCAACAGTTGCTCCAGTAGCAGCGTTAAAACCAGCTCTTGCCCCTTGCGCAGCAGCGTGCGCTCGCCAGACAGAAAAAGATTTTTAGCCAGCTGTTGCGTGATGGTAGAGCCGCCGACAATTTTTGCAGGTTTGACGGGCTTGGCAGGAGTTTTAGCCTTCAGGTTTTTGCTTCCCAGCTGCTGCACCCGCTGTTCGGCCTTGGCATTTTTATCCCAGGCTTTTTCAAGCGCCTCAATATCCACACCCTCATGCTCGGTAAAGCTGGCGTCCTCGGAGGCGATCACGGCACGCTTGAGATTGTCAGAGATGTCGCTGTAGTCCACCCACTGCTGGCGCCACTTCAGCCTACCCGTCGCCGTCACGACGTTGTAAACGGCAGAGCGTTCAAACGCGGTGGATTCCGGGTCTACAACAGCCATCAGCGCAATTCGCCCAACAAAGTAAAGCTGCAATGACAAGCCCGCAAGAAGGACCAGCAGCGTCAGGCGAAAAAAGGCTTTCATGCGTGATGCTCAGCGATTGGTAAGTTTGGTTTCAAGCGTTTCATCCCGCGTGAACTTGAAGCGCGACACCACCACTATCTGGTCGGCTCTGCGCCGCATCGCATCGCTGAACTTGTCAAACGGCCCGGTACCTCTGACGATCGCTTGCGCACGCCTGTCAAGCGTCAGGTTGCCTGATGTTTCTACGACCTCGGTGGCCAGAACACGACCATCAAAATTCACCGTCACGATCATCGTCAATTCACCGTACAGCTTTTTGCCGGCCAACTCAGGGAAGTTGCTGGTGCCCTTGTCCTCAATTTTGCGGCGCAGGCTGTCGTAGTAAATGGCGTACACCTCTTCGCGCGTGGCAGGGCTGATGTAACGCTTTTTAGGCCGGGCGTTTTCTTCGTTGATGCGCTTTTCAATCTCGGCCAATATCTTGATCAGCTGCCTGCGCTTTTCTTCACGCTCGGCTTGCACCGGGTCGTTGGTGGGTAGCTTGGGGTCGGGCGGCGGCATTGTGGCCAGCGCCTTTTTGATTTGCGCCAGCAACTGGGTTTGCTGCTCCTGCATGGCCTCGACTTTTTTTTGCGCGTCTTCTGCTGCATCGCCCAGGTCTGTCAGCGCTGACGGCGGCAGGGGTGACGTGGCACGGCCTTTTTCAAGGTCCCCGCCACCTGCCAGTGACGCTTGCGCAATCGCTTTGGCAAATTCCGGCTTTTCATTCGACTTGGCATTCACCAAAATGACTTCCAGCGGCGTGTCCTGGAAGATCCGGTCAAAACTTTGCGGGTCAACAAAGCGTGTCGTCAGTACCACCACATGGAGCAAGGCAGAAATGCCCAGGGCTATTTGCAGTGTGCTGAAGGTTTTCACAGTCAAATTATCGGGGGTAATGTTGTAGGCGGCAGCTTTTAACTGCTTGCCTGTGCAGCATCTTCAGACACTTCACTAACGTCAACTGCTATCGCTATCGGGCCAGCGGTCACCTCATCGTCGTCTGCATCCCCGGCATCGGCTTCTTCGCTGGCCAGGCTCATCACCACATCCAGCCGCTCAATCACCGCACCGGTGATGTCGAGGGTGATCTCGTCAATCTCGCCCAGTTTGACGCGCACCCTGGCACCGCGCGGCAAGCCCAGTGCGCCCGTGGCGGGCAGCACCAGCGGCAGATCGTCGGCGCGCACCAGGTTGTCTTTAAAAGCCGTGGCCAGCAGTTCGGTGATGCCGTTTTGCTGCAGGTATTTCAGCGTCCAGTAACGCTCTATGCCCGCTTGATAACCGTTGTAGGCGCTATAGGCCGCATCAAACCCTGAGATGATCGAGAAAAGCTCGGTATCTTTGGGCTTGAAAGGCGCTACCAGCGCTGCAGTCCGGCCGTTTTTTGCGCAGGCAATGATTTGCCACTGGTTCACCAAATCGGTGTAGCGGCGCAGTGGCGAGGTTGACCAGGCGTAGCTTTTTACACCCAGCCCGGCGTGCGGCAGCGCTTTGGTACCCATGCGCACCTTCACGCCAGGTGCCAGGCTGGCCTGGCTACGGTAAATGCCCGGCACGCCGTGTTCTGCCAGCCATTGGCCCCAGGTGCTGTTGGCCAGAATCATCGCCTCAGCCACGATCAAGTCCAGCGGCGCGCCCCTCTGACGGGTGGTGATGGTGACTTGTTCGTTGCCTTGAGGCTCTTGTCCGCTGGGGTTGTCCAGCTTAAAGTTGTAGTCCGGGCGGTTGAAGTTTTCAGGCTTGCCGCGTACGATTTCACGCAGACCCTTCAAATGCTTTGCCAGTCTATGGAGGAAGATAAGCTCTGAAGACCACTCAATACGGGCGCAAGGTGCTTCGTTATTTGTAGCATTTGGGTTATGCGCAGCCTCGAAAAACGCTTCATCAAAGGTGCTGTCCAGCACATCGTGCCGCAAGTTGGCCGCAATGGCGACCTGCTCAAGCCGCGTGATGGTCTCCCTGATCTCCAGCGTGGTCTCATCCAGCGTCACATACAGCGACACCGCCGGGCAGTTGCGCCCGGCCATCAGCGTGTAGTTCTGCACCACGTCATCGGGCAACATGGTCAGCTTGTAGCCCGGCATGTAGACGGTCGACAAACGGGCCCGGCCCAGTAAATCAACAGCACTGCCGGGCTGCACTGCCAGCCCCGGCGCAGCAATGTGAATGCCCAGTGTGACTGTGCCGGTGCCAATGCCGGTTACTGACAAGGCATCGTCAATCTCGGTCGTGGCCGAGTCATCAATCGAAAACGCCTGAACGTCGGCCAGCGGCAGTTCTGCGGTGTGCGTCGGCGCCTGTAACGCCGGGAAGCCCGTGCCCCTGGGGAAATTTTCAAACAAAAACCGCTTGTAATGAAATTGGTAGGGCGAAGCAATCGCGCCCGACTGTTGCAGCAAATCCAGCGGTGCGATGTGTGTGGTTTTTGAAGCCTCCACCACGGCCTTGTATTCAGCGCTGTTTTTGTCGGGCTTGAACAGGATTTTGTAGAGCTGATCGCGTATCGGCTCAGGGCAGTCGCCTTGCGCCAGCGCTTCAGCCCAGGCAGTGATTTGCAGGGCAAGCTGCTTTTTCTTTTCAATCGCGGCCAGGGCCAGTTGCAGTATCTCCAGCGGGGCTTTTTTAAATCGCCCTTTGCCTGCACGGCGAAAGTAATGGGGCGCATCAAACAGCCGGAACAGCGCAGCGGCTTGTTGCTCCAGCGTGGCGGGCTTGGTGGGGTCGGCACTGAAGTAGTCACGCGCCAGGTCGGCAAAACCAAATTCATCATCGCTGGCAAACTCCCAAGCCAACTCCAGCTCAATATCAGCACTGAGCTTTTGCGCTGCGGCTACAAAATCGGCGGGTGCGGGTTTTTCAAACTTGAGCAGGGCATTGACAGCCTTGACCTTGACGCGCTTGCCCGAGTCCAGCTCAACTTGCAGCGACGAATCAGCCTCAGACAATATGCGGCCAGCCAAATGCTTGCCGGCTTCTTCAAACAATACAAACAAAATGGACGCCTTTTAATGGTGAACGACAAGTGTAATCAGGCGGCCAAATTTAAAAACTCAAGAATCTCTGGCAAGTGCTGGTCAAAGTCGCTCAACGCGTGGTCGCTGCCCTCAACAAGTTTGACATTTGCGCCCAGGTAGCGGGCCGACATCTCGCGCCAGCTCAGCACCTCATCGCCTTTGGCAATGATCGCCAAATAGTTCTCGACTCGCCTCAAAGGGCCCGCCTCAAGCGCACGCAGTTCATCGATAAATTCGGGTTTGAAGAAAAACGTCTCGCTTGGGTCGTGCCAGCTGGTTTGCTCACCAATGTATTTGGCCAGGTCGCGTGCGGGATGAACAGCCGGGTTCAGGACGACCGCCCTGCAGTTCAATTTTTCCGCCACCCAGGTCGCGTAAAAACCGCCTAGTGAAGACCCTGCAACTGCCATACTTTTAAAATCGGCTCCCTCCGGCCAGCCAGCAATGTATGCCATCACCGCAGCCATCGCCTGAGCTGGCGACGGCGGCAGTTGTGGGCAATACCAGGTAACACCAGGGTAACGGCTGGCCATGATGCCTGCCATTTTTTGTGCCTTGGCAGACGAGGGTGATGACCTGAAGCCGTGCAGGTAGAGCAAATGCGTGGTTTTCATGGCTGTATCGTAAATCGGCTGGCAGATAATCAGGCATGGCTGCTGTTTTTGACAAACCCTCGCTCTTCAAGCGTATTGCGCCGCTGTTTAGCGGCTTTGACGGCCCGCTGACGTTTGCCGTGTTTTTGCTGGCCGGTGCCGGCCTGCTGATCATGTATTCGTCGGGCTTTGACCACGGTACCCGCTTTGTGGACCACGGTCGCAACATGCTGATTGCAGGCTTCATCATGTTTGTGGTGGCGCAAATCCCGCCGCAACGCTTGATGTCTCTGGCTGTTCCGCTTTACGTGGCGGGTGTTGGGCTGCTTATCGCAGTAGCTATTTTCGGTATCACCAAAAAAGGTGCGCAACGCTGGCTGAATGTGGGCATCGTGATTCAACCCAGCGAGATTTTAAAAATCGCCATGCCGCTGATGCTGGCCTGGTGGTTTCAAAAGCGCGAAGGCCAGCTGCGCCCGCTTGACTTCATGGTAGCGGGTGCACTTTTGATTGTGCCTGTTGGGCTGATCATGAAACAGCCAGACTTGGGCACGTCCCTGCTCGTTCTGGCGGCCGGGCTGGCGGTCATCTTTTTTGCCGGCCTGAGCTGGAAACTGATAGCCCCGCCGGTTATTTTGAGCCTGGTCGGCATCTTTTTGATTGTCTGGTTTGAGCCCGCGCTCTGCGCCGATGGTGAGCGCTGGCCTGTACTGCACGCCTACCAGCAACAGCGTATTTGCACGCTGCTCGACCCGTCGCGTGACCCGCTGGGCAAGGGCTTTCACATCATTCAGGGCATGATTGCTATCGGCTCGGGCGGGCTGTTCGGCAAAGGCTTTATGGCGGGGACGCAAACGCACCTGGAGTTCATCCCTGAGCGCACTACCGATTTCATATTTGCAGCGTTCTCGGAAGAATTCGGGCTGGCGGGCAACTTGCTGCTGATTGCTGGTTTCATCTTTTTGATTTTGCGCGGCTTGACGATTGCCCTGGGAGCCGCAACGCTGTTTTCGCGCCTGCTGGCCGGCGCGGTGACGATGATCTTTTTCACCTACGCTTTTGTCAACATGGGCATGGTCAGCGGCATTTTGCCAGTGGTGGGTGTACCGCTGCCCTTCATCAGCTATGGCGGCACAGCCATGGTCACGCTGGGCCTGGCGGTGGGCATCCTGATGTCGATCGCCAAAGCCAAGCGGCTGGTGCAGTCATGACTTCTGCACCCTCTGTATTGATCGTGGGTGTCGGCAACATGGGCGGCGGCATGGCTGCTAATTTGCTGGGCAAGGGCTGGAACGTGCTGGTGAGCGATATTGAAGCTGAAAAAGTCGAAAAATGGGTATCAAAAGGGGCTGCAGCCCATATAATACGGGCGCAAGCAGCTCCTGAATTAGTAGCGGTATCAGCAGTGATCGTCTGTGTTGTTGACGCTGCGCAAACTGAAGCGGTTCTGTTTGGTGACCACGGGTTGGCCTACAGCTTGCCAGGCGGCCAAACCGTCATCTTGTGCCCCACCATCTTGCCGCAAGACGTTGAATCATTTGCCAGCCGCCTGGCCGAACGCGGCATTCACACCATCGACGCGCCCATGTCAGGTGGCCCGGTCAGAGCTGCTGACGGCACGATGAGCCTGCTGGTGGCTTGCCCGCAAGCAGTGTTTGCGCAGCAGGCCGGGTTGCTTGATGCGCTGTCAAGCAAGGTCTTCAACATCAGTGAAAAGCCCGGTGATGCTGCGCGTACCAAACTGGTCAACAACCTGCTGGCGGGCATCAATCTGGTGGGGGCCGCCGAGGCGCTGGCGCTGGCCGCCAGGCTGGGCCTGGATATGGCTAAAACGCTGGATGTGATTGAACAGTCCAGCGTGCAAAGATGGATCGGCTCAGATCGTATGCGCCGCGCCCTGGTGGGCGACTACGCGCCACGCGCCCACGTTACTCTGCTTGAAAAAGACACCCGGCTGGCACTTGTTTGCGCTGCTGCCGCCGGCTTTGAAGGGCCGCTCGGTGCGGCGGCCAGCCGCGTGTTTGCGCAGGCCCACGCTGCAGGGTTTGCCGAGCTGGACGATGCTGCAGTGTTCAAACTGCTGAGTGGTAAATAAGTTGTGGCTGGTGACTTAGTGCACAAATAATTGTTTAAGGCAGTGAAATTGCCCTTGCATTTTTGGATCTGAGCGGCTGAAAATACAATTTTTTACTCAAAAAGGTGTGCGCAATGGCTGGAAAATTCGAACTCAAAAAATCCAAGAACGACAAGTACTTTTTCTCGCTGCTGGCGGGCAATGGGCAGACCATTCTGGGCAGCGAAATGTATGAAACCAAAACCAATGCATTGAATGGCATTGAGTCAGTCAAGAAAAACTCGCCCGACGATGCGCGTTATGAGCGCCTGACGGGCAAAGGTGATGCGCCTTATTTTGTTTTAAAAGCTGCCAACCACCAGGTGATTGGCACCAGCCAGATGTATGCAAGCGAGTCCAGCCGCGACAATGGTATTGCATCCTGCAAAACCAACGGCCCAACAGCGCCAACTGACGACCAGACCTGAATTTCCTCAGTTCAGCGGGGGCGCGGCGTGCTGCCTACAATCGGGGCATGACCACACTGCGCTCCTCATCATCTTCCGTTCTTAACGCTTCCACCACGTCATCGACAGCCAGGCCGACAACGGCTTCGACTTCCGGGCGGCTGGATATTGCGCAAAAGTTGCTGCTCACGCCTTTCGGCCTGACAGAGGCACATCTGTCCAAAGCCCTGGCTGAAATCACATCCAAAGGCGCTGACGACGCGGATTTGTACTTTCAATACACACGCAGTGAAGGCTGGAGCCTGGAAGAAGGCATTGTCAAAACTGGCTCCTTCAGCATTGACCAGGGCGTAGGCGTGCGGGCCGTCAGCGGCGAGAAAACTGCTTTCGCCTATTCAGACGATATTTCTGAAGCCTCACTGATGGACGCAGCCCGCACCGTGCGCAGCATTTCAGGCGCAGGTAAGTCCGCCAAAATCAAGACTCCGTCGCGCAAAATTGCCAACAGCCGTTCGTTGTATGACGGCGGCGACCCGATTGCCACTTTGGGGAGCACGGCCAAGGTCAAGCTGCTGGAAAAGGTTGAAAAACTCGCCAAAGCCAAAGACCCGCGCATTGTGCAAGTCATGGCCGGGCTGGCCAGTGAATATGACGTGGTGATGGTGGCCCGTGCCGACGGTACGCTGGCTGCTGACGTCAGGCCGCTGGTGCGCTTGAGCGTGACCGTGATTGCCGAGCAAAAAGGCCGGCGCGAGACCGGTTCAGCTGGCGGCGGCGGCCGGTTTGGCCTGGCGTATTTTGACGATGCGCAAATCGGCCTGTATGTTGACGAGGCGGTCAAGGCCGCCCTGACCAACCTTGAGGCGCGCCCCGCACCGGCCGGTGAAATGACGGTAGTTTTAGGCTCTGGCTGGCCTGGCATTTTGTTGCATGAAGCCATTGGTCACGGACTGGAAGGTGACTTCAACCGCAAGGGGTCCAGCGCATTTGCAGGCAAGATCGGCCAGCGCGTAGCAGCCAAAGGCGTGACGGTGCTGGACGACGGCACCATTGCTGACCGCCGTGGTTCGCTAAATGTGGACGACGAGGGCAACGCCAGCCAGCGCAATGTGCTGATTGAAGACGGCATTTTGAAGGGCTACATTCAGGACTCATTGAATGCCCGGCTGATGAACGTCAAACCCACAGGCAACGGCCGCCGCGAAAGCTACGCCCACACGCCGATGCCGCGCATGACCAACACCTACATGCTGGGCGGTGACAAAGACCCGCAAGAAGTCGTCGCCAGCATCAAAAAGGGCCTGTACGCCACCAACTTTGCCGGTGGGCAGGTGGACATCACATCCGGCAAGTTTGTGTTTTCAGCCAGCCAGGCTTATTGGGTGGAAAACGGCAAAATTTTGTACCCGGTCAAGGGCGCCACCATTGTCGGCAGCGGCCCGGAATGCCTGAAAAAAGTCAGCATGATTGCCAATGATATGGCGCTGGACAGCGGCGTGGGCACCTGCGGCAAAGAAGGCCAGAGCGTGCCAGTCGGTGTGGGCCAGCCGACACTGCGGATTGACGGCCTGACGGTTGGCGGCACCGCCTGAACCTGATCGCATGTTGCGGATCGCTTTTTGCCCTGTGCTACATTTGACCCCATGCACCAAGCATCTTTTTACTTTGGTTATTTCTGGACTCTCTTGCGCTTCGGCGGTAGAGAGAATTTTGCGTAACCCCTGATAAACGCTCAAATCTTTTAAAAACCGCCGGACATCCGGCGGTTTTTTTTTGCCAGCGTTTTTCAGCTTTTTCAATTTAATTTTTAGCTTTTTTAAGGAAACCTGTGATGCCCAACTCAGCTACACCCGCCTGGTATGCACCCGTCGACAAAACCAGCCAGACCGACGACGAACGCATCAAGGACATCACCGTGTTACCACCGCCCGAGCATCTGATCCGCTTTTTCCCGATCAGCGGCACACCCGTTGAATCGCTGATCACCAGTACCCGCACAAGCATTCACAACATCATCACCGGCA
>Ga0105048_10016128_pt1 | contig 11562 bp, 9 predicted proteins | sample MAT05_FD_78382 | JGI IMG/M metagenome (GOLD analysis project Ga0105048, IMG submission 78382) | Freshwater microbial communities from Lake Fryxell liftoff mats and glacier meltwater in Antarctica - MAT-05 | ecosystem: Environmental > Aquatic > Freshwater > Ice > Liftoff microbial mat | place...
CGCGTTGGCGTAGGAGCATCGCGGTTTTTACCGCAACGCGGTTGCATCCCGAAGCCCCGGGTTGACCGCAAAGCGGCCCAGGGTAGGACGCTTCGCGTCCAACCCTGGGCTTTGGGATATAACGCCGTTGGCGTAGGAGCATCGCGGTTTTTACCGCAACGCGGTTGCATCCCGAAGCCCCGGGTTGACCGCGAAGCGGTCTACCCTGGGCGGACTTCATCATGGGTCTCAAAAGTGCCATCGAGTGGGTGACCGCCACCTGGAACCCCCTCACCGGTTGCACGAAGATCAGCCCTGGTTGCAAGAACTGCTACGCCGAGCGCTTGTCGCATCGGTTGATGCTGATGGGGCAGCCCAACTATCGGAACGATTTCACGCTGACTCTTCACGATCGGATGCTCGACCAGCCGCTGCGCTGGAAGAAACCACAACGCATCTTCGTCAATTCGATGAGCGATCTCTACCACCGCGATGTGCCGTTCGAGTTCATCGAGCGAGTCTTTGATGTCATGCGCCGTTGTCCTCAGCATATCTTCAAGATCCTCACGAAGCGGGCTGATCGCCTCGAAGAGGTCAGTCCGAAACTTTCGTGGCCCGATAACGTCTGGCAGGGTGTGAGTGTTGAAAACGCCGAGTACTCATTCCGGATTGATCACCTCCGGCGCACGGGCGCGAAGACCAAATTCCTCTCGGTCGAGCCGCTGCTCGGTCCGATCGCGGAGCTCAATCTACAGGGCATCGATTGGGTCATCGTGGGCGGCGAGAGCGGTCCCGGTGCCCGGCCGATGGAGAAGGCCTGGGTCGAAGAGATTTTGGGCCAATGCGAGGCCGCGAAGGTGCCTCTCTTCTTCAAGCAGTGGGGCGGCGTGAACAAGAAAAAGAACGGCCGGGAACTGAACGGACGATATTATGAAGACTTGCCGCCTCCCGTCGGAGAGCGGGTCAGCCTGGAAGTGATTTCACATGTCGAATAAAGCGCTTTTGATCGTTGACGATGAAGAAGCCATTAGCTGGTCGCTGCGTAAAGCGTTCGAGCGAGCCGGCCATCAAGTCACGGTTGCCGCGTCGGCGGAGGCGGCGCTCGATGCTACTTCCAAATCTTCTTTCGACGTCGTCCTGCTCGACGTCCGGCTGCCGGGAATCGACGGCCTCACGGCGCTCGCGAAACTTCGCCAGCAAACTCGCGACGCGCCGATCATCATCATGACCGCGCACGGCAATTTGTCGACGGCCGTGAAGGCGATGGAAGGCGGCGCGTTCGAGTACCTTCCCAAACCGTTCGATCTCGCGCAAATGGTCGATGCCGTGGCCCGGGCCTTGCGTTCCCGCGTGCCTTCAACTCTGCCGACCGCCGAGATCGAAAATGAAGAGATCATCGGCCGCGGCCCGGCCATGCAGGCTGTCTTCAAGCGGATCGCCCTGGTCGCACCCCATGACGCTAGCGTCTTGATCACGGGCGAATCCGGCAGCGGCAAGGAACTGGTCGCCCGCGCTCTGCATCGGCACAGCCCGCGGCACGGCAAACCGCTCCTGCCCGTCCACGTTGCCGCCCTTAATCCCAACCTGGTCGAGAGCGAACTCTTCGGCCATGTGAAGGGGGCATTCACCGGCGCGGCCCAATCAAAGCCCGGCTTGCTAGCCCTGGCGGAAGGCGGCACGGTCTTTCTCGATGAACTGGCCGATATCCCGTTGCCGGTTCAAGCCAAACTGCTGCGCGTGCTGGAACATCAGGAAGTCCTGCCCGTTGGCGCGAGCCAACCGCAGGCGATCAATGTGCGTATCCTGGCGGCCACCCATCAGGATCTCGCGAAACTAGTCCGGAGCGGCCAATTTCGCCACGACCTCTATTACCGCCTAAACGTTTTTGAAATCCGCCTACCCGCCCTGAGCGATCGGCTCGAGGACATCCCCGTCTTGGCCGAGCATTTTCTTCGCCAGTTCGGCATCAAGAGCGGCGGATTGCCCGCCGACACGATGAACTATCTCGGCACGCGGCCTTGGCCTGGGAATGTGCGTGAATTGCGCAACGCCCTGGAACATGCCGCTATCGTCGCCCGTGGCGGCCCGCTCATGCCGGAACATTTCCCCACGCCGCTCGCTTCACGCTTGGACGAATCGAAGCTGAAACCGATTGAAGTGTGGATTCGGGAATGGGTCCGCGAACGTGCCAAAGCGGGAACGAGCGCGGAGCCGACGAACCTCTATGACGAGATGTTGGCGCAAGTTGAACCGACACTTCTCGATGAAGTGTTGCGGCAGCTGAACGGCAACCGGGTGGCCACCGCGCGCTGGCTTGGCCTGGCGCGAGCGACGTTGCGAAAGATGATGCGGAAATATCGGCCGGTCGAGGATCCGGCGGATGAGGACAGCGAGGGTGCAGGCGGGATTACTTCAGCTTCGACACAATGATGCGGTTGCGGAGACGGCGTTCGGCAAGTGCGGGTCGAACCGTCTCTTGGGCGAGCTGCTTGAGATAGTAACTAGTCACTATCCCTTCCAAAAAGACTTCATCGCCGATTTCCTCGACCTGCAGATGGCGCAAATCGGGCAGTGGGCTGAGCCGTAGCATCGAGGCTAACGGCGACACCGGAGAAGACAGCAACGTAGCGGAGTTCATCTTTGCTCCTTGCATGAACACCCAGCAGAGTTAGACGAAATACCTCTGCGAGTCAGAACCGTTGCGAACTTCGCCCGAGAAGGGGCTTAAGCGAGAAGGGGTTTTTCCGGATCCTTCCGCGGCGCCAACCAGGCAAAACACTCAATCCTTGTGGGTTGTATGTTAGACGGGGTTTACGAGCGACGCAATCATAATTCTGAAAAATATCAGAATTTTTGAAGAGTCGAGAATGAAGCCCCGAGGTGAGTCTTCGAACCTCGGGGATAGCGTGAAATGTGGTAGAAGTTAACCCCAAGGTTCGCAAAGCCTCACCTCGGGGCTTCGGGGGCTTCCTTATCCTTGCGGAAATCCCAGGTCCAGGCGTCCTTTTGCCCGAGGATGTAGTGAAATACGTTTTGCTGATGCGGGCGGTCCTTGATTGGAATGAACTTGCCGCCAGCGGCCCAGACTCGGCCCGGCAATTCAAGACGCACCGCGTGGGATGCGATGGTCTTGCACTCCCCCGCGATCCGCCGGACCTTCTTTTCGTCGCTCGGCAGCTCAACTAACCAGTGCGAGTGCGTGGTCGCGACCGCCAGGGCCAGGATTTGAAATCCTTCTTTCGTCAACTTGTTGATAATGGCAAGGCCGACGATTTTCTTGGCGTCATCCGAGAACCGGATAACGTCGCCAGCGCGCTCTTGGTGATAGCGGCGGAGGCCGGAGTGTTCTTCGATGGGTGGTGGTTTTTTGTAATCGCCCGAGGAATGGATCTTGTGATTTTTGGAGCGGAAGCCGCGTTTGTCGCCGGGGAGCCAACTGTTCCGGGTGGAGATGATGACGTGCCACCAGTTCATGCCTTCGCGGGGCATGGGGAGAAACTCCAAGAAATGAACAAGCCCCGAGGTGAGGCTTTGCGGACCTCGGGGAAAAAGTTTAGGATCAACCCCGAGGTTCGCAGAGCCTCACCTCGGGGTTTTGACCGATTTACTTCACTGTCCCTTTCACCACGTACGTCTTGGCGTCGTTTCGCGGCTGCGGTTGCGGCCCCGATTCTTCGCCGTAGGCGGCGTACGTGTACTTCTTCGGCGCCGGATTCGAGACGAGACGTTCGGTCGCCTTGGGCGCGACTTCCTGTTTCGGCATCGGAACCGGTTGGTTCGGACCACCATCGTAGCGGAACGTGCCGTCCATATTGGGTTGCTGCTGAGGTTGTTGTTGCTGAGGCTGCTGTTGCTGTTGCGGCTGTCGCGGGCTCGGCAGAACGTTGCCGTCTTCGATCCGCGGCATCAACGGCTGCACGGTCGCGGCCTGAGCCCGGTATTCCAGGGTAATCGCCGGCGCGAGGGATTGGACCGTCTCGCTGATACCGCAGTAGCCGCCGCCGTAGTATCCGCCGCCGTAGTAGCCACCGCCGTAGTAGCTGCCATAAGAATACGACGGATAGTAGCTGTAACCGCCGTAATACGGCTGATACGAGGAGTAGCCATACCCGTAACCGCCGTAATAGGGCCGGTACGATGAATAGCCGTAGCCGTAGCCGTAACCGCCGTAGTACGGGCGATAGGAGGAGTAGCCAATACCGATCGAGAAGCCCGATCGGTAGCCACCGTAGTAGCCTCCGCCGTAGTAGCCGCCGTGGTAGCGACGATGAGCGAGGATCGTATCCTCATCTTCCGCCGTCGTTGACGTGCGATCGAGTCGTTGCGTGGGGGCGTCTTCGACGCCCGTACGGCCTAGACGAAACAAGTCGTCCTGTTGGGCCGTGGCCAGCCCGGCGGTCAACAGCGCGGCGCCAATCGCCAAGCCGCTGCCTCGCCACATCAGCCTCATCATGATCATCCCTCCCAAAACAAAGTGTCCTTAACCGAGGGTGGAACTGCGATGGCGATGGTTCCGCTGGCCTTTGCCATCATGGCCTATTGTAGAACACTCGGATGGCCAATGTAAAGAGATTGGCCGCCGGAACTCACGAGAGATTTCGCCGCCGAATTCTCTCTTGCCCTGAACTGAGAGGGAGGGTAAGAGGGTTCATGTTTCGCAAAGCCCTCCCACTTACTCCCCGCCGTCGGCGTCCCCGAGCCGTGTGTCTCTGGGCTCTCGGCGTCGTCGTTGCTTTCCAAATCGCTGTTGGCATTCTGATCGATCAACGCTGGAAAGAAGTTCGCGATCCCGAGTACGCGCTCCGCGAGGATCGATTAAAGGAGCGACTTCACGAAAACCCGGGCAAGCCGCTCGTGCTCGCTCTGGGAAGTTCGCGCACCGCCAACGGAATACATGCGGAACGGCTGAGTGGAACGCTATCCGGCGAGGACGTGCTCGTTTTCAATGCGGGCATCCCCAAGAGCGGCCCTTTCCTTCAGCAGGTCTACCTGGAACGGCTCCGAGCGGAAAGCATTCGACCGGATTATCTGCTCCTGGAACTGATGCCCGCCTATCTGGACGAACGGGCCGCGAATGAAATGCGCCTTCTGGATGCCAGCCGGCTCGATTTACAAGAGATGACGCAGGTCGGCATTTCTCTGAGCACTCCGTGGCGGCGTTGGACCGTGTCCCGGTTGCTGCCGTTCAGCCGGTTCGGCGCGGAACTGCATGAGAACTGGAACCTCCGTGAGGATCGGGCGAAACGACAAGAGTCCGAAGCCCTCGACACGCATGGCTGGCGGCCTGTGGATCACACCGCGGCCGAACGGATCACACGCACCCAGATCGCTCATTCTCAATATGACGTCGCCTATCGCGATTTCAAACTTGGCCTTGAGGCCTTGCGGCGTTTCGAGAACCTGCTGTCAACCGCGAGGCAGGACGGTATCCCGACGGCCGTCATTTTGCTGCCCGAGGGGACTGAATTCCGTGACCGCACCGGTCCGGCGATGCGAAACACCCTGTGCGAACTGACCGAGAAATTTCAGCGCGAATGGGGCGTGAAGGTGATCGACGCCCGCGACTGGATCGAAGATGCCGGCTTCTACGACATGCACCACCTGAACCCCGACGGCGCCCGCGCCTTCACGGACCGTCTGACTGGCGTTCTGTATCCCTCTTTCATCAAGCCCGGCCGAGCGTCCGCACGCGCAGCCGGACGGTGATTCGTAACGCGCGAGTGCGGGCCATCACTTCTAACCGCGTGCGGCATATACTGAGATTCGGTCGCCCGCTTCACTCGCTTTCCATCCTGAGGACACGCATGAGACGCTCTCCCTTGTTGCTAGCTTTAGCCATGGTACTCTTCACGGGCACACCCGCTTTTCCGGCCGATTCGTGGGTCGTCTACGACGGCTTCCCCGGGCCTGGCAAAGGAAAGCACATCGTTCTCGTCAGCGGCGACGAGGAGTACCGGTCGGAAGAAGCCCTGCCGCAGCTTGGCAAGATTCTCGCGAAGCATCATGGTTTCAAGTGCACTGTGCTATTCGCGATCGATCCCTCGGACGGGACGATCAATCCGAACATCAACAACAACATTCCCGGCCTCGAGCAACTCAAAACGGCAGACCTGATGATCATCGCCACCCGGTTCCGCAATCTGCCGGATGATCAGATGAAGCACATCGCCGGCTACATTGATTCCGGCAGACCGATCATCGGCATGCGCACCGCCACGCACGCGTTCAACCTGAAGAAGGAAAGCGGCTTCGTGAAGTACACGCACAATTACGGCGACAAGTCGTTCACGGGCGGCTTCGGAAAACAGATCCTAGGCGAGACGTGGGTGAACCATCACGGCGTGCATGGTTCGCAGAGCACGCGAGGCCTTTTCGTGAAGGGCATGGAAAAGCATCCCATTCTACGCGGGATCAAGGATGGCGAGATCTGGGGACCGACGGACGTGTACACCGTCAAGCTGCCGTTGGCGGAAGAGTTCAAGCCGCTAGTGGTGGGGCAGGTTCTGGAAGGCATGAAGCCGGAAGACAAGCCTTACCTGGAAAAGAACAAGAACGACCCGATGATGCCGGTGGTTTGGCTGCGCGAGGGCGGCGCCAGCGAGAAGCGGCGTGTCGTCACCACGACGATGGGTTCTTCAACCGATCTGGAAAACGAGGCTCTGCGCCGCATGCTTGTCAACGCCAGTTACTGGTGCGTGGGTTTGGAGTCGAAGATCCCCGACAAGGCCGTCGTGGATCTCGTTGGCTCCTACAAGCCGACGCCGTTCAAGTTTAACGGCCATCAAAAAGGGATCAAACCGGCTGATCACGAGATGAAGTAAAAAAAATCGAACTTATCCGAGCCCGGTCACCAGCGAGAAAACCCCCAAAACATTCGCTGGCGAACGGACCCGGATAAGATCGACGTTTGAAGCAGACTGCTTAACGAACCAACCAACTGAGCATCAACCACAACACCGCGCATGCTGTCAAGAAGTAGAGCCCGAAGACAACATACTTCCAGGGAAATGGCGCGCGCGCAGCGGGCACAGCTTCAATCTTGATACGTTGCTTGACGCGAACGCGTTTTCGAATTCGAGTCCGTTCGTCTGAAGAGACGGTGGAACGCATGAGAGTGTACCCTGGGAGGTATGCGAACCTATAATCGTTACTACCGTCATAATTTAACATAGTGAGGTCGGTGGAATCCACTAAATTTCAGGGAAAACCCTGACAAATTTCCCGGATTCTTCTCATATTCAGTCCCAACTTCATGCAGGCGCTCAACCTTGTCATGGAAATCCCCGAGGAATTCCGGGCAAAAATCAAAACAAGGGGCGCGCTCATTCGTTCACGGTGTTTGGCAGCTCTAACACCACGCGAAACGAAGTGTAGGGGCTTCCTTTCACGTAAAACTGCGTTTGGGGCACCTTGGACTCTTGATCAAGCTCCGTGTAGCTCAGCGGTTTCGTCAGCGTGAAGTTCCGTCCGCGCAGGATGACAAGATCTTGCGCCGTGGGCCTTTCCAGCGGAGCTGTACGCGCGGCGCCTTCCGCGGTAAGCACATTGAGGGTGAATTCTCGTCCGTTGCCGGCCATATCGCGCAGGTCGTTTGGACCGTAATCCTTAACGGCTTCGTTAAACGAACGCGGTTTTTCGATCCCAATCGCGGCCGTGCCCTCTTTCAACGATGGCCCATCTCGTCCCGCCCGATTATGGATGCCTGCCGCCTCGTCCCATTGTTTCGTCGTCGGCAGCTTGCCGCCCAGCCAATGGGCGAATGCCAATGCTTCGCTCATGCGGATGCGCACGGCCGGCTGATGCGGATCGACTCGCTGCCATTCGGTCTTCCGGACGGCGTCCGGATTGGCAAAAGCGAACTCATCAAAGAACGAGTTCCAGACCTTGCCTTCCATCATGTAGAACGGCTTGTCTGGCGGCGCGGGGTTGATCAACACGAAAAGCGCCTCTTCCCCATTCTTGAGCTTGAAGATAATCCGATCGTAGAGTTTGCGCGATCCCAGCGTGATGACCTTGGCATTCGTGGCACTGGCAAACTGCGGCGGAACATAGATGCCGTCGACGACTTCCGTATTCGTCGGCTTCCCGTCCCCTTTCGTCAGTTGCCAGATGCCGACGGCCGCGCCGACCAGGACGAGCAGCCCCGCGGCAATCACGAAGGGCGACATTCGTTTGGGCGCTACGCCCGCTGATGACTTCGATTTCAAGTCTTCGGCATTGACGGTCGAGGCATTCCCGTCACCCCCCAACGCATCCTTCATTAAATCCGACTCTTGATGAGAACGGATGCGGAGGGGGCTGCCAGCCGCGCGAGCCAGGGTAAAGACGAACTCGCAACAGGTCATGAAACGATCTTCGGGCTTTTTGGAAAGCGCCCGCCGCACCACCTTCGCTTCTTCCGGGGGGATGCCGTCGAGATCGGCATTGTTTTCGAGCGTCTTGGTCATCACTTCCGTGAAGTCGCTGCCCTCGATCGGCCGACGGCCCTGGCGCAACTCCGCATAGGCGAACGCGAGACTATATTGGTCGCTGCGTGGCCCGCCCTTACCGCCCCATGACTCGGGCGCCATATAGACCGGCGTGCCGGCAAAGCTGACCGACATCATCTGTTGTTCCTGCAAGCGGGCGAGGCCGAAGTCGGCCACCTTGGCATGCCCGTGGAGCAACAGAATATTGTCCGGCTTGATGTCGCGATGGAAGACCTTGTGCGCGTGCAGGAAATCGAGCCCCTCGGCCGCGTCGGCGAAGTACATCAGCAGTTCATCGCGAGGGATGCCGGGCAGGTTCTGAGCCTGGCATTGCTTGATTCGGTCGCGCATGGTGCCGTCGGCCAACTCCATAACGATGTGCAAACGCCCTTCTTCAATCCAGAATGCCAGCGTTGAAAGCACGCAGGGGTGACGCAAGTTTTTGACCAGTTCGAGCGCTTGCAGCTCGCGCTGGGCGGCATCGCGCTCGATGGGTTGCGTGACGACTTTGATGGCGACTTCGATGCCGCCCGGGGCCTTCGCCTTCCAAACTTCGCCGAAGTGTCCGGCGCCGAGCTTTTCCGTCTTCTGGTAGTTGTCGGGCTTTTGAAGTTTGGGCTCTTCCTTCGGCTCAAGCTGCTTCTGAAGTTCCATCGGGGTCGAGACGATCGTCCCCATCATCCGCACGGACTCGCCCTCACGGCCCGCGGTCTCGTCGATCTTCTTCTTCACCGGCGCCGCGCGCTCGAGCACGGAAGCGATCTCGACGAACTGCTGGGGGAAGCGGGAGCGATAAGAACTGAGTTCGGGTTGATGGCCCCGCTTGCAGCGAATGCGGAATTCCTCGCAGATCAGATCGTTCGGGACGCGCCCGGCATCGGTGATTTCCGGAAAGCGGGAGGCGTACTCCTCGAGCAATGGCATCTCGCCTTTGGCCCAGCGGTGCTCCAGTTCGATCTTGACCATCTCCAGGACGACGGGTCGGCGCAGCATGGCCGGCAGGCCTTCGAGATACTGCTCCCAATCCCCAACCGCCCCCTTTTGCAAGGCGGCCGCGAAGCGATCCGCTCGCTCCTCGAGCAGGGCCCATTCTTGGTCGTTCAGCTTGTGCGACGAACTGGTGGTCGGCATGCGCAATCCGTGGAAGAACTAGGAGCGATGATGGAACGATTGTATCACGGAACGATTCTCCGGGCGAGATTGCATTCTCGGGCCGGCTCCCCATATGATACTTTCATCACGAGGATGTGACGATGCCGGCTTCCCCATCTCCCGATTCCGATCTTATTCAGCGGTTGCGCGACGGCAGCGGCACAGCCGCGCGCGAAGTCTTCGATCGTTACGTGGAGCGGTTGCTCAGCCTGGCGAAACGGCGCATCGGCCAGCGGATGAATAGCCGGGTGGATCCCGAGGATGTCGTTCAATCGGTCTTTCGGACTTTCTTCTCGCGGATGAAGAATGATCAGTTCGAAATTCATGCCGAAGACGATCTTTTCAAGTTGCTTGTGCGTATCACGGTACACAAGACGCTCCGGCAGATCGCGCATCACAAGGCGGCCAAGCGCGATCCAAGCCAGGAAGCGGCCCAGGGTTCCGACGCACACGAGATGCTGATGCAGGCCATGGGGGCCGAGCCGTCGCCGGAAACAGTCGTCACTTTTATGGACCATCTCGAACATTTTTTGGGACAACTCTCCGAACAGGACCGTTTGGTGCTAGAAATGCGGATGCAGGGCCACTCGACCGATGAGATCGCGACTAAATTGGGCTCTTACGACCGGAAAGTGCGGCGGATTCTCGAACGAATCCGCGAGGTGGCTCTCGAAGAGCAGGCCAAAGAGAGTGCGTTTTAGCTGTCCGCCCGCTTGACTCAATTCGCATTATAGTATTGTCGGCCCATTGTTGGAGAATCGTCATGCGTTGTCTCGTTGGGATCGCCATCGTTCTACTCTCGGCAGCAGTTTCCTTTGCCCAGGATAGCCGCCGCGACCGTGAAGAACCGGAACTTGTCATCGAATCGGGCGGCCGGACGGCCACGTGCGACGCCATGCAGTTCAGCGACGACGGGGCCTTTCTCTTCGCGGCGGGGGACGACAAGGTCGTCCGTATTTGGCCGAACGGCGAAGCGGGTCCCGACGGTTCCAAGATGACGACGCTCCGCTGGCCGTCGTGGCGCGAGCAGCGCGGCGGCATCAAGGCCCTCGCCGTCTCGCCCGATGGCGAGCACATCTTCGTCGGCGGCTTTGGCTTGCGTTCAAGCACAGTCGCCGTGCTGAACCGCAAGACCGGCGAGGTCGAAGACATCAACTATCCCGAATCGCTTCAACCGGGCGAGAACTTTTTTGCCGTGATGGCCGGGGCATTTGCGGCCGACGGCAAAGTCATTGCGTTCGGCACCGGCGACGGCAGTGTCTGGCTCTGGAAGAAGGGCGAGAAGCCGAAGCGGGTCGGAAAGCAGATCGCCCGCGGGGCCGACGGAAAGAACGCCGTTTATAACCGCATCCGCCTAGTCGCCTTCCTGAAGAGCGGGCGAGTTCTGTCCGTCTCCCAATCCGGACAGATTCAAGCCTGGGAACTCGACAAGTTCGAGCAATCCGCGGAGGATCTCGGCAAACTGGCGGAGGGCGCTCCGGCCAACGTCTTCCGGGCCGTGATCAGCAAGGACCGCGAATGGCTTGCCGTCGGCGGCAACAACTCTCAGGCCATCGTCTACAACCTGGCCACGGAAGAGAAGAAGGTTTACCGCCTGAAAGATCGCGAATTCGTCCGAGCCATCGCATTCGACAACGACGCCAAACGACTGGCTATCGCTATCGGGTCCGTCCCGACCGGCGCTCGGTTCGCCATGGATTCCGACGATCAAATTCTCCTCTTCAACAACCCGACAACCGCGGAACTGAAGCCGTTGCCGGGGCCGCGACAATCGTACCGGGCCGAGGCACTGGCATTCGACATGCGGGGTCGTCTGGCCGTCGCGGGGGGCGAGAATCATGAAGTCACCGTCTGGGATCTCAACAAGACCGAAAAACCAATAACAATCCTTCGCGGCACTGGGCGGAATCTCTGGGGCGTGCACATCTCGGCCGCGGGGTCGAGTATCGCCTTCCAAACCCAG